>Ga0075436_100000406_pt1 | contig 27744 bp, 20 predicted proteins | sample RhiMethybrSRZTD5_FD_75303 | JGI IMG/M metagenome (GOLD analysis project Ga0075436, IMG submission 75303) | Populus rhizosphere microbial communities from Tennessee, USA - Rhizosphere MetaG P. TD hybrid SRZTD5 | ecosystem: Host-associated > Plants > Roots > Rhizosphere > Soil | place: USA...
TAGACGCTGGGACTTACCCATGGTCGAACGCCTGGTACGGCACGGTGCTGACGTCTCGCGCCAACGCGGCGATGGCGCCACACCGCACACGCTGGCGGAACTCCATGGCAACACAGATATCGCCGCGTGGCTGCTTGCCCACGGCGCGCATGACGAACTGTCCGCGGTCGACCGTTTCGTGGCTGCCTGCGCTCGCGCAGATCGCGCGGCCGCGGAAGCTCAGCTTGCGGCGCAGCCTGGCCTGCGAGCGGAACTGCAGGTCGAGCACCACCTTATGCTTCATCGCCCGGCCGAGAACGGCAACGTCGCGGTGCTCGAAACAATGCTCGCGTGCGGCTTTGATCCGAACGCCAAAGACAAAGACAGTGTCACGTCACTTCACCGCGCGGCGATGAGTGGTCATCCCGCCGCTGTGCGCGTGTTGCTGCAATACGGCGCGAGCGTCAATGCCATGGACGGCATGTTCCGTGCCTCGCCGCTTGTTTGGGCCGTCGAGGGTCGGCGTAACTCGAAGCATGACGGAGCGGACCATGTCGAAGTGGCCCGCTTGTTGATTGCTGCAGGCTCTCCCCTTGGGTGGACTCCTCCCGAAGGCGCGCCCTCAGCCGAGGGAACTTTGGAAGGGTTAGCGGAGCTACGTAAGGCAGCAGAGCGCCCTGGGGAGTAGCTTCCTCGAAAAGATGGCCCCATTGCTTCGCGGACTGGGAAGAGCGCAGTCGCGGTGTCGCGCAGGAGAGCGCACCGATAAGAAGCTGTCTCAAGGTGACATAGAAATGCGAACTGGGCTCTTGCGGTGCTACGTTTCGCGTGTAGAAAACGGCCATACGGTTCCGGCAGTCGAAACGCCAGAGAAATTTGCCAGAGCGCTGGAAGTGCCGCTTTATAGTCCAGAATCGGGGTTCTAGGAAATCTTGTCTGGGAAGTATTGCGTAATTGCGCCGAAGCGCCCGTGTACCTGGCGTGTACCCCGCTTCGGCGAATTTGGACGTTTACGCGATTCCGTCCGCTCGAAGAATCAATAAGATGTGAAGTTTCAACGTCGCTTTTAGTTCGATCCCCGATCCCCACCGTTCCTACCAGCTTTTCTCTCTGAGAAACGGACCCGATGACACCGGGCCACCACTGGTCCGCCCCCGTCCGCTCCAGAAGTATCCACGGTTTTCACTTCTTAATTGAATCTCGCGAGTTTTCTACAGCCGCTGTCATTTAGAACTAGATCATGCAGCCAGTCTAGCTTCCCAATCCGAATGAAGGATAGGCAGGGGAACTATTCTGCGCCGGCCTGCCTGGCACTGGTCTTGACAGTCGCATTTGGGGGCAAACCCAATGGCATCAATAACATCGCTGGCCGAACACAATCGGATTCGAATTAGTAACGTACGCTCAAAGACGAGAGCTATGAAAAATGACTGGGAAATTTGTCTGGAATGGCTTTTGAATTTAGCCGTTAGCCGAGAGTGCAATGGTAAGTGAGAACTTTCGCCGTCACGTGTAACGCTACGTGGCGCAATTGCACAATTACTTACCAAGAATCAGGAGAAGGAGACCAGGTGCTTTCAAGCCTCCCAGCCATTCGAATGTTTAGTGGAATTATCTTGAACTAAATTAGCGTTGGCCCGCGTTCCTAGAAAGCTAACTCCTGAATAACAACCCGTGTTCTCAGCCGAAGGTGCCTGCTTATGGACCGGTTAAGAGTTCACCTATTTGGGAAGCCCGTAGTGCAGCGAGCTAGTGACGGAGCCGCGGATCTGCACTGCGGCAAGGCGCAGGAACTATTGTGTTACCTGCTGCTAAATCGGAACCGCGCTCATACGCGGGAGAGTCTGGCTGCGCTCTTGTGGCCGGAAATAGAAGCAGGCGCGTCGCGCAAATATCTGCGACAAGCGCTGTGGCAACTGCATCAGGATTTGGAAAGACCTTGCGATGCATCCCGCGTCCGAATTCTAACCGCAGAGGATCATGGCATCCGCTTAGACCTAGGGAGTGAGTTCTGGTTGGACGTGGAGATTTTTGAGCGCGCCTGGTCGGAAGTGCAAGGCTGCCGCGGAGAGCAACTCAGCTTGCAGCAGGCGGCCGCCCTTGATGAAGCGTCCGCACTGTACCGGGGCGACTTGCTTGAGGGATGGTACTTAGACTGGTGCCTGTGTGAGCGGGAGCGTTTGCAAACGATTTTTCTCATGATGCTCGATAAGCTCATGGGGTGCTCCGAGGTTTCTCAGGAATACGAGAAGGGAATTGCTTACGGTGAGCAGATACTGCGCTATGACAGAGCGCGTGAACGCACCTATCAAAGGATGATGCGGCTCCAATTCCTCGCCGGTGATCGCGCTGGTGGATTACGGCAATTTCAACGGTGCTCTCTGGCGCTTGATGAAGAGCTGGGAGTGCGTCCTTCCAAACTGACACTCGAGATCTATGAACAACTCAAAAGCGATCGGATGGCGCTGCCGCAGGTTGCCACGACTCCGGCTCAAAACCAGCGCGGAGGGCGCGGCGAAGATTCGTCCGGCTCCATCGCGCGCTTGAAAAGCATCCGAACGCTGCTCAAAAATCTGCAGAAGAGTCTTCAAGATGAACTACGGGAAATTGACCAAGTACTTCGTGGCGCGCCCTCAGAATCCCTAGGCATCGAAATCGCAGAAAACCCCAAAAACCACGACGAAGTTTAAGCCCCTGGTTCTGCCGCGCCAAGTTGTCCTGGAACTACGATGGATTTTGCTTGGAAGCCCTCCAAAAGTTTTCCCTAGACACTGGCACAGATGCAAAAAAGACGCTGCAGAAGATACTGCCAGTGTTTTCTCCGGTGAGACGTACTCAGCCTCGGAGCGGAAGTGAGTTTCTCCGGCGATCTTGTGAGCACGGATGAGAGCAAAGCTACAGAGGCGAGACCGAGTGACACCGGTCACGAGGCAGAGACTGGTGTAGAGACTCGATCTTTTCTCGTTCGCATCTGGAGGGAAGCTGAGACCCGACCGGGCAAGTACATCTGGCGGGGCCATGTTACGGAAGTGACGGAAGCAAAAAGGAAGTACGTGAAGAGCTTAGACGAAATCGGATTGTTCATAGCCGGGTACCTTCCCGAACTGGGATCAAAACCGAGCTGGAGATGGCGTTCCAAACTATGGCTGCAGGAACTCAAAAAGCGCTTTCGAATGGCAAAGTGAGCCCGCCGGAAAAGGCGCTCCAACGCCTTCTGCCTGCGCTGGCACGGTTGGATTTGCGCATTGAACGCGCACTGACACTTGCGCCTGCTCTTTTCGGCGAAGAAAACGCTGAGAACGCGCCGCACGGTTTGTGCATCGGGGCCGACGAAATTGAGCGGATGCTCGAGAGGACACCCGGTGCTCCACTTTTTGGCGCTCTGGACACGGGCCGGGGCAACGACGTATCAAAATCCGAACTCGCCGCCCCGGAAACCAAACTTCACGAACTTTTTGGCCTGACGGATTTCGACCTGGACGTTCTGCTTGTGGCTTTGGCACCGGAGATTGATCTCAGGTACGAACGCATCTATGCCTATCTGCAGGACGATGTAACGAAGAAACGCCCGACCGTAGATCTTGCTCTCAATCTTCTGAGCGAGTCAGTTTCGGAAAAGATCGAACGACGCAAGCATTTTGCCCCGGAAGCGGCACTGATTCGTCTCGGCCTACTTGAAGTAAGCGGCGGCGACGGTATCGGCTCGCCTCTCCTTGCACGACAAATTCAGGTGGACGACAGCATCGTTCGCGAATTTCTCAACCCGGGAGGCTTGGACGCGAAGCTGAAGAGTTTCTGCACACTCTTTGAAAGCGTCGAGAGCTGGAAAATACCGGCCCTCAGTTCAGAAGCGCAAGATACAATTCCTGGCCTTGCCGCGGAAGCGTGGCGCAACCAGAAGCCACTGCGGTTTTATTTTCGGGGACAGCAGTCAACCGGAAAGCGTAAAGCGGCCGCGGCGCTAGCCTCATCGCTCGGAGTGCCGCTACTCATCGCTGATTTGGCGCGCCTCTCCGACCCGGCCGGGCAGGGATTGAACCTCCTTGGAAGGCTGTTCCGGGAAGCATTGCTTCACGATGCGCTGCTCTACATCACGGGGCTTTCTTCGTTGCGCTCGGCGAACTCCTCCGGAACATTGGAGGATTTGTTCGCCGCGCTTGAGACTCATCCAAGACCAATCATTCTCTCTGGTAGTGAGCGTTGGATTCCCGCGGCCCGGCCCGAGCTGGCCATCATGCTGGTGGAGTTCGAAATCCCCGACGCATCGGCTCGCCGAGGGGAATGGAATTCCAGACTAGCCAAGTACAACCTGACCTTGGAGGACGAGGACTTCGCCGATTTGGCGGCTCGCTTTCGTCTGACGGCGGGGCAGATCGGCGAAGCCGTCGAGGATGCGGTACACCAAGCGCAGTGGCGTTGCACCGCCCGTCAGTTTGCCGACGAACACTCTTCAGATCCTGAAGAGCCAATTCCTACGTTGGAAGAGGTCTATGCGGCAGCACGAGCCCAGTGTGGACATGATTTGGCACGGCTCTCCCGAAAAATTACGCCGCGACACCGCTGGGAAGACATAGTGCTTCCGGCCGGACAATTGAAGTTGTTGCAAGAAATCTGTGAGCAGGCGCGCTACCGTGAAGTTGTTTTCGAGGAATGGGGATTTGACCGCAAACTCACGCTGGGAAAAGGGCTAAACGTATTGTTTGCCGGGCCGCCGGGGACCGGGAAAACGATGGCGGCGGAAGTACTGGCCAACGACCTGAAGCTTGATCTCTATAAGATAGATTTGGCGCAGGTCGTAAACAAATACATCGGCGAAACAGAAAAAAATCTGGACCGTATCTTCACCGCCGCGGAAAACAGCAACGCAATCCTTTTCTTCGACGAGGCGGACGCTTTGTTCGGCAAGCGTTCCGAAGTGCGGGACTCCCACGATCGCTACGCAAACATCGAAATCTCCTATCTGTTGCAAAAGATGGAAGAGTACGAAGGCGTCAGCATTTTGGCCACGAATCTCAGGCAAAACCTGGACGATGCTTTCGTTCGCCGCCTGCAGGCCATCGTAGAATTTCCGTTCCCCGATGAAGAGTATAGGAAAAAGATCTGGGAAGTGACCTTCCCGCGTGAAGCCCCGCTCGGCAGCGATATCGATTTCGGGTTGCTCGGCAAAGAGATTCCACTCGCGGGCGGCAACGTGAAAAACATGGCGCTGGCTGCTTCATTTTATGCCGCGGCCAACGGGGGAAAAATCACCATGGCCCACATGGTGGGAGCCGCTCATCGCGAATTTCAAAAGATGGGCAGGACGTGGATGCCCTCGGCGCAGCTGCAGCAAAGCGCCGCGGGCGTAACGGCGCAAGTGTGATGCGAAAGAAACGGGATGAAGACGAGCAACAAAGGCAACCCGCGGCAAAGCCGGCGCAGGGAGGTTTGCTTCCGGGGAAAAGAAGCATCCTCGATGCGGGATTCGATGAACCGCTTTTGGATCTGCAGCGATCGGTCGGGAATCGAGAACTGATGCGATTGATGCAACAAGGAACGAACGATTCGCGAGAGGGCGCTCCACTCGAGCCCGGAGTGCGCGCGTTCATGGAAGGAAAGTTCGGCGCGGATTTTGCAAGCGTACGCATCCACAGCGGGGCCTGGGCGTCGTCGATGGCAACAGGCATGGGAAGTGCAGCGTTTGCGCATGGCGAGAATTTGTATTTCGGTTCTGGACGGTATTCGCCGCACACGCCCCAAGGAACGCAACTTCTTTCCCATGAATTGGCGCATGTACTGCAACAACGACAGGGAAGGAGCGGCGGGACGCAATCGTCGCAAGATGCCGCGGAATCGGAAGCGGCATCAGCCGCCAGCGGAATCTCCAAAGGCCATGGTCGCGTCAATGTGCGCAGAGCAATAGCTCCCGGAATCGCCAGGCAAAAAGAGCCGGCACCCCCAGCGCCAAAAGCGCAGATGTACCAATACACATTTGAAGGGAAAACGGTCACCCTGACCGAGGAAGAGTACAAACACGAGATTGCAAAGACCGCCCACAAGATCGAGATAGAGCTCAAAAGGGTGGAAGACTACGCCGCAATTCATCGTGACACTCACGACGACTTTCTTAAAAATACGCACAACATTTTTGGAATCGTCAGCGACATCGTCGCCAACACCGCTCCCCCGCAGTTGGGTATCTGGAGCTGGCCGCGTTCCGCGATTAATGCTGGCCGCGAAGCACTCAAGAATGGAAAAGTCGAAATTGCGGCGCGTCAGCTTAAATTGGCCCAGGACGCTTTCAGGGATGCTCAGCGCGAATGGAATTCCTACCTGGAGAAAACCATCTCCGGCGCGGAGACAACGAAAAGTTTTCTGGAAACCACCCGCGACGTTTCTTTCGCAATTGCGATTGGGACAGCCGCGGTTGTCGCGGCTCCCGTTGTCGCGGCAGGGCTTGCAACTGCGGGCGCAACCGGCGCGGTGGGCACAGTTGCGACGGGTGCGGTGATCACGGCCGGAGGCGGAGTGGCAGGTGCAGGCTTGCGCGCTGGATCGGCAGCTGCTGGACAGAAACTAGCTTTCGGGCACGTAAATACAGGTGACATTGCGAAAGAAGCAAAAGAGGGATTCAAACACGGCGCAATCGATGCTGGCACGGCATTTGTCACTGCTGGCACAGGCCGGTTGCTGGGAGAAGGGGCGAGTGTCGGAGGCCGTGTCGTCCGTCACGCGGTTGCCGGGGGAGTTGGCGGTGGCTTCAGTAGCGGCGCAGAGGCGATAGCGGAAGGAAAGTCTGCCAAAGAAGTACTGAGCGCGACAGGGAAAGGCGTTGCGAGTGGATTTGTTGGCGGTGGCGTAACCAGCAAATTGGGAGGTGCCGGTCAGCAATCTGCAGTGCGGCGGATTGTTTCCGGGACCGCCGGAAGTGTTGCCGCGGGGACTACTGCAGCCGTCTTGTCGGGCGGCTCGCGTGAGGACGTCAAGCATGCAGCCGTCACCAGCCTGATCACCGGTCTAGCAGGTTCGAGCGCTTCGCCCACACATCCGGGCACGGGACCGGGACCGGAAGAACATCCGTCAGTGCCTCGGAGAACGGCGATCGAACCCGAGCCACCGGCGACGAGAGTGAAAGATCCGATTTCGCTGGAAGAGTTCCGGCAGAAAAAATTGGCATCACGGCCGAAGGCGCTGCCAGAAGAAACAGGACCAACTCCCGGTTCACCCAAAGCGGAAGCAAAAGTGAGTTCGCTAGAAGAAGCACGCCAGCGCAAACGCATCGCGGCTGCGAAGAAGCCAGAACCTCCAGGTGAGCCGCAATCGCAAGCGAAACCACAAGTTCAGGAGGAAGTGCAGCAAGCCGAAATCAAACAGGCGGTTGGAGCAGAGGGGCAGACTCCACAATCGTTGGAGACGAATGCTCCTGCCGAGCGGCGTTTGAAGGTCGTTGCCTCTGCCGGTGGTGGTGGTGGCCGCAGTCGTCCGGGTGGCGACTTAGGAGGAGTCAACGAGTTCAGAGAGCGAGAGTTCAGCAAGAGAATTCCGAGCGCAAAGCAAAGGGTCTCCGGGCCCGAGAGCCTTTCGGAACACATTGAGGAGCTGGGGGAAACTAAGAAAATCCGTGATTTCCGAAAAGGGCAACGCGGCCGTCAAGTGGACGAAGAGGCGCAGCTGCACCGCGAAGTGGGCAGGGCAGTCGAACCCGTGGAGGTCGAACTTTTTGGCGGCGACCTTATCGCAAAAGGTGCGACGGCGGTTCATCCGAATCATGAATTTCCAGACTGGCTGCGCAAAGCGTTTCCGAAAAGCGGTCGATCTGCGACCGCGGCAATTAAGGAAGGCCCGGACATCGTTGCCATCGATACAAAGCGAGGAAAAATTGTGGTTGGTGATGTGACCGCAAAGCCCGGGGGAGATCACCTGACAAAGACCGTTTCGGATGCTCACAAGGTGGCGGCGGCACTTCCGGAAGACTTAAAGGACTTTGAAGTTGTCGCCCAGGAACGGTATTACGGCGCGGACCAGGAATATTCCGGAGAGATCGTGGTCAAGCCGGGAATTCGGAAGAATTTGAAGTGAGAAATTCTAAGCAAACTGAAATTGAAGAAAAGCGCGGCGCCCAGGGAAAGGATTTTGGAGGAATCGAGAAAAGATGATTCGTGATCTAGATGAGACGTTGAGAGGCGTGCTGCATGACCCGGTACAGATGCCGATGTTTCCGGAGCTTGCCGGAGCGGACATTCTGTTTGATCGCCCCACCGATCCTTATACGCCAGCGCGCTCCACGATCAACATGTTTCTCTACGAGCTGCGTGAAAACACTGAACTGCGGAGCAACGATCCGGACATCGTGATTATCAACGGGCAAGCAATCACCCATCCGGCACCGATGAGACTTTTCTGTTCCTACCTCGTTACGGCGTGGCCCATTGGAGGGGCTGAGCCGCCATTGCAGGAACACCGCTTGCTGACGCAAGCACTGCGGGTGTTGTCTCGCTATCCAACAATTCCACCAATCTTTCTGCAGGGAAGCTTGAAGACTCAGCAGCCGCCGTTGCCAATGGTCACCTTGCACCCGGACTCACTAAAGGCCATGTCTGAATTTTGGACATCGCTCGGCAATCGCATGAAAGCGTCGCTGACGGTTACGGTAACGATCAGCGTCCCGGTGTTTGCGGACGTCACGGACTTTTTGGTCACGACGCATCGCACGACGTATCAACCAGGTGGGACTCCCCCGGAAACCCTACTGCATGTCGGCGGGAGAGTACTCGATAACCAAGCCAATGGAGTTGTTGGTGCGATGGTGGACTTGCTGGACCTTGGTCTGCGCACAACCAGCGATCAAGACGGGAACTTCGACTTTGTGGATGTGGCACCAGGCGCGCATCAACTACGTGCCGCGGCAACGGGGTTCGCAGTCAAGTCGCAGCCGATGAACGTTCCAGGAAGGCCTGAGGAATACGAGATTACGTTGGCGCCTCTTTAAGGACCGCCAGAAAGATAAAGGAGGAAGGACATGGCAATTTTTTCACCGGTTGGAAAGGCTCCCGGAGTTTATATCGAGGAGATCGCAGTACCTGGTCCGATTCCCGGAGTGAGCACCAATGTCGGGGCGTTTGTGGGGCCAGCCCTGCAAGGGCCACTGTTCAAACCCACATTCCTCACGAGCTACAAACAATTTACGACGCTGTTCGGGTCGTACATTGAAGATCCTTACCGCGTTTACGTGACACACACGGTGAAAGGGTTCTTCGACGAAGGCGGGACGCAGTGTTGGTTCGTACGGGTTGGTACGGGTGTTGCACCGTGGCTCGATCTCAAAGACCAAAATCCCAACGGTGTGAAGCCGGTCTTGCGCGTGACTGCGCTGCAGGAAGGTGCGCCCGCGGCAGGCAAGGACATTAAAGTCCAAGTAGATCCGGTCAGCGCAGGCTCGACCAAAGCCGCGAGACCCAAGTTGACGGGCACCATCAGCATGGTTGCAACCAATAAAAGCCAAATTACGACGGACAAGAGCGCGGACGCTGCGTTGTTCAGCCCGGGTGATTCTGTGTTTTTGGAAAAGGCGCCAAAGAGCGAACCGGCTACGATTTTCGGCATTTCGTCCGACGCAGGCGCAAACACCACGACATTTACGATGGCGACAAATCTTCAGAATGACTATGCGGGCGGGAGCATGCGAGTTGCGGATATTGCTCCTGCCGGTGCAGGCACGACACCCGTCCCCTCCGTCATCCGTGTAGAGGACGTTACGGGATTTGAAACCGGTTCGTACGTGACCATCACGCAGGACACGGTTACCGAAGACGCGATCGTCAAGCGTGTGGACACGACCAATAAGTTTGTGTTCTTGAAGACGCAAGTCGTGAATTTGTACACGATGAAGGACGGCGATAAGGACGTCACGCTAGTCACACAAGAATTCAAGCTCACCTTCAGTGCACAGGGTAAGCCAACGGAAACGTTCGACAAGTTGGCGATGGACCCGTCCCATAGCCGGTATTTCGCCGACACGGTTCAGTCCGCGCTGGTTTCAATCGACTATACCGACCCCCCATCTACAACGAAGCCGGCAAAGAATGTTCCGCAGAAAGTGAATCCGGCTGTGCCGCTTGCGGGGGGTGTGAACGAAAACCTGAACAATCTGACCGCGAACCACTACATCCAAGGAATCGGTTCGCTGGCGAGAACAAATGTAAACCTCTTGTGCCTGCCGGATGCCGTTGGCTCAAAGATGCAGAAGGCCGATACGCAAGCCATCCAGACGGCCATGGTGAATCAATGTCAAAAGTTGCAGGACCGCTTTGGCATTCTCGACTCACGGCCAGTCACCGACGTAAACAATTTTTTCCCGGCGATTACCGAGCAGAGAAACAATTTGAGTTCCGACAATGGATACGCGGCACTGTACTTCCCGTGGATCAAAATTGCCAGTCCGTTTGACTCGACCCAGATTCTGATTCCGCCGAGCGGGCACCTGGCAGGAGTTTACGCAAACAATGACAACACACGGGGCGTAGGCAAAGCACCGGCAAACGAGCCGATCACCATGGCGGTTGATGTGGAAATCCCGCTCGCGGACGAGGACCAGGGCCCACTCAATGATGTTGGCATCAATGGCATTCGCGCGTTTCCCAACCAGGGAATCCGAATTTGGGGTGCGAGGACAATCACCCCTCCGGACAGTACGCAGTGGCGATACGTCAACATTCGCCGTCTGCTGATCTATATCGAAAAGTCGATTCAGGCTGGGACGCGGTTCGCCGTATTCGAGCCGAACAATCCATCCCTTTGGGGAAAGTTGAAAAGGATCGTGGATGACTTTCTCACCGGAGTTTGGAGTGCGGGCGTGCTGGAAGGAGTCACCCCGGACAAGTCTTTCCGAGTCCGAATCGACTCTGATTTGAATCCGTCTGCGTCGATTGCATTGGGAATTCTGACCGCGGAAATCGTGATTTTTCCTGCTCCGCCAGCAGAATTTGTTGTCTTCCAGATCATTCAGGAACCCGGCGGTTCATTCGTTTCGGAATAAGAGTGAGTTTAAGGAAAAAAGGAGAAGAACATGGCAGACCGAGTAGATCCATACAAGGGATTTCGTTTTCGTGTGGAAATCGACGGGATTCAGCAGGCTGGGTTCATGGAATGCAGCGCCGTTGGTTCGCACGTCGAGGTAATCGAATACCGGGAAGGAGGTGAGCCAGCCACGGTGCGAAAGTTGCCCGGGAAGGCGAGCTATCCGGACCTCACGTTGAAATGGGGAACCACGGATTCGCAGGAGCTTTATGAATGGCACCGCGCTGCCGTCCGCGGACAGGTAACTCGCAAAACGGGTTCCGTGTTGCAGCTCGACGATACCGGGCAGGAAAAAATGCGCTGGCACTTTTACATGGCCTGGCCGAGCAAGTGGGACGGCCCGACATTTTCTGCGAAGGGAAACGACGTGTCCGTACAGACATTGACCTTGACGTGTGAGCGGATAGAACTCGGCTAGAGCCAATTCCGGTTCAACGTGCTGGTCGGATTGGAAAAAGGAGAGAGCGATGTTTCAAACAGAGTATGAATTTCGACTTCCGATGGGGTTTGTGGATGAACATGGGGACCTTCACCGTGATGGTGTGATGCGTCTTGCGACGGCAGCCGATGAAATCCTTCCGCTGCGAGATCCACGTGTTCAAGCCAATCAGGCGTATCTGATAATCGTGTTGCTTTCGCGCGTCGTCACTCGCCTCGGAAATCTGCCACAGGTTTCTCCGAAGACTGTCGAAGGGTTGTACGCCGCGGACGTGAACTACCTGCAGGAACTCTACAACCGGATCAATCGGGACGGAAAGACCGATTTGCCGGCGGTATGCCCGCAGTGCGCTCATTCGTTCCAGGTCGAGATGGTATCCGAGGGGGGGTATTAGGCTACCCCCTCCCCGCGTTGTACGAGGAGGTAGCCTTCATCGCGTATCACTTTCACTGGCCGGCGGAAACCGTGATGAACATGCCACATTCGGATCGGCGGGTCTGGGTGGAACAGATTTCTGAAATTCATCGAAGAAGGAATGACGAAGCGGATCATGCGGCAAATTAATTTCAGCATAAACCGGAGAGCGAAATTGGGGGCAGACGTTTCCCACCGGATTGCGCGCGCGGGAGAATTCCTGACCGGTCTGCTGGAATGGCGCAACGACCACGGCAAGACGAATTGGTTGCGAGCTGCCGAACTTGTGCGATCCAAATATTCTCGCCTTGGTTTGTTCCGCGGTGCGCCAGACCTGGCTTTCCTTTCCTTGCCGGGACACGCTACACACATCCATAACCATTTCCATTTTCGTCCGTGCGTCGCAATTCGTTGGTTGCCACAGTTGGATTCTGCCGCTTCACGCTCGTTGAAATTTGCTCCGGGGTTCCGGCTAGTTGATGAAAAACTTGCTGGGCACCGGGCGATGGCGAAACACCTCTCTTTGCGAGGATCAAGAGAACCACTCGATTCCATAGCGCACAAGTCCTGGAATCGACGTCCAAATACTGTGCCGTTTTCTCTTCCCGACAGAATTGTCTTCTCCCAAGGGTTTCACCGCGTTGTGACACGGACTCCGAAGTGGTTGGCATCTTCTGACAGCGGCCCCTCGCTCCGAAGGCTCGCTGTTCGTGAAAACAATTCCCGGGAACGGGAATTGTCGCGAAGCATGGTTCCGCCGTACTACCCAAACTGGACGATTCAAAGGAACAGGTTTGGCAACGCTCCTGCGCATATCTGTGAACTACGGACAACGACCGCATTAGCTCAGCGGCTTAACGCTGTTGAGCACTCCGAATCTCATTCATCGGCAGAAGTGTTCACCTGGAAAGCGGGGCAGAACACCGCTCTTCCGTCAAACATCGGCCAGATCAGCGACCACGTCATTGCACAGCTAGACCGTCGCATGATGGCGTGGCGCGAACGCCTGGGAAAAGTTTAGGAAGGAACGCATGGGATTCACCAGGGCAAAAATCAAAAACGAGGCCACCGGGGAAGAGTTCGACGTCATGTTCAACCCCGAGGAATACAGCCTGAACAAGGACAACAACTTTGCATCCCAGGCAATTCCGGGCCTGACGTCGCCGCTGCTGCAATTCGTGCATGGCAACTTGCGCACACTCGACATGGAACTGTTCTTCGATACGTTCGAGCAGCAATCCGACGTGCGCGATCAAACGCAGAAGGTCACCAAGCTGCTGCAAATCAATTCAGATCTTCACGCGCCGCCCGTTGTGCAGGTCGTCTGGGGTTCGCTCTATTTCAGAGGTGTCCTGGCGAAAGCAGCGCAAAAGTTCATCAAATTCTTTCCTGACGGCCGGCCTGCTCGCGCACGTTTGAACGTGACGTTTCAGGAGTATCTGGATGCGGAAACGCAGTCGAAAGAAGCGAATCTTCAGACGACGGATTTCAGTAAATATCATGTCGTCGAGATCAACGAAACGCTTAGCACGATTGCCGCTCGATATTACGAAGATCCGCAGACTTGGCGACCGATCGCCGCGGCCAACGGAATAACGGATCCACGCGCTTTGTCGTTGGGGCAGGAAATTCGCGTGCCGTCCTTGCCTTTTGTCGATTCGGAAACCGGCGAGGTCATTGCCTGAAATGCCCCGCTACTCACAGTTCGCGCCGAACGTGAAGATCGAAATAGATGGATCGCCTTTGCCTCCTGCTTTGCGCGCTTCTGTCGTTAGCGTTACTTACCACGATGGAATGAAAGGCGCGGACCGCGTCGAAGTCACGTTCGCCAATCCGGGGTTGCAATGGCTCGATCATCCGCTGCTCGCAATAGACAAGGGTTTCAAGCTCTCCATCAGCTATGTGCCGGACCCTCCCGAACTGGTGTTCGTCGGCGAAATCACAGGCGTGGACGTCAACTTCCCGAGCGGCGGCATGCCAACGATCCAGATCGTTGCGCACGATTTCCTGCAGCGCTTGACTCACGGAAAAGTGGATCGTGCCTTTGCCATCCGCACTCCGAAAATTGCCCACTTTCCGTTGCCTGATGTCGCCGTAGCCGCGATCGTGAGCGCGGCGAATTTGCTCATCCCGTATCCCGACCCCATCGGCGGCGCTCTTTCAGCGCTGATGACCTTGGCAACCTACATCACAACTCCACAGGGCGCTCAGGTAAACGTTCGAACGCAAGAAGGCGAAAGCGATTTTGATTTTCTTTCCTCTCTCGCGAAGGAAAACGGCTGGGAAATGTACATCGATCACACCATGGAGCCGAAAGGCTACATCCTCCGCTTTCAGTTCCTGCTCCAGGATTATTCGCCGAGCGTCAATCTCAAGTGGGGCGAGTCGCTGATGGATTTCACGCCACGCCTCACGACGGTTGGGGACGTGTTCGGGGTCTCCGCGCGAGTCTGGATCGCCAGCCTGCAAATGGAGTTCGTCATCATCGTCTCCTGGGATTACGACCGTGCCTCGTTCGATTTGATGATTTATCCAGGCCTCGGCGATTTGGACATGGTACTGGGTGCGAAATCGGGCAAGACACTTTCCATCAAGCCCACCGGCTTTTCCGGCGCATTGCGCGAACTTCTTTCCGATTTGCTCCCCCGCCTCAACAACCGGAAAACGGCCAGCGGAACGACGATTGGCAATCCAGCGATTAAAGCCGGCCGAGTTGTCAATTTCGACGGAGTTGGCGACCAGTTTGGCGGTCTGTATCGAATCACAGAGGCAACCCACACATTTGATGGCAGCGGATACAAAACGGCGTTTCAAGCACGGCAGGAAGTTTGGTTTGGCTCGATTCCTCTCCCAAAGGGAAATTCCAGTTTGTTGAGGGTGCAGGGACAAAGCGTAGGTTGATTTCTTTTTGTCGCAAAGGTGGACAAATGTCGAACGGCGTTTTGGAGTGGCTCGCGGGTACGGAAAAGAAAAGAGAGAGTGGGTATTCTATTGCCCCGGCGATCGTGAAAGACAATCTCAACGTTTTGGCCGAGGGGAGAGTCCAAGTGCATATCCCCTCGTCACCGACGCTCGATCCGTGGGCGCGCATCGTCGGGCTTGGAGCCGCCGGTTCGCGCGGATTTATTTGGGTTCCGCAAGAAGACGATGAAGTGCTCGTCGCGTTCAACGAAAACGATGTACGCGATGCCTACGTTCTCGGCGGGCTGTGGAGCATGCTGAATCTTCCTCCCATCTCCCTCCCCACCGATTTTTTGACCAAGCGCGTACTGGCGACCGGCGTGGGCGGTGCGCCCGGTCATCAAGTCGAATTTGACGACGCCTTGCAATCGATAACCGTCAAGACCAGCACATCACAAAAAATCGTCCTCGATCCGAAGCAGATTCAGATCAGCGGATTTATGGGTGCCGCGACGCTGACGATCAGCGTTGGACCGCCTCCCTCTATCTCCATCGAGGCCACCGGTGACATAAATCTCAAAGCGCCGGCCGGGTCGATCAGCATGCTTGCGAAGTCGGTCACTATCAAAGGTTTGGAGAGCGCGGAACTAAGCACCGCGGGCACCTGCACAGTCATGGGTTTAGAAATGGTCAAGATTAATTAGGGGAATGAAATGCCGCTAGCCGCGAGAGTTGGGGATTTAACAAGTCATGGAACACCGCTGGGGCCTGGCCCCGGAGCAATTAACGTGCTCATCGGTGGACAGCCACCCTGGCGCGCCGGAATGGATACGCACGCGTGTCCGCTCGTCAACGGGGTGCAGCCTCACGTCGGAGGCATGGTGGCGGTCGGAAGTCTTACGGTGATGATCTGCGGGGCTCCGGCCGCTCGGCAGGGAGACTCTATCGTCGAAGCTGGCGGCCCCAATTCGATTGTTGCTGGTTGCCCTTTAGTGATGATTGGAGGCTGATATGGCGGCGATTCTCGGAGCGAAAGCGTTTCAAGGAATCGGATGGGCTTTTCCCGCTTGTGTGGCGTCCGACGGAAGCACTTCCGTTGCGCTCTACGAGGAAGACATCCGGCAAGCCATCCTTATCATTCTTGGAACCAACCATGGAGAAAGAGTTATGCGCCCCGATTTTGGCGCGGGACTTCGCGATTTCATCTTCGAGCCTCTCAATACAACGACCTCACAAAAGGTTAGGACTCGGGTCAACGATTCACTAGTGCAATGGGAGCCTCGCATTGATGTCATCGACGTCAACGTACAGATCGGCGGCGACGCCAAAAACGTTTTGAACATCGCGATGACCTATCGTACGCGCACCACAAACACTCTCCACAATCTCGTTTACCCGTTCTATCTGGAGGAGGGCTCGGCGCAATGACGGCATTACCCAAGCCCGTGTTGGATGGCCGCGATGCAATCGAGCTCGTCTCGGAATTTCGCTCGCGCCGGGCTGGATATTTGCCCCGGTGGAGTCCTCCGGCCAACTCCGCAGGCGCGGCCATAGAACAAATCTTTGCCCGCCTCATCGAAACGATTCTCAAGCGCCTGAACCAGGCGCCCGAAAAAAACCGTCTGGCCTTCTACTCGTTTCTGGGCCTTGATGCCGTGCCCGCACAGGAAGCACGCGCACCCATCGTTTTTCAGCTCAACCCTCAGTCCGGAGACACAAATGCGCCTCCAGGGACGCAGGTCGCTGCGCCTCCGCCTCCCGGGCAAACTGCACCAATTGTCTTTGAAACAGAACACGGACTCGACATTTCGGCAGCCACCATAGTTGCTGCGGCGTCCTTATGGCCCGGCAGAGACGAGTACGTAGATCACTCCGCGGCGCTGGCCGCAGCCCAGCCTTTCGTTTTATTCGACCACAGGATTCGCCAGGGAACTCCGCATACTTTGTACCTCGCGCATTCCACGCTTCTCGCCATGACCGGAGCCAGTACCTTGGTTGTCGAATTTGAGCTCGCGCAAGGCAGCGACACAGCGCTGGGGCTCGATTGGGAATATTGGGATGGCGCGATTTGGCGCGCATTCAAATCCTTACAGCCGACTTGTCTGGATGCCGAGTCGCTGGACAACGATGGAACTGCAGGGCTCACCAAGACGGGAAGCATTACGCTCGTGTCGGACAGCGCCAAGACTGCCCAACTGGCAGTCAATGGCAGCTCCTCGTTTTGGATTCGCGCTCGCTTAACGCAGACTCTTCCCGCCAATCCCGCTCGAATTCTCCCAGTAGTCGAGTCTCTAAAAGTGCGCACGAAAATTCAGCAGCCTCTTTCGCTCGCAGTGGAGAGCACGCTATTGGCGTCTTCTTCCTTACCCACAGGGGCGTTTGCCGTAGTGCTGGATCCCCGACGCTCCTTCCTCGCCGCGGATAAACTGATCCTGACCGCGGTGGACCAGTCCACCACTCCATCCACTGTCGTCTTCTCGCCCATCACAACTGCTTCAGTTCCCGTGCTGCGGTCGGCAGACGTGCCAGCCGCCGGCGCCGAATATGATCTCAGCCTCTACTATCTTGGCATGACCAAACCCGAACAAAGCGCCGCAACCAGAGTTGTTTGGCAATCAAGCACAGGCACACCGAATGAATTCGGAATCTTCGTAAAACTCCAAGGGCTTTCCCCCGACAAAGTTTTCTCTGGGCAACTTGCCGTGGACGTCACAAAAACTTTTTTCCCTTTCAGCGCGCAGCCTCAGCCGGGCTCGGCTCTTTACTTCACCCACAAGGATATTTTCGCGAAGCCAAACGCCAAGGTGCAGCTCTTCGTTCAACGCGCCAGCACACCACAGGACAATTTTGCTGTCACGGGTAGCACAGCTCTTAGGCACACGGTCGCTTGGGAGTATTGGAATGGGGCTGAGTGGACTGCGCTTGCGGTTGGCAGCCAGCAAACTTCCACGGACATCAACCACGGGTCCCCAACCGATCTAGATGGTACCGGGCTTGTCAGTTTCACTGTGCCTACCGATTTTGAATCCACTCAGGTGGCAAACCAGGACGGACTCTGGATTCGGGTTCGCCTCGTAAGCGGTGGCTTCGGATTCGATGCCACCACGACTATCCCGACTACGCCTGCGACAACGGTCAAATACATCATTCCGCAGCCGCCGGCTCTCTCTGAATTTCGTCTCGGCTTTACCTGGGGGCAAGGACCGGAACCTTTCGAACAAGTTTTCACTTACAACGATTTTGTTTACGAAGACCATACCGAAGATGCACTTTGGCCCGGAAAAACTTTTGCACCCTTCATGCCAGTTTCCGACCAGACAGCTGCGTTCTACATGGGAACTGATAAACCGTTGCCCTCTGCCGACGCCGGCATCTTTTTTGACATCTTGGAACAAGCCGGACTTGCAGAGATTCCGCCGCTTGTTTGGGAAGAGTGGGACGGGGGCGGCTGGCGCGAACTCAGCTTCGAAGACGACACGCAACAGCTGCATTTGCCCGGAGTCGTGATGCTGCAGCCACTGCCGACGACGCAGAAGCTCGAACATTTTGGGCAATATCTCTATTGGATTCGCGCGCGGCTGAAAGAAGACCTGCCGCCCGATGAGACTCAAGTGAACAGGATCCTGCCCAATGCCGTGTGGGCAAGGCAGCAAAGAACGTTTCAGGATCTGGCCCTTGGAACAAGCACCGGCGCTCCAAGCCAACTGTTCAACATGACCCAGATTCCGATTCTTGCCGACGAACGCATCGAAGTACGCGAATATGCCGGCAAACGTGCCGAAGTGGAATGGAGAATCCTCGCTCTGCGACTCTTCAATCAAGATCCCGCCGTCATCGAGGAGCTAGAGCTACAACTTGCAGCCGAAGGGCCTGCGACCGAAATTGTCATGGGCGATCTCCGCTTGGTTCGTGACCGCTCGAAACGCGTGACGGAAGTTTGGGTCCGCTGGATACCCGTACTTCATTTTTATGCGTCCGGATCTGATGACCGAAATTATCAACTCGATCATTTCCGTGGGCGGCTCCTGTTCGGCGACGGGAACAATGGAGCGATCCCACCTCTTGGCGCAGCGATTCTCGCCAGAACATTTCGTTCCGGTGGAGGAAGCGCAGGAAATCTTCCGGCTGGTACGATTAAGCAGCTACTTGGAGCAGTTTCCGGTGTGCAGGCGGTGAGCAATCCGCGATCTGCCGAAGGCGGCGCCGATGGCGAGCTTCTTTCCGATTTTGCTGTACAGGCACCGGAAAGATTGCGCGCGCGAGAACGCGCGATTTCGGCTCGCGACTATGAAACTCTGGCACGCGAGGCGTCAGCAAGCGTTGCCTACGTCCGCGCCATACCGGGTCTCGATCCATCGGGCAGAGCGGCTCCGGGGTGGGTCACTCTTCTCATTCTCCCCGAAAGTTTGGATCCCCGTCCGGAGCCTTCGTTCGGGCTGAGGGAAGAAGTCCGCCTCTATCTGGAAAACTACGCGCCGGCCGACATCGCAGCGTCGCATCAGATTTTCGTAACGCGGCCGGAATTTTTCCCGGTGGATATTTCCGCGACTTTGATTACCGCACAAAGACAAGACCCTGGCGCGGTTTCCGCAAGCGCCACTGCTGCATTGCAAGCTTTTTTGCACCCGCTCACCGGTGGTCCTGTTGGGCAGGGATGGGATTTGGGCCGTGACGTTTATCTCTCCGATATTTCGGCTGTGCTTTCCGGCGTGGCAGGCGTCGATGCAATCGCGATGTTGGCCCTGCTGGCAAACGGGATTCCGCAAGGCGATAGCGTCTCCGTCTCGTCGCGGCGGATTGTAGTCGCCGGCACCATCAATCTAAAAATGATCGAAAGCTGAGATTGGAATCACAAAAGGGAACTGATGCCGCTCACTTTGCCAAATCTCGATGATCGCCGCTGGGCAGACCTGGTTGAGGAAAGCCGCGCGTTAATTCCCGTCTATGGCGGTGAATGGACAGACCATAACGTCCACGATCCCGGAATTACGCTGGTGGAATTGCTTGCTTATCTGGCCGAACTGGATCTGTTCCAGATCAATCAGATTCCCGACGAACACAAACGTCAATTTCTTGGTTTGATCGGCCTACACCCCAATCCAACCACCGCGGCGCGGACGTTTTTGAAGCTCACCCTCGACAAGATTGTTCCGAGCTTTGATCTCCCTGCTGGAGTCGCTTTCACAACGAATTCTTCGTCTCCGGTTCGATTCCAGACGATGGAAGCCGCGGAATTGGTTGGCGGAGACTTGGTCGCGATTCAATCCGCATCGGGCGGCGGATATACCGATCTATCCCAGCAGTGGCGCAAAGGCACCCCAATCCCGATTCTCGGGACGAATCCGCAAGTGGGATCTGCGGTGTATTTCGGTTTTTCTCTCGCAGTGCCAGTCGCCAAAAAGCTTTCGCTCTATCTCGCGTTTGCCGGAAAAAAAACGAACCGGCTGGAACGAAAACGCATTGAAGAAGAAATCTGCGCCCGCTCACTTGATTGCACTCCACCTAAACCATGGAATCCCTGCCGAAAACGTGGCCTTGAAGTCACCCGCGCCGCGCCGCAAACCGTGGAACAGCAGCTTCACCACCAATCGGTTCAAGTTGCTTGGGAATTCCTCGCGGATCAAGGAACCGACGGCGAATGGCAATCCCTCAATGCGTCAGGAATTGACTTTCAAGACGAAACTCGCTCGCTGACATTGGATGGTGTAGTTCGCTTCCGCGTGCCCGCTCCGATGCGGGCCAAAGCTCTTGGCCCTGTCGCCCAAAAACTGTTTTACGTCCGGTGCAGAATCGTCAGCGGCATGTATGACGAAGCGCCGGTTCTTAGAGACGCACTCTCGAACGCAACGGCCGTCAGGCAGTTCGCGCCTGAAACTTCAAAGTTGCGCATTGCGCCAAATGCGGTCTTGCCAGCACCCGCGCCGAAGGCCGGCGATCGAATCTATCCTTTATTTGAGGTGGATACGGTTGGCCGCATTACTAAGCTGACGCTTCAACCGGCAGACTCGGCTCTTCCCGAATTCCTAGTTCTTAATTACGAAGCGCCGGGAGCGAACGAAGGCTCTCTGCAAAGTGAATCGGTTTTCCTTGGCAAAGCGTCTGGTTTTCCGCTCGATCATTTCGATCTGCCGGATTCTCCGGTCCTGCCGGACAATTTCCATCTTTTCGTGCAAAGCGCAAGTGGTTGGACAGAATGGAAACGACGCGACGATTTTGAGGCGAGCACTGCCGCCGACGCGCACTTTGTTCTGTCCTCGACAAATGGGCGCCTTCAGTTTGGAGACGGGAAGCGCGGGCTTGTTCCGGATGCCGGAAGCTTGATTTTTGCATTGGGAAATTCAACGCGCGCTGCGCAAGGCAATGTTTCAGCAAACTCGATCTCTAAACTTGAAGACTCACTGCACAACCGCGCGATCCTGGCACAATCGTGGAACGAAGCCAATGCAGCCTTGGCCAGAGTTACCAACCCGCTTGCTGCCAATGGTGGGCTGGCCAAAGAAACACTGGATCTCGCTTCGTTGCGCGCCATCGCACTGGTGAATTCGCCTACCCGCGCCATTTCCCGTAGCGACATCGAAAACTTTGCACTCGGCACGCCTGGAGTCCGACTTGCTCGCGCAATCGCCATCCCGAACTTCCACGACCACTTTCCTTGTTTTAGCGCACCAGGATTGGTTACGGTCGTCGTCGTTCCGTATTTACCAGAGGGCAAGCCATATCCTTCCGCCCCGACGCGAAACTTAATTTTGTCCTACTTGAACCGCCGCCGGATCTTGGGAACGAAGTTCCGCGTCGTCGGTCCCTTCTACGTCGGCGTATCGCTGCAGGCCTCGGTCAAATCCGTCCAAGGCACAAATCCAATTACCGTGCGAGAAGCGATCGTTTCGCGGCTCGAACAATTTCTAGATCCGCTGCTTGGTGGCGAAGAGGGCACTGGTTGGCCATTCGGGAAACACGTCTATATCGCGGATCTTTTGAGCGTAATAGCGGACGTACCGGGCGCGGACCACGTTCTCAGCTTGTCGTTTGTCGCCGCTGGCTGCGGCACTTCGTGCAACGAAATCTGCGTCCCGCAAACCGGCTTGGTTTTCGCGGAATCGCTCCAGGTTGAGGTGTCTTGATGTGTAGGTGCAACGATGAATCGATGGCCCTTGCGCTCCCCGTCGAGCTGCAACGGTTTTATTATTCGACTGGCCAAAAGCTTCGCTCTTCGGACCTCAACGCTCTGCTCTCGGTCGCAGATGCTCGGCGGCGTTGGCACACCCGGGCGCTCCACAATGTTTTCGGTTTGAGCGATGGTCTGGATGTTTCCGCGATGAATGACCTCAAACTTAACCTGATAGGCGTAAACATTCTGCCCGGCCTCGCTTATGACTGCACCGGCGCGCCGTTGCTTCTACAGGCCGGCACAAAAGTCCCAATTCCCGCGGGTGTTCCAGCTTCTGTTACCGAATGCTTGTTGCTGGCGCGCAAGCCACAAACGAATTCGTCCAGTTGTTCCTGCTCGCCTCCAACCAGATGCTGCTTGGGCGAAAAAATTCAAACTGGCGAATGGGTGGAGTTTGTTTGGAAAGCCGCCGCTTCTGTCGCTCCCGGTGATGGAGTCCCGGTGGCGCGTATTTCTTACCCGGTGTCGCAATCATCTGCGGCGAAAAAACTCTCCGCACGGAAACTCGCGCAAACCCTCAAGAGCGGGCCCACTCTAGATCTGAACTTTCAGCCACCACTTGTTCGTCCCATTCAGCGCAGTCATATGGCGGCTGACCGTACGCTTCCCGGTGCAACGGACTGGCAACAAGGTTCGTTCCTGGGCTCCACCCCTGCTACGGGGCAATTCCCATTGGACTGGCAAGCGGTCACTGTTTCGGTGGATACAAGCGCCGCCGGATTCAAAGACGTTCCGTGCTACTTCGCCCAGATTGGCGGCTCACTACTTGACGAAGCAGGATTGGAGTGGCTTCCCGCGGCATTTCCCTACATCACGGACGAGAAAACCAATTCCTTCACCTTCGGTTTTTGGATTCCGGCCTTTCCGCAGGAATCACTCAGGGCCGCGGTTTTGACCCATCAAGCTTTTGATTCGCAAGTTGGTAGCGTAATCGGCTTCGATAATTTCCTGGCTTTTGCCAGACGGCAAAAACTATTTGTCACTTGGCTCGGATGCGAAATGCCTCCGCAGCCTGTTCCGATTCGTCGCGTTGAACTTGCGAAGAAGTTTTGTGGATGCGGTATCGCACAGCCGGTGTTTTAGGGAGGCGCAATGGCCATCTTGGAAGAGATGCAATTTCTTGAACGGCTTGAGTTTTTCAATGGGCAGCGTCTGCTTGCGGGCGATTTGCAAAGCCTCGAATCCTTCGATCGAGAGATGCGCTGGCTCCATAACATGAGCCTCCATCAACCCGGAATCGGCAGCGGTTTTGCGGTCACGGGGAAAAAGGGCGGAGCGACGGTGAACATCAGTCCCGGTTATGCGCTGGATGCACTCGGCCGCGAAATTATTCTCACACAGCCTGATGTCGAGCAAGTTCCCCCTGTCCCCGACAATGGCGCGGGAAAGCCCGCTCTGTTCGATCTTCTCGTGTCGTATCCTCCCGACTCGAATTTGACTCCCAGCGAAACGCGCCAGGGGAGTTGCAACACGCAAGGTACGGTTCGCGTGCACGAAGAGCCGGTTTTTTGTTGGGCGCGCCTTACCGACGACGCCACTGCGCCCGTCGATCCTCGTTTGAAGCTGCTCGTGCAACAGCAGCTGATGATCGTTCTCGGACGCATTTCTGTTTTCAATTGCCAACTCAAAGAAGACGTACTGCTTGCTTATCGCAGAAATGCCCGCCCCGCCAGGTTGCCCAAAGTGGCTTGTGGCGTGCAGTCCGTCCTTTCAAAAGGTGCCAAAATTCAGCAAGTTTCCGTGAACGGTCCAGGCGGCACACAGATTTCTGTAAAAAAGGTTTCTTTCACGATAGATACTTCCAGCGCGGGTTTTTCCTCCATCCCTTCTTACTTCGCGCGGCTCAGAAGTCCGGACCCCAGTGTTATCTCCAGAATTTTGTTCGGTGCTGTGCTTAATGTCACCAGCGAAGCTGTGAAGTCTTTCGAGCTCCAACTCCTCTATAGCTCCGGGTTCGTGCCTCAAGTTGTTCCCGAGAATCTGGTATTGGAACGAGTCTTCGGTTTCGATGTGGTGTGGATGGGAGTTGAGGTCTGACCATGCCCGAGTCTCGCAATTTTCTCTATTTTAACCGGGCTGGCAAGTGGCCCGGGTTTTCCTCAAGCGGTTTGGTTGCCGCCGCAGACGGCACCCTGTCGCTGGAAAACCTCGCACAGCTCGATGAGGACTTGCCCGTTGCCGTGGCCGCCTTGTCAGTGCCTGCAGGGCCCGGCGGTGTTGCTTTAGACCGCGACGGAAACCTCTATTGGACCGATCCTGCTCAAGACCGTATTTTTTGCCGTTCCGCATGTGACGGATCTATCTCTCAGCTCGCGTGCCTCGGATCGTCAGGCACTTCTAACGGTCGTCTTTCCGTCCCACGAGGCCTTGCGATTCCTTGCGAGCGCAACGCATTGTTCGTGGCCGACTCCGGAAATCACCGTCTACAAGTGTTTGATTTGGAATCAAGTCAGGTCGCGGAAATCTGGCCACGCTCTTCAGTAAGCGGGCAGCCAGCAGTTTCCTTGCGGGAACCCTGGAGCTGTGCGTCAGATGCCGGCGGCAATCTCTATGTTTTGGATCACGGAGCGAAAACAGTTCAAAAATTCTTCTACACCGGTGACCCGGATCTTTCGTTTTCCCAAAATGTCGCCGCCGCAGGCGTACTTGTCGCGCCCATGAGTTTGGCGGCTGCAAGCTCCGACAACCACGTCCGCATTTGCGTGGCGGACCCGGGTTCGTCCTCAATTTTCTTTTTTGATGGCGACGGTGTGCTGGAACGAGACGCTGCCGGTCATCCGGTGACGATCGCACTCGGTGCGGCTGATATTCCTCTTGCCATCGCCGCCGACTGGAATTCTCTCTATATCGGCGAAAACTATCGCAAACGCATCCTGCAATATCGTCGCGACGATACGTGGAATTTTGTTGGCGAAGTGCGTGGTTACCAGGGAACTTGTATCGCTCTCGCGATTTCTTCTTCCACTACTGCATATGCGTCACCCGGCGCAGGTCTGACCCCTCTCCGAATCTCGCTGACTTCCGGCTTCATACCACTCGGTGCCGCCTGGAGTAGCCGCATCGACCTCGGCTATCCGGTAAAATGGCACGAACTAATTGCGGAGTTTGTTCCTCTCCCTGCGCTTGCTCACTTGGAAGTATTTGCTTACGCCTCTGCTTCGCCGGATGACACCCCGAACGTCAGCTTCAACGCGGCGGAACGCACCTTTTTTTTCGATCCTCGCTGGCAACGCGCCGTGCGCGGCAACGTTTCGGATGTGACTGCGGTTTACATCGGCAGCCCCGATCCACACACGCCCAAGCTGCAGTACTTGTGGGTCGGCGCAGAGCTCCATACCGAAGGCGCATCCACACCCATCCTGCAAAACCTCCGCATCGAGTTCAACCAGGACGGCTATCTTCCCTTGCTTCCCGCAATCTATGCAGGTCAGAAGTCCTGTCAAGAATTTCTTCCGCGATTGCTCGCTCTGTTCCAGGGCTTTTTCGAAGGTGTCGAATCCGAGATCGCTAATTTGCCACGCTTGTTCAACCCTTCTTTTGTTCCAATTTCCTTTCTCCCGTGGCTCGCGGATTGGCTCGGTCTGGATCTGGACCAATCCTGGCCAGAAGCAAAACAACGCGAAGCCATCGCGGAAGCGTTCGCCTGGTTCGCCCGGCGGGGAACGCGAAAGGGTTTAGAACACAGCATTCTCTTTAGAACAGGCATTCAGGCAGTCGTCGAAGAACCCATTCTCCAAACCGGCTCCTGGTGTTTGCCCGGCGTTGCAGACGCATGCTGCCACGAGTGCGCGGAGTTCTCGGCAGAAACTTTCTCCGATGACTCAGAGCTTGGCTGGACCACCGTACTGGCGGCGCAACCCGACGGCGCCATCATCGGTTCGACTGCAATTCTCGACCAATCCACGCTTACGCTCGATCAGGACTTCGGAGCGCCGCTGTTTTCCGACGTCGCGTATCGTTTCAGCGTGCTCGTTCCAAGGAGCGCTGTCTCCAACTCGGGTTTGCTCGTGCAACTTCGTTCTGTAATTGAATCGGAAATGCCCGCCCACACCGCCTATCAACTTTGCATCCTCGATCCTCAGATGCGCATTGGTTATCAGTGCCGGGTCGGGCTCGATTCAATTGTTGCCGGCCCTCCCCCAACCATGCGGTTGGGGGAAACAGCGGAACTGGCAGTGGACGCGGTTTTGGGCGGTCCCCATCCGGCAACACTGGGGCAGGACAGCCGTGTGGGAATTTCGGCACGCATTACTTAAACGCGTCGCACAAGAAACAGGGAGGAAGCTATGGCAACGATGCAGGTCAACGGTTCGGCAGGAGATTTGAAATCGCCCATCCGCAATCGCTACTACTACGGCAAATTGCTCGATGTGCGCCATTTCGAGCTCGAGCAGGAATACTTCAACATGAAACGCGCGCTTATCAATCAGCGAGTCCTTGGCGCAGGTGTGGTGTGCGGTCTCGACGTCGCTCTCGCGCAGGATGGGCGCAGCGTCTCGGTTCAGCCGGGCCTTGCGCTCGATCGCTGTGGCAAGGAAATCCTCGTCACTTGTCCCACCGGTCCCATCTCTCTAGACCCGTGGCTCAAGTCTCCGCCACCCACAACTCCGTCCGGCTCTACTGCCGGAGGAAACGCCACGGCTACTGCTGACGAAGGGAAGTGGGTGCACCTCTGCATCTGCTATCACGAATGTGAAACCGATCCGGAACCCGCGTTCGGAGGCGATTGCGACACCGAAGCTCGCTGCGCATCTGGTTCCATCCGCGAGCGCTACAAAATCGATATCTGTGAAGGCAAAGTCAAAATGCCTCAGGCGAAGTGCAATCTGTCCGAACTGTTCTCGAACAACACTCTCGACTATGCGGCGCTCGCTCGTTTTGTCTCGCGTCCGATCTCACGCACTTCCGATGCTTGCTGCATCCCGCTGGCGAATATTCAATTCCCGCCGCCACAAACGCAAACTCAGCCGTCGGGTGCGCCGCCCGCGCCGCAACCCTCCACCCCCATTGTGGATATCACCGTGCGCCCGGTCGTGTTCGCTAATCCTCTTCTGTTCCAACTCATGCTTTGCCTGTGCGGTTCGAATAGCCAAACGCCCTGCGGCGGCACCACCTACTAACGGAATCTAAGGAGAATGAAAATGACTGCGACGACTCAATGCTGTGGTTCGACATCCACCTGCTCGACGGAAACTGTGCTTCGTCCGCGCTTCTTTCCGCGCCAAATCATTACGCCCGATGATTTGACGCTGATGCAGGACTATTTCCGCGCGCGCATGCGCTCGCACAATTTGATCATGCACGGTTGGGGCGTCGCCTGCGGCGCGCTCGTATGTCCCGTACCGGCAACCGACGGATCAGGGCCGTTGCCCTGGACTGTTGTCGTTCGCCGCGGATACATGATCGGCCCCTGTGGCGACGAGATTATTCTCGATTGCGAACGCACAGTGGACCTGCGAACAAGCGGCGTAACCGGCGTCACCGGTGATGCCTGCGTCGAACAGGTGGATCCCTGGTGCGCGGAGGTTTACACGTCCGGACAGCAGAAAACTGTCTGGATTGCGGTTCGCTACAAGGAAGTCATGACGCGGCCGGTCCGCGTGCAACCGCACGGTTGTGGTTGTGACGATTCTCATTGCGAGTACTCGCGTTGGCGCGATGGCTACGAAATTGGCGTCCTCAATTCGTGCCCGTGCCCGCCGTCTGATCCCGCTCCCGATTTCGACAGGCTGCATCAGGGCTCCATCCCGACTTGTCCGTGCGTGCCGGCGACTCCGTGGGTTGGTCT
>Ga0075436_100000407_pt1 | contig 27718 bp, 28 predicted proteins | sample RhiMethybrSRZTD5_FD_75303 | JGI IMG/M metagenome (GOLD analysis project Ga0075436, IMG submission 75303) | Populus rhizosphere microbial communities from Tennessee, USA - Rhizosphere MetaG P. TD hybrid SRZTD5 | ecosystem: Host-associated > Plants > Roots > Rhizosphere > Soil | place: USA...
CATCGAGCGGTAGCCCGAATCCACGCGCTCGATCTCGCGCGCGATGAGCCCGTAGCTCACGTAGTTGAGTCCGGGGCCGCCGTACTCGGCCGGAATCGTCGGCCCGAGCATGCCAAGGCTTCCCATCTCGCGGAAGATCGCCGGGTCGGTGCTCTCTTTCCGGAACGCTTCCAGCACGCGCGGCGCGAGCTTGCCCTGCGCATAGGCGTGGGCGGCTTCGCGCACCATGCGCTCTTCCTGCGTGAGCTGCTGATCGAGCAGCAGCGGATCGGACCAGTCGAACTCCGCTTTCGTCTTCTTGATCGGCGCGTTCATCACTGCACCCGTTCGAGGATCACGGCCAGTCCTTGTCCCACGCCGATGCAGAGCGACACCGCGGCGTACTTCGCGCCCGATTGCTGCATCTCGCGCGCCACCGTCAGCGCGAGGCGCGCGCCCGAGGCGCCGAGCGGATGGCCGATCGCGATCGCGCCGCCATTGGGATTGACGCGCGGGTCCTTGAAGTCGACGTTCATCAGCTTGAGGCAGCCGAGCACCTGGCTCGCGAAGGCCTCGTTGATCTCGATGATGTCCATGTCCTTCAATTGCAGCCCGGCGCGCTCGAGCGCGCGTGGGATCGCGTAGGCGGGGCCGACCCCCATGATGCGCGGCTCGACGCCCGCGCTGGCCGCGGCGCGGATGCGCACCAGCGGTTTCTTGCCTTTGCGCTCGCCCCACTTTTTGCTGCCGAGGATCAGCGCGGCCGCGCCATCGTTGACGCCGGAGGCGTTGCCCGCGGTGACCACGCCGCCTTCGAAGAGCGGTTTGAGTTTCGCGAGCGCCTCCATCGTGCTGTCGCGGCGCGGATGCTCGTCGGCGCTCATTTTTTCCGGCGGGGAATCCTTTTTACGGGAGGGCAAGGCGACCGGCATGATCTCGCCCGCGTAGAAGCCTTCCTTCTCGGCGGTCGCGTATTTCTGCTGCGAGGCGAGGGCGAACTCGTCGGACTGCTCGCGCGAAATGCCGAAATCCTTGGCGACGTTGTCGCCGGTCTCGGGCATCGAGTGGTTCCCGTACTGCTTGACGAACTTGCCGTTCGGGAAGCGCGTGCCGATGGTCGTGTCGTACATCTTCGCGTCGCGGCCGTAGGGCACGTCCGGCTTGCTGATCACGTAAGGCGCGCGGCTCATGCTCTCGACGCCGCCCGCGATGTAGAGATCGCCTTCGCCGCAGGTGATGGCGCGCGATGCGTCCACGACGGCCTGCAGCCCGCTCGCGCAGAGCCGGTTGACGGTGCAGCCCGGGGTGGTTGCCGGCAGGCCGGCGAGGAGCGCCGCGAAGCGCGCGACATTGCGGTTGTCCTCGCCCGCCTGGTTGACGCAGCCGAGCACGACGTCGCTGATCTCGGCGGCGTCGATCTTGTTGCGCGCCACGACTTCCTTGATCACTTCGCCCGCGAGGTCGTCGGGGCGCAGCGGTGCGAGCTTGCCCGCGTGGCGGCCGATGGGGCTGCGCAGGCCGTCGTAGAGATAGGCGTCTAGCATGGGTTCTCCGGTGTCAAAAGGGATGCGCCCAGCTGGGCGCGGCGCCGCAGCCAGGGACTCGGCCGGTAGCGCGGCTCCTGATAGATCTCGTGCATCGATTGCAGCACGGCGAGGATGCGTTTCGGCCCGAGCGCATCGCCCATGGCGAGCGGCCCCTTCGGGTAGCCGAGGCCGAGCATCACCGCGCGGTCGAGGTCCTCGGGCGTCGCGATCCGCATCTGCACGATGTCGCAGCCGACGTTGACGATGTGAGCCACGACGCGCTGCGCGACGAAGCCCGGTGAATCGTTGATCACCGAGACGGGCACGCCGTCGGCGGCAAGCAGCGCATAGGCGGCGTCACGCACTTCCCTTTTCGTCACGGGAGTGACCATCAGCGTTCGGCGTTTGCTATAGCCGAAAAGTGGATCCACCGCGACGGTGCGCGCGGGATCAAGGCCTTGCTCGAGCGCGGCCGTGCTCGCGTCGAGGCCAAGCGGCGCGACGAAGGACACCGCCTCGGGCGTGGGCTTGAGCTCGGGCTTCGCGCCGAGCTCGATCAGCAGCTCCTTGAGCTCGGGGACCGCCCATACCGCGGCGGGCTTCGCTTTCGGCGCCGGCGCCTCCGGCGGCACCTGCATGTCGGGCGCGTACGTGTACCAGCCGCGCCCGGTCTTGCGGCCGAGCAGGCCCGCCGCGACGCGCGGCTCGGCGATGAAGGAGGGCCGGTATTTCGGCTCCTCGAAGTACTGCGCGTACATCGACTTCATCACCGCGTGCGCGACGTCGAGGCCGACGAGGTCCATGAGCCCGAATGGTCCGAGGCGGAAGCCCGCCGCGTCGACCAGGATGCGATCGATGGTGGCGAAGTCGGCGACGCCTTCCGCGAGGATGCGTAGCGCCTCGGGCACGAACGCGCGTCCGGCATGATTGACGACGAAGCCGGGCGTGTCCTTGCAGCGGATCGGCGTGTGGCCGAAGCGCCTGGCGAGCGCGGTGAGCGCCTCGGTGACCCACGGCTCGGTCAGCACGCCGTCGACCACTTCGACGATCTTCATTACCGGCACGGGATTGAAGAAGTGATAGCCCGCGACGCGTCCCGGTCGCTTGCACACGGCCGCCATCGCCGTGACGGAGAGCGACGAGGTGTTGCTCGCGAGGATGCAGTCCTCACCGACGATGGCCTCGAGCTCCGAGAAGAGCGTGCGCTTCGCGACGAGGTCCTCGACGATCGCTTCCACGACCACGTGACAGTCGCCGAACGCCTGCAGTCCCGGCACGATCTCGATGCGCCGCACGATCGCCTGCGGATCGGCGATGCGACCCTTCTCGGCGAGCCGTGCGCAGGCCTGGGCGATGGAATCGAGGCCGCGCTGCGCGGCGCCCGGCTGCGCGTCGTAGAGGAGCGTCCTCGCGCCGCACTGCGCGAGCACTTGCGCGATGCCCCGGCCCATGGTGCCGGCGCCGGCGACGCCGGCGGTCAGGTCGCTGCGGGAAACATCAAGCATGGAGGGGCCGTTATTGTACGGCGGCGTCGCTCGCTATAATCGCCGCGGAGGAGGAGGGATGCGCGCAATCGCCACATCCGTGGGCATCGCGCTCGCGGCATTCGCCGCGCTCGCGTTCGGCCAGACGTTCCCGGCGAAGCCGCTCACGCTCATCTGCCCCTGGCCCGCGGGCGGCACCACTGATACGCACCTGCGCAAGTTCGCCGAGGTGGCGCAGAAGTATCTCGGCGAGCCCGTCGTCATCGAGAACAAGCCGGGCGGCGGCGGCATGATCGGCCCGGCGCAGATGGCGCACCTCGCCAAGCCGGACGGCTACACCGTCTCGCAGCTTCCGATCACAGCGTTCCGTCTTCCGCACCAGCGCGCGGTCGACTGGGACCCGCTCAAGGACTTCACCTACGTAATAGGAATCACCGGCTACACGTTCGGCGTGGTGGTGCGCGCCGATTCGCCGTTCAAGAGCTTTCGCGAGCTCCTCGATTACGCGCGCGCCCATCCCGGGCAGCTTTCGTACGCGACGCCGGGCACCGGCACGTCGCCACACCTGCTGATGGAAGAGGTGGCGATGAAGACTGGCGTCACATTCCTGCACGTGCCCTTCAAGGGATTCGCCGAAGGTTCGCAGGCGCTCCTCGGCGGACACGTGATGGCGCATTCCGATTCCACCGGATGGGGGCGCTTCGTCGATGCGGGCCAGGTGCGCCTCCTCGTCACCTTCGGCGAGAAGCGCACGAAGTGGGGCGCGCCCACGGCGAAGGAGCTCGGCTATGACCTCGTCTCCTATTCGCCGTACGGCATTGTCGGCCCGCGCGGCATGGACGTCTCGGTGGTGCGCACGCTGCATGACGCTTTCAGGAAGGCGCTCGATGACCCCGAGCACCTGAAGACCCTCGCGCAGCTCGACCAGGTGTACTGGTACCGCTCGAGCGCGGACTACGCGCGCTGGGCCGCAGAGACGCTCGCCGCCGAACGTGCGACCATAGAGCGCGTCGGGTTGCTTGCAAAGTAGACCTACAATGGGAGAGCGCCCATGAAGTACCGCAAGATCCTGCTCGCATACAACGGCACCCACGAGGGCAAGCGCGCGCTGCTGGAATGCGCCGACCTCGCCGGCTTCCTCGGCGCCGAGACGCATCTTCTCGCGGTGGCGAGCATGCCGCCGAGCCTCTTCCTCACCGAGGGCTTCGTGCCCGAGGAGCTCCTCGAAGAGGAAAAGAAGCGCACGCAGACGGTGCTCGACGAGGGCATCCGCACGCTGCGCGAGCGCGGGTTCAATGCGACCGGGCAGCTCGCCGTGGGCGAGCCGGTGGAAGAGATCTGCCGGTTTGCCAAGCAGCTCGGCGTCGACCTGATCGTCGTCGGGCACAACCAGAAGACCTCGTTCGCCGCGCGCTGGTGGAAAGGCTCCGTCGGCGCCTCGCTCCTCGACTACGCGCCCTGCAGTCTCCTCATCGCTCTCTCGAAGGTTTAAATGCTCAAAGGCAGGCTGGAAGACGACCGGATGCTCACCGGTCGAGGGAAGTACGTTTCCGATTGGAACTTGTCGGGCCAGACGTACGGCCATTTCCTGCGCTCCGATCGCGCGCACGCCGACATCGTCTCGCTGGACGCGAGCGCCGCGCTTTCGCATCCCGGCGTGATCGCCGTCTTCACCGGTGAAGACATTCGCTCATCGCTCAAGTCACTGCCATGCGCGCTGCCCGTCAAAGGCCGCGGCGGCATGGAGCTCATCCATCCCGGGCGTCCCGCGCTCGCGCAGGGACGCGTGCGCTTCACCGGCGAGCCGGTGGCACTCATCGTCGCCGAGAGCGCGGCCGCGGCACAGGATGCCGCCGATCTCATCAACGTCGAATACCGTGACCGGCCGGCGCTCGTGACGACTGCGGAGGCGGTGAAGCCGGGCGCGCCGCTCCTTCACGACAGCGTGCCGGGCAACGTCGTCCTGGACTACGAGTCGGGCGACGACGCGGGGTCGAAGGCCGCGTTCGCGAAAGCCGCGCGCACCATCGAGCTCGAGGTCGACATCTCGCGCGTCATCGGCAATCCCATGGAGCCGCGCGCCTGTCTCGCTCACTGGGAGACGGCGAGCGAGCAATACCACCTCTACACGTGCACGCAGGGCGCACCGATCATGCGCAATCAGCTCTCGGCGGTGCTCGGCGTGCCGCCCGAGAAGATCCGCGTCATCGCGGAAGAGGTGGGCGGCGGCTTCGGCGTGCGCTTCAACCTCTACCCGGAGTACTGCGCGGCGCTCTTCGCGGCGCGCAAGCTCGGCCGGCCGGTGAAATGGAACGGCACGCGCAGCGAAGTCTTCCTCGCCGACGAGCAGGCGCGCGGCGTGCGCTCGCGCGGCGCACTCGCCGTGGACGCCGACGGCCGCATATTGGCGATGCGCTTCGACATGCTCGCCGACCTCGGCGCCTATCTCGCGCCCACGGGCCCGTTCATCAACACCATCGGCATCGTCAACTGCCTCTCGGGCGTCTACGACGTGCCGGCAGCGTATGCGCGCATCCGTCTCGCCCTCACCAACACCGCGCCCATGGCGGCTTATCGCGGCGCCGGTCGCCCGATCATGTCGTATGCGCTCGAGCGCCTCGTCGAACATGCCGCGCACGAGCTCGGCATGGACCAGGCCGAGTTCCGACGGCGCAATTTCATTCGCAAGTTCCCGTACAAGATTGCCGCCGGCTTCGAGTACGACTCGGGCGACTTCGAAGGCGTGATGAACAAGGCGCTCGCGGCTGCCGACTGGGCTGGCTTCGCTCGCAGAAAAGCGGAGAGCAAAAAGCGCGGCAAGCTGCGCGGCCGCGGCATGTCGACCTACATCGAGGCGACCGGCGCGGGATTCGCGCCGCAGGACCAGATCGAGATGCGCTGGAGCGCCGACGGGCGCCTCACGCTCTACGCGCCGACCCACAGCCACGGGCAGGGTCATGAGACGACGTACGCGCAGCTCGTCTCCGGCGTGCTCGGCATCCCGATGGAGAGAATCGGGCTGCGCACTGCAGGCGCGGATTTTTACCTCACGGGCAACGCGACCGGCGGCTCGCGCTCATTGCTCGCCGTGGGCGGCGTGATCTATCTCGGCGCGCAGGAGCTGGTGAAGAAGGGTCTCGCGCTGGCGGCGGAAGAGCTGGAAGCGGCGCAGGCGGATATCGAGTTCGTGGCGGGCGAGTACCGCATCAAGGGAACGGACCGACGCATCTCGATTGTCGATCTGGCGAAAAAAAATCCAGGCGGGCTCGATCTCGCCTATGCGAACAAATTCGGCGCGTGCTTTCCGAACGGCTGTCACATCGCCGAAGTGGAGATCACGCCGGAGACGGGCGAGGCGCAGATCGTCTCGTACGTCGCGTGCGACGACGCGGGCAACATCATCAACCACCAGATCGTGGAGGGGCAGGTGCAGGGCGGCATCGCGCAAGGCGCGGGCCAGGCCTTCACCGAGCTCGCGGTGTACGACGACTCCGGGCAGCTCCTCACCGGCAGCTTCATGGACTACGCCATGCCGCGGCCGGGCGACGTCGCGGGACTGAAGCTCCTCGAGCATCCGGTGCCCACCAAACTGAACCCCCTCGGGGCGAAAGGCGTGGGAGAAGCGGGCGTTACGGGTTCTTTGCCGGCGCTGATGAATGCGGTGGTGGATGCGCTGCGCGACGCCGGCGTTGCGCACTTCGAGATGCCGGCGACGCCGCGGCGCCTATGGGAGGCGCTCCAGGCGGCGCATCGCAAGGCCGCCTAGAAGCCCGCAGACTCGCGTCATGGGCCTGCGCGGAACATGGCGGCTCGCGCTCGCCGCGGTGCGCGCGTGGAGCCAGGATTACGCGCCGAGCATGGGCGCGGCGCTCTCCTACTACGCGCTCTTTTCCATCGCGCCGCTCCTGCTCATCGTCATCGGCGTCGCCGGCTTCTTCTTCGGCGAGCAGGCGGCGCGCGGCGAGATCTACGGCCAGCTCGCGACGCTCATCGGCGCGGAGGGCGCGCACGCGGTCGAGGGCCTCGTCGCGGCGGCGCGCCGGCCGCAAAGCGGCGTGCTCGCCATGGCGGTGGGCACGGCGCTACTCCTCGGCGGAGCATCGAGCGTCTTCGGCGAGCTGCAGAACGCGCTCGACCGCATCTGGCGCGCGCCCGCGCAGCACGAGCCGAGGCGCTGGTGGCAGCTCGTGCGCCGGCGCGTGCTGCCCTACGGCATGGTGCTCGCCATCGCGTTCCTGCTCATGGTGTCGCTCGTGCTCTCGGCGCTCGTCTCGGGCCTTGGCCGCTGGTGGGGATTGCATGTCCTCGACCTCGCGGTCAGCTTCGCGCTCATGACGCTCCTTTTCGCCATGATCTACAAGGTCGTGCCGCAGGTGCGCATCGCCTGGCGCGATGTCTGGACCGGCGCGGCGGTGACTGCCGCGCTCTTCGCGCTCGGCAAGTGGCTGATCGGCCTCTACATCGGGCGCACGAGCGTCGCCTCTGCGTTCGGCGCCGCGGGCTCGCTCGTCGTGCTCATGGTGTGGGTGTACTACTCGGCGCAGATCTTTCTCCTCGGCGCGGAGTTCACGCGCCTCTACGCGGCAGAGCACGGCTCGGGCGCGATCGCCGCGGCGCGCGTGCCGGCGCGCATCGTCGTACAGGCGGCGGCGAATTCGCCCGTCGCGTTGCCCGGGCGTCCCGGCCGCACGTTCGCAAGGCTTGGCGCGGCCCTTGCTCTCGGAATCGGTGCGAGCATTGGCCTCGGATTCCTGAGGCGGCGCTAAACTAGGAGCGTTATGAGACAGGACGACGACCCGCCGCCCCGGCGACCCTCGAGCTGGAGCGCGGCAATCGCGCAGCTCCCGGGCTTTCCGGAGGAGGCGAAGCCGAAGCTGCCGCCGGTCGCCGAGGGCAAGGCGCGCGCCGTGACCTCGGGCATGTCCGACGAGGACGACGCCGAGCACGCGCAGCGCCCGTAATAAGATCGGGAGTCGCGCATTTGGCAGATGCGCGTCCCCGAATTCCCGCACATGAATCGAATCCTGACGACACATGTCGGCAGCCTGATCCGGCCGCCGCAGCTGCTCGAATTCATCCGCGCGCGCCAGAAGCGCGAGCCCTACGACCGCGGCGCGTACGAGCGCTGCCTCGCCGAGTCGGTGAAGGACGTCGTGCGCCGGCAGGTCGAGGCCGGCATCGATCTGCCGAGCGACGGCGAGTTCGGCAAATCGATCAGCTGGTCGCAGTACGCGCTCGAGCGCCTGTCGGGCTTCGAGCGGCGGCAGGTGCCGCTCGAGGCGAATCCCTTTGCGCGCGGCGCCGACCGCACGCGCTTCCCCGAGTTCTACGCCGAGCTCGACCGCGGCGAGGGGCCGCCCGCGAGCGCGGGCGCGACCGGCGCGCTCGCGGTGTGCGTCGGCCCGATCGAGTACACCGGGCACGATGAGGTTCGCCGCGACATCGCCAACTTCAAGGCGGCGCTCGCCGCCGCCGGGCGCAGCGAAGGCTTCCTGCCGGTGGCCGCGCCGGCGAGCGTGATACCGGATCGCAAGAACGAGTACTACAAGACGGACGAGGACTGCCTGCGCGCCATCGGCCGTGCGATGCGCAGCGAATACAACGCGATCATCGACGCCGGGCTGTATCTGCAGCTCGACGACGCGCGCTTCGCCGTCACGTACGACCGCATGGTGCCGCCGGCGAGCTTCGCCGATTACCGGCGCTGGGTCGAGATGCACGTCGACGTGCTGAACGATGCGCTCGCGGGCATTCCCGAGGAGCGCGTGCGCTATCACGTCTGCTGGGGAAGCTGGCCGGGCCCGCATACCACCGATGTGCCGCTGAAGGACGTGGTGGATCTCGTCCTGAAGGTGAACGCCGGCGCCTATCTCATCGAAGGCGCTAATCCGCGCCATGAGCACGAGTGGCGCGTCTGGGAGAAGGTGAAGCTGCCGCCCGGCAGGAAGCTCGTGCCCGGCGTGATCAGCCATGCGACCAACATCGTGGAGCATCCGGAGCTTGTCGCCGAGCGGCTCGTGCGCTTCGGGCGCCTCGTCGGGCCGGAGAACCTGATGGCGGGCACCGACTGCGGCTTCGCGCAGGGACCATTCCACCGGCGCGTGCATCCCTCGATCATGTGGGCGAAGCTCGAGGCGCTGGTCGCCGGCGCCCGTCTTGCCACCGCGCAGCTTTTCTGAGGAGAGCGCCATGTCGAACCATGTCTACAAGACCATCGAGCTCACCGGCTCCTCGCCCAGGGGCCTCGAGGACGCGATCGCCAACGCCGTTGCCAAGGCGTCGAAGACGGTGCACAACCTGCGCTGGTTCCAGGTCATCGACACGCGCGGCGAGATCGAGAGCGGCAAGGTCGCCCACTGGCAGGTGACGATGAAGGTGGGCTTCACGCTCGACTGACGATGAAGGTGCTCGTGCTCGGCGCCGGCGTGATCGGCGTCACCTCCGCGTGGTACCTGGCGAAGCAGGGCCACGAGGTCATGCTCGTCGATCGTCACGACGCCGCCGGCAAAGAGACCTCGTTCGCGAACGGCGGGCAGATCTCCGTCTCGCACGCGGCGCCGTGGGCGAATCCGCATGTGCCGGCGAAGATCCTGCGCTGGCTCGGACGCGAGGATGCGCCGCTCCTCTTCCGCCCGCGCGCCGATCTGCGCCAGTGGCTCTGGGCCCTCGCGTTCCTGCGCGAATGCACGCCGGCGCGCACCCGTCGCAATATCCGCAACCTGGTCGCGCTCGGGCTCTACAGCCGCGCGAGCCTGCAGGCGCTGCGCGCCGAGACGGGCATCGAGTACGACCAGCTCGCGCGCGGCATCCTGCATTTCTATACGAGCGAGCGCGAGCTCGACGCCGCCGCCGAATCCGCGCGCGTCATGCGCGAACAGGGCTGCGACATCGAGATGGTGAGCGCCGCGCGCTGCGTGGAGATCGAGCCCGCGCTCGCGAAGGTGCGCCTCGCCGGCGGCAGCTGGTCGCCGACGGACGAGTCGGGCGACGCGCACAAGTTCACCCGGGCGCTCGCCGCGCTCGCCATGAAGCGCGGCGTGCGCTACCGGAGGGCTCGCATCGCGGCGCTCGAGGCGCAGGGCGGCCGCATCGCCGGGGTCAGGGCCGAGGGTGAAGTGCTGCGCGCCGACGCGTACCTCGTGTGCTTGGGCTCGTACAGCCCGCTATTGGTACGCCCGCTCGGCATGCGGCTCGCGGTGTATCCGCTGAAAGGCTATTCGCTCACGCTGCCGCTCGCCGATCCGCAGAAGGCGTACACCGTGTCGCTCACCGACGATGCACACAAGCTCGTGTTCTCGCGGCTGGGGGAGCGGCTTCGCATCGCCGGCACGGCGGAGCTGAACGGATACAACACGGAGCTGAACGTCGTGCGCTGCCGGGCGCTCCTCGAGCGCACGCTCGAGCTCTTCCCCGGCGCGGGAGACGCTTCGCGCGCGCAATACTGGACGGGGCTTCGGCCGGCGACGCCCTCGAACGTGCCCTACATCGGGGCGACCCGTTACCCGAACCTCTACCTCAACACCGGGCACGGCACGCTCGGCTGGACGCATGCCTGCGGCAGCGGCCGCGCCATCGCCGACATCGTGAGCGGCCGCGCGCCCGAACTGGACTTCGCCTTCGCCGGCGGTTCCTCCGGACGGCCTATGGCCGACGCCGGGGCGGCCGCAACGCCCGCGCGCATCCGCCTGCGCTAATGCGCCATGGTCGGCTGGGCGCTGCGCTTCCTGATCGCGGCGATCCTCGCCACGCTCATCGCCTATAGCGGCATCGGTTATGGCGCAGCGGTCGTGGCGAAGATCATCGTTGTGATCCTGCTCGTCCTCTGCACGGTATCGCTCGTCGCCGCGCTGCGGCGCGGGCGATAAAAAAAGCGGGCCGCGCGGCCCGCTCTTCCATCAAAGCTACTTGGACTTGCTGCTGCCAGTCGCGGCGCTGCGGTCCTTGTTGCCGGTCACCTTGTTTTTCGCGGTGCCGAGGTCCTTCTTCGTCATCACCGTGAGGTACTCGGTGCGGCTCAGCTTGCCGTCGCCGTTCCTGTCGGCCTGCTTGAAGCGCTTGGCGAGGTAGGGGTTCTTCGCCGCCTCGGTGCGCGACAGGTAGCCGTCATTGTTCTTGTCCAGCTTGTTGAAGCCCGGATCGTCGTTCTTCGCTTTGTCCGCCGCGTAGGCGGAGCCCATGCCAAGCGCCAGGGCCGACGCGCCGAGCAGGAACGCTTTCGCAAATTTCATACAGTCCTCCAGTGTCGTTGGTAAAAAGCAGGAGAACTGCTGCAGTTTTCGTGCCCGCCGTAAGGTGGGCGGGCGAAGTCTTCAGCGCGGCGTGGCGCCGCAGTTCACGAGGTCCTGGTCGGACATCACCGGCTTGATTTCGCAGGCGCCCGTGGGCTTGAGGAGCGGCCGGGGCTCGGGGCGCGCGGCCACGGGCGTCGGCGCCGCCGCCTCGGTGCGCGCAGGTTTTACCACCCGCGGAACTTGTGGCTCCACGACTTGCAGTGGCTTGGACGCGGGGACCGCAGCGACCTTGGGCGCGGGCTGCGGTTTCGGCGCCTCGGCGGGCGCTGCCGCCGCGGCGGGCTGAGCGGGCGCTGCCGCGGCGGGCTCGGGAGTCGGAGCGGGCGCGGCCGGCGGCTCGGCTGCGGCGGCCGGTGCCGGCGGCGCTGGCGTCTCAGCCACCTTCTCCGGGGCGGCAGGCGGGGTCGCCGGCGCGGCCGTGGCGATCGCGGCCGGCTGCCCGACGAAGGCAATGTTGTCGCGATCCATGTCGTACTGCACGACGATCGTGGTGTCGCCCGCCTCGACGGCGAAGATCGGCTTGCCGCTCGCCGGCAGCGCCTGCGACTTCAGCACCTCGTCGCGGATCGCCGGACGCACCATCAGCGGCTTGCCCATCGTGAGATTCGTGAGCGCCTGGTACACCGTGCGGCTCGGCGCATCGCCCGGCAGGCCGAGGCGCTGGCGCAGCTCCGGCTGCACGACAACATCGTCGCTGAGGATGAGCGGCGCCGCGCCGTTCATGAAGGCGCTCGCGATGTACGAGCGGGCCTGCTGCTCGGTGGTTTTTTCAGGCGCTGCCGGCTGCTGCTGCTGGGCAAACGCGGGTGTGGCCGCGAGCGCGGCGGCGAGAAGGCAGAGAGCGATTCGCGTCATGAGCTGCACGATAGCGCAGAACAGCCCGCCTTGTGGCGAGCCCATTCGGGGCGCCGTGCGGCAAATTCCTCATTCTCCGGCTGCTCGTCGTAGGGCCGCTCGAGCACGCGCATCAGGCGCTCGAGCGGCGCGGCATCGCCGGCCTGCAGCGCGTCGATCGCCTGCTGGGCGAGATAGTTGCGAAACACATACTTCGGATTGGCGAGCGCCATGCGCCGCGCGCGGCCCGCATCCTCGGCGCGCGAGCGCGCGACGTAGCGCCGCAGCCAGGCGACGAGCTGCGAGTGCGCGGCGTCTTCCGCGTAGAACGCGGGGCGCAGCGGCGCGAGCAGCTCCTCGTCGCTTCCCTCGAGCGGCACTGCGGCGAGGCGGCGGAAGAAAATGGTGAAGTCGGTCTCGGTCTCCGCGAGCGCGACGAGCAGCTCGCTCGCGAGCTCAGGGTCTTCCGGCTGCGCCTGCGCGAGGCCGAGCTTGCGCGCAAGCGCCTCGCGCCAGGCGGCGTTGAACGTGTCGGCGTACAGGTTGAGCCCTTCTTCCAGCGCCTCGCGCTCGACGAGCGGCAGCAGCGCCTCGGCGAGCCGCGCGAGGTTCCATTGCGCGATGCCGGGCTGGTTGCCGTAGCAGTAGCGCCGGCCCTGCGCGTCCGTGGTGTTCGGCGTCCACATCGGATCGTAGCCCTCGAGCCAGCCATAGGGCCCGTAGTCGATCGTCGCGCCGAGGATGGACATGTTGTCCGTGTTCATCACGCCATGCACGAAGCCGAGCCGCATCCAGTCGACCATGAGGAGCGCCGTGCGGCGGCAGAGCTCCTGGAACCAGGTCGCGTACGAATGACCGGCGTAATGCATGCGCACCACGTAATCGGCTAGGCGCTTGAGCGCGTCGAGCTCGTTGTTCGCGGCGAGGATCTGGAAGTTGCCGAAGCGTACGAACGACGGCGCGACCCGGCACACGATGGCGCCGGGCTCGGGGCGCGGATGGCCGTCGTAGAACATGTCGCGGATCACTTCCTCGCCGGTGCCGACGAGCGAGAGCGCGCGCGTGGTCGGCACGCCGAGGTGGAACATCGCCTCGCTGCAGGCGAACTCGCGCAGCGATGAGCGCAGCACCGCGCGCCCGTCGGCGGTGCGGGAGTAAGGCGTCTTGCCGGCGCCTTTGAGCTGCAATTCCTGCCGCGAGCCGTCCGTGGCGATGAGCTCGGCGAGCGTGATCGCGCGTCCGTCGCCGAGCTGCCCCGCCCAGTGGCCGAACTGGTGGCCGCCGTAGCGCGCGGCATAGGGCTGCATTGCGGAGAGGAGGCGATTTCCGGCGAGTACGTCGAGCGCCTCGGCGCCGGGGCGCGCGAGGCCGAGAAGCTCGCCCATCGCATCGGACCAGGCGAGCAGCCCCGGCGCGGCGACCGGCGTCGGATCGACGCGCGTGTAGCAGGCGTTCGCAACCTGGCGCGGAATATTGACGAGCACCGGGTCGGCGGGCAGATCGCGCACGAACGTGTTCTCGAAGCTCGCCTGCGCGAGATCGACGAGCACGGTTCTGCGCTTGGCAGCGGCAACGCTCATGCGCCGATTATCGCAGCACGCGCACGGGGCTTGCGGCGCGCGAAGGCGGCGGTCTAGAGAATGGCTTCGAGGCGCTCGGTGAGCTCGCCGATGCGCTCGTTCGGCGGCAGCTCGAGTCCGGCGATCCAGCGGTAGACCTGCCGCGGCTCGGCATCGAGCAGAGTGGCCACCGCGAGGAGCGTTCCCATGGTGCGGGACGCCCGGACGAGAAGATAAGGGAACTGATTCATTCGTAAGGACAATGTAGTCCAGCGGCTGGGACACATCCTAAGAATTGGTTAACGCGCCTGCCGCCCGCGCCTACCCGCGGTGCGCTAGCGCACGAACTGCAACAGCCACCGGTAAATGCCCGCGTCCGCATAAGCGAGCCGCGCCGAGCCGACGTGGTCTTCGCCGTCGTCCGCCCACACGCGCTCGCCGTGCTTCGCCAGCGCGAGCGAGAGCCAGATCGGCTGCTTCACCGGCTTGTGCGGCACGCGGGTCGGATCGACGGGCCATCGCGCGGCCCACAGGTCCGGCTGCGTGAGCATTGCGGCGCGACGACGATGAAGTCGCGCCGCGCCGCCGCCTCGCCGCAGCCATGCAGGAAGCAAAGAACCGGTAGCGCGCCGGCCTGCGACGGAGGCGCCGAGACGAGATAGCGAAGAATCTATTCCGCCGTGATCTTGGCCGCGGCGGTGAGCCGCGTGAAGCTCTCGACTTCCGCCTGCATCATCGCCGCCATCTCGCGCGGCCCGCGGAACACCGGCTCGAGGCCGGCCGCGCGCAGCTTCTCCTGCGCGTCGCGCGTCGCGACGATGCTTTGGATCTCGCGAGCGAGCCGCTCGACGATCGGCTGCGGCGTGCCGGCCGGCGCGGCAAACCCGTACCACGCCCCCTGCTCGTAGTCTTTCAACTCGGGAATGCCGCTTTCGCGGAAGGTCGGCACATCGGGCGCGGCGGGATTGCGCACGGCCGTGGTCACGCCATAGGCGCGCAGCTTTCCGGCACGGAGGTACGGCAGCGCATTGGAGAGCGTGACGAGCGCGAGCTCGATGTGGCCGCTTACCACGTCCGGCGTTGCCACCGCGCAGCCCTTGTACGGCACGTGCACAGCCGCCGCGTGCGTGTAATAGCGATACTTCTCCATCGCGAAGTGCTGCGTCGACGCCACGCCGCAGCTGCCGTAGGAATATTTCTGCTCGCCCGAGCGCAGGAGCGCAGTCAACTCCTTGAGGTCGCTCGCGGCTACCCGCTGCGGATTGCCGACGAGCACCATCGTCGCGTCCACCGTCACCGCGATGTACGCGAAGTCGCGCTCGAGGTTCCACGGCAGATTTGCCATCGTCGCCGGCTTGGTGGCGTTCGAGTTCGCCATCACGCCGAGCGTGTAGCCGTCGGCGGGCGCGTTCTTCACGAGCTCGAGCGCGAGGATGCCGCCGCCGCCCGCGTGGTTCTCGACCACCACGGGCTGCGCGAGCCGCTCGGCGAGCCTGGCGCCGATCACGCGCGCCGAGATGTCCGCCGAGCCGCCCGGCGTGAACGGCACGATGACGCGGATCGGCTTCGCCGGATATTGCGCGAGCGCCGCCGCGGAGACGAGCAGCGCGCCGAGGATTAGCAGGGGTCGCACGACGCGGATTGTAGAATGGGCCGATGGCAAAGTTGCGGCTCACGCTCGCCTGCGGGCCTTACGATCGCACGCAGGCGCTCGCCGACGGCACGATCGCGCCCGACGGCATTGAGCTCGTCTACATCGCGCTTCAGCCGGCGGAGATTTTCTGGCGCATGCTGCAGTACCGCGACTTCGACGTCGCGGAGATGTCGCTCTCCAACTATACGTCGCTCGTCAGCCAGGGCGACTCGCCCTTCGTCGCCATCCCGGTATTCCCCTCGCGCGTTTTCCGTCACGGTTACTTTTTCGTCAACGCTGACGCGGGCATCCGCGATGCGCGCGAGCTTGCGGGCAGGCGCGGTGGTGTGCCGGAGTACAGCATGACGGCCGCGGTCTATATGCGCGGGCTGCTGCAGCACGAGTACGGCGTGCATCCGCGCGACATCGCCTGGATCCAGGGCCGCGCCGATCGCCTCGGGCGCAAGCTGCCGCCCGAGATCCGGCTCTCGCAGGCGCCCGCTGGCGCGGAGCTCGGCGATCTGCTCGAGCGCGGCGAGCTCGACTTCCTGATGACGGCGAACAATCCGCTCGCGTTTCGCCGCGGCTCGCCCAAGGTGCGGCGCCTCTTCCCGAATTACGCGGAGCTCGAGAAGGACTATTACCGACGCACGAAGATCTATCCGATCATGCACACCATCGTCATCCGGCGCGAGATCTACGAGCGCGACCCGTGGGTGGCGCTCAGCCTCTACAAGGCGTTCCTCGCCGCCAAGGACCGCTCGCAGCGCCTGCTGATGGAGACGGGCTCGCCGAAAGCGTCGTTGGCATGGCTGCAGCCGCTGCTCGAAGAAGAGCGCCGGCTCATCGGCGAGGACTGGTTCCCCTACGGCATCGAGGCGAACCGCGCTTCGCTCGGCGCCCTGCTCCAGTACAACCACGAGCAGGGATTGAGCGACCGGCTGCTGAAGATCGAAGAGCTCTTCGCGCCGAGCACGCTGCGCGACATCCCGCTCACCGAGGGGCAGCGCGTCTAACTGACGCTGTTGAACCAGTCGAGGATGTGCTCGCCGTCCCACACCTGGACGCGCGGCTTGCCGAGGCAGTATTCATATGCCTGTCGCACGTACTTGATGCGGTGCGGCGCGCCGCTCAGATACGGATGAACGGCGAGCGCCATGACGCGCGGGCTGCGCTCGCCCTCTTCGTAAAGGCAGTCGAACTGGTCGATCGCGCGGCGCAGGAACGCGCTCGACTCGTGGTGCTGGATCGCCATCATCGCGATGTCGTGGATCTCGAAGTTGTAGGGCAGCGCGACGATCGGCGCGTGCTTCGTCTTCAGCACGCACGGCTGGTCGTCGAGCACCCAGTCGCCGATGTACTGGATGCCCGCTTCCGCGAGGTAGTCGACCGTATCGAAGGTCTGGGTGAGCCCCGGACCGAACCAGCCGCGCGGCCGCTTGCCCGAGAACTTCTCGATGACGTCCATCGTCTTGAAGATGCTCGCGCGCTGGTCGTCGAGCTTGTGCATCGGCACCTGCTCGTAGGCGTGCGCATTGAATTCCCAGCCCATCTCCCTGCACGCGGCTGCGACCTCGGGATATTCGAGGCACACGCGCGCGTTCAGCGTCACGGTCGGCGACACGCCGAGATCCTGGAACATGCGCTTCAGGCGCCAGAAGCCGACGCGCATGCCGTACTCGTGCCAGGTCCAGTTCGGCACGTCGGGAATGAGCGCCTGCTGCTGCGGCGGCGGCAGCACCGTTCGCGCCATTGCCCGACCGATGTCCCATACCTCCAGCGCGAATACCGGCCACAGAATGACGCGCGCGCCGTCCGGCGCGGGAAGCGGAGCGCGCTTCTCTATCGAAGAAAACTCGAGTCGCTGCGCAGGCGACATGGCGGTCATGAGGTGTCCTCCTCAACGGTTCGCGAGCAATTCCACAATTCGCATCGGCGCGATCGGCGCTTCGCTGATGTGCACGCCGATCGCGTCCTCGATCGCGGAGATCACCGCCGCGGCGACCGGCACGGTGCCGCCTTCGCCCACGCCCTTGGCGCCGAGCGGATTGAAGGGCGACGGGCTCTCGTGCAGCAGCACCTCGATGGCGGGCACCTCGGTGGAGGTCGGCAGCAGGTAATCCGCGAACGTCGTGGTGAGCGGCTGGCCGGCGTCATCGAAGAGCATGCGCTCATAGAGCGCGTTGCCGATGCCGTGCACCACGCCGCCGTGCACCTGGCCCTCGACGATGAGCGGGTTCACCAACCGCCCGCTGTCCTGCAGCGCGACGTAGCGCAGGAGCTTCACGCCGCCCGTCTCCGCGTCGACCTCGACTTCGCAGGCCTGGAACGAATGCGCGTATGCCATCTGGTCGGTCTGCCATTGCACGCTCGCCTCGAGGCCGGGCTCGACCCCTTCGGGCAGCGAATAGCCCGGCACGCCGCGCAAAAGCCGCGCGATCGCCGCCAGCGTGATCGTGCGATTCGTGCCGGCGATGCGCACCGTGCCCTCGGTGAGCTCGAGGTCGGTCTCGGCCGCTTCGAGCTGCTGCGCGGCGACCTTCAGCGCCTTCTCGCGCACCTTGCGCGCCGCGATCTGCACCGATGATCCGGCGGTGACGAGCTGGCGGCTCGCGAAGCCGCCGAGCCCGAGCGACACATAGCCGGTGTCGCCGGTGATGACTTCCACCTGTTGGGGCGAAACGCCGAGCTGGTCGGCGCAGATCTGCGCGAGCGCCGTGTGGATGCCTTGGCCCATCGCCAGCGCGCCCGAATAGACCGACACGCGGCCCGCCGGCGAGATGCGCACCGTGCCCGACTCGAACGGCCCGCGCCCCGTGCCTTTCACGCCGTGCGCCATGCCGATGCCCAGATGGCGCCCTTCCTTTCGCGCAGCAGCCTGGCGTGCGCGAAAGCCGGAATAGTCGATCGCATCGAGAACCTTCTGCTGGCAGAGCGCATAGTCGCCGCTGTCCAGCACGATGGCCGCGCCGGCGCGGTTCTTGATCGGCTTTTCGTAGGGCATCTTCGCCGCCGGCACGAGATTGCGCCGGCGCACTTCGGCGCGGTCGAGGCCGAGCTCGCGCGCGACGCGGTCCATCAGCCGCTCCATCGTGAAGGCGGCCTGGGGATAGCCCGCGCCGCGCACCGGGATGGTCGGCACCTTGTTCGTCTGCACCACCTGCACATCGAGCGCATACGCGGGCACGATGTACGGGCCGGTGACCGAGGTCGCCGAGTTGTAGGAGCAGTTCACGCTCTGCGGCGTATAGGCGCCCTGGTCGTGCAAAAGGCGGCCGCGCACGCCGAGGATCTTCGCCTCGCCGTCCACCGCGATCTCGACATCCCAGCGCTGGTCGCGCTCCTGGATCGCGGAGAGGAAATGCTCCATGCGATCCTCGATCCATTTCACCGGCCGCCCGAGCAGCCGCGAAGCGGCGGCGACCGCGATCTCTTCCGGATAGACGAGGAACTTGGCACCGAAGCCGCCGCCGACGTCCGGCGCGCTCACGCGGATGCGCTCGTCCGGCATGCCGAGCAGCGCCGCGAGCGTCATCCACAGATCATGGGGCATCTGCGTCGAGGACCACACGGTGAGGCGGTCGTCGCCCGGCTCATAGCGCGCGACCACGCCCCGGCCCTCGATCGGATGCGCGGCGCCGCGATGCTGCTCGAGCCGCTCGCGAAAGACATGCGCCGCGCGCGCGAAGGCGCCCGCCACATCGCCGTACGCGATGCGAAAGTCGGTGAGCACGTTGGACGGCGCCTCGCGCCGCACCTTCGGCGCGCCGGGCGCCAATGCCTGCTCGAGATTGGCGACTGCCGGCAGCGGCTCATAGTCCACTTCGATCGCCGCTGCTGCATCCTCTGCCATATAGCGCGACTCCGCCACCACCATCGCCACAGCCTCGCCGACGAAGCAGACTTCGCTCGGTGCCAGCACGAACGGCGTGATGTTCTCCGGCAATGTCGTCGACGGAAACCCGAGCGGCATGCGCAGGCGCACGCCGGCCCGCTCCAGATCGCTTGCCGTGAACAACCTCGCTCGCTCGCGCGCCGCCGTCGCGTCGATCGCACGAATGAGCGCATGGGCATGCGGACTGCGCACGAATGCGGCGTGCAGCAAGCCGGGGAGGTCGATGTCGCCCGCGTAGCGCCCGGCGCCGCGCAGCAATCGCGGATCCTCGATGCGCCGCGCGCGCGTGCCGACGATCATTGGCGCACTCATTTGCGTATATGGGCGGCCGCCGCCAGCGCCGCGGCGACGATGTTCTGGTAGCCGGTGCAGCGGCAGAGATGGCCGGACAGCGCTTCGCGCACCTGGGTTTCCGTTGGTGATTTATTTTCGGAAAGCAGCTCGGTGAGCGTGATCAGCACGCCGGGCGTGCAGTAGCCGCATTGCAGCCCGTGCTTGTCCCAAAACGCCGTCTGCAGCGCGTTCAGCTCGCCGGGCGGTGCGAGGCCTTCGACGGTGCGCACTTCCTTGCCATTGGCCTGCACGGCGAGCATGAGGCACGAGCGCGCGCTGCGGCCATCGACGAGCACGGTGCATGCGCCGCATACACCGTGCTCGCAGCCGAGATGCGTCCCGGTGAGACGCAGCTCCTCGCGCAGGAAGTCGGCGAGCGTAAGGCGCGGCTCGATGCTGCGCTCGTGCGGCGCGCCGTTGACGATGACGCGGATGCTGCGCTTCAAATCTTGCTGAGCTCGAATGTCGAGGGGGGAAAGAGCTCTTCGAGCTTCACCGGGCGCGCCGAGAGCCCCTGGTCATGGTGGTAGCGCGTGAACGCCTCGAGGACGTGGCGGTTGTGCTCGACGCCGTAGCTCCAATAGTCCTCGCCCATCAGCTTGCGCGTGGCGTCGAACTCCGCGACGCCCCACGGCAGGCTGTTGAAGAGATGGCCGATCTGGCCGAGCTCGTACCAGCAGAGCTCCTTCGCCTTGATGAACGCCTTCAGCACGTTCACTGCGAGCCAGGGATGCTGCTCGGCGAGCGAGCGGCGGATGCCGATCACGTGCATCACCGGAAAGATCTTCGTGCGCCGGAAGTAATCCTGCTCCACCGCCCGGAAGTCCGGGAAAAGCCGGGCTACATTCGGCGCGCCGCGCAAAAAGCACGACGGCGCGCGGGCGCCGATCATGCCGTCGAGCTCGCCGGCCTCGAGCATCGCCGAGAGCGTCTTCTCCTTCGGTATCGCCTTGAGGTCGATCTCCGGCGGCAGCTTGAGCGGCGCGCGTTCGTCGCGGCCCGGCTCCTCGATGCCACCGCTGCGCCAGTGCACGTCGCGCGCCGCGACGCCGTACTCGTCGTTGAGGATGCCGCGAATCCAGACGTTGGCGGTGATCTGGTACTCCGGCAGGCCGAGCGTCTTGCCCTTCAGATCCTGCGGCCGCTTGATGCCCCGGTCGCTGCGGATGTAGATGCCCGAGTGCCGGAAAAGCCGCGAAACGAAGGCGGGGATGGCGACGTACGCGTTCTCCCCGCGCGAGACCTGCAGCGTGTAGCTCGAGAGCGAAAGTTCGCTCACGTCGAACTCGCGGTACTTGAACGCGCGGTGGAACGCTTCTTCGGGCTCGATCGCGGTGCCGATCACCTCGCAGCCCTCGACGCCGACGCGCCCGTCGAAAATGGCGCGCGTGCGGTCGTAGTCGCAGCAGGCGAGGCTGATGGTGAGCTTGGCCACCGGCTATTCGGGCTTGATGTTGGCGAGCGTGATCGCTCGCGAGAATTTGTCGAGGTCGCCGCGCACGAGCGTCATCATCTGCGGCGAGCTGTACTGGAAGAGGTCGAGCCCGGCGTTGCTCATGCGGGCCACGAATTCCGGCACGGCGAGCACCTGGCGGATGTCCGCCTCGATCTTTGCGGCGACTTCCGGCGGCGTGCCGCCCGGCGCCATGAAGCCGTAGTAGTTCTCCACCGCAAAGTCTTTCAGCTCGGGCAGTCCCGACTCACGGAACGTCGGATATTCCGGGGCCGTCGGCGAGCGTTTCTCGGAGGTGAGCCCGAGCACGCGCAGCTTGCCCTGCCGTGCGAAGGGCAGCACGGCCGCGAGCGATGCGACGACGACGTCGATCTGTCCGCCGACGGCGTCGGCGACCGCCGGGCTGCAGCCACGATGCGGAATGTGCACTGCGAAGGTGTGCGTGGCGTGCTTGTAGAGCTCCATCGCGAAGTGATGCGCGGTGGCGACGCCGCAGGTCGCGTAGTCGACCTTGCCGGGCTGACTGCGCAGGAGCTCGGTGAATTCCTTGACCGACTTGATCGGCACGCGCGGGTTGACCGCGAGCACCATCGGCGTCGAGGTCGTCAGGCCGAGCGGCGTGAAGTCCTTGAGGAGATCGAAGCCCTGGTCCTTGTAGAGCGCCTGGTTGATGACGTGGGTATTGGAAAAGAGGAGCAGCGTGTACCCGTCTGCCGCCGAGCGATGCACGGCCTCCACGCCGATGCGGCCGCCGGCGCCGATGCGGTTCTCGACGACCACCTGCTGCTTCCACATCTCGCCGAGCCGGTCGCCGATCAGGCGCGCCGTGAGATCGGCCGCGCCGCCGACCGTGAACGTCACGATCACCTTCACCGGCTTGCTCGGAAAATTATCGGCGCTTGCGTGCGCTGCGCAAAAAATCAGCGCGGCGGCGCACGCCTTCAAAACGGTACGCAAAGCTGGATTCCTCCTCTGCTCGCGTAGGGTAGCATTGGCCAGCCGCCATGCGCTTTGGTTTCGCACTGCTCATCTCGCTCCTCGCCAGCATCTGCTCCGCGCAGAGCGCGTATCCGACGAAGCCGGTGCACATCATCGTCACCTTCACGCCCGGCGGCGCGGCCGACTTCACCGCGCGGCTCATCGCCGACAGGTGGTCCGAGCTCTGGCAGCAGCAGGTGATCGTCGAGAACCGCATCGGCGCGGGCGGCAACATCGGCGCGGAAGCGGTGGCGAAAGCGCCGGCCGATGGCTATACGCTCCTCCTCGTCGCGAGCGCTCATGCGTTTAACGCCGCGCTCTATCCCAAGCTGCCCTTCGATATCGTCCGCGACTTCGTGCCGCTCGGCCTCGCGACCTCGACGCCGATGGCGCTCGCGGTCAATCCGCGCATGTCGGTTACGAGCCTCAAGGAGTTCACCGAGCTTCTGCAGGCGCGACCCCATGAGATCCAGTACGCGACCTGCGGCGTCGCCACCGCGCATCACTTCGCCATGGAGCTCTACAAGTTCCAGACGAAGACCGATGCGGTGCATGTTCCGTATCGCGGCTGTGGTCCGGCCGTGGTCGACGCAGTAGGCGGGCAGATCGACGTCGTGATGTCGTCGCTCACCACCGTGCTGCCGCATGCGAAAGCCGGCAGGCTGCGCACGCTCGCCATTACCTCCGAAAACCGCTCGCCGTCCGCGCCCGATGTGCCGACGTTCCGCGAGTCCGGCGTCCCGGCGCTCAAGGATTACGCGGTAGAGGTGTACTACGGCCTCATGGCGCGCGCCGGCACGCCGGCTGAAATCGTCGCGAAGCTGCAGGCCGATCTGCGCAAAGTCATCGCCGGGCCGGAATTCGCGCAGCGCATCAGCGCCGCCGGCATCGACATGTTCCCGCGGTCCGCGCAACAGATGGGCGCGATCATGAGCGCCGACGTCGCACGCTTCCGCGACGTCATCCAGCAAGCCGGCATCCGGCCGGAATGAAGCCGCCGCGCTTCGACTACCACGATCCGCAGACCGTGCCCGAGGTGATCGCGCTCTTGGGCAAGCTCGAGAACGCGCGGCTCCTCGCGGGCGGGCAGTCGCTGATGCCGATGCTGAACATGCGCCTCGCCGCGCCCGACCATATCGTCGACCTGAACCGCGTCGCCGAGCTCGCCTATATAAGGGAGCAGGGCGACGCGCTCCTCATCGGCGCCATGACGCGCCAGCGCGACGTGGAGTTCGACGAGCGCGTCCGTGCACGCTCGCCGCTCATGCACGAGGCGGTGCTCCAAGTCGGCCACCGCCAGACGCGCAACCGCGGCACCATCGGCGGCTCGCTCTGCCACCTCGACCCGTCCGCCGAACTGGTTGCCATCGCCGCCGCGATGGATGCAATCGTCACGGTGCAGGGCCCGAGCGGCGCTCGCGACATCCCGTTTGCGCAATTCCCGGCAGGACTCATGACCTCGGCGCTGCGCGAAGGCGAGCTCGTCACCAGCGTTCGCTTTCCACTCTGGCGCAAAGGCCACGGCTACGCCTTCATCGAGTTCTCGCGGCGCCATGGCGACTTCGCCATCGTCTCGGCCGCGGCGCTGCTGGAGGAAGACGGCGCCGGCAAGATCACGCGCGCTTCGCTCACGCTCGGCGGCATCGCGCCCGCCCCGGTGCGCGCGCGTGACGCTGAAAAAACGCTCGCCGGCGCGCGGGCGTCTGCGGAGCTCTTTCGCGAGGCCGGCGAAGCCTGTCGCAAGCTCGAGGCGATGGAAGATGTGCACGTGACCGCGGCGTACCGCCGGCAGCTCGCTGCGGTGCTTTCTCGCCGGGCGCTCGAAAAAGCGCATGAGCGCGTCGCGCGCAATTAGCGTCTCCGTGAACGGCGTGCGCCGGGACGCCGAAGTTCCGGTGCGCCTTACGCTCGCGGACTTCCTGCGCCAGCAGCTCGAGCTCACCGGCACGCATCTCGGCTGCGAGCACGGCGTGTGCGGCGCGTGTACCGTGCTCCTCGACGGCCGCTCGGTCCGCTCGTGCCTGATGCTCGCGGTTCAAGCGAATGGTCGTGCCATCACGACCGTTGAAGGGCTCGCGCCGGCCGATGGCGGCTTGCATCCGCTGCAGGAAGCGTTTCGCGAGCATCACGGCCTGCAATGCGGCTTCTGCACGCCCGGGATGCTGACGACGCTCGTCGAATTTTTGCGCGACAACCCTGAGCCGACGGCAGAGCAGGTGCGCGTCGCGATCTCCGGGAATCTCTGCCGCTGCACGGGCTACCAGGGCATCGTCGAGGCGGCACTCGGCGCCGCGAAGCGGCTGCGCGCATGAGAGTGATCGGCCGCGCCGTGCCCCGGCTCGAGGACGAGCCGCTCCTCAAGGGCGAAGGCCGCTTCATCGACGACATCCGTCTGCCCGGCATGCTACAAGCCGCGTTCGTGCGCAGCCCGCATGCGCATGCTGCAATCAAGCATATTGATAGTGCGGCAGCGCGCGCATTGCCGGGCGTGCACGCCGTATATACGCGCGCCGATCTGCTGCCGCACCTCGCGACCGAGTTCATGGTCGTTGGCCTGCCGAGCGCGAGCTACAAGCAGGACCTGAACCGTCCGGCGCTCGCGGGGGACGAGGTCGTGCACGTCGGCCAGGCGGTGGCGATTGTGGTGGCGGACGATCGCTACATCGCCGAGGACGCCGCGGCGCTCGTGGACATCGACTACGAGGCGCTGCCGGCGATCTCCGATTGCCGGGCGGCGCTCACGGCGAGCGCGCCAAAGGCGCATGGCAAGTCACCGCACAACCTGCTCGCCGAGTTCGACATGGGGTATGGCGACGTGGACGCCGCGTTCAAGAAAGCGGCGCACGTATTCCGCGAATCGCTCTGGCAGCACCGCGGTGGCGGCCACTCGATCGAATGCCGCGGCGCCGTCGCGGTGCACGATGGTATGGAAGATCGACTCACGCTCTGGAGCTCGACGCAGATGCCGCACGCGGCGATGCGGCTCCTGTGCGACATGCTCGGGCGCGACGAGAACCAGGTGCGCGTGATCACGCCGGATGTCGGCGGCGGCTTCGGCCCCAAGCTGGTTTTCTATCCGGAAGATGTGGTCACTGCGCTGGCGGCCGTGCTGCTCAAGCGGCCGGTCAAGTGGATCGAGGATCGCCTCGAGCACTTCGTCGCGACGACGCAGGAGCGCGACCAGTACTGGGACGTCGAGGTGGCGGTCGACCGTGAAGCGCGGCTTCTCGGCATCCGTGGCGGCCTCATCCACGATCACGGCGCTTACACGGCACGTGGCGTGAACCTTCCGTACAACTCCGCGGAGAACGTGCCGCTCGGGTACGAATTGCCGGCGTACCGCATGAACGTCAAGGTTGCGCTCACGAACAAGGTGCCGGTGACGCCGGTGCGCGGCGCCGGCCACCCGCAGGGCGTGTTCGTGATGGAGCGCTTGCTGGATCGCGTGGCGCGGGAGCTCAAGCTCGATCGCGCCGAAGTGCGACGGCGCAATCTCGTCCCGGCGGAGAAGATGCCGTACTCGACGCAGCTCAAGGCGCGCGGCGGGCTGACCATCGTGCTCGACAGCGGCGACTATCCGAAATGCCAGCGCGAGGCGCTGCGGCTCGCGGGCTGGGACGACTTCCCGCGCCGGCAGGCGGCGGCGCGGCGCGCTGGCCGGCATCTCGGCATCGGGCTCGCGAACTTCGTCAAAGGCACGGGGCGCGGCCCCTTCGAGTCGGTGACGGTGCGCGTCGGACCGTCGGGCAAGGTGCACGTGTATTCGGGCGCGGCCGCGATGGGACAGAGCACGAAGACGATGCTCGCGCAGGTGGTCGCCGAGCAGCTCGGCGCCGATATCCGCAACATCAGCGTCACGACGGGCGACACCGGCACCATCTCCATGGGCCTCGGCGGCTCGAATAGCCGCCAGGCGGTGATGGCGGGCACATCGGCGCATGTGGCGGCGAGCAAAGTGCGCGAGAAGGCGCTGCAGGTCGCGTCGCACGCGCTCGAGGTAGCCGAAGCGGACCTGGAGATCGATGGGCGCACCATCCGCGTGAAAGGAAGCGACGTCACGCTGGACCTTGGCCGGGCGGCGCGCTCGATTGCCGGAACCGCGGGCTACACGCTCCCCGGCGGCATGACGCCCGGGCTGGAAGCGACGGAGCACGTGGTGATCGACGCCATGGCGTACACGAACGGCACGGCGGTCGTCGAGCTCGAGGTCGATGTCGAAACGGGCGCCGTGCGTATAGAGAAGCTCGTGTTCGTCCATGATTGCGGGCGCATCCTGCATCCCGTGATCGTCGAGGGGCAGCTCATCGGCGGCGTGGCGCACGGCATCGGCAATGCGCTCTTCGAGTGGATGCGCTACGACGAGAACGCCCAGCCGATCACCTCGACGCTCGCCGACTATCTGCTCATCACGTCCACCGAGATGCCGCCGGTCGAGCTCGGCCACGTCGAGTCGCCGACGCCGCTCAATCCGCTCGGCGTGAAAGGCGTCGGCGAATGCGGCGTCGTGCCGATCGCCGCCGCGGTCGCCTCCGCCGTCGAGGATGCGCTCTCGCTTTACAACGTGCGCATTACCCGCGCGCCGATCACGCCGGCCGATATCGTCACGCTCGTAGCAGAGGGCCGGCGATGAGATTCATTGCCTTTGTTGCGCTCGCGCTCACCGCATTGGTGGCTTACGCGCAGGCGTATCCCAGCCGGCCGGTCAAGCTGGTCGTACCTTTCGCGCCGGGCGGCAGCGCCGACCTCGTCGGGCGCCTGCTCGCGCAGCACCTGAGCGACGCGCTCGGACAGCCGGTAGTCGTTGAGAACAAGGGCGGCGCGAGCGGCATGATCGGCAACGAGTACGTGGCCAAGTCGGCGCCGGACGGCTACACATTGACGGTGGGCACCCTCGGACCGTTCGCCGTCAATGCGTCGCTCTATGAAAAGCAGCCGTACGACCACATCCACGACTTCGCGCCCATCACGCTGACCGGCCTCTCGTCGCACATCCTGGTCGCGCATCCGTCCGTGCCGGTGCACGACGTGAACGAGCTGATCGCGCTCGCGAAGGCGAAGCCCGGTCAGCTCACGTTCGCCTCGAGCGGCACGGGGAACGCGACGCATCTCACGTTCGAGCTCTTCAAGGCGCGCGCGGGCATCGACATCGTGCACGTGCCGTACAAGGGCGGCGGACCGGCGATGGCGGATCTCGTCGGCGGCCAGGTGCTCTTCTCCTTCGCGAGCATGGCTTCCGCCGTGCCCTTCGTTCGCTCCGGCCGCTTGCGCGCCATCGCGGTAAGCGGCACGGAGCGCTCGCCGCTCTTTCCGGACGTGCCGACGGTGGCGCAGTCCGGGCTGCCGGGATTCGCATCCGAGGATTGGCAGGGGATTCTCGCGCCGGCCAAGACGCCGCCCGAGATTGTGGGCAAGCTCAACGGCGAGATCGCGCGCATCCTCGCGTTGCCGGAAGTGAAAGCCAGGCTGGCGGCGGCCGGATTCGACGCCAAAACCAGTACGCCGGAATGGTTCGCGCAGTTCATCCAAGCGGAGACGGTGAAATGGGCAAAACTCCTGAAGGGCATCGGCATCAAGGCGCAATAGGAAGCGAGATCGCCTATCGCGGCCTGCGCCAGTGGCTCGAGCAGGTCGGCAAGATGGGCGAGCTCCTGCGCGTGAACGGCGCGCACTGGGACACCGAGATGGGCGCCATCACGCACATGCTCACCGAGAAGTCGAGCGGCACCGCGCCTGCGATCCTCTTCGACGAGGTA
>Ga0075436_100000408_pt1 | contig 27672 bp, 26 predicted proteins | sample RhiMethybrSRZTD5_FD_75303 | JGI IMG/M metagenome (GOLD analysis project Ga0075436, IMG submission 75303) | Populus rhizosphere microbial communities from Tennessee, USA - Rhizosphere MetaG P. TD hybrid SRZTD5 | ecosystem: Host-associated > Plants > Roots > Rhizosphere > Soil | place: USA...
GCTCGAAGAAGCGCAGCCCGCCGTAGACGCGATAGGCGGTGCCGGCGCGAAACAGCGTGTGCTCGAGCACGCGCGACTGGGCGTTCGAGCGGTAGAGCAGCGCCATGTCGGAAAGCGCCATGCCCTCGCGGTTGAGCGCCTTCACTTCCTCGACGATGAAGCGCGCCTCGTCCTCGTCGTTGGGCGCGGCGTAGACGCGCAGCGGCTCGCCCTTGCCTTCGGCGGTCCAGAGGTTCTTGCCGAGCCGCGCCTTGTTGTGCGCGATGATCGCGTTCGCCGCGTCGAGGATGTTGCCCTGCGAGCGGTAGTTCTGCTCGAGCTTCACGACGTCGGTGATCGCGAAGTCGCGCACGAGCTCGTTCATGTTGCCGACTTCGGCGCCGCGGAAGCGGTAGATCGACTGATCGTCGTCGCCGACCGCGAACACGCAGCCGTTGGTGCCGGCGAGGAGCTTGATCCATTTGTACTGCAGCTTGTTCGTGTCCTGGAACTCGTCGACGAGGATGTAGCGGAAGCGCGCCTGGTAGTGCTGCAGGATGTCGAGGTTTTTCGACAGCAGCTCGAACGTGCGCAGCAGCAGCTCGGCGAAATCGACCACGCCCTCGCGATTGCACTGCGCGTCGTACTCCGCGTAGAAGGCCACCATGCGGCGCGTGAACTCGTCGGATGCCTCCACGGCGTTCGCGCGCAGTCCCGCTTCCTTGCAATTGTTGATGAACGCCTGCAGCTGCCGCGGCGGGAATTTCTCCTCGTCGATGCCCTGGGCCTTCGCGAGCCGCTTCACCAGCGACTGCTGGTCGCCCGAATCGAGGATCTGGAAGAGCTGCGGCAAGTCCGCGTCGCGGAAGTGGATGCGCAGCAGCCGGTTGCACAACCCGTGGAAAGTCCCGATCCACATGCCGCGCGTGTTGATCGGCAGCATCGCCGAAAGACGCGTGAGCATCTCGCGCGCCGCCTTGTTCGTGAAGGTGACGGCGAGGATCCCCGCGGGGCTCACGGCGCCCGTCTGGATGAGGTAGGCGATACGCGTCGTGAGAACGCGCGTCTTGCCGCTGCCCGCGCCCGCGAGGATGAGCGCGCACTGCCGCGCGAGCGTCACGGCCTTCAGCTGCTCGGGATTGAGATTGTCGAGGATGCCCTGCATGAAGAGAAAAATCGTGCCACGAAAATGGTACGTGGCACCAATTCTTGCTCAAAAAAAGAGGGCGCCAATTCTGGCGCCCCACTGTCTGCCCTTGCTGCCGTGCTTCGCCTGACAAGGGCGAGCACGCTTTCCAGACATGCCGGTCGCGGCGAAGTTCCTTCAGCGCGCGTCGCGCTCGACCGACGGCATCCGCACGCCGCTCACGTTGCGCAGGTTCGTCATCAGCGCGCGCGCCTCGGCCTCGCCCGCGAGCCCGCCGACCGTGACCGCGAAGCGGCCGTCCTTCTCGCGGATCTCGGAGGGATAGCCGTTGGCGCGCAGCCTGCGGCTCAATCCGAGCGCCGCGTCGCGCGACTCCGACGTGCCGGCGACGACGCGCCATTCGCCGCCCGCGCGCGCTGCCGCGGCGTCCTTCTGGATCTCGGTCTCCTGCGCCCACTGCTCGATCTGCTTCGCGTCGACCTTCGCGACCGCGGGAGCGCCGTCGCGCGGCTTCTGGTAGAAGTCGAGCGGCGTATCGAGCGTGACCGTGGGATGGCCCTCGGCGCCGACCGAGATCTTGCCCTCGAGCAGGCACACGAGGTCGCGCTCGCTGGTCGACTTGCCCCACAGGTCCGTGCCGCGGATTCCCGCCGTCACGTTCTTCACCTTGATCGCGACTTCGCGCTTCTGCGACTTGCGCAACGCGTCCGTCGTGAAGCGGAACGCGCCGTCGAGAATCTGCAGCGCCGAGCGGAAGATTCCCCGGTCCTCGATCTTCTCGATCACGAGCCGCGCGTTCTCGCCGAGCTTCACCGTGCTGCCTTCTCCGAGCCGCACCTGCACGCGCGCGTTGGCGCCGGTGCGGATGCGGTCGCTCGAGATGAGCGTCGTGCCCGGCGTGAGCGGCACGGCGTTGCCTCCGCGCTCGAGCCACGCCGGGTATTGCACCGCTTCCACGCGCGTCGGCTCGGCGAACGCGCTTGCGCACGCGATGGCGAGCGCGGCGGCGGCGATGGTCCTCACGATCATGCGAATCCTCCCAAAGTCGTTGCACCGGGTATACGGCCCGCCGGGCGCCACGGATGCAGCGCGGCGGAATGTTCCAGACTGCGCGTCAAATCAAAGGGTTGGACACACGCGCCTGTTATAATTTTTAGCTCCATGGAATCCCAATACCATCCGAAGGCGGTCGAGCCGCTGGTGCAGCGCGAGTGGACCGAGCGCCGCACGTTCGCCGCGCCCGATTCCTCGCCCAAGCCCAAGTACTTCTGCGTCTCGATGCTCCCCTACCCCAGCGGCAAGCTCCACATGGGGCACGTGCGCAATTACACCATCAACGACGCGCTCTATCACTTCCGCCGCATGAAGGGATGGAACGTTCTGATGCCGATGGGCTGGGACGCGTTCGGGCTTCCCGCCGAGAACGCGGCGATGGCGAACGGCGTGCCGCCCGCGAAATGGACGTACGAGAACATCGCGTACATGAAGAAGCAGTGCCAGTCGATGGGTTGGGCGATCGACTGGTCGCGCGAGCTCGCGACCTGCGATCCCGCCTACTACCGCTGGAACCAGTGGTTCTTCCTGCGCTTGTGGGAAAAAGGCGTGGTCTACAAGAAGACCGGCGTGGTGAACTGGGACCCGGTCGACCAGACCGTGCTCGCGAACGAGCAGGTGATCGACGGGCGCGGCTGGCGCACGAACGCCGTGGTCGAGAAGCGCGAGATCCCGATGTGGTACATGCGCATCACGCAGTACGCCGACGAATTGCTGGACGCGCTCGACGGCCTCGGCTGGCCCGAGCAGGTGAAGCAGATGCAGCGCAACTGGATCGGCCGGAGCGCCGGCGTCGAATTCACGCTGCCCTACGACGCCGAAACCGCGCGCCGCATGCACGACGGCAAGAAGGGCATGAAAGTCTTCACCACGCGCGCCGACACGATCATGGGCATCACGTTCGCGACGGTGGCCGCCGAGCACCCGCTCGCCGCCGAAGCGGCGAAGGACAATCCGAAGCTCGCCGCCTTCATCGACGAATGCCAGAAGGGCGGAATCCAGGAAGCCGAGCTCGCGACGATCGAGAAGAAGGGCATGCCGACGGGATTGCACGTGCTGCATCCCTTCACCCACGAGAAGGTTGAAGTCTGGGTCGGCAACTACGTGCTCATGGCCTACGGCGAAGGTGCGGTGATGGCGGTGCCCGGCCACGACGAGCGCGACTTCGCCTTCGCGAAGAAATATGGCCTCGCGATCAAGCAGGTGATCGCAGTCGACGGCCGGGACTACTCCACGGACGAGTGGCAGGCGTGGTACGAGGCGCCGGGACGCAACGTCAATTCCGGCAAGTACGACGGCATGTCGCAGGAGCAGGCGATCAACTCGGTGGCTCACGACCTCGAGGCGCTGGGCCTCGGCACGAAGCGCATCCAGTATCGCCTTCGCGACTGGGGCATCTCGCGCCAGCGCTACTGGGGGACGCCGATTCCGATCGTGGAGTGCGCCCGATGCGGCGACGTCGCGGTTCCCGACAAGGAGCTCCCGGTGATCCTTCCCGAGGATCTCGTGCCCGACGGCAGCGGCAGCCCGCTCGCGAAGACGAAATCGTTCTACGAGACCCGGTGCCCGAAATGCGGCGGCGCGGCCAGGCGCGACACCGACACCATGGATACCTTCGTCGATTCGTCCTGGTACTACATGCGCTACGCGAGCACGGGCGCAAGCACGATGGTCGACGAGCGCGCGCAGTACTGGATGCCGATGGACCAGTACATCGGCGGCATCGAGCACGCGATCCTGCACCTGCTCTACGCGCGCTTCTGGACCAAGGCGATGCGGGACCTGGGCCTGGTGAAGATCGACGAGCCGTTCGCCAACCTCCTCACGCAGGGCATGGTGCTCAACCACGCTTTCCTGCGCCGCGGCGAGGCGGGCAAGAAGGTCTACTACGCGCCCGAAGAGCTCGACATCCTCTTCGACGCGCACGGCAACGTGCAGTCGGCCACGCTCAAGGAAGACGGCGAGCCCGTGATCTACGAGGGCACCACCACGATGTCGAAGTCCAAGCGCAATGGCGTCGATCCGCAGGACATGATCGACCGCTACGGCGCCGACACCGCGCGCTTCTACGTGATGTCCGCCAACGCTCCCACCGATACGATGCTCTGGTCCGACGAGGGCATCGATGGCGCGTTTCGATTCCTGCGCCGCCTGTGGACCATGGTGCACGAGCACGTGGCCGCAGGCGCCGTCGAGCATTATTCGGATGGCGAGCTTTCGAAGGAGCTGTCGGATCTTCGCTTCAAGCTGCACAAGGCGATCGAGAAAGTGAGCGACGATTACGGGCGCCGGCTCCAATTCAACACGGCCATCGCCGCGGTGCGCGAGCTCCTGAACCAGTACGCCGACCTGGGCGATCGCTCGCCCGTCGCACGCGCTGTCGCCCAGGAAGTCCTCGAGGACGCGATCCTCATGCTCGCGCCGATCGTGCCGCACATCGCCACCGTGCTCTGGCGCGAGATTCGCCCGGGGACGGAGCTCATCGACCAGCCCTGGCCGGCGGTCGACGCGCAGGCGCTCGTGCAGGACCAGATCGAGCTCGTCATCCAGGTGAATGGAAAGCTGCGCGGCCACCTGCACGTGCCGGCGAACGCGAGCCGCGACGAGATCGAGCACGCCGCGGTCAACTGCGAGGCGGTGCTGCGCTTCACCAATGGGCAGAAGGCGAGGAAAGTCGTCGTCGTGCCGGGACGCCTGGTGAATGTCGTCGTCTGAGCGCCTCGCCCTGGCGCTCGCCGCGCTGCTCCTCTCCTCCTGCGGCTTCCACCTCAGAGGCGAGCCGGAGGTGGGCGTGCGCAAGCTCTTCATCTCCGCGGCCATCCCCTCGAACGTGCAGGCCGACATCCGCCGCACGCTCGCTTCCGGCCCGACGCGCCTCGTGCAGACCGCGCCGGAGGCCGAAGCGCAGCTGCGGATCCTCAACGAGGGCCGCGAGAAAACGGTCTACACCGTGACCGGCGCGGGCCGCGTCTACGAATACCAGCTTCGCCTCTTGGTGCGCTACGAGCTCACCATTCCGGGACGCGAGGAGCCGGTGATCCCGCCGACCGACATCGAGACGCGCCGCCTCGTCACCTACAGCCCGACGGCGCCGACGGCGAAGGAGGCCGAGGAGCAGCTCCTCTACAAGGACATGCAGCTCGAGCTGGCGCAATCGATCCTGCGCAACGTCGCCGCGGTGACGCGCACGCCATGAAGCTCTCCGTGCGCCAGCTCGACGCTCATCTCAGGGGACCGCTCGCCGCGCTCTATGCGGTGCACGGCGCCGAGCCGCTCGTCGCGCTCGAAGCTGCGGACCGCATCCGCGAGGCCGCGCGCAAGGCGGGCTGCGCGGAGCGCGAGGTCTTCTATGCCGAGCCCGGCGTCGACTGGGCGAAGCTCGATCTGGCGGCATCCAACCTGTCGCTCTTCGCGTCGAAACGCATGGTGGAGCTGCGCATTCCCACGGGGAAACCCGGCGCCGAGGGTGGCCGCGCGATCGAGGCGTGGTGCGCGAAAGTCGCCGCGCGCGGGAATCCCGCGCCCTTCGAGGATGTGCTGTCGCTCATCATCCTGCCCGAGCTCGAATGGCAATCGTTGAAGACGCAGTGGTTCGCCGCGCTGGACAGGAGCGGCGTCGTCGTGGAGGCGAAGGCCGTGGGACGCGACGAGCTTCCCGACTGGCTCGCCGAGCGCCTCTCGCGCCAGGGCCAGCGCGCCTCGGTCGAGACGCTCGAGTGGCTCGCCGACCGCGTCGAGGGAAACCTGCTCGCCGCGCGCCAGGAAATCGAGAAGCTCGCGCTCCTCGCGCCGAAAGGAGAGATCACGCTGGAAGCGATCGGCGAGGCGATCACGGATGTCTCGCGTTTCGAGCGCGACTCGCTCACCGAGGCGATCCACGCCGGCGACAGGGCGCGGATCGCGCGCGTCGCGGCCTCGCTAAAGGCCGAGGGCGAGCCGCTGCCGCTCGCGCTCTGGACGCTCACGGAGGAGCTGCGCCTCGCGATGGCGATCTCCGCCGGACAAAGGCCGCGCCGCTTCCTCACGCCCGAACGCACGCGCGCGATCGAGAAGACCGCGAAGCGGCACACCGCGGCGAGCTTCGACCGCGAGCTCTTGCGAGCGCACCGGATCGACCGCATGATTAAAGGCGTCGAGACGGGCGATCCGTGGGAGAGCATCCTCGAGCTCGCCTTCGGAATCGCCGGCGCGAGCGTCCTCGAAGACATGGTGGCTTGAATGGCCAACGACCTGACCGCTTCCAACGACCTCGCCGCCATGGTGGCCGCGATGGGCGAGAACGCGCGCCGCGCCTCGCGCGAGCTCGCGCGCGCCTCCACCGCCACGAAGAACCGCGCGCTCGAAGCCGCCGCCGAAGCGCTCGTCGATCGCGAGAAGACGATCCTCGCGGCCAACGCGCAGGACGTGAAAGCCGCGCGCGCCGAGGGGCGCGACGACGCGTTCATCGACCGCCTCACGCTCACGGCGAAGGCGATCGAGGCGATGGCCGAGGGCGTGCGCGAGGTGGCGAAGCTTCCCGATCCCGTGGGCGAGATCACGGGCCTCTCCTATCGGCCCTCCGGCATCCAGGTGGGGCGCATGCGCGTGCCGCTCGGCGTGATCGCGATCATCTACGAGTCGCGCCCCAACGTGACGGCGGACGCAGGAGCGCTGTGCCTCAAGTCCGGCAACGCCTGCATCCTGCGCGGCGGCAGCGAGGCGCTGAAATCGAACCAGGCGATCGGCGCGTGCATGGCGGCGGGGCTGAAAGCCGCGGGACTCCCCGCCGATTGCATCCAGCTCGTCGACACGCCCGATCGCGCCGTGGTCGCCGCGCTCGTCGCGCAGGAGCGCTTCGTCGACGCGGTCGTGCCGCGCGGCGGCAAGGGGTTGATCGAGGCGGTGTCGGCGGAAGCGCGCGTGCCGGTCATCAAGCACCTGCACGGCATCTGCCACGTGTACATCGACGATCGCGCCGATCCCGCGAAGGCGATCGCGATCGCCGACAACGCGAAGACGCAGCGCTACGGCACCTGCAACACGATGGAGACGCTGCTCATCGCGCAAGCCATCGCGCCGAGCGTGCTGCCGGAGATCGGGAAGATTTACGCGCAGAAAGGCGTCGAGATGCGCGCTTGTCCCGAGAGCCGCGACATCCTGAAGAAGGCGAAGGTCACGCGAGTGAAGGCCGCGAGGGACGACGATTTCCACACCGAATGGCTCGCCCCGATCGTCTCCATCACCACCCTTCCCGGCCTCGACGAGGCCATGGCGCATATCGCCAAGTACGGCTCGCAGCACACGGATGCGATCGTCACCGAGGACTGGTCGCGCGCGCAGCGGTTCCTCCGCGAGGTCGATTCGAGCTCGGTGATGGTGAACGCGTCGACCCGCTTCGCCGACGGCTTCGAGTACGGCCTCGGCGCCGAGATCGGCATCTCCACCAACAAGCTGCACGCGCGCGGGCCCGTGGGGCTCGAGGGCCTCACGTCGCAGAAGTGGATCGTGCTCGGCGACGGACACGTGCGTGCCTGACAAGTTGAGCGCCACGGGCCTTTTCGGCGGCACGTTCGATCCCGTCCACTTCGGACACCTGCGCCTCGCGACCGAGCTCGCCGAAGCCTTCCGCCTCGAGCGCGTCATTTTCGTGCCCGCCGGGTTGCCGTATCACCGCGGCCGCGCGGCGCACGCGACCAACGACCAGCGCCTCACGATGCTGAAGCTCGCCATCGCGCGCGATCCGCGCTTCGACCTCGACGACCGCGAGCTCAGGCGCGCGGGCGACACCTACACGTACGACACGCTGAAGGAGATTCGCGCCGAGCGCGGGCCCGACACGCCGCTCGTCTTCCTCGCCGGCACCGACGCGTTCGCGAAGATCGCGCAATGGCACCGCTGGACCGAGCTCTTCGACCTCGCGCATTTCGCGATCGCCGTGCGCGCCGACGACGTGCAGTGGTCGTCGAAGGGTCCCGGCGCGTTTCCGCGGGAGGTCTGGCCGCGCATCACGCTCAACCTGCGCGAGCTCATGTCCGCGCCCGCCGGCAAGATCATGACCTTCGCCATGACGCCGCTCGCGATCTCGTCGACGGCGATGCGCGCGCTCGTCGCCGAGGGCGCCTCGATCCGTTACCTCGCGCCCGATTCCGTCGTGGAATTCATTCGCGCGCACGGCATCTATGCTGCCGTGAAGACCCGCACGGAGGCATCGTCCGACGCGACATGAGGAAGAGACTCTCCACGCAGGCGAAGAAGAAGCTCGTGATTTCCGCGCTCGAGGACATCAAGGCGCGCGACATCCAGGCGATCGACGTGCGGCGCCTCACCTCGATGTTCGACTGGATCGTGATCGCGAGCGCGGATTCCGCGCGCCAGACCAAGGCGCTCGCGCGCCACGTGCGCGAGCGGCTGAAGGAGCACGGCTCGGCCATCGTCGGCGAGGAAGGCGAAGAAACGGGCGAATGGATCCTCGTGGACGCGGGCGACATCGTCACGCACGTGATGCAGCCGGCGGTGCGCGAGTACTACAGCCTCGAGGAGCTCTGGGCCGACGGCCGCTTCGACAAGCCGGTGAATTCCAGCCGCCCGCCGGCGGCGCGCCGGGCTCGCGCGGGCGGCGCACGCCAGCGCAGGGCCGCCTAAAGGCCGTGCGCGTGGTGATCCTCTCCGTGGGCCATCGCATGCCGGCATGGATCCGGGAAGGATTCCAGGAGTACGCGCGCCGCATGCCGCCGGAAATCCGCATCGAGGTGACCGAGCTCAAGCCCGAGGAGCGCGGTCCGGGCAGGAGCGTGGAGCGCGCGAAGCAGGCCGAGGGCGAGCGCCTGCTCGCCGCGCTTCCCGCGGGCGCCGAGCTCATCGCGCTCGACGAGCGCGGCCGCAGCCTCTCGACGCAGAAGCTCTCCGAGATGCTCGCCGGCTGGATGCGCGAGGCCGTCACGCCGGTTTTCGCGATCGGCGGCGCCGACGGGCTTGCGGACGCGGTGCGCGATCGCGCCCGGATGGTGGTGTCGCTCTCGGCGATGACGTTTCCCCACGGGCTCGTGCGCGTGCTGCTCGCCGAGCAGCTCTACCGCGCGTGGTCGATCCTCGCGCACCATCCCTATCATCGCGAATGACCGCGACCGAGATCGTCTTCCTCCCCGGATTCGACGGCGCGGCGGAGCTGCGCGCCCCGTTCGTCGCCGCGCTCGCCGAGCGCCATCGCGCGCGCGCCATCGGCTATCCCAATCGCAAGCTCGGCACGTTGAGCGGATACGCGCGCTTCGTCTCCTCGCAGATGGCCGGCAATGCGCGCCCGGTGCTCGTCGCGGAATCCTTCTCGGGCCTGGTCGCGGCGCGCTGGGCCGCTTCCGATCCGCATGTCGCGGGCCTGGTCCTCTGCGGCGCGTTCGCGCGCAGCCCCACGCCCCTCGCCGGCCTCGGCGCTTCGATGCCGTCGGTGGCGCAGTTCCTCGGCGCCAACTTCATGGGGCCCTTCGGCCGCGCGTCCTTCGATCCCGTGCGCCGCCAGTGGTCGCAGGCGTTCGGAAGCGCGCTTCGCTCGCTCGATCCCGGCGTCCTCGCCGAGCGCTTCGCCATCATCTGCGCCGAGGACGTGAGCGGCGAGCTCGCGCGCATCGCGGCGCCGATCGTGCTGGTGCAGTTCGACGACGACCTCGTGGTCGGCAGCTCGGCGCGCGCCGCGCTCGAGGCGGCGTGCGCGCGCGCGACCGTCGTGCGCTTCCCCGGCCCGCATTTCGCGATCGAGGTGAAGCCGCGCGAGAGCGCCGCGGCGATCGCGGCCGCGATCGAGCCGCTGTTTGCGGCGGGCGCACGCCCGACGGCGTGATCTACCTCGCCTCGCGCAGCCCCCGCCGCCGCGAGCTCCTCGCCCAGATCGGCGTGCGCTTCGAGCCGCTCATGTTCCGCGAGGGCCTGCGCGTCGACGGTGACGTCGACGAGGCGGTGCGCGAGGGCGAAAGCCCGGACGAGTACGTGCGCCGCGTGACACGCGTCAAGTGCGACGCCGGCTGGAAGCGCATCAAGCAGCGCCGCGGCCTGATGCCGCTGCCGGTGCTCGCGGCCGATACCACCGTCGCCGTCGAGAAGCAGATCCTCGGCAAGCCGGCCGACCGCGAGGAGGCGGCACAGATGCTGCGGCTGCTCTCCGGCCGGTCGCACCGCGTCCTTACCGCCGTGGCGGTGAGCTTCGAGGAAAAATTCCAGATGGCGGTGAGCGAATCGACCGTCACGTTCGAGGCGTTGGACGACTCCCGCATCCGTGCCTACGTCGAATCGGGCGAGCCCTTCGACAAGGCGGGCGCCTACGGCATCCAGGGACGCGCCGGCGCCTTCGTCGCGCGGCTCGAGGGCAGCTACAGCGGCGTCATGGGCCTGCCGCTGCGCGAGACCGCGCAGCTCCTCCGCAAATTCGGAATTGTCGTACCCTAGTGGCGACCGAATACAAATCAAATGGCAATAGCTTGCTGCCAAGCGAAACTCTAAATGGCAATAGCTTGCTGCGAAGCGAACCTCTAAATGGCACACGGATGAACGCAGAACGATACGGACGAGCCGGGGCGAGCTAGCGCAAAGCCAACGATTCCACGCTCCAGGCCCGCGATGCCCGTGCATCCGGGCGTCCGTCGTCGTTCGCGCGCGTCCGTGGTCCGCAGGCGACCACGATGAACGAACAGATCCTCATCAACGTCACGCCGCAGGAGACGCGCGTGGCGCTCACCGAGCAGGGCGCGGTGCAGGAGCTGCACGTCGAGCGCGACTCGAGCCGCGGCCTCGTCGGCAACGTCTATCTCGGGCGCGTCTGCCGCGTCCTTCCCGGCATGCAGTCGGCGTTCGTCGAGATCGGGTTGCCGCGCGCCGCCTTCCTGCACGTGGCCGACATCTGGACCGCGCGTAACGGCGAGGGCGCCGAGCGCCCCATCGAGCGCATCCTCTCCGAAGGCCAGGCGGTGCTGGTGCAGGTCGTGAAGGACCCGATCGGCAGCAAGGGCGCGCGGCTGTCGACGCAGGTCTCCATCGCCGGGCGGCTCCTCGTGTACCTGCCGCAGGATCCGCACATCGGCATCTCGCAGCGCATCGAGGATGAAGCCGAGCGCGAGCAGCTGCGCGAGAAAGTCCACGCGCTCATTCCACCCGGGGAGACCGGCGGATTCATCGTGCGCACGGTGGCGGAGACCGCGACGGAAAGCGAGCTGCGCGCCGACATCGAGTACCTGGTGACGCTGTGGAAGCAGATCCAGACGGCGACGCAGACCGCGCCGGCGCAATCGCTGCTGTATCAGGACCTGTCGCTCGCGACGCGGGTGCTGCGCGACCTCGTGACCGATTCGAGCGAGCGCATCATCGTCGATTCGCGCGAGACCTTCGAGAAGCTCGCGGCCTTCGCCTCGCGCTACACGCGCCAGGCGCTTCCCATCCTCGAGCATTACACGGGCGAGCGGCCGCTCTTCGACCTCTTCGGCGTCGAGGACGAGATCGAGAAAGCGCTCGCGCGCCGCGTCGACCTGAAGAGCGGCGGCTACGTGATCATCGACCAGACCGAGGCGCTCACGACGATCGACGTCAACACCGGCGGCTTCGTCTCGGGGCGTTCGTTCGACGACACGATCTTCAAGACCAACCTGGAAGCGTCGCTCGCGATCGCGCGGCAGCTGCGCCTGCGGAACCTCGGCGGCATCATCATCGTCGACTTCATCGACATGGAGAGCCAGGAGCACCGCGACGCCGTGCTCGCCGAATTCCGCAAGGCGCTCGCGCGCGACCGCACGCGCGTCACCGTGAACGGCTTCTCGCAGCTGGGCCTGGTGGAGATGACGCGCAAACGAACGCGCGAATCGCTCGCGCACGTGCTGTGCGAGCCGTGCCCCGTGTGCGACGGGCGCGGCGCGCTCAAGACGCCGCAGACCGTGTGCTACGAGATCCTGCGCGAGATCCTGAGGAGCGAGCGGCAGTTCAGCGCCAAGGAATACCGCATCCTCGCCTCGCAGAAGGTGATCGACCTCTTCCTCGACGAGGAGGCCGACAGCCTCACGCAGCTGGGCGACTTCATCGCGAAGCCCATCTCGATGCAGGTGGAGACGGCCTACACGCAGGAGCAGTACGACGTCATCCTCGTCTGACCCGAAGCTCGCGGCCGCCGTCGAGGCGGCGATGTCGGCGCTCTCGCGCGGCGCATTGGCGAGCGCGATCGAGCAGGCGGAGGCGGCGCTCGCGCTCGCCGCCGACAACTACGAAGCGCTGCAGGTGAAGACGCTCGCCACGCTCCACTCGGGACGCGCGCCCGAGGCGTTGCCGGGGGCCGAGCGCCTCGTCGCGCTCTTTCCCGACGATGCGTACGCCCACAACACGCGCGGCGCGGTGCTGCAACTGCTCGGGCGCTTCGCGGAGGCGGCCGAGGCCTACCGCCAGGCGACGGCGCTCGCGCCGCAATATGCGGAGGCCTCGCTCAATCTCGCGCGCGCCCAGGCGCACGTCGCGATCGCGCGGCTACAGGCTTTCGATCTCGACGCCGCGCTCGAGCCTGCACGCGAAGCCGCGCGCCTCGCGCCCACGGCGCCCGATGCGCAGTACCTCGCGGGCCTCGCGGAGCTCAATGCGGGGAGCCTGCGCGCCGCGCTCGCCGGTTTCGAGCGCTCCATCGCGCTCGCGCCCTCGCCCGCCCGCCGCTTCACCGCCGCGATCGCGTGGCCGCCGATCATCGAATCGCGCGAGGAGATCGGCGAGCGCCTCGCCGAGGTCGGGCGCGCCGTCGACGCGCTCATCGCCGACCCGCAGCCGATCGCCGATCCCGCGCGCGAGGTCGATCGCACGCCTTTCTACATGGCCTACCAGGGATTCGACGACACGGCGCTGCAACGCGGGATCGCGCACGCCTTCGCGCTTGCGACGCCGCAGCTCGAATGGACCGCGCCTCATATCGGAAGCTCCCGGGGCGCGCGGCCGCGGATTCGCATCGGCGTCCTTTCGCGCCATCTTTCCGACCACACCATCGGCAAGCTCAACATCGGGCTCGTGCGCAGCCTCGCGCGCGATCGCTTCGAGGCGGTCGTGATCCGCCCCGAGCAGCGGCCGGACATCCTGTCGCGCGCCTTCGACGAAGCCGCCGGCCGCGTCGTGACGCTCCCTCCCGACCTCGCGGGCGCGCGACGCGCGATCGCCGAGTGCGAGCTCGATGCCCTTTTCTACACCGACGTGGGCATGGACCCGTTCACGTATTACCTCGCCTTCGCGCGCCTTGCGCCGGTGCAATTCACGACGTGGGGCCATCCGGTGACGACGGGCATGCGCAACATGGATTTCTTCCTCACGAGCCGCCACGCCGAGCCGCCCGGGGCCGAACGCTTCTACACGGAGAAGCTGGTGCGCCTCGAAACGCTTCCGTCCTACTACTTCCGCCCGCGCGAACCGTCGGCCTTCGACGTGCGCGCGGCCGCGGGCGCCGCGCCGGACGAGCGCCTCTACGCGTCCCCGCAGACGCTCTACAAGATGCATCCCGATTTCGACGACGCCCTGGCGCTCCTGCTCGCGCGCGATCCGAAAGCGCGGATCGTCCTCATCGCATCGCGCCACGCCTCGTGGAACGAGCGGCTGCGCCGGCGCCTCGAGCGCGCGGCCGGCGCCGATGCGCGGCGCATCGTCTTCATCCCCGCGGTGAAGCTCTCCGATTACCTCGCGCTGCTGCGCGACGCCGACGCGCTGCTCGATACCTTCCATTTCGGCGGCGGCAGCAGCTCGTATGAAGCGTTCGCCATGGGGGCTCCGGTGGTGACCCTTCCCGGTGCGATGATGCGCGCGCGCGTCACCGCCGCCTGGTACGGCGTCATGGGCGTGTCGCGCTGGATCGCGCGCTCGCCGGAGCATTTCGTGGAGCTCGCGATCGAGCTCGCGTCCGATCGCGGGCGGCGCGACGCATGGCGCGCGGAGATTCGCGATGGCGCGGCGAAGGTCCTCGAGAACGACGCGGTCGTCCGGGAGCTGGAAGCGTTCTTGGAAAGGGTCGTCACGCCGCGTTGAACGGCGGCCTCGCCGTCCGTTGTCACGACGCGTTGAACGGAGGCCTTGCCGTCCGTTCCAACGCGCGCCCCGCCGGGCCTACTGACGAGTCTCTTTACTTGTTTTGCAACAGGCGCTTCGCCTGCTGCAGCTTCTGGATCGAATCCTCGAGCTTCTGCGTCGTCTGCCCGTCGTCCGCGGGCGCGATTCTCTGCGTCGACTCCGGCTTGTAGGCCGGATCGAGCTTCGGGATCTTCATGGTCTCGTCGCCGGCCGAGCCCCGCTTCTGCGCCGCGGCCGCGGCGCCCGCCGCCACGTCCACGCGCTGGGTGCGCTCGGCTTCCATCGGTTGCGTCTGGCCCGGATCGAAGCGCTGCGTGCTCTCGGCATCGAAGCGTTGCGTGCGCTCGGCGTCGAAGCGTTGCGTGCGCTCGGCGCCCTCGGGCAGCTTCTGCGTGCGCTCGCTTCCCGAGGGAAGCCGCTGGGTCTCGGTCGGCGCGGCCGCGGGCGCTGGCTTCGCCGAACCGAGCGAGGCCATGAGGTCGTCGGAGATGAGCGGCGCGGCGCTTTCCGCAGGGGCGGCGGCCACGCGCTGCGTCTGCACCTGCTCCACGCGCGCGACCTGGGGCGCGCGCGGCGCCGGAGCCGCCGTCGCGGCGCTGACCGACTCGTACTCGGAGACGCGCGCGATCAGCCCCTCGATCATCGCGCGCTGCTTCGCGAGGTCCTCCGCGGTCGCCTTCAGCGCCGCCATCTGCTCGTTGATGGAGCCGGTCTTCTCGTTGATCTTCGCGAGGTTGTCGAGGCGCGATTGCAGCTGCGCCTTGTGGTCCTTGATCTGCACCTCGAGCGGCAACACCACCGCCTGGATCCAGCGCTCGGCCTGCGTCTTCGCGTCGGCGAAGTTCTTGCGCGCTTCCTTCACCAGCGTGCTGTAGAAATTCTTGACGACGAAGTGCTTCTCCTTCACCACGACGTTGACCGGGTCCTTCACGAACTGCTCGGTCTGCATCACGAGCAGCTGCAGCTTGGTGCGCTGCGGATCGAGGTCGAGCGAGGGCAGCTTCATCTTCTGGAAGCCGAATTTCTCGATGAAGGTGTTGTACACGCCCTGCATCAGCTTCTTGATGTCCTCGGAGGCCTTGAAGACGGCCTCGAAGTCCTCGCTCATGTCCTTCACGAGCGAGTTCATGCCGCGCTGCAGGTTCACCGTGAGCCAGGAGTCCTCGATCGCCTGCGCGCTCTTGGCGAGGTGCGCGTCGAGCTTCTGCGCATTGAGCAGGTCGAGGAGCGCCGCCTTCTTGGCGTTGAACTGCGCGTGGTTCACCTTGTATTCGGCGAGCGCCGCGTTGTACGCGTTCTTTTCCGCCGTGATCTTGGCCCAGAGCTTCGTCGCGACCTCGCGCCCCTTGCCGATGAGGCCCTGGAGCTCCACCACCTCCGCCTGGTTCGCCTGCTGCTTCTTGCCGACGGAAGCGCGCGACGACATCATCATGCCGCCGATCTCGTTCACCACCGCCTTGCACAGGATCTGCCGCTTCATCGGCACGACCTCGGTGGCGAGGTGCTTTTCCAGCGCCACGATGCCGCTTCGCTCGAGCAATTCGCGGTCGCCCTTGATCTTGGCGAGGAGCGCCTTCTGCGCCGAGATCGGGAAGATGCGCTCGCGCGGCAGGTGCAGGTGCTGGGACGTCGTCTCGACCATGCGCGCGACGCCGCGCTCGATCTCGGGCGCGGTCTTGAGCTCGTCCCACATCATGTCGATCTTGTTGAGCACCGCCATCTTCGTCGGCAGGCCCGGCTTCACGTAGCGCTCCCAGATCTCCATGTCGCTCTTGGTGACGCCGGTGTCGACCGAGAGGAGGAAGAGGATCGCGTGCGCGTTCGGGATCGTGCTCACGGTGAGCTCGGGCTCCATGCCGAGCGCATTGAGGCCGGGCGTATCGAGGATGGAGATGCCGTTGCTGAGCAGCGGATGGGGGTAGTTGATCATCGCGTAGCGCCACGCGGGCACTTCCACGAGCTCCTCCTCGCCCGGCACCTCGCCCTTGTCGTTGAGCATCGGCGCGAGGCCGAGCATGCGCGCCTCGAGCGCGTAGACCTGCTTGGTTTCGGCGAGCGCCTTGAGCGTCTTCTTCATCTCGGCGGCCGAGCTGGTGTTGAGGCGGATCTTGCTCCACTCGATCGCGACGTTCTTCAGCTGCGAGATCGACTCGTCGCGGTAGCGCGTCTCGACCGACAGGAGCTTCAGGTACGGCTCCTCGTTGGGATCGTGGAAGATCTCGGTCGGGCACATCGTGGTGCGGCCGACGTCCGAGGGGAGCAGCCGCTCCTTGAAGTCGGAGAAGAAGAGCGCGTTGATGAGCTCGGACTTGCCGCGCGAGAATTCCGCGAGGAAGGCGAGCATGAGCCTTCCCTTGTTCAGGTTCTCGAGCAGATCGTAGAAGCGGATCGACTGCTGGACGTCGAGGTGGCCGTTGGCTTCCAGCCAGTCGTGGTACGCGTGGACGGACTGCGTCAGCTCCTCTCGCCAGCGGTGATAGCTGGCGATCTCGGACTCGAAACGCGTCGAGCTGGCGGCCGATTCCATGCGGCGGGTTGTTCTTCTCCCTAGGGGAACGGCCAGTGTAACCCTTTGTCCCGGAATGATGAAATTGCGCCAGAGCTACAAGCGCAAAAAAAAGCCGGCGCGAAGGCCGGCCTGGGGGAGAGGGCTGCCCGGCAGCCCTAGGCGGCCCGGCAGGCGAGGCGTACGCCGCGCCATTGGCGCGGGGGCAGGAACCGGGCGCGCGCGCCGCGGTGGGCATCCAGGCCCTCGCGGCGGTGCGGTCCCTTGCCTTCGAGCTCGTGCGCGATCGCGAGGAAGCGGCTGCGCCAGCTCGAGGTGCGTTCGGGTGAAAAACGGCTCGTCATGTCCCGCAATCTAATCGTCGCGAGGTTTCCGGGCGATGACAGCGCGCACGCCAGGGCGACCGGGAATCCGACGGCCTCCTGTGCGATCGCGCACAGCTCGCTCAGCCGATCGAGCGCAGGCTCGCGACGTTGAATGCCGTGTCGGCCACGATGGGCGCGAAGAAGGCGAGGGATACGAGGATGGCGAAGGTCATGGTGTGCTCCGTTGTTGGGTTGCGTCGTTGTTCGATGGCCCCACTCTAGGCACCCCACCCCCGGGCCGCCAGCGCAAGGCGACGAAGCGCGTATTTCGCGGGTCGAAGTGCGCATGGCGGGCCCGGAATGCGTGCCCTCAGGCGGCTTTACGCAGCTCATAGGCCCTCTGCAGCTCGCGGCCCTCGGCCGGAAGCTCGACCATCGCGGCCTCGGCGAGCACGACGGACTCGCACACCGGAAGCATCGGGGCGGCCGGCTGGCGCACGTAGCGCAGCTCGCGGTACGTGAGCAGGTTGATCGCGACCATCGCGCAAACCGGGGCGAAGAACATGGATGTCATCAGTAGGGAGAGTGCGTTCATTTCTTGTCGCTGCCTTTCGTGAGTGCGCCTTGTGTCTGGCGAGTCCACAGTACGCGGGCGGCCCTCCCCCTTCTGCGGACGAATCACGCAGGAAAAACGTGAATATTTCAGCCGTAGTTCGGCGAATGCGGATTTTTCCGCAAACGCGACGCCGGATTGTCCCTGCGGCGGGCTAGAGGAGCGCCCGCTGGACGAGGAGGGCGGATTCCTGCTCGAGCCAGGTGACCGGAAGCATGAGCACCAGCTGCAGGAAGATGAGGACGAGGACGGGGGTGATGTCCACGCCGCCGACGGGCGGAATGGCCTTCTGCACGGGCCTGAGGAAGGGGCGGGTGAGCGCGTCGAAGAAAGGCGCCACGGGATGGTACGGATTCACCCATGAAAGCACCGCCTGGATGATGATCGCGCCCATGAAGACGTAGATCGAGAGGCGGATCATCTTCACCAGCGCGAGGAAGAGCAGCACCGAGAGCACGGCGGGATTGGCGAAAGGCGACAGGCCGCTCACCACGATGAGCAGCACCTGCAGGATGAACTCGCCGAGCCAGGCGACCACGAGCGATGCGATGTCGAGCGCGAAGACCCCGGGAATGACGCGGCGCAGCGGCCGCACCGCCCAGTCGGTGAGCGCGATCGTGAACTGCGCGATCGGATTGCGCGCCGAGGCGCGCAGCGCCTGCATCCAGAAGCGCACGAGCGCGGCGAGGATGAAGAGGCTGAAGAGCGCGTCGATGACGAACTTGATCGCGTCCTGGATCATTCAGTCCTTCCCGAACGCGTCGCCGAGCTCGCGCGAACGCTCGGTGGCCGCGCGCACGGCGTCGGCGATGCGCTCCTTCACGCGCCCCTCATCCAGCACCTCCAGCGCGCGCTCGGTCGTGCCGCCCTTCGAGGTCACCTGCGCGCGCAACGCCGCCGGCGCCTCGCCCCGCTCGACCGCGAGCTTGGTCGCGCCCGCGAAGGTCCACAGCGCGAGCGAGCGCGCCGTCGCCTCTTCTATCCCGAGGCTCTTGGCCGCGGCCTCGAGCGCTTCGATCACGTAGAACACGTACGCGGGCCCGCTTCCCGAGATCGCGGTCACCACGTCGAGATCGGATTCGGCGTCGAACCACGCGACCGCGCCGACCGCGGACATGAGCTTCGTCGCGGTGTTGCGATCTTCGGTATTCACGTAGTCGGAGGCGAAGAGTCCCGTCATGCCCGCCTGCACCAGCGCGGGCGTGTTCGGCATCGCGCGCACGAGCCGCTCGTAGCCGCCGAGCCAGCGGGCAAGGTCCATGAGCCGGATGCCGGCGGCGATCGTGACCACGAGGCAACCGCGCAGGTGCGGCGCGACCGCGACCGCGGCTTCGCGCATCTGCTGCGGCTTCACCGCGAAGATGACCACGTCCGCATGCGCGAGCTGCGGGCCGGGGCTCGCGATCGCCTCGATTCCCAGTTCGCCGGCAACGCGCTTGCGCGCGGCGGCATCGATCTCGACCACGAGGATCTCGTCGGCGCTGGTTCCCCGCGCGATGAGCCCGCCGGCGATCGCGCGTGCCATGTTGCCTCCGCCGATGAAGGCAATCCTCATTGCGCGTCGTTCTCGCGAAGCCGCGTCCCACGTTCGCTCCCTCTCCCTTGGGAGAGGGTTGGGGAGAGGGTCGCTTCGCCGCGCGCGCCGAAGATCGCCGTGCCGATGCGCACCATCGTCGCGCCCTCGGCGATCGCGGCTTCGAAATCGTCGCTCATGCCCATGGAGAGCGTGTCGAGCGCGAGCCGCGCGGCGCGAAGCTCGTCGAACGTGCGGCGCAGCGTGCGGAATTGCGCGCGCTGCGCGTCGCGATCGGCCGTGGGCCGCGCCATGCCCATGAGGCCGCGCAGCTTGAGCTGCGGCATCGCGGCGACCTCGCGCGCGAGGGCGAGCGCCTCGGCGGGCTTGACGCCGCCCTTGGTCGCCTCGCCGCTGATGTTGACCTGGATGCACACGTTGAGCGGGGATAGTCCATTCGGCCTCCCCCGCGCGAGCGCCGCGGCGATCCTGGCGCGATCCACGGCGTGCACCCACGAGAAACGCTCCGCGACGTCGCGCGCCTTGTTGCTCTGGAGGCGACCGATGAAATGCCAGATCGCCTCAAGCGCGCGCAATTGCGATATCTTGGGGTACGCCTCCTGGGCATAGCTTTCGCCGAAATCACGGCAGCCGGCATCGTAGGCCGCGCGAACGGCTTCCGGCGATTGCGACTTGGAGACCGCGACCAGCGTCACCGCGCGGCTATCCCCTTGTAATGCCTCGGAAATGCGTCGTCGCACAGCTTGCAGGTTGGCGGCGATTGGGGACATAATCAATTCGACTTTTCGGGGCGATTCTACCTGAGCGACCGGTCGATTCCGGTTCTCTTCGCTCCCAGGGACGGGGAACAAATGGATATCGCGGAACTGCTCGCCTTTTCGGTCAAGAACAAGGCGTCCGACTTGCACCTGTCGGCGGGCCTGCCGCCGATGATCCGCGTGCACGGCGACGTGCGGCGGATCAACGTGCCCGCGCTCGAGCACAAGGACGTGCACGGCATGGTGTACGACATCATGAACGACTCGCAGCGCAAGGTTTACGAGGAGACGCTGGAGGTCGACTTCTCGTTCGAGATCCCGAACCTCGCGCGCTTTCGCGTCAACGCCTTCAACCAGAACCGTGGCGCGGGCGCCGTGTTCCGGACGATTCCCTCGAAGGTGCTCACGCTCGAGCAGCTGAACGCGCCGAAGATCTTCGCCGAGATCGCGAAGTATCCGCGCGGGCTCGTGCTCGTGACCGGCCCCACGGGCTCGGGCAAGTCGACGACGCTCGCCGCGATGGTGAACGACGTGAACGAGAACGACTACGGCCACATCCTCACGGTCGAGGACCCGATCGAGTTCGTGCACGAATCGAAGAAGTGCCTCATCAACCAGCGCGAGGTCGGTCCGCACACGCTCTCGTTCGCGAACGCGCTTCGCAGCGCCCTTCGCGAGGACCCGGACATCATCCTCGTGGGCGAGATGCGCGACCTCGAAACCATCCGCCTCGCGATGACCGCCGCCGAAACCGGCCACCTGGTGTTCGGCACGCTGCACACGTCGTCCGCCGCGAAGACCGTCGACCGCATCATCGACGTGTTCCCGGCGGCCGAAAAGGAAATGATCCGCGCGATGCTGTCGGAGTCGCTGCGCGCGGTGATCTCGCAGACGCTGTGCAAGACGAAGGACGGCAGCGGGCGCGTCGCGGCGCACGAGATCATGATCGGCACCCCCGCCATCCGCAACCTCATCCGCGAGGCGAAGGTGGCACAGATGTACTCCGCGATCCAGACCGGCAATGCGATCGGCATGCAGACGCTCGACCAGAACCTGCAGGATCTCGTGAAACGCAACCTCATCGCGGTCGGCGAAGCGCGCGGGAAGGCCGCCAACAAGGACGCGTTCGTCGGCTAGCCGCCGGCGCTCGCGGAAGGGAGCCCCATGGAACGCGAACAATCGCTCAAATTCATGCACGACCTGCTGCGCGCGCTGGTGGCGCGCAAGGGCTCGGACCTCTTCATCACCGCGGGCTTCCCGCCGGCGATGAAGGTGGACGGCAAGGTGACGCCGGTATCGCAGCAGAGCCTGTCGCCGGTGCACACGCAGGAGCTCGCCCGCTCGATCATGACGGACAAACAGGCGGCCGAATTCGAGGCGAGCAACGAATGCAACTTCGCCATCTCGCCCTCCGGCATCGGCCGATTTCGCGTGAACGCGTACGTGCAGCAGGGCCGTTCGGCGCTGGTGCTGCGGACCATCACGACGACGATCCCGAAGTTCGACGACCTGGGGCTGCCGGCGGTGCTGAAGGACGTCGCGATGACCAAGCGCGGGCTCGTGATCTTCGTCGGCGGCACGGGCTCGGGCAAGTCGACCTCGCTCGCCGCGATGATCGGCCACCGCAACGAGAACAGCTACGGCCACATCATCACCATCGAGGACCCGGTCGAATACGTGCACGAGCACAAGAACTGCATCGTGTCGCAGCGCGAGGTCGGCGTGGACACGGAGAACTGGTTCGCGGCGCTCAAGAACACGCTGCGCCAGGCGCCCGACGTGATCCTCATCGGCGAGATCCGGGAGCGCGAGACGATGGAATACGGCATCGCCTTCGCGGAGACCGGGCACCTTTGCATGTCGACGCTGCACGCGAACTCGACCAACCAGGCCCTCGACCGGATCATCAACTTCTTCCCGGAAGAGCGCCGCCAGCAGCTGCTGATGGACCTGTCGCTCAACTTGAAGGCGATCATCTCGCAGCGCCTCATCCCGAAGAAGGGCATGAAGGGGCGCGTCGCGGGGATCGAGATCATGCTCAACTCGCCGCTCATGTCGGATCTCATCTTCAAGGGCGAGGTGCACGAGATGAAGATGCTCATCGCGCGCTCGCGCGAGCTCGGCATGCAGACCTTCGACCAGGCGCTCTTCGACCTCTTCGAGGCCGACATGATCAGCTACGAGGACGCGCTCAGGAACGCCGACTCGGTGAACGACCTGCGCCTGAAGATCAAGCTCGAGAGCAAGAACGCGAAGAACCGCGACCTGGGCTCGGGGCTCGAGCACCTCGAGATCGTCAAGTGACCGCGCGGTAGTTTGCGCGGTCATCCCCGCGCAGGCGGGGATCCAATGAAAAAAGCCCGCGCCAGCGGGCTTTTTCTTTTCCTCGTTTTTTGCCTGTAGGTGCGGTGCGACAAACGCTGTAGGAGCCGTCCGACACGAACATCAGACGAATCCTAAGACGGTTCCCTATCCGTCCGACTTCACACGTTTCCTGCCCTCTTCAATATGGACGAACGACCAAGGGAGCGGCCATGAAGAAACTCCTCGCATTAGGCCTCGTTTGCGCACTTCCGACCGGCCTCGCCGCGGAAGATCCCGCTGAGGCGACCTTCAACGACGCATTGCTCGGCACCGCGACCGTTCTCGTGATCGAGGAAGGCGCGGCCGCCAGCGCGAAGGACACGCTGTGCGTGCGCGCGGTCGGCGACCAGACCGAATGCATGGCATTCAACCGTGCCGTATTGACCGCTCACATCAAGAAAGTTTCCGCGCTGCGCGAACGCGGCCGCTGGATGTAAGGAGAACGAGAATGAATGGCGATCAACTGCATGGCCGCTTGCGCGAAGTGAAGGGCATGGTCCTGGAGAACTGGGGCCGCGTGGTGCACGACCCGTGGATGCGCATCGCGGGGCGCCGCGAGCGCCTGCTGGGCCGCCTCGAAGCCTCCCTCGCCTCTTCCCGCGAGCTCGCCGAAGCGAGCTTCGCCCGCAACGCCCGCCGCTAGCTAGCGCGTTTCCGAGCCGGCCGCGTCCTCGAGGAGGTTCGCGAGATCGTCGGCGTGCTCTTCCTCGGTGGCGAGGATCTCTTCCAGCATCCGCCGCGTGGTCGGGTCGTCGTTGCCGCAGTAGCGCGACATCTCGCGATAGCTGTCGATCGCGATGCGCTCGGCGACGAGGTTCTCCTTGATGATCTCCTGCAGGGTGCGGCCGAGGCGGTATTCGGAATGGCTGCGCTCGAGGAGTGTGGCGGGGTTCAGGTCCGGCTCGCCGCCCAGCTGCACGATGCGTTCGGCGATGCGGTCGGCGTGCTCCAGCTCCTGCGTGGCGTGCTCGAGCAATTCGTCCGCGGCGATATGGGCTTTCAGCCCGCGCGCCATGAAGTAGTCGTGGCGATAGCGCAGCACGCACACGAGCTCGGTCGCGAGCGCCTCGTTGAGCATCTGCAGCACCTTCTCGCGATTCGCCCCGTAGCGCTCCGTCACCGCGCCTTCCTCGATGTGGCGGCGCGCGGCCTCGCGCAGGCTCTTGACGTCGGTGAGGGGCGGCCTCGACTGCGGCGCGGGAGTATCCATGGTTGTTCTCCTGGGCACGGGATCGCGGCGGATGTCGCCGCGTCATCCATTGAAGCAGCACGCACAGGAAGCGCGCTGTCGGCGGGACCGGATTCGGATGTCGGCGCGAGCCGACGGGTCAGAACGCGGGCAGCGGCTCGTGGATGAGGGCGTCGAGGACCGCGACGCCGACCATTTCCTCGGCGAGCTCGACCTCGGGATGGGCGAAGAGGAATCCTTGCAGGTAATCGGCTCTCGCGCCGATCGCGGCCATCGCCTGCGCGCGCGTCTCGATGCCCTCGATCGCCACGCGGCAGCGCGCCTGGTGGAGCTCCTCCACGAGGGCCGGCAGCACGGCGGCCACCGCGTGCGGACCGACGGCCGCGGCGAGAATCGAGCGATCGACCTTCACGATGTCGGGCTGCAGCCGCCTCACGCGCGCGATGTCGGAGGCGCCGGTGCCGAAGTCGTCGAGCGCGATATAGACGCCGATGTCGCGATAGGCGGCGACCGCCTCGCGCAGCAGCCCCTCGTCCCGGCATTCGGTCTCGAGGATCTCGACGCAGACACGCTTGGGCGCGAGGCCGTAGTAGCGGATGAGCTCCGCGAATTCGCGCGCGCGGCGCATGTCGCGCACCGCCGCCTGGGGATCGACGTTCACGAAGAGCATGCGGTCGCCCGGATCGACCATGGCGAAGTTGCGCAGGTGCAGCGCGCGGCATGCCCAGTCGAGCGCGAGCTTCTCGTCCTCGGGCGTGTCGCGGAAAAGGTGCTCGATCCCCATCACGTCGCCGTGGGAATCGGTGGCGCGCACCAGGCCCTCGAAGCCGATGCAGAACGCCCTGCGCGTGCCGTAGATGGGCTGGAAACGCGTCGAGAGGTTCGCGCCGCGCCAGGCGAGCGTGCCGTTGCCGCTCGCGCGCAGCAAGTGCTCCGCCTGCCGCGCGAGCGATCGCGTCGTTGCGGTGGCGTCCGCTCCTCCCGCCTGCGGGGAGCGCGCGTCGATTCCATCCCTCATGAACCCGGTCCTGTCGGCGCCGGACTCATGCCGGCTTGACCGTACTGTGCCGGGACGCGATTACGCCGCCGTTACCTCTCCTGACACCCCGATTGCAGTTGTAGCGCTGGCGCCCGCGCGACCCTAGCCGGAGCGCCGGGCGAGGAGCACGGCGAGCGTCTCGGCGACCTCGGCCATGCGGTAGGGCTTGCGCAGCACCCGGTTCACGCCCGCGGCGAGCGCGCGCGCCTCGAATCCCGCGCCGCCATAGCCGCTCGCGATGACCACGGGGATGGTCGGGTTGAGCTTGCGGGCTTCCAGCGCGAGCTGCGTGCCCACGAGCTGCGGCATCACCTCGTCGCTCATGATGGCGTCGAAGCGGCGCGGCTCGGCGCGGATCGCGGCGAGCGCCGCGCGGCTGTCGTCGAAGCCCACCGGCTCGTAGCCCAGGTGCGCGAGCATCTCCTCGAGCGCGTGCAGGACATCCTTCTCGTCGTCGACGGCGAGGATCACCTGTCCGGCGCCCTGCGGCATCTCCTTCTCGCCCTCGGCCTTGGCCTCTTCGGCGTGCACGAGCGGCATCCACACCGTGAACGTGGTGCCGCGCCCGAGCTCGCTCGCGACGTCGATGAAGCCCTTGTGCTCGGTGACCACGGAGTGCACGAGCGCGAGGCCGAGCCCCGTGCCGCGCCCCGCGGGCTTGGTGGTGAAGAACGGCTCGAAGATGCGGTCGATCACCTCCGGCGCGATGCCGTGGCCGGTGTCGGTGACGCTGATGCGCAGGTACTCGCCCGGCGGCATGTCGCCCGAGCGCACCTTGCGCGGCGCTTGCGTGGCCTCGATCGCGATCACGATGTCGAGCACGCCGCCGCCGCCCATCGCCTGCACGGCGTTCGTGCAGAGGTTCATGAGGAGCTGGTGAATGCGCGTCGGATCGCCCATGACGGCGGCATCGTGGGCCTCGTCCTTGAAGCGCACGTCGAGCGTGAGGGGGGACGAGCCGCGGACGAGATCGCACACCTCGTGCGCGATGGGCGCGAGGAGCACGGGCACCTTCTCGGCGCCCTCCGCGCGGCTGTACGACAGGATCTGCGTCACCAGCGCCTTGGCGCGATTGCCCGCGCTCATGATCGTGTCGAGGTAGCGGCGCATGTCCTCCTCGACCGCCTTGCGCTGCGCGAGCTCGCCGTAGCCGAGGATGGCGCCGAGGATATTGTTGAAGTCGTGCGCGATGCCGCCGGCGAGGTGCCCTACCGCCTGCATCTTTTCGGCCTGCTTGAGCTGCGCCTCGAGACGCATGCGCTCCTGGTCGGCGCGCACCTTCTCCGAGACGTCCTTCACGAAGCCGATGATGCGCCGGCCCTCGTTGCCGGCGACGCGATAGGCGTTCACGCCGAGCAAGGCGTATTCGCCGTCGTCGCGCCGGAAGCGATAGTCGATGGCGATGTTCTGCAGGTCGCCGTCGACGAGCCGCTGCCTCAGGCCCTTCAGGCGCACGCGATCCTCGGGATGCACGCGGTCCATCCACGCGCGCAGCGTGGCGATCCGATCGGGGGTCGTGCCGAGCACCGCCTTGGTGTCGCCGTCCCAGACCACCGCCCCCAGGGACGGGTCGTATTCGTAGAGGAGGTTTCCGCTCGCGCGGATCACCGCCTCGTGGCGGTTTCGCCACGCCTCGGTCTCGCGCACCGCATCCTGCCGCTCCACCAGCAGCGCCGCGGCGAAGAGCGTGGTCACGATGAGGGTCGCGATGTAGCCCTGCAGGTGCAGCATCGAGCGCACGTCCGCGACGCCGTCGATGGAGAAGGGGCCGAACCCGTGGGCGGTGTGCCAGTAGCAGATGAGCCCGAAGATCGCGAGCGCGAGGGTCGCCGCGCGCAGCCCGAAGCGCAGCGCCGCCCAGATGAGGAACGGGGCGCTGAGATAGATCAGCGGCGGAATGAATCCCGCGGCCGACGGCCGCATGCCGAACACGTAGTTCGTGGTGATGACGATCCCGCCGTAGAGCACGACGAGCTCGGGAAAGCGCGAGCGCGACACGTCGATCGCCTCGCGCCAGCCGTGGCGGCTCCAGGCGAGGATGAGGGGCGCGGTAAGCAGCATCCCGATGAGCGTCGAGACGAACATCACCGACCATTGCTGGCGAAAGGGCACTTGGGTGTGCAGGTAGGTGAAGCCCGCATCCAGGATCGCCATGCCGGCCACCAGCGGCACCATGCCGACGAGGAACGAGGTGACGGCGCGGATTGAATCGACCTGAACGCGCGGGCCGGCGAGGCGCAGCAGTCCCGCGGCGACGAAGAGCGGCTCGGCGACGTTCACCGCCACGGTCGAGGCGATGCGCGCCCATGGAGCGCCCAGGTCCAGGCCGATGCCGAGCGTGGCGAGCGCGATCAGCGCGAGGTACGCGGGCCAGCGGCGCACCGGCGCCACGAGCAGCGTTCCCAGCGCGACCCCGTGCGCGGGCCATATCAGCAGCGGCAGGCGCGGCTCGATCGGCAGGCGCGCGGCGAATTCGGCGAGTAAATAGTAGACGACGCCGAAGGCGATGAAGGCGAGCGTCTGCCGAGCGGAAACGGCGTGCCGCAGGGCACCGGCGGACGGCGTGGGGGCGTTCGTGCTCACGGCGCTTCGGATTGTACGGGCTCCGGCGTTAAAATGTGCCCTTGGAGCCCCTCCAGCCCAAATAAGCGATAACGAATGGAAGCCCATATCCTGGTCGTCGACGACGATGTCGCCATCCGCGAGCTGGTGCGCGAATACCTCGTCGAGCACGACCTGAAGGTATCGCTCGCCGCCACCGGCGCCGAGATGGACAAGGTCCTCGCCGCCGAGATCGTCGACCTGGTGGTCCTCGACCTCAAGCTTCCCGACGCCGACGGGCTCGCCATCGCGAGGAGGCTGCGCGACTCCCTCGACATCCCGATCATCATGCTCACCGGGCGCAAGGAAGAGGCCGACCGCATCATGGGCCTGGAGCTCGGCGCCGACGACTACGTCACCAAGCCCTTCAGCCAGCGCGAGCTCCTGGCGCGGATCAAGGCGGTCCTGCGGCGCACCGAAGGCAAGCGGGCGAAACGCCGCGGCGAAACGGTGCGCGCCTACCGCTTCGCGGGCTGGGAGCTCAACACCGGCACGCGCAAGCTCAAGGCCCCGGACGGGCACAACGTCGAGCTCACCAACAGCGAATA
>Ga0075436_100000409_pt1 | contig 27670 bp, 15 predicted proteins | sample RhiMethybrSRZTD5_FD_75303 | JGI IMG/M metagenome (GOLD analysis project Ga0075436, IMG submission 75303) | Populus rhizosphere microbial communities from Tennessee, USA - Rhizosphere MetaG P. TD hybrid SRZTD5 | ecosystem: Host-associated > Plants > Roots > Rhizosphere > Soil | place: USA...
GGCATCACTTTCTATCTCGAGCCTCTCCGTGGGGTCTCACTCCATCACGGCGAATTACAGCGGTGATAGCAACTATTCGAGCGGCGTTTCAGGGACCCTGTCGCAGGGAGTGAGTCAGGCCGGTACCACCACGACGGTGTCTTCCAGCGCCAATCCGTCCACGTTGGGGCAAAGCGTAACATGGACCGCGAACGTATCGCCCGCAGCAGCCACGGGCACGGCACAGTTCTTCGACGGCGCCACTTCGCTGGGAACCGCGACTCTGAGCGGCGGCAAGGCGACGCTATCCACTTCGACGCTGTCGGTGGGGCCACATTCCATTACCGCTCGGTACAGCGGCGACACCAATTACATAGGCAGCACATCGTCCGTCCTGACACAGACCGTCAACAGCTTAATCAGCACGACGACCTCACTGACATCTTCGCCGAATCCATCGGCCCGCGGACAGAAGGTCACATTCACTGCTACGGTCAAACCGTCTTCGGGTACGGGGACGCCCACGGGCAGCATAACGTTTTTCGACGGGAGCAGCACTCTGGGTTCGTCGGCACTCAATGCAAGCGGGGGGGCCACGTTATCAACTGCGAACCTCTCCGTAGGCACGCACTCGATCACCGCCCGGTACGGCGGCGACACGAATTATAACGGCAGCACATCGGGTGTCCTGAGTCAGACCGTCAACCGCAAGAAGTAGTGGAAGAACGCGGGCCGGCCGCTGTACGGTTGCGGCGGCGTGCAGGTGACGACCAAGTGACGACGCCAAGCGTCCGTGGCGAGGTCTGCGCGGCCGGCGCCGTACGAACAAGACGTAAGATGACTGAGTTAGACCCAACTGGACTGAACTGGACTGGCTATTGGCACGTTCGATTCCCGTTAGCGCGGAAGGCATCTATTTCATCCCAGGGAGCGGTTCGTCCGCTGTTCGCTCCCTTCAGCTTCTTAGCTTCGCCAACGGCAGGGTCAGGACAATTGTTCCCAAAGAAGCGCTCGGCGAGGGCGTCGATGCACTCACCGTTTCTCCTGACGGCCGATCGATCCTATACGCGCGGTATGGTTCACAAGACCCCGAGCTGGTGTTAGTGGAAAACTTCCGATAAGGGGCCTGTCTTGGACGTGCGGCTCACAAACTCGGTGCCTGCGAGAATTCTGTTAGAGCCACCAAGAGACGAATCGAAAGAAGTGCGTAAGAGGCGAGTCCGTCCCTGAGTGCCGCAGCGAGCAGATGCTCATTACTGGCGAGAAATCCCCTTGTAATTCAAAATCCGGTCGTGAACGGGAGTCGTGGTCACGTCAACTTGACGTGTAGCGCCCTACGCTTCCTTCTGGCGTCGGTCCGAATGAGGGCGCTGCCCATTCCGCGGTTTGCCGACGTTACGTCCAATTGACAAGACGCTTACGTCAGTCCGGCTGGGTGGGGCGTAGCACCCATGTCGTTTCACACTGATGGGCGCCAAAACCTCATAGCGCTCAATTAGAGAAGGCGCCATCGAGGTGGGCAAGCCGTTCCTACCAGTTCGATGTATTCTGACGAAGAGGCGGCAGCCTCTCTAACCGATTCCTCCTGGGGCTTGCCCATGGAAACTGACCGAAATCTCCTTATCGGAGTACTCGCGTTACAGGCGGGGTTGATTAACTCCAAGCAGTTCGTTGAGGCCTGCACACTTTGGACGACCAAGAAGAAAGCACCCTTGACCGACTTACTCATCGAGCGGGGCTGGATTCAGGCCAGTGACGTGGCTCCGATTGAGTACCTACTGCGACGTAACCTGGAACAACACGGAGGCGATGCGGGAGCAACCCTTGTCGCTATCGACGATGATGTGAAGCGTCAATTGGCTGCATTAGATGATCCCGAAATCCAGCAGTGCCTAACAAATGTGGTCCAGTCGGAAGATCACGATTTGACGCTCACGTTCGACCTCCTACCGGAATCGCGCCAGCGTTACACGCTCACGCGCTTGCACGCCACCGGCGGCATCGGACGGATCTGGGTAGCTCGTGATGGCGACCTGGGGCGCGAGATTGCTCTCAAAGAACTTCGCTCGGATAACGCTGGAAGTGGGGTGCAGTCGAAGCGGTTTCTCAGAGAAGCCCGAATTACTGCCCAACTGGAGCACCCCGGCATCATTCCCGTCTACGAACTGGCTCGAAGGCCGGACGATCAACAGCCGTTCTACACGATGCGTTTCGTCAACGGACGAACACTAACCGAAGCGGCTCGGGCATATCACCAAAAGCGAGCTGAGGGCCAAGTAGACTCACTGGATTTTTTGACCCTCATGAACTCGTTCGTCATAGTGTGTAACACAATAGCCTATGCGCACTCGCGCGGTGTCATTCATCGCGATCTAAAGGGTCAGAACGTACTGCTGGGAGATTTCGGTGAGGTGGTCGTGTTGGATTGGGGCTTGGCGAAACTGGTCGATCGACCCGACCTACAGCCCCCGACGCCGCTCCTGATCGACGAGGTAACTGAAGAAGACATCGACCTCACCATTGAGGGGCAGATGATCGGAACTCCGGCTTATATGGCGCCGGAGCAGGCTGCTGGATTCTTGAGCCTGATCGACCGCCGCACAGATGTCTATGGTCTGGGCGCGATCCTATACGAGATTCTCACCGGTCACCGCCCGTTCACTGGAGCCGACACGCGGGAAGTGTTGCGGAAGGTTCGGGAGGAGGATCCAGTCCCGCCTCACCAGTATTGGCCTGATGTGCCTCCCGCGCTAGAAACCGCTTGCCTTCGAGCCTTGGGCAAGACAGCAGCGGACCGATATGGTTCCGCGATCGAACTGGCTCAGGAAGTCCAACGTTGGCAGGAAGTGCAGCGTAGGCAAGCGGAAGAAGAGCGCGATCGCTTCTTCAGCCTCTCGCTTGATATGCTGTGCGTGGCCGGCTTTGATGGGTATCTTAAGCGACTGAACCCCGCCGTCGAGCGTATATTCGGGTTCACTATCGAAGAAATGCGCGCGGAGGCGTTCTTGAACTTTGTCCATCCAGATGACAGGGCAGCTACTGTCGCTGAAATGGAGCATTTGGCGGCTGGTGCCAACACCATCTTGTTTGAAAACCGCTATCGTTGCAAGGACGGTTCGTACCGGTGGATGCAATGGACCTCGACGCCTGACTTCGATCAGCAGCTAATTCATGCTGCCGCGCGCGATATCACGGAAAGTAAGCGGACTCAAGAAGCCCTACGAGAAAGCGAAGAACGGTATCGGTCGGTAATCGCCGCCATGCAGGACGGGATCGTGCTTTTGGACGCCAACGGCAGTATCCGAGCTTGCAACGCCAGCGCTGAACGCATTCTCGGGCTGTCCGCCGAGCAAATGATGGGGCGGACATCTCTCGATCCGCGTTGGCAAGCGATACACGAGGACGGCACTGCTTTTCCCGGCGCTACGTTTCCAGCCGCCGTGACCTTACGCACTGGTGAGCCCTGCTCCAATGTAATTATGGGAGTGCACAAGCCTAACGGACAACTGACCTGGATTTCGATTAATTCGCAACCCCTATTTCGACCAGACCAAACGACCCTTTCTGGCGTCGTGGCGTCCTTTACCGACATCACCGGCCGCAAACAAACAGAGGAACTGCTCATGCAGACTGCTCGCAAGCTGGCAGAGGCCAATCGGCAGTTGCAAAAGTTGACTCCTTCGCAGGAATCCGAGCCTTGATCCCAGCTCACTGGGCCGTCTAACGCCCAACCTGTAGACGTGCGCCAAGGGACGTGAGCCGAAATCGGCTTGTGGGAAGTCGCAAACTAGTCCGCCAAGACGGGCTTGCAACCCCTATGGCGTTGCACACGCGCAACGTCGCCACATTTGGATTCGAAACGGTCCCGGCATGTCGTGGATATGCCAATCGCGAAGTCGTCCGTGCGCGTCGTGGAGAACGTGGCTCACCGCGAAATTCGGAGTGGCGATCTGCCCCTGGCCGTTTGCGCGTGCCAGCGCGTGCCAGCGCATTGCCCGTAACTCTATGAAAACTTGGTAGCGCTAACGGGAATCGAACGTGCTACTAGCCAGTTCAGTTCAGTCCAGTTGGGTCTAACTGCGTCATTCTACGTCTTGTTCGTACGGCGCCGACCCCGCAAACAGCGCCGTGGACGCTTGGCGTCGTCACTTGGTCGTCACCTGCGAGCCCGTTCATCACTGAACGTCTGTCGGGGCCTTTGTCATCTTGGCGATACTTCCAGCCCCTTCTGCGCTAATCACCACGTTCGTCGGCTGGCCGCCGACAAAGTTCCAGACATTGTCGATCGAGAGTTGCAGGCCGGATTCCAGAGCTTCGGGTGTGTCGCCAGCCGAATGCGGCGTGAGCACCACGTTTTCCAGGCGCCTGAGTGCATGTCCTTCCGTCAGCGGTTCGACTGCGAAGACATCCAGGCCGGCGCCTGCAATGCGATTTGTGCTAAGCGCCTCAACAAAAGCTTGTTCGTCCACAATCGCGCCGCGCGCGGTGTTGATCAAAATGACCGAATGCTTCATTTGTTCCAGCTCGCGTTTTCCAATAAAACCGCGGGTGTCCGAAGACAGGCGCAGGTGCAGGCTGATTACATCGCTCAAGCGTAGCAGATCGTCAAACGCGACGAGTTCGAATCCGAGCGTCGGGTCAGGATGCATGGTCCAGGCGATCACACGCATGCCGATGCCGGCTCCCAGCCGGGCGAACTGGCACCCCACAGCTCCTAGCCCAATAACACCCAATGTCTTGCCATGCATCTGCACCGACCGACTGAGAGGCCAGCGACCCTGTCGGACTTCCGAGTCGGTAGCAGGTATGCGGCGAGCGACAGCCAGCATGAGCGCCAGCGCGTGTTCTGCGACCGAAATAGCAGATACGCCTGGAGTATTAGTGACCGTCACTCCATGACGAGCGGCCGCTGGCAGGTCTACGTTATCGGTGCCAGTGCCCCACACCGATACGAGCCGTAGATGGTGACAATGCTGGAACACATTCCCGGTGAATCGTGTTGAAGAGCGAATATTGATTACGATCTCAGCTTCGGCGATGCGTTCGACCAGGTGCTCTTCACTTCCTGGTCGTGTGTCATGATAGTCAACAGGAGTTGCCTGCAGCAATTTGCGGTAGGCTGCGCTGGCACCCATCACGGGTGGCGCGTCGTCGGGAATTACGATCTTGGGCATCGATCGAGAATGGCCTGCGCCGCCACATCGCGCGCCTGCTTACTCATAGTAGGAGTTCCCTCAAGTTCCTTGGACCGCGATGACCAGAAGCTCGGGGTAAGGTCGGTTAATCATCGCAAGTTTCGGGTCAACCAGTCAAACGTCAGTACCCGAGTTTCGAGCCCGTGCTTCAAGCGCACGATCCGGGTGCGCCGCGCTTTCGCAATCGCGCTTTCGTCCTTATATAAAGGACTCACTTGGGGAGAGCAAACGCTACATAACTGCCACCGGACGGTTGATGCGATTTGCCGCCTCCTGCGGCGATCACCACGAACTCGCGTCCCGCTACTTCGTATACCGCAGGGGTGGCGGTGCCTCCCGCAGGAAGCGTAGTCTCCCAGAGCAATTTTCCGGTAGCTTTGTCAAAAGCGTGGAACTTTCGATCGTGAGTCGTCGCGCCGATGAAGAGCAGACCTCCTGCGGTGACCGCGGGTCCTCCGTAATTCTCGCTTCCAGTGTTGCGCATGCCCTTACCGACAAGTTCCGGAAACTCTCCGAACGGAATTTTCCAGACGATCTTTCCGGTATCGAGGCTGATCGCGTTCAAGGTGCCCCATGGAGGCTCCACGGCCGGATAACCATCAGGGTCGAGGAATTTCTTAAAGCCATCTAACCGGTATTTGAGGCCGAACGGGTATGGACTGCCGCTGAACGCTCCTGCGACGGCAGTGTCCTCGCCGGTCATAATGAAACGCGTGATCGCCTGAGCGCCCCCTGGCGATAAGTTCGCAAAGGCGGGCATTCTTCCACTGCCTTTGCGGATGATAGCGCGAACTTCGTCAATGTCATATTTACTGGCAATACCAACAAGTGTCGGAAACTCGGGAGGAGTGCCGCGCAGATTCTGTTGATGGCAGCCGGCGCAATAGCTAAGGTAAAGCTCTCGTCCACCAGACTGGCTTTCAATTTTGGGTCGCTCCACGAGCCGATCGATCCAGGCCATTTCATTGGAGTTCACGTAGAAAAGTCCCGTGGCGGGGTCGAATGCGGCTCCACCCCACTCGCCGCCGCCGTCGTGGCCCGGAAACAGCACGGTTCCCTCGAGACTCGGCGGTACAAACTGGCCTGCACTACGGACCTTTCGCAGTTGTTCCAGCACCGCCTGGTGCGCCTCCGGAGTCCGGCGAGTCACCATTTCCTCGGTGAAGATCTGGCGCGCAAAAGGTGGCGGCGCGAGCGGAAATGGTTGTGTTTCCGCAGTGACCTCGCCCTCCACATTCGATTTGGGGACTGCGCGATATTTAATCGGAAACAGCGGCTTGCCCGTTTCTCGCTCAAAGACGAAAACGTAACCGGACTTGATGATCTGGGCCACGGCATCCACCAGGCGCCCGTCGCGCTTGACGGTTACCAGATTCGGTGGTGCGGGGAAGTCGCGGTCCCACACATCATGTTTGACCGCCTGAAAGTGCCACACGCGCTCCCCCGTATCGGCCTTGAGAACAACGAGCGAGTTGGCGAACAAGTTGTCTCCAATCCGGTTCGATCCGTACATGTTGTTGGCAGGAGAAGCGGTTGGTGCAAAGACCAGGCCGCGTTCTTCGTCCACCGCCATGCCACCCCAGCTATTAGCTGAGCCGCTATACCTCCATGCGTCCTTCGGCCAAGTCTCGTATCCAAACTCCCCAGGATGAGGGATGGTGTGAAAGCTCCAGCGAAGTCGGCCATTGCGAACATCATAGGCTCGGATATCCCCCGGTGGGGCGGGCAGGTCTTCGCTCCCCATTCCGCCAAGAATGAGTAGATCTCTGTAGATGATGCTGGGACTTGTGGCCGTTATGAACATGTCTCGCGGATCGCGGCCGAGCCCCTGGCGAAGATCCACGTGGCCGGAGTCTCCAAACCCGTCCACGGGCTTGCCGGTCTTGGCATCGAGCGCATACAGATACTGCCGGGCAACGAAGAAAATCCGCTGATCGTCGCCGTCTCCCCAATACGTAACTCCCCGATTGTGTGCCCGGGAGACCTTTTGGCCTTGATTCGGGTCGAAGGTCCATCGAAGCTTGCCGGTCGCGGCATCCAGTGCGAATACGCGGAGCTTGGGGCTGGTGGCGTACAGCACACCATTCACGATTATCGGGTTGCACTCCATATCCCAATCGGGAACGGCATCGCCGGTGTCGAAGGTCCAAGCGACTTCGAGCCGATGGACGTTGTGGCGGTTGATCTGATCGAGGGCGGAGTAGCGGATGCTATCCGCGCCGCCGCCGTAAACCCTCCAATCGTGATAACCGGATTTGGGCGTAGTTCGTTTCTGGTTCGAGGGGTTCGCCAGCAGGACAGCCAGGGGCGCAAGAACTACCATCAGTCTGAATGTCATCTCTGAGCTATCACAGCTTTGCTCCGTACATGGAGTCACTCCTGCGCGGCGTTATCGACAGAAACAGACGCCCCATCAGGTAAAACGCAATTGTATTATGATATGGAAATTTAAGGCAAGCCTCTGCATTTCATGATCTGACTTTCTTTTGATCGAGTCGAGAGAGGAATTCGACGGATGGCTATTACCACGGTCAGAGGACCGATTTCCACTGAACAAGCCGGTTATACACTTTCGCATGAACACCTGTTGTGTGATTTGTGGCCAGTGGTTCGAAGCTACGATAGCATTCTGGATGATGAATCGCTTGCCATCCGCGAGCTTGCCGAATACCGTGAAGCCGGGGGATCCAGCATGGTTGATGCGACAAGCTGCGGCTTGGGCCGCAACCCGCGCGCCTTGAGGCGCATCTCGGAGGCTGCCGACGTTCATATCGTCATGGGATCCGGTTGGTATCGGGAATGTGTCTATCCGACCGCGGTTTATGAGTGGGACACCAATGCGCTAGCCGACCTGATCGTCGAAGAAATCACCGAAGGAGCGGATGGTACAGACATTCGGGCAGGCATCATCGGAGAGATTGGAACCGAGCGGCATCACATAAGTCCCGCACAGGAACGGGTGTTTCGCGCGGCGGCACGCGCCCAGCGCCGCACTGGCGCGTGTATCATGACGCACACCACCCACTTTGGGGAACTCGCCCTGGAACAGATCGCACTCTTAAGGGAGGAGGGCGTCCCCGCTGACCGAATCGTAATCAGTCACCTAGGAGACCGACACGATACAACGGAGCTGCTGAAAATAGCGCGAGAAAGCGTTTTCATCAGCGTTGATAATGCCGGGTACGAAGGACAAGGTTACCCTACCGACGACGTTCGCTCGCGAAACGTTTGCTTGCTGGCGGCAGAGGGCCACCTCAATCAAATCGTGCTCAGCGGGGATGTTTGTCAAAAGACACATCTGAGGGCTTACGGGGGAAAGGGCTATGCGCATGTGCTCCGCCGTTTTCTGCCGATGCTTCAGATGCATGGGCTTCGCGAAGAGGCAATTCAGCAGATGACGGTTGTGAACCCCGCCCGCATGCTCGACATCGTGGAAAATGGCAACCGGCCGCCAAGCATGCCGGGGGATAGGGGGGCGCAGCATAGCTAACATCCAGGTCACGAAAAGTTGGTGTGCGCCCATTGATCAATGCTGATCGGTGACGCGATTGCGTTTCCAGCCCGAGTGGACAACGAGCATGGCCCGCGCCTAACGGAAGGCATGCTGGGCTACGTGGTGTCCGCGGTCGCGGCCGGAGGACCCTACGGTTCGGGGTTGCCGTCGGCGTGGGGCTGTTCCGGGAGCGAACGGGAGCGCCCAGGTATCTCGGTATCGCCGTTGGAGCCCTGGCGCTGGTCCTGCTCGTGCTGCCCTAATGGCTGTAATGCCAGGCGCCAGATGCGGTCGGCGTCTTCGAGGTGTGCCCGCATGGCGTGGCCAGCTTTCCTGGCGTTTCCCTGCTTGATCGCACGAAAGATTTTCACGTGATCTCGATAGCTCTGTTCTGGCACACTGGGTAAGACGATTGTCCGGCGAAGGATCTCAGATAACCGCGATGAGAGCATCTGCCAGACCATCACGGCAATTGGGTTCTTCGCGGCGCAAGCCAGGGCCGAGTGGAACGCCATATCGGTGATGCAGTCCACTTGATTCGAATCCAACTCGCGGCGATATTTTTCCAGAGCTTCGCTCATTGCACTCAAGTCCGCTTCCGTGCGTTTTTCCGCCGCAAGCGAAGCGAGACCCACTTCCATGATCATTCTGAACTCGAGCAATACATCGGTCTGCTGCTTCTGCATGGCGATGGAAAAGTGCTCGGCGTGCAGCAGGTCCGCCGGCGAAGGTTCCAGAACGGTAGCCCCCACCCGGGGCCGGATCCGCACAATCCGGAGCGACTCCAGCGACTTCATGGCCTCTCGCACGCAGGTGCGGCTAACGCCAAGGCTCTCAACAAGCTGGCTCTCAGTGGGAAGTTTCTGCCCTGGTCGCACTTTGCCGCTCTTGATGAGATTCACCACGTAATCAACAACCTGCGAGGTGAGGGTCTGACGTCGTATAAGCGTACGCTGTTCCGAAGCTTGTTGAACTACCATAGTACGATATTACGATTTATACCAGAAAACACTTGACATGACCATTGGTTCGAACCAAAATTTCACTAATGATAATACAATATGAGAATTATAGCCGACTGGCTTACGGGGACCCAAGAGATCAGCGAGAGGAGTGAATTATGCACATCAGGGTCAATCTGTTGGTCGTTGTTGCGGTGATAAGCTACGCATCTATCTACAGTCTGGACGCGCAGACGACGACGGCCGAGTTGCGGGGCACGGTCCTGGACCCGAGTTCTGCTCCGGTGCCGGGCGCCGAAGTCACGGCGACCAACGTGGACACAGGGTTCACACGTTCGGCCTCGACGAACGATAGCGGAAATTACGTGATTGCCGACCTTCCTTACGGAAACTTTAAGATAACGGCAGTCAAGGAGGGATTCCAACAGCTGGTTCGGACCGGCGTGGCATTGAGTATCGGAGACCGCCGCACGCTAGACTTCAGTCTGGCTGTCGGCGACGTGGCGCAATCGGTAACCGTCACCGGCGAAGCGCCCCTGCTTCGTGAGGCCGATGCCTCTCTCGGCCAGGTGATCGATAACACCAGGGTGGCGGAGATCCCAGTAGTCGGACGCAGCTTCGACCAACTGCTATATATGGTGCCGGGATCGCAAGTCTCGCCTACCGGGCAGTACGCCGGCAATTCATTGATGACCGCAGGCCCCGCAATCGGCGTCTCCTTCAACGGTATGCGCACAGAGATGAACGAATATGAACTAGACGGGACACGCTTGAATAATCCTGTGTTCGGTACGCCGTCGTTCTACCCAAGCCTAGAGACTCTCGAAGAGTTCCGCGTCGAGACTCAAAACTTTTCCACCGAGTTGAGCCGGGTGGCGGGTGGGCAAGTGCTCCTGAGCACCAAATCAGGAACTAACCAGTTCCATGGTTCTGCATACGATTATTTGCGGAATTCCGACCTGGAAGCCAGGAATCCATTCGCGCTGGTGCGGCCTGTGACCAGATCCAACCAGTTTGGAGCGACCCTGGGCGGACCCATCATCAGGAACAAGACGTTCTTCTTCGTGGGCTACGAGGGATTTCGGAGCGTCGTGCCGGCAACGAGTAGCACTACCGTCCCGACACTGGACGACAGACAGGGGACTTTAACTGATCCCACATTGCACCCCACAGCGATCATCGATCCCAACAACGGTCTGCCGTTCCCTGGAAACATCATCCCCCAGAGCCGGATTGACCCGATCGCGGCGAACGTTCTAAACCTTATTCCCAAGCCTAACGAATCCGGCTTTCCCAATTTCACGAAAAACGTCCCGAATTCCCAAACCTTCGATCAGGGCAACGCTCGATTGGACCACTATTTCGCGTCTTTCGCTCGACTGTTTGGGCGATGGACTTACCAGCCGACGAATATCTCCACTCCGAATTTCGTTACCGTGGACCCTCCGCTAACGCAAGGAACCGCTCAGAATGTAGTGGTCGGGTTCGATGCAAACACGGTCCACTTTTTCAATAGCGTGCGGTTCGGCCATACGAGATTCGACGGCTACAGCCAGAACACTGTGCCTGCCGGCCTCACGCCGCAGAGCCTGGGGTTCCCCCTGGATCAATATCAAGCCGAACCCAAGGGTCAATTCCATGGGATCCCGAATTTTCGAATTGCCAATTACGCCTCTGGCTTCGACGGATTCGGGCAGATAGGTGGCTCGCCGGGAGGCAGCAACATCCGGCACTACCAGATTGGGGACAATATGACCCTCGTCCGGGGCAGCCACACATTTAAGTGGGGCGGAGATTACACCCGCACGATCATCATTCAGCTCACCTCCAATAATGAGCGCGGTTCATACGGTTTCGATGGCACGTACACCGGCGATCCGCTCGCCGATTTTCTGCTCGGCCTGCCCCGCAACCTGGGCCGCACAATCCAGACAGCAAACCCGATCGAGCACGAAAACCATGTTTACACTCACTTTGGCGACACATGGAAGATAACCCCTAGCCTGACAGTGGATTATGGCCTGGCTTATTCGTACAACGGCCAGCCGTGGGAAATCGCGAATCGAATTCAATCGTTTTTTGTTGGTCCGGTGGACGGTGTGCAGCGCATCCAGTTCATTTTCGGCGGGGACTCTCGTTTCCCAAGATCCCTGATGTATGCGAACCTGCTAGATTTCGATCCGCGATTAGGTATTGCTTGGAGGCCATTCGGGGCAAAAAAAACGGTCATCCGGGTGGCCTTCGGAAGGTTTCACAGTCTGTTGACCTGGAACGCGCGCTTCAACGACGCATACGGACCTCCCTTCCAGGTGGAGCAAGGATTTCAGAATCCCAATCCGGCGGTAGCCACCTTGCGTGACGCTTTCCTACCCTCTCTGATCGGCGGGGCCAGTTCAACCACTTCCGGGGCGGCCGTGCCACTGAAATTCAGGGATGCTGCTGTGAATCAGTGGAACTTAAATATTGAGCGAGAGATTGGCCATGGGATGCTGGCTCAGCTCGCCTATATCGGCAACACTGCAGTTCACCTCGACTCGACAACCGATTTCAACGCGGCGCTGCCAGGCCCTGGCCCGTTCGCTTCGCGACGTCCTTATCCGCTGGATCCCGGCCCGATCGATTACGCTGAAACCGACGCCACATCGACCTATCATGCATTCCGGGCGCAGCTGGAGAAGCGTTTCTCGGCGGGGTGGACCCTGCTTGCGTATTACACTTTCGCCAAGCATCTGGACGATGCCACCGCTCTCGCCGACGGTTTCGGTGGTCAATATTATCCGCAAGATCCATATAATCTCCGGGCGGAGAAAGGGCGCTCGTCCGACGACGCGCGGCAGCGCTTCGTAACCAGTTACGTCTATGAATTGCCTTTCGGCAAAGGCAAAACGTGGCTATCCAGCGCCCGCGGTGTTACTGACGCCGTTCTCGGCGGCTGGCAGCTTGCTGGGGTGACCACACTTATGTCAGGCATGCCGTGGAGCGCTCTCGATTCCACCAACCCTGCGAATGTGGACTCGGGTGCGCTTCGCCCAGACCGCATCTGCGATGGCAACCTGGGGAGCAGGCGCACGCTGAGTAAATGGTTCGACACCTCCTGTTATGTGCTGCAGGCGCCTTATACCTACGGCAACGCGGGACGCAATACCATCGAAGGTCCGGGACTCGTGGATTTCGATCTGAATCTGGCCAAGTATTTCACGATCCAGGAAAACAAGCGGCTTCAGTTTCGATCCGAGTTTCTTAACCTGATGAACACGCCATATTTCGGCAAACCTGGCAGATTTCTCGGTACCCCAACTTTCGGCGAAATCACCAGCCTCGCCCGTGGTGGCTCGGCCAATACCCGGATCGTTCAGTTTGCCCTGAAGTTCGTTTTCTAAATGTCGAATGACGGGACATCTGAACCGACTGATTCTTGTTCTGGCGATTCCGGTAGCTTGCGATCTAGCCGCTGAAACCACTAAATATCTGATATTGGCAGCGGGTGGCCGCTCAGAATACACAATCGTAATTGCTCCGCAAGCGCAGCTCCCGGAGCGATTCGCGGCCGGAGAGCTTCAGAAATACGTCCATCAGATCTCCGGCGTAACACTGCCCATTGTCGATCACACTGTCGGACGAAAGAGCATCCTGGTAGGTGTGGCTGCCGGAGAACTCGAATCGATTCGCAACCGAGGCAGTGACGCTTATCTGATCCGCATCGATGCGGCGCAGATCTCGCTAGCGGGGGCATCTCCACGCGCCACGCTGTTCAGCGTGTACCACTTCCTCGAAAAGTACCTGGGCTGCGGCTGGGTCGTACCGGGAGACGATTTCGTTCCGAGCCAATCGGAACTGAAGCTGCCCGACAAAGTGGAGGACATAGAGTCTCCTGCATTCGAGTACCGCGCCATTGCGCTGTTCCCATACACGGAATCTCAGATCCACGATCGCTTGCGGGTGGACAGTCTATTTCCTTATGCCTTGCTGCAGGTCACGAAAGAGCGCATAGATTGGGCGGCGAAGAACCGCCTGAATTACGTGCATCCTTGTGTGAACGAGGCTGGTCCCAGGTTATGGGAAAAGGTAAGGTCGCGCGAGGAGATTGTGCCGGAAATTGTTAAGCGCGGGTTAGGGCTTCATTATGGAGGACATGCCTATTTTGCCTGGTTGCCTCCGGACAAGTACTTCGCCGCCCACCCGGAATACTACGCTGCGATTGAAAATGGCAAGCCGCATTCTCTCAATCTTTCGAATCCCGAAGTCGCCGAGGTGATGGCGCGAAACATCAGCGAATTCCTGGATAAGAATCCTGAGGTTTCCATCGTCACTGTGTGGATGAATGATGCGCCCGCCATCTGCACCACGCCGGGATGCTTAGAAATGGAGGGACCGCTGCGGCTGAGCATCAGTAACCAGGCGGGCAGCTATCCTCCGATGATCAGTTTTTCCAACGCTGCTTTGAAGTTCACGAACGCGGTAGCGCGGCGACTGCGAGAGACGCATCCGAAGATACTCGTCAATCACCTGGCTTATGACGAACTCGTGGACGCTCCCACCGCAGTCGCGCCGGAGTCCAACGTGCTCGTGGCATTGGCGCCCATTCAGCGCGCGCCCTTTCGCATGGGCGCCAAGGGCGGGTACTTTCGGCCGCTCAGTGACCCGGAGGAACCCACGAACCACGCATACCTCACCGAGATTCGGAAATGGCTTGTGCTCTCCAAGAACTTCTACGTTTGGGACTACTATTCGCTCTGGTGGACGATGGGGTCTAACCGACCGCGCTGGCAATTTCCAGTCCTCGAGACCATGGCCGCAGATCTTCGCTACTATCGTCATGAACTTGGCCTGACGCACGTCTCCTCCGAAATCGCGGACTGGCATGAGGAGAATATGTACGTGTATTCTAGGCTTGCGTGGAACCCAGAGGCGTCATGGCGCGACGCCCTAGAGGACTTCTGTCGCCGTAGCTACGGGCCGGCGGCGGATGACATGCTGCGGCACTGGACTGTTCTGGAAGCGGCCAAGGAAGACTGGTTTCGGCATCGAGAAGAGTGCAATGGCTACCTGCAGCGAGCGCTAACAAAGGCCACTACAGCCGACATTCGGCGGCGGATTAATCGCATCGCGGAATTGTGGCAGGAATCTGAGTGCCAGAGTGAGGGGGATCCTGTGGCACCCTGCAAGCAATGAACTCTACATCGGCCTTGGTCTGGCTGGCATGGTCGGGTGCCGCGCTGGCTGCAACACCCAATCCGCTCAACAGCGCTAGAATTCTAGCCTTGCGCGAGGCCGGCATCTCACAATCGTTTAAATGGGGTGCGATTGACCAAAACGTGCCCATACCGATCGGCAACGGTGATATTGGCGGCTTGTTCGATCCCTTCGGTGGCACCCACTACGATGAACTGCGCCACGGCACGGGTGCTCGCAGAGATGTCCGTACTCTGCTCCTGACGCAGTTGATGTCGCCGGACTACTGGGTTTTGGAAGACCAGTCGGCGTACTTTCTCGATCCACGTTATTACCACCCGAAAAATCCGCGCAAGTATCTCTCCTACGGTGCGCCATTCGATTTCCTTTTGCGGCCGGAGAGCGCGGCATTTCCCGACCAGATGTCCGCGCATCACCAGAACCTCGCGCTCGATCAAGCTGTACTCGAAACCCGCTATCACTTGGGGCCAGAGGCGATTGCCATCGAGACGTTCGTTTATCCCTTCGAAAGCTTGCTGGTCTACCATGTATCTGCAACCACGCTCATGCAATTTCAGGTAAGCGGCGTTCGGCTGCCCCGTCCAGCGGATGCGGATGACGGCCCCTCAACCAACGCGCGCCATCGCGCAACCGTGGCGGGCTATACCGTTGACGAATCGGCCGATGAATTGATTGTCCTCAAGCAGGTTTCGAACGCCTCTTGTCCGGCGTGGGTCGCAGTGGCTGCTCCGGGTAGTAAGCGGCGCGGCAACGATTTCTGGATTCCCAGTGGCGAACATTCGATTTTTGTGGCAATCGGGCACCAGTCAAATGGTGAAACCCAAGCTCACGCCATTCGCATGGCCCGCCGAGCGGTCGCAAGTGGGTACGCGAAGCTGAGAGCCGAGCATGCAGCATGGTGGAGTGAATTCTGGAGCCGGTCGTACGTGCTCCTTTCCGACAAGCAGCTGGAACGCATGTGGTATCGGAGTCTGTATTATCTGGCATGTTCCTTGCCACGTCGTGTGCGTTCTTTTTCACCCGAAGGAGCATACGGGGTCTTCCCAGCCCTTGCCGGATATCATCCCCAGGATTCTGTCTACCACCTCTTTGCGGCATTGAGTTCTAATCACGCCGAGCTGTGCCAGGCCCAGATCGACCACATCCTCGAAACCCTGCCGATGGCGAAGGCGGCGGCACGGAACATTTATTACTTGGAGGGGGCGCGGTATCCGTGGCACGCGACTCCAGGATTGGTGCCGTACCTGCCAGGTCACGCCAATGATGGCGAGTATCTTCACGAGCACGCCGTAAATGGATGGATTGTTGAATTCGTCCGTCGATACCTAGCCACCCATGGCGACGATCCAGAGCTCACCCGGCGATACTATCCGATTCTGCGCGAAGTGGCCCGGTTCTTCGCGAGCATGCTCACGCCGCGCGGCCAGGCGCTCGAAATCGCATATGTCCCGGCGACCGGTCAGGAAGAAACATTGTTCGAGCTGAACCAGAAGAACATTTTCGACATCGTGGTCGCGGCCAAGTGGAGCCTGAAAGTCGCCAGCGAGGCCGCAAGACAGTTGGGAGTGGATGAAGGCGAGTCTCGGCTATGGCTGGACGACAACGCCAAGCTCAGCCTCAATTACTGTCTGCGGAGTGACGGGACATATGGCTCATTCGAGGGCGACGAGGGCCATCCCCAAAAAGTCCCGAGCCAGCTGATTGGTGTCGTCATGACCTCTCTGTTCAGCAGCGGCGAAGCCGCGTTTCTCAGGACCTACGAGCAACTTCAGAAGCGCGTGAATCTGGGCGCCTGCGCATGGAGCCCAGGCTATTATGCTATCGCTGCCGCCCGGCTGCGAAGGCCCGAGGAAGCGCTGAGGAGCCTCCGAGCAAGCTTCGAATTCTCCCGGCCGCCTTGGACGCTCTTTATCGAAAATACTCTTCAGGTTCCGGGACGCATGCCATATTATCTTGCGGCGCATGCACTATTCGTACAGGCGGTGAATGAAATGCTCCTGCAAGACTGGTCCGGGCATCCCGAGCTATTCCCAGCTTGCCCATTCCGTGCTGCTGCGTTCAAGCTGCGCGCAAACGACCGAATTATTGAAGCCCAATTCAATGACGGAAAAGTGGATGTGCTATCGGAATCCCGTGCTTATGACGCGCGCCCTTAAGCACCGCGTGATCTGCTTCGCCCTGTGCCTGCCTTGTGCCAACGCAGCCGCGGCTGTGGAGCACAAAACCAGGTTCGATCCGGAAATGGTTCCGGCCGTTCACGATAGGAGCGTGGTGTTCCCGCTCTCTAATAGCCGGCAGATTCTGCGGACACAATCGGGACAGTGGTTGCTTGCGTTTGAGATTCCGCATGAAGGGCTGTATTTGGCTGTCGGGCCAAAGGGGCGCACGGAAGGGAGCCAGTTCCAAGCGCCGCTCCTCATTGTGGGAGACGATGATCGTGGAATCATCGCAGCGGCCTCGAAACCCGCCGGCGTCAGCCTGGCAATTGCGGGCAGTTTCCTATATCTGGCATGGTCCGACACGCGGGGCGTCTGGCTAACGAAAGCGTTCTTACCGAATCCTATCGAGCCCGGATCGCTGAAAACCGTTTTACGAGCCGCACAGCCGGAATTGGTGGCTCCAGGTGGCAACTTGGGAGACATTACGGTGGACGGTGAAGGCCGCTTGGTGCTGGTCCATTCCTCCGTTGCTGGCGTATTCATTTCCGAGCAATCGACTACTGGCTGGACGATGGAAAAGGTTGCTGATTTCGGGAGCGACCCGGTCATGGAGTTGGACCGTCGCGGGCGGCTGCACCTGGCGTTCCGAAATCAGCGACGGACTCCGTTCGCCGGCGGCGTGGCCATCGATTCGCGAATATTTTATGCCGTGCGGGATGGTCGAGGCTGGCAATTGCCTCAGATTGCCGTCCAGGGCCTCGGTTTTTCCCCCTCCATTGCGGTTTCGCGTGATGCGCCTGTGATCGCCTTTCAGCACGAAGGCATGAAGCATATCCGCAATGCAAGCCCTGGGTACCTCGAGGATCGTGAGGGTGCCGGAGCCAGCGTCGGCTACGCTGCCGGCGCTAACGGGCCATGGCGCATGGGGTTCGTTTCGCAGGCCCAGGAAATCCTGGTGCGTGACGACTCAGTAGCTGATGCCTTCCGGGGGCGCCTCTACCCCATGGTTGAGCAAAAATGGCGCCCCCGAATGGCCATGGACAGGTACGGCATTCCATGGGCGTTCTGGCCGGATACCACGCGCCGCCACACCTACTTCGCACGCTGGCTTGGCTCACGGTTCTCCGATCCCTACGAGTGCCGTGGCGGTTACTATGCGCCGTCGGAATACATGACCGTGGAAAAACACATGCCGGCGAATTCGTCGGAAATCGGTGTCGCTTATGCTGCCGCCGGTCGGCTGTACTTTGGAACCGTCCCGGTGCCCGATGCCTCCACCGGTGATTCTCGACATTTCCAGTTCCTGGACATGCTCGAGGTTTCGGAGATGCAGGGAGCGCAGCAAAATCTGAACCAATTCACGAAATACGGTGGCAATCCGGTGTTAGAGCGCGGTGAGGCTGGGACGTGGGACGATTTCGGTCTTTCATTCCCGAACGTCCGGTTGGATGGCGCCAAGTTCACCATGGAGTACTCGGCGCTCAGCACGGGGGACGTAACCGGCAATTGGAATCATGGATACGCCGAGAGCAGTGACGGGGTTCATTGGATCAGACCCAAGCTGGGTCTAATCGACCACAACGGCGGCCGCGACAATAACCTCATTCCCTGGGTGCCGAATTTTCTCGATCCGAGGGAACCCGACCCGAACAAGCGATACAAGGGAGTTCTGATAGAGGGCCCCTGGATCACGGATTTCAAGCGGCGCATGGCTTACTCGCCCGATTTAATCCATTGGCAATTCGGTGAGGACACCGTAAACCTGACCTGCACGCTGGAAGGAGGTGGTCCTTCTTTTCGTGATGAGCTTGATATTCCGGAGCGTCGCTTCAAGTCGGTGGGGCGCACGATTTCGCAAGGCCATCGCGCGCTGGGCATGATGTGGAGCCCCGACCTGATTCACTGGTACGGGGACGAGGCTATCCTGGACGTGGAAGACCCCTATGGCAAGCCGGCCCAGCAGTGGCGAGGGCGGTACGTCGCGGGCAGAATTCTGGATCCGATTGGTGAAAAAGCCGGCGACCAGATCTATTGGGGAACGGTCTGGATCGAAAATGGTGTCTACCTCTGCCTGTACGCCCCATTCCGATATGACGGCGGCTACCAAGCGGCTCTCGCCATGAGCCGTGATGGTTTAAATTACATGCGGATCAAGAACGGGGAGTTCATTCTGCCACGCGGTCCCGCAGGCGCGTGGGACAGCGGCTTTATCGCAGTGGGATACGGATTCAACGTGCCGCTGCGTATCGGAAACAAGATCCGAGTCTATTACGGGGGAGTTACGTCGCATCATGGCACTGATCGAGCTGCGGCGGCCATTGGGATGGCCGATTTGCCGGCCGATGGCTGGACCTTTGTCTCTCCGGAATTATCCGCCCGCGAAAGCTATGTGACGACAATTCCATTTACCGCAGACCGAGCGCACCTATACGTCAATGCAGACCTTCCAGCGGGTCGGGGAGCCTTGCAAGCAGAGATCCTGGATGCTGAAAACGATGTGCCGCTCGCCGGCTATTCCAGGCAGGACTGCCGTGAATTGAGCGGCGTGGTGGGTGAAAAGATGATTTCCTGGAATTACTCGGACACCCTCCCCCTGCGCGCCAGCCGCGTTCGGTTTCGTTTCTACCTTACGGGTCCGGAGGCGCGCCTCTATAGTTACTGGTTCCATTGAACGGAGATCGCGTGAGACGCAGAGCTGTTCTGGCGGGAATTCCGGGGCTGTTGCGGGCAGCTGGAGGTAAGGTAGCGCCCATACTGCCGGCACCAGCCGTTACCGTGAAACGTGAAATCCCGGTGCATCCTCGCGTCCAGCTCGCTATAGATGACCTCCTCCTCGACATATCCCGCACCTCTCCCACGCCGACTGCCAAAGTTCTCGTGATCACAGCGGGGCCGGGGTTCCACCCAGAAGAATGGGAGCTGGTTGTCGAATCCGGACAAATGACGGTGCGCGCGGCGGACGACCGCGGGTTACTGTACGGTCTGGCTGGATTACGCCACATCGTGCAACTGCGGCAAGCAATCCCGGCCTCGCTGTCAGTGAGACGTGCGCCGCACTTCAAGGTACGCCGCTGGTCCACATCAGTCAGCCACGATTTCGGGTCTCCGTGGGACGAGCGTATTAACCTCGCAGAGCGCTTCGCCTACATTAATTCCGACATATTTCCACGGGCGGCCGGTTTCGGTATGAATGCTATCGAAATCAATGGTCGGCCAGACGATGGCTGGGACATCGACTGGATAGTCAGCTTCGAAAAGTACCCGGAACTAGCGCGGTTGTTTCCCTCCGGTGAACGCAGCCGGCGCCTGGCCCAGGTCGAAGACATGGCTCGCAATGCACATTGGAATCTGCTGGATTTCCTGGTCTGGAGTCACGAACTGCACCTGCCGCCAGGCTTTGCGGAACTGTATCCGCAAGTGGCTGGGACAAACTATCCCGTCTGTCTTTCAAGCGAATTTCTGAGGCAATTCATCCGCGATAAATACATCGAGTTCTTCACTGCATGCCCATCGGTCGACGGCGTAGTAGTCTCCGTTAATGAATCAGGGCAATTCAGCCTCATTTCGGATGTGGGGTGTCAGTGCAATCAATGTATCCGTATGACTCAACACGCGCGGCTGATGTCGGTCATCAACCCGGTCATCGAGACAGCCTCACAGTTGAAAAAACAGGTGGTGCTCCGCACCTTTCAAAGTGCATGGATCCACGACCTGGACGGACACCCCGAGCTAGAGACCATCCGCAAGGCCTACATTGGCCTACCGCCTCACGTGCAGATCATGTCCAAGTACTGCCCGCTCGATTTTTACGGCGGAGCCATTGCGGATGAGCCACTGATCGGGGCATTTTCCAACCCACACCTGGTGGAGTTCAGTCTCGACGTGGAGTGGCAGGGCCGCACCTTCGTGCCTGTGCTTACGCCGGACAACTTTCGAAAGCGCATCGCGCATGCCGTCCAAAAGAACTGCTTGGGAGCGGTAGCCAGGACGGATTTCCCGTTTCCAAGCATGGAGCCGGGACCCATTTTCGGGCACCCCAACGAATTCAATGCGTGGTACATGGGAGAGCTGCTCTGGGATCCCGAGGCCGATATCGATGATTCGCTCCGCCGATGGTCGCGAATCAGATATGGTGCGAAAGCCGCAAAGGTTCTGGTGCCGGCGCTGAGGCAAACCGAGGTGATCACCCAGAAAACCTTTTTCTGCCTCGGCCAAACTCTCATCAGCTACCACAACATGATCGCGGGACTCTCCTTCGCGGATAATTTCCTCTGGAGCCAGGCTCTGAGCAAATGGGATCCCTCCAAACGCAAGCTCTCGATATCTTTCTTTGACCCCAACGAGGAGCTCATCGAACAGGCCACGAAGGAGAAGGCGGAAGCCGCTCAACTCGCCTCTGAAGCGCTCGAGGAAGTCAGCAAAGCCGGACAGATGCTGCCTGAACCCGAATACCAGCGGCTGCGCTGCTGGTTCGAGAAGCTTCGCGATTCAGCGGAGCTGTGGGGACACCTGACGGAGTTGTACCTGCGGCACAGGCAGGTGGCGTCCTCCCCGGCAAACCCGCAACGGGTCCAGCGCGCACTTTCTGAACCCGCGCAACTCGGTAAATTGATGGAGGCCGCGCGCAGGAGCCTGCAGAAAGCAGTGGAAATGGAGCACACGCATGGTTCGAACAGTTGGCCTGTGTTTTCTCCGGACCGCGGCGTCAGCGCTTACGAATTCGTCCACCAGGTGCTTCGAGCCTATGTCGCTGGCCTTACCGGCGAGCCTACTGGGTCCGCAGTTCGGTGGCGATACGGTGAAACCATTGTTACGGAGCCCGTGGTGGAGACTGGGTCCATTGAAAGCGTCTGGCGTAAACTCGTCGAATCAGCGCGCCCCGCCATGCAGATCGACAGCACCGCTGAAACGATGCTGCACTGGGCGGCGAAGCTGGAGCGAATACGTCTGTCAGACACGTCAATGACTTTGCAATCGCACGACGGCCGTACAGTCGAGCTTCCGCTGGCCTACGCAATTCAGGACATTACGCTCGAACGTGGGGCTGTGCTCAATATTAGGAAACATGTCCATTATCTTGCGGTGGAATCGCGGCAAACTGCATAGAGGATGACGATGATATTGAAAGCCGGAATGCCTTTCACAGTATTGATCTTTGTGGCTTTCGGCAGCCCGCTCGCCGGCCAGCCCTGGCTCGACTTTCTGAAGATCCCGGTTCTCGCGGATGACGACCGCAGTTCCATGATGTTCAGCCACGTGGACCGCCATCTTCCCACGATCGAAATCCCTGCCACGAAGGGAGCATGGGAAGAGACCAGGGGACCGCTCCGCCAACGAATTCTGAAACTGGTCGGGTTAGAGGATCTGGAACGGCGGGGACCGGTCCGCTGGTCCAGTAAGGGGCGGATCGAGCGTGATTCATACACGATTGAAAAGATTCTTTTTGAAAGTTACCCCGGGATGAGCGTACCCGCGCTGGTTTACATACCGAAGAGGCTTACGGGACCGGCGCCGGCTGTGATCAGCATTCCAGGGCACGTGTACTGCGAAGGAAAGGCAAGTGTCAGCACGCAAGCTCGCTGCGTAAACCTGGCGCGCCGCGGCATCATCGCATTGACCTATGACTATATCGATACCGGGGAGCGCAATACGGGCGCGAATGCATGCGCTTCGATGCCGTACGGCGGCGGCAATGATCACGGCCTGACAGCCTTCTCTTACACGGATGGGACGCCGACCGGGCTCGAAATCCTAGACGGTATTCGCGCGGTGGACTTCCTCTACGAGAGGCTGGACGTGGACCGCAGCCGCATCGGGTTCACAGGAGAATCGGGTGGCAGTAATACAACTTATTGGGTCAGCGCTCTGGATGAACGAGTCCGCCTTGCAGTACCGGTCTGTTCCGTTACTACGTTCGACTACTGGATCCGCAACGGCCGTGACTGGGACTGGCACCAGAGGCCCGCAGGAATTCGGAGGGTGGCGGACATTCCTACGCTGCTCGCATTGATCGCGCCTCGTCCGCTCCTGGTAATAGGATCGCTGCGGGGCACGGACTCGGAAGAATTCCCGTTCGATCAGACTGAAGTAGCGGTTGACGGTGCCCGACGCGCGTACGGGCTCTATGGCGCCGAAAGAAACATCGAGATCTGGGAATCATCAACCGCTCATGGATACCAGCAAGACAAGAGGGAACGCATGTACGGTTTCGTTGAGACGTACTTCTTGCATCACGAAAACGCCGACTCCCGTGAGCTTGCGTTTACGCTCGAGTCGCAGCATGACCTCGAATGTGGCATACCGAAAGCGAACCAAACGCTGGCGGATATCTATTCGGGCTGGCTGCGGCATCCCACACCGGTTCCCATGATTCCCGACGGCCGTGCGGCCGCGGAGCGGGTCCAGGCGGAGTTGCGAGATAAAGTTCGTGCTCTGCTGGGACTGCGTGAAGAGTCAGCGCGACCGCTACTCAGCGTTCAGAAGGTAACCAGCCGTGGTGATGTTCTATTGCGGCTGTTGATCATCGAGCCGGAAGAGGGAATACGATTGCCCGCCATCGAGATTCAGCGTCGTGGCGTGACGCCGGTGGGTCTGGTAATCCTGCCGGGCAAATCCGAGCAGCCTGCGGCAGCCATTGCCGCGCTGCTTGCCGAGAGTCTAACCGTTGCTCTCGTGGATCTGCGCGGTACCGGAGAGATCCAGCCCGGAGGACGGCGAGCAGACAACTGGGCATGGTTGATGGGCCGCCCCTGGACCGGTTTGTGGGTTTCCGACATCTCTGCGGTTAGCACGGCATTCTCCAACGAGTACCCGGGAATGCGAATGGGCGTAATTGGTACTGGCGAATTCGCAAAAACGGTCATGTTTGCGGGTGCCCTATGCCCCCGGATTGCCACCTCAGCACTCCGGCTCGGAAACGCGACATTCCGTGACGAGGCGGCGGCTGGCAAACTCTCCGAGGTGCCACGGGTTTTGGCAACCACGGACCTACCGGTGGTTGCTGCGCTTGCCGCGCCGCGACCCTGCCGGATTGAGTACCCGCCGGAGGTAGCCGAACAATTTGGTAAAGCTTACGCATGGACGGAGCAGTTTTACGGGCGGGGATTTGGTGCGACTACGTTTACACTGCGAGCCGAAGCGGCGCCGGACTGGAAGGCAATTGCGACTTGGCTCGCACGAAACTTGCGATGAGTGTCGTGGCGCCCGCGACTGAGGCGAAGGAGAAGAACCATGGACGATAGCCCAAAGGTCGACCTGAATCGGAGAGAGTTCCTTGGGAAGGCAGCTGGCACGGGCCTGCTAGTCTTGAAGCCCTCGATCGTTCGCGGCTCACAAGCAAACTCAGCCATTCGCATGGGACTCCTTGGCTGTGGCGGGCGCGGTACCGCGGTAGCAACATCGTTCATCAACAACACAGCCGCGCGTTATGTTGCGCTGGCGGATTTGTTCTCAGACCAGCTCGAAAAAGCAAAGGATTACTTCGACAAGCTCGCAGAATCGAAAGGTTACGCTGGCATCGACCCGAAGCTGCTGTTCCGTGGTCCAAGAGCTTATCAGGAACTTTCCGCGTCGGATAAAATTGACGCGATACATATTGCCACTCCTGGTTTCTTTCACGTCGCTCATCTCGAAGCCGCAGTTAGCGCTGGGAAGCATGTCTATTGCGAAAAGCCGATAGGTGTGGACGTAGTGCAATCCAAGCACGCCTTGGAAATCGGCGGTCTGGCCGAGGGGAGAGTCAGTCTTGACGTGGGCTTCCAGATACGCAGTGCGCCACCATTTGTAGAACTGGTACGCAGGATTCACGATGGCGCACTCGGTAAGATCGCCTGCATCTCTGCGCATTATCACGCCACAGCCATGACCTACTCGGCGCGTCCACCGATGTCTCACGACGAGCTACGCCTTCGTAACTGGTACTGGGATCGCACAATTTCGGGTGACATCATAGTGGACCAGAACATTCACGTCTTCGACATTTGCAACTGGGTACTGAAGAGCCGTCCGTTAAAGGCTTCGGCGAGCGGCGGCCGCAACGTGCGCTCCGACTTTGGCAACACCTGGGACAATTTCCAGGTCAACTTCACGTACCCAGAGAACGTCCACGTGAGCTTCAATTCGGTTCAGTTCGGTAGCAGGCTATGGGACGTAAGCGAGCGCATCTTCGGATCTATGGGCGTTTCAGAATCACCATACTCAGGCCCGATACGCATTCTCGGCGAGCAAGCGTGGGAATGGCAAAACGCGGGAATGTCGAGAGACGCCTCCGACCGCGGCAAATTTTCCGTAACTGGTGAGTTCACGGACAATCTGGCGTCTGCGGATCGCGAGAAAGACAAAGCCTTCATCGAGAGCATTGTCACAGGTAAGTTTCATAATCAAGCCGCGGCGGGCGCGCAAAGCGCTCTGACGGCGATGCTGGCCCGGATGGCGGCCTATCAAGGTCGCGAGGTCACCTGGGAAGAATTGTTGCGTTCGGACGAGGAATACGACTTAGCGATCGACTTGAATCAGTTCTCTTAGCGCAACGTGTACAATCGGACGTAATCGGGCGATGGTTGACCAGATCAGTAGATCCGCAGCAGATCTCGTCGGCTCTGTTTCGGGGATCCACGGCGAAGGCTTGGTCATTATCCTGTTTGCCCGGACGCAGGCACGTATAACTCAGTGGCTGGCCTGCGCAGGTTGTACTCCGTATCAGCGATACAAGGGCTGCACGGGAGCGCCGTGGGGAGTCCATAATAGGCGGTGGAAGCCATGCGAGCATGGAGTTTGTCTTGGATCAAGGTCGGCGCAACTCTGACCGCTCTCTCCGTTTTCTCGGGATTCGGTCAAGAACTCCATAGCAAGAGTACTCCGCTTACAGATTACTTGCAGCGCAGCAGTGCCCTGATTCTGAAGCGCGATCTTGAAGGCGCGATGGCCGAGCTGCAGACCGCGCTCCGGATCAAACCTAACGATGCCGACCTGCAGTACCTATACGGGCTTCTACTCGGTCAGCTTGGCGACGTCGGCGGGGCCGAGGCGGCCTTCCGCGGCGCCGTAAAGCTAAATCCGAATCACGCCGAAGCGCACTACAGCCTGGGGATTTCACTGATGGACAAGTCCCAGGATAAGCTTGACCTGCCCAGCGCGATCGCGGAACTTCAAACGGCGGCAAGACTGAAACCGGCGAATGCCAATGCCTATAACATGCTCGGTGCCGCGTTGATGCGCTCCGGCGAATTCGACCGGGCCCTGGTCCAGCTTGATCTAGCACTGGAAAGGAAGCCCGACTTCCCCGAGGCGCTTTTGAATGAGGGATTGGCCTATGAAGGCAAGGGCGATGCGCCATCGGCAACCGCCAAATTCCGCGCGGCCGGAAAGCTGAAGCCTGACTCTTTCGAAGCGCAGTATTTTCTAGGCAGGCAACTGCTGGCACAACATGATTACGCTGGAGCACGGGTTCCGCTGGAAGCGGCGCTGCGGCTAATGCCGGATTCCGCGGAAGTGCATTATGCTATAGCACGCCTCGGTCAGGCCATCGGCGACGTGGAGGGTGCAACGATCGCTATGAAGCAGGTGACGGAGCTGAATGACCGCAAAATGCGGGTGACGCAGGCCATCTCGCTCAGCAATCAAGGGCTCGATCTTGCGGCCAAAGGCGATTTTCAGGGTGCCGTACGGGCTTTGCGGCAGTCTGCTGAGACCAAACCCGACCTCGCCGTCGCGCACTACAATCTGGGCTTGCTGCTTGCCCACACGGGAGATTTGAACGCCGCGGTTTCTGAATTGGAAAAAGCCATCTCGCTCGAGCCGGCGCGGGCCAAGAGCCACTACAATCTGGGACGTATGTTCGCGAGCAAAGGCGAATTCGACCGTGCTATTGCCCACGTACAGCGCGCCGCTCTGCTGAGCCCCGGCGACACGGCAGTCGTCGGTTACCTGCAAGTTCTGCTGGCCGACCGTGCTCAGCGGATAAATGCTCAAAAGCCAGCTGAAGTGACCACCGAAGCATCGCCGAAGCACCAATCTTCTGCCGGTTTGCTACTCGTGCCGGCCGTCGGTGCGGACGCCGAGCCCGACACGGCCGAAAACCACAACCAAGCGGGTGTGGCGTTCAGCGCCAAAGGCGACTTGTTGGGAGCCATCGGCGAGTTCATGCGCGCACTCGACCTAAAACAAACCTTTGTCGATGCCCGTTATAACCTAGCTATCGCACACCGACAGTACGGTAACCGAGTGGTCTCGATGCTCGAACTGTACAAGGTCATCGCGCTGCAGCCCGATCATGCTTCTGCGCATTTTGTGCTTGGGCTGATCCTTCAAGAAGATCGAGACCTGACCGGCGCCATTAGGGAATTCGAACAGGCATTGGCCTACAAGCCGGATTTTCCCGCAGCCGGTCATCAGCTTACGCTAGCACGGCAAGAGGCAGCCCAACATCTACATTGAATCAAAGTTTGCACACCAAACTGCAAAGGAACTAGGCAACACAAGCCGATTTTTGGTGGGATAGGGATGCCCGTTTGCGAGCCAGCCTCGCCGATCCACTTCAGCTCAATCAGAACGTCCCTTGCCAGCGCGCATCCGGATCTTTCGCGAGGCAGGTCTCATACGGTGAAGCAGAGGCTGAGCCTGCATAGCGCGTTCGCGGCTAGGCACAGCCTCATTCGCGATTAACCCTGAACCCCAAACCTGCGTTTTACG
>Ga0075436_100000410_pt1 | contig 27644 bp, 16 predicted proteins | sample RhiMethybrSRZTD5_FD_75303 | JGI IMG/M metagenome (GOLD analysis project Ga0075436, IMG submission 75303) | Populus rhizosphere microbial communities from Tennessee, USA - Rhizosphere MetaG P. TD hybrid SRZTD5 | ecosystem: Host-associated > Plants > Roots > Rhizosphere > Soil | place: USA...
ATCCCGCAGGATATTCCTGTGGAGGTGGCACCGCCGGGATTCCCTGGCCGTTCTCTGATGTATGGCAATTGGAACAACTTCGGACCGCGCGTGGCCTTCGCTTACCGGCTGACTGACAAGACCGTAGTGCGGGGCGGCTATGGCGTCTATTATGGCGAGCTCATCGGAGCTTACCAGGACAACTTCGGCCCCGGTAGCCAGGACGTGTTCTCCGCCACTTCGCTCCGGTTAAATAATACGACCCCCCTTCCGACAATCCAGTTTCCGAATCCTTTCGGAGGCGCTGCGGTAGCCAACGGCGTCTGCGCCCACGAAGCCGACTGCGGCGACAGCATCACCGGGACCAACCCACATCTGAAGACTCCAACGATCCAGCAGTGGAATGTTACAATCGAACGCGATCTGGGCCGGGCGATGGTCGCACGCGTCAGCTACCGGGGATCCATGTCGACCCAACTTCCGGTGTTTTACAATTTGAACCTTCCGCAGGCAAGCGCGTCCGACCTCACCAATGTCTACAACTATCCGCTATGGACCGGGGGGAACATCAACTACGAGACCGACGGCGCCATTCAAAAGAGTACGGCGGTTGACGTGATACTCGATAGGAAGTTTGCGAAGGGCGTTCAGTTCCAGATGGCCTATACCTATTCGAGGAACATGACCGACAGCAGCGTCAGCGACGGCGAGAGCGGCACTGCAACCAACCCGTACGACCGGCACTATGACTGGGGAAACAATACTTTGATACCAAGGCAACGCTTTGTTCCGACCGTGCTTTGGGATATCCCCTACGGCAAGGGCCAGGCGTGGAGTGGCAATGCATCGAACCTGGTGAACGCGATCCTGGGCGGGTGGGAGCTGTCGAGCCTGGTCGTGATTCAGAGCGGCACATATTTCTCGCCGACGTTCGATGGGTCGTCATGGCTCCAGGTCCGCAATGGCGCCGCCAACCGGCCGAACTGCACGGGCACCAGCCCCTACACGGGCAATTCCGGCTGGTCATGGGAGAACAACGCCCTATTTCTGAACGCGGCTGCGTTCTCGATCCCCACACCGGGAACCTATGGCAACTGCCCCGCCAACTCGCTTGTGGGGCCCGGGGCGTGGACAGCCAACCTGGGTTTGCACAAGAGCTTCAGCTTGACCGAGAGGATGCGTTTGAAGGTCGAAGGCAACTTCATGAACGTCTTCAATCATCCGAACAAGGCGAATCCGAACGCCGACTTGAGCGCCGGCCTGGGCCAAATCACAGGCACGCAGAGCGGCAACCAGTTGCTCAACCCAACCGTTACGAACAACAACGGCGAGCGGCACATCTGGGTGGGCGCGCGCATCGAATTCTAGTAATGCACGGAAACTGGACGGCGGCGGTCCGGTTTGGCGGCGCACTTTCCCTCTTCGGATTTCCGGAGAATTCGCTTGCTTCTTCAGCGCACCTGTAGATTTATAAATACCGGCCCCGCGCTGTTTTTAATGGACCCTGGGCCGCCATAGGTCTACACTCGAGCCAGCCATGAAAAACCTGGTCCTGCTGCTTCTGTCTCTGGTCCCTTGCCGCGCCGACCTGATTTCCTCATTCACTGCCAGTATCTCTGGCAACCTAGCCGACGGCACGCCCTTCTCCGCGTCAGGCGACTGCGGCATGATGACGGTAGAAGCCGCCTCGACATACTGCCTTAGTTCAGTGGACTACGGCCAGGTGGATCTTATAATCCACGCCGCCGGCAGTGGCCCGGAGGGCGGCCCCAACCTGTTTGCCTCCGTCTCAGGCACAGCCGGGTTCACCGATTCGGTCACGTTTACGGGCCAATCCGGTGATGGCGTGGTAGGTTGGGCGATGGACAGCCACCCCAGCCCGTCCGCGGATGTCTCGCTCATGCTGCCGACTGCCATAACGTTCGGGGCATCCTATCCCATATCCATCATGGTCAGCGACTCGGTGAGCGCGTCAACGGGCGCTGATGAGACTACGGCTACTGACTTCATTAACATGCTGGGCTTCCGGGTTTTTTCCAGCGCGTGTGATGCCGAGTTGACGCTTTACGGCACCGTGTACGACCCGGCCCAATGTGGGACGCCTCTGAACGTAGGAATAGAGACAGCGAGCGGGTTCGCGTATGGAGATTCATCAATACCGGGCGGGGTTGCGACTGGTGTGCCCGAGCCAGCAAGTGCATGGATGCTACTTGGGGCGATCGGCGCCGCGGTCCTGGCCTTTCTTTTCGGCCGTGGCCGCGTCGCTCGTGCGGCAACCGTGGTTGCCTCTCAACATGGGCTTACATGTGGACTGCGGGTTCAGGACGACTCCATAGCTAGCCAAATCCTCGCAAATGAGTGCCATAACTGAGATTGGACCATAACCGCTTTCTTGTGTGCGTCTGCATGGGAGCTAATCCGATCCAACCCAGGGGGGACAGGCCCGAGTCTCATTCTGGGACATGCTCCCCGACGGGAACACGCGCGCGGTTTCGAACTCAGCCTTTGCCCGAAGGATCCGTTTAGGACAATAATTCGGATCGCACAAAAGGACGATCGACGGCATTCAGGCGACAATAGGAGAGCGGATTCTCGATCTATGGCCATCTTTTATCGGTATTTGCGACATTACTGGAACCTTGTGGCCGCGGCACTGGCACTGGCGGCGATCAACCAGGTCTTTTCGCTGCTCGACCCGCTGATCTTCCGGCACATCATCGACTCATACGCCACTCGCTACCGCGAGTATTCGAGCGCGCAGTTTCTGCGCGGTGTGAGCGTTCTGCTAGGAGCAGCCGTAGGGGTCGCCTTTGTATCCCGTGTGGCCAAGAACTTCCAGGATTATTTCGTCAACGTGATCACGCAGCAGGTGGGGGCGCGGATCTACGCCGACGGTGTCCGGCACTCGTTGGAGCTCCCGTATACGCTGTTTGAAGACCAACGCAGCGGCGAGACTCTGGGCAAGCTGCAGAAAGTGCGAACCGACGTGGAAAGATTCATCTCATTGGCGGTGAATATGGTGTTCACGACATTGATCGGCCTGGTGTTCGTAATGATCTATGCGTCGCGTGTGCACTGGTCGGTGGCCCCCGCTTATCTTCTTACTGTGCCGCTCCTCGGCGGCTTGAGTTCTGTCCTGAGTCGTAAGATCAAGGAAGTGCAGAAGCACATTGTCCGGGAGACCACGGCACTGGCCGGAGCAACTACGGAATCGTTGCGCAACATCGAACTGGTAAAAAGTCTGGGTCTGGCGCAGCAAGAGATAGCACGACTTAACACGACCACGGCCAAGATTCTCAAGCTGGAGTTGAAAAAAGTGCGCTACCTGCGCAGTCTGAGCTTCGTGCAGGGCACCTGCGTCAACTTGCTGCGGACATCGATTTTGTTCTTGATGCTGTACCTGATCTTCACGCAGCGCATCACTGTGGGACAGTTCTTCTCGCTGTTCATCTATTCATTCTTTATCTTCGGCCCGCTGCAGGAGCTTGGTAACGTGATCAACGTGTATCGCGAGACTGAAGTCTCGCTGCAGAATTTCGAGACGATTCTAAACCTTCCGACGGAGCCGCGTCCAGACCGACCCGTAACAGTGGTGGTGCTGGAGACACTCAGGTTTGACGACGTTGTTTTTCAGCACCAGTCGGCTTCGATACCTGCCCTGAGCGGGATTTCGTTTCAAGTACGCCGCGGCGAGACCGTGGCGTTTGTGGGGCCATCGGGAGCGGGGAAAACCACGCTGGTGAAACTGCTAGTGGGTCTGTACCGGCCTAAAGCGGGGCACATCTACTATAACGGGACTGCGGAGGACGAAGTTGCCATTGAGAGTTTGCGCGAGCGGATCGGATTCGTGACGCAGGATGCGCAGTTATTCTCGGGATCGATCCGCGAGAATCTCCTATTCGTGCGGCCAGGCGCAAGCGACGAGGAATGTCTGCAGGTACTGCGTCAGGCGTCCGTCGAGAGCCTGCTCGAGCGTGCGGACAGAGGGCTCGACACGGTGATCGGCGAAGGTGGGGTGAAAGTGTCAGGCGGCGAGAAGCAGCGGCTCTCGATCGCCCGAGCGTTGCTCCGCCGACCCCAATTGTTGGTGTTCGACGAGGCGACTTCTTCACTTGATTCGCTGACTGAGGAGGAGATTAGCCAGACTATACGAGATATCGGGGCAAGCCGCGACGCAATCACGATCCTGATCGCGCACCGTCTGTCGACCGTACTACATGCCGATCGCATTTACGTGCTGGAGCGGGGCGGCATCATCGAGTTCGGCCGCCACGCCGAACTGCTGGCGAACAAGGGCCTGTATTACGCTATGTGGCGGCAGCAGGTGGGCGAAGGAAAAGAGCGAATCGCCGCGCCGAAATCATCACTGGTTTCGATTTAGTGGAGACATCTGCCGACAGCAACGGCACACCTGTAAGGAGCGGGACCGCCGGAAAAAGGGTCCGGTGTTTCGCAGCTTGCGGCGTTCACATCATCTCGAACGACCCATAATCGGCCACCCGCAATCCAAGCCTTAGGCCACTCGACGGATGTCTCCGCCTGGGATGATTGAGAGCGGACGCCGCACGCGCCTCCCGGCGAAAGCGTTCTAGTGCTTGCGGGTCTCGCGACAGTTCATTGGGCAGGAATTTGAGAGCGACGAAGCGGCCAAGCTCCGTCCTCGGCCTTAGGACAACGCCCATCCCGCCACCGCCGAGCTTCTCCACGATGCGGTAGTGCGAAACCGTTGTTCCAACCATGATTTGGAAGTCCGCTGAATCTTAGCACAAAGGGTCGAACACTAACGTCAACAAACAAGAGGCTCTCGAAAGCCGCCGCCGGATCGCCGGTTGGACGAGTCCTGAACGTACCGTCGGGCACTCGGAAGTCCGGAAAGGGGATCGATACATAGATCCTGGTATTCGCGCTCCAGTCAACGGTGCAGCGCCATTCCCCGGACCGTTCATGGCTTCGGACGTGCCCGGCGTTTCACAGGAGCGATCCTATTGTTGGACGGCAGGGCGGTTAGGAACCGCTATCGCGACGATCCCCTTGACCCAGTAGCTTGAACGCCAGGTTGGGAGGCTGTATTCTTAATCGGCACTCAAGAATTCCCATGCCGCTCTCGCCTGGAACCCGCCTTGGACCGTACGAGGTCCTCTCCCATTTGGGAGCCGACGGCATGGGCGACATTTACAAAGCGCGCGATACGCGCCTGGACCGCATCGTCGCGATCAAGGTCTCCGCCGAGCGATTCAGCGAGCGGTTCGAAAGCGAAGCCCGCGCGATCGCCGCGCTCAATCATCCCCACATTTGCACGTTATACGACGTTGGTCCCGACTACCTGGTGATGGAGTACATCGAGGGTGAGACGCTCGCTGTGTGCATCAAGAGAGGCCCGCTCCCGCTCGACCGGGCGTTGAAGATCGCCATCGATGTTGCACGGGCGCTTCTTGCGGCCCACCACCACGGCATTATCCACCGTGATCTCAAGCCGGGCAACATCATGTTGACGGAAGCCGGGGCGAAACTGCTCGATTTCGGTCTGGCGAAAGTCCAGAAGGCGCCCGATGGAGAGACCATAACCATGGCCCTCACCGGGCAAGCCGCGATCGTCGGCACTATACCGTACATGTCGCCCGAACAGTTGGAAGGCAGAGAGGTCGACGCCCGCAGTGACATCTTTGCGTTTGGCGCGGTGCTCTATGAGATGCTCACGGGACGGCGGGCGTTTCAGGGCCAATCGACTGTTTCGATAATCACCGCGGTGACTCGTGACGAACCTAAGCCCGTACGGGAGCTCGTCAAGGGCGTGCCACCCGAACTGGAGCACATCGTGCTGCGGTGCTTGCGAAAAGCACGCGAAGAACGATATGCATCCACATCGGAGGTTGAGCGTCAGCTCGAAGATTTCCATGCGTTAACGTTCGCATCCGCTGGCGGCATGAATCTCAGGACGCTCCTGCGGAAAAGCAGACGGCCCAGGGTCGCCATCCCCGTGCTGCTTGTGCTCCTGCTGTTCGGGAGTCTTTCTGCATGGTGGATCGAGCGCAGTGTCAAAGCCCGGTGGGCCAGAACCCAAGCTCTGCCGGAGATCGCACGGCTCATCGGACAGGAAAAACGGGGTGAGGCTTATGCTCTCGCCGTTCGCGCGGAAAAATACATTTCTGATGATCCGATGCTCGCCAAGTTCTGGCCTGATATTTCCTGGGTAGCTTCGATTCGTACAACGCCGCCGGGCGCAGTAGTCTACCGGCGGAAATTCGACGATCGGGATAGTGCATGGGAATTGGTGGGCCACTCGCCGATCGAGAAATATCGATTGCCGCTCGCAAGTCTTCAATGGAGGTTCGAACTTAAAAGTTTTACCGTCGTCGAGCGTGCCACCGTGGTTGTGATTGGGACGTACATCATGCCTTCCACTTCTCTGTCGGTGACTATGGACCGCGAGGCGAAAACTCCGCCAGGAATGGTTCACCAGACCGACGGCGTGACCGCCTCGTTCGACGCCGGGTCTCTTCAGAACACCCCTGCTACGCTTGCGGGACTCCCTGGTTTCGAAGATCTGCCGGCAATTCTGCTGGGAGACTACTGGATCGATCGGTACGAGGTAACCAACAAACAATTCAAGGAGTTTCTAGACAAGGCAGGCTACAAAGAGCAGAAATACTGGAAGCACGAGTTTCGCAAGAATGGCCGCAAGCTTTCCTGGTCGGAAGCGATGGCCTTATTCTTGGACACCACTGGCAGGGCGGGGCCGGCCACGTGGGTGCAGGGCGAGTTCCCGCGCGGCCAGGAAGATTTCCCCGAGACGGGTGTGAGCTGGTATGAAGCAATGGCTTACGCCGAGTTCACCGGCAAGTCCATCCCTACTATTTATCACTGGTCAACCGCCGCCTCGCCTTGGGCCAGAGCCAGCATCGTTCCCGCCAGCAACTTTGGTGTGCGGGGATTAGCTCGGGTGGGAAGCTTCCATGGCATGAGCTGGTCTGGCACTTGCGATATGGCCGGCAACGTCAAGGAGTGGTGCTGGAACGAAGCGGGCTCGGGCAGACGCTATACGATGGGCGGCGCCTGGGACGAACCGCTCTACATGTTCAATGACGCTGATGCCCGCGCCCCGTTTGAGCGATCTGCCAACTTCGGATTCCGCCCCGCGAAATACGGTTCCGCTGGCGCGGTGGGCAAAGCCGCCGACCCGGTGATCCTGCCCACCCGCGATTTCAGTCGCGAGAAGCCCGTCTCTGACGCATTGTTCCGGGTGTACAAGCCAGAAGGCGGTGCTTGGAGATAGCGACGCGATGGGTGTAGCGGCCGAGGTAGCGCAGAACGTGCTCCGGCCCACCGAAGGCCGGTTTAGCGTAAACGACCCAGTCCTGGCGAAACAGAGTGCGCAAGAATGCCGCGAACCGCAGCGGTTCGAGTGGACCATCCAGGCGCAGTTGGTGCTGGCGATAGAGCCGGCGGAGGCCGGAAACATACTTGCCTCGGAAGACGCGGCTGAGGACCTTCACCGGTAAGAAGAACGGGTACCGCGGGCGAATCCAGCGAGAGTGATCCGGAGAAAGTCCTCCCGCCGGCACGACACAATGCACGTGGGGGTGGTCCGAGAGGTTTTGTCCCTATGTGTGCAGAATGCTGAAGAATCTAACCTCCGCGCCCAGATGCCGAGGATCAGACGGGACCTCCAGCAATGTGGCTGCGGTGGTGGAAAATAACTGCGAATAGAGAACCTGCGGGTTCTCCCTGGCGAGCGCACTCAACTCGTGTGGCAGTGTGAAAACCAGATGAAAGTAGCTGGTGGCGAGCAGTTGTTGCTCGCGTGCGTTCAGCCAACGTTGGCGCGCTTGTGCTTGGCACTTGGGGCAGTGCCGATTTCGGCAGGAATTAAACGAGATGGCCGTAAAGCCGCAACGCGGACAAGCATCTACGTGTCTACCGAGCGCCGCTGTGCGGCAGTTTCGGATGGCACGCAGCACTTTGAGCTGTTGGTAATCGAGCCAGCTTTGATGCCGGTCCACGAACGGATCGCCCTGCACGCGAACAATGTCGGCCACCTCCACGGTAGGCCGGCTCATTTTTTCAAACTCCTTCGCGAACGGGGGACACGGTCGAGGCCAGAAACCGACAGGGTCTCTAGAGGATTAGTGACGGCCTGTAAGTGGCGGTGAGATAGGTGCAGGTAGACGGTGGTGTGTTCCAGATCCGCGTGACCGAGCAAAACTTGGATGGTACGCAGATCTGCACCGCCTTCGAGCAGGTGCGTGGCCCAGCTATGGCGCAGGGTGTGTGGCGTCACCGGCTTATCGATACCGGCACGTTTAGCCGCTCCCCGAACCGCGTTCCAAATGGCTTTGGAGGTGATCGGGTGGTCAGCGCGGCGACTGCTCAGCCCACTGGGAAATAAATAGGTCTTGGGCTTCACCCAACGCCAGTACTCGCGCAACGTCTCCAGTAACTTCGGCGTCAGCGGCAGGTCGCGATCACGGTGGCCTTTGCCCTGGTGAACATGGACGATCATGCGCCGGCTGTCGATATCGCTTACCTTTAACCGGCACAGTTCGGCTCGGCGAAGTCCCGTGCCGTAGAGGGTCGTAAGGATGGTGCGATGGAACAGGTTGCTGGCGGAGTCGATCAATCGCGTCACCTCCTCTTGACTCAGCACCATTGGAAGCCGCTTGGGACGTTTTGGGAACGGTAAGTCCTCCCGCACGTACGGACGCTTTAGTGTTTTGACAAAGAAAAACCGCAACGCCGACATGCTAACCACGACGGTGTTGGTGGCGAGTTTCCGCTGTAGCAGCAGGTGGAGCTGATAGCGGCGGATGTGCTCGACATCCAGTTGATCGGGGCGCTTGCCGAAAAACTTGGCGAAGTCCTCGACCGCATGTAGATAGCTTTCAATCGTACTCTGGGAATAGTTACGGCGCTGGAGTTCCTCCAGCATCCGTTTTCGTAAATGGGTCACAGGGACCTCCTTTCCTGTGACCCGACACTACTGCTCTCGACCCCCTGCTGGTGATTACCAAACGCGAAGCGTCCGCCGCTCAGCGGCTTCGTTCAAGTCCGGTTGGAGGAAGTTTGGCCGCGCACAGCCTGGCAACTGTGCCGAAAGGATTCCCTTTCGGCCCGTGTTCCGCTCATATTTGGAGATCACCTTGCGCTTTTCGCCCACCGGGACGTCGCGGCGAGGTCGATTCGCGACCAAATCGGCTCCAGCAGGGAGGTATCAATCATGATCACAGGCGCTGAAGAGCAACTGATACAGTTCAGCCTGGCAAGCACACCGCGGATCGGGGCTGGGGGACGCCGCCAAACGCGCGAGGGCACAGCGTCCGGCAAGATCTAGCGAACCCAGCGCAATCGCGGTTTGAAGTTTTTGCCTAGCTTCGTTTGGGCGCGCGTCACGCTCGAGGAGCATACCATGAACCAGGTATGGACGATCCCATTCCGGCCACCGTGATTGTATTTCTTTCAGTACCTTGTACGATCTGGAAGTCTGGTCCATCAGCCCTAGCACAATCGCCTTCGTGAGCAACAGATCAGCGTTGTCCGGGTTGGATTCTATCGCTTGACCGAGAATATCAAGGGCTTCGGTCTTGCGGTCATGGCGGAGCAATAAAAGAGCAGTCTGCTCCACCACCTGAGGACGGAATGTCGAATGATGAAGGCCTTGCTGGAGGATTTTCTCCGCTTCGACTGATCGGCCAGCCGCATCCAGAATCCTTGCCCGCATGAGTAAGTAGTCTCCGGTTTGTTCCTCAGCCGGTACTTTCTCTATGACCTGCAATGCCTCCTTCGGCCCGTCGGTAAAGAAGAGAGCGATTGCCAGATCCAAACGTGCGGTGGAGTTCTCGGCTGCGGCGCGCTCGAGGAATTTCCGTGCCAGCTCATAATGCCCGGAGCGAACGAGAGACGTTCCGGCTTCGGTCCAAATTCGGCTATCCGCACGCATGGTTAGTAAGGTACGGAATTCGCCGACAGCCTCTTCGGCTCTGCCGTCCGCCAGCAGCAACAAGGCCAGATGTAGCTGCAGCTCCGCGTCGCCGGAATGGCTGCGAGCCTCCCGTCGAAGCCGCTCTATCTCTCGTTCGGTCCGCTTGGCGGCAGGCTGCGTAGCCGACTCGATCATTCCGGCTTCCTTCCGAGGGTCACGAACTATCTGGGAGCGGACTTCCCGGAATTTGTCCAAGAAGCGTTGGGCATCGTCTTCGCGGCCCAATGCCATGAGGGCGCGGCCTAAGTGCATCAGGACCTCGGGATCCTCGGCCGAGATCGTCAACGCCCGGCGCAAGACTTCTTCGGCCTCGGATGGCTGATCGAGAGAGAGATAGACGAGGCCAAGCTGGTCGAGCACTCGGATGTTTTTGGGATCGATGCGGACGGCAGCTTGCAGATCCCCCAAGGATTCGGCGGAACGGCCAAGCCTGTGGAGCAGCCAGGCGCGAGCGTAACGAGCCGGCGCAAAGGCCGGATCCAGCCGTACTGCTGTAGACAACTGCTCCAGTGCCTTCGGCGGGTTGGTACGCCAGGATAATTGTGCGAGATCGAAGTATCCGACCGGATCGTTCGGATGCTTCTGGACGTACGACGCCAGTTGTTTCAAGCCTTCGTCCAGCCGCGTGCCGGTATAGCCATAGACGCGAGCACAGTCGCGACGTGCGGTGTCATCTTGCGGCCTGAGCTTCAGATAGTCATCGCACGCCAGAGCACAGTCTCCATAGTACCCGGCATCCTCGGCCGCTCGCGCGAGAGCCAGCAGAATGTCGGGGCGTTTGGGGTCTTTTTGCCTCGCTTGGGCCAACACGTAGACGGCCCGGCTGGGGTCTTGGCGGGCAGCATACACGCGCCCAAGCTCCAAAAGCGAGTCGATGTCGTCGGGCCGCATCTTGAGCGCGACCTCCAAGCAACGCTGGGCGCGATCGTAGTGCTGCGCCCGCGCCGCTGCGCGGCCCAGGTTGAAAAGGACATCGAAGTCGTCCGGATGGCTGACGAGCACGGTGTTGAACGCGGCCTCGGCTCGATCGTACAGACCAATGCGTGCACAGGTCAAGCCAAGGAGAAATAGGACCTGCGGGTCACCGTTTGCCTTCGTCTCTAAGCCCTGCAGCATTGTCAAGGCAGCGGCGCGCTTCCCGGCCCAGTGCAGCGCTTCGGCGCGGAGCAGATCGACCATCGGTTCCGCGTCCTTTATGCGGGCCAGATATTCGAGGGCTTTTGCTCCTTGCTTTTCCTCAGTCGCGATGCGCGCCAGTTGGAGATTGGCATTCGCATGCATCGGGTTGATCCGGACTAACCGCTCGAAATAGGCTCGAGCCTTGTCCGCCTGGCCGCACACCAGATAATGGTTGCCGGCGTTATTCAAAAGCGCGGGCGAGGGCGGCGCTTTGGCCAAGGCCTCCAGGTAGTAGCGCTCCGCTTCGCCGCATTTGTGCTCCGCGTCCAGGCGAGCAGCTTCGCGGAGAGCCTGGTCTTGTGCTGCGGAGGACGAGGTGAAGACCAGTCCCAGACAAAAAACCCCGGAGGAAAGGTTTCGGGACATCCGAATACCAGAATGTTACAGCAAAACCCCAGTGTGGGGCCGGGCGAAGCGGGCGTTCTTTAGTCAGGCACGAGGTTGGATCAGAACTCCATTCTCAGTCCAAGTTGGGTGCGGCGCCCAAACGTATTGGCCAACTGATCGGTCGACTTTCCGAAGGTGCTGGAGTAGACGTTGGTATCCGGGTCGCCCCATGTGATGTGGTTCAGGGCGTTGAACAAATCCATGCGCAACTCGAAGCGGTACCGCTCGACAATATGGAAGGACTTCACCAGTGAGGCATCCACGTTGAACTGGCCCGGCCCTGTGAGCCCGGCGTACTGCCAGGGGTTAGTGCGAGGTGTGTAAGCCGGAAGCGGCGAAAACACCGAGGCGTTGAACCACTGCTGGGGCTTCGGGTTGGAGATGATAGGGTTTCCGGTCGCCACCATGCCACCGAATTGCAGGAACCGGCCGGAACGCCAGGTGATGAGAGGCGTCAGGTTCCAGCCGCCCACCAGCGCATCCATCAGGCGCGGCGCGCTGCTCATGTACTGCCGGCCTTTACCAAACGGTATCTCCCACGTTGCCGCGATCGAGAGACGGTGGCGGGAGTTAGGTGCGTCGATCCACGTGTAATGCTGGGCAAAATTAGCGATGTCGTCGTAGAACCGCTGATCCGTCTCAAAGTGGTAGTTGTACCCAAGGAGGAACGAGTAACCTTTGCTGAAGTTCTTTTGTGCCTTGATCTGCAATGACTGGTAGTGCATGTTGCCGCCCGGCTCGCCATCGGTCACCCAGATATCACCATATTGCGGATACGGCCTCATCAGGGACGAAAGGCTGACTGTCTGCTGATACCGCAGCGGCCCTGGGAACTTCTCTACCGGCAGGATGTTGTAAAACGGATTGGGAACCGACTGATTCACCGCATCTTTGAACTGATAGGCGATGTTGGGATCGATCATATTGATGTTGCGCGTCGTATCATTTACAAAGCTGGTGAAATTCAGGTAGTACGTCACATCCACTACCACGCCTGTAGGCAGTTGGCGCTGCACTGAAAAGTTGATCCGGTCGCTGTTCTGATGAGGCCGGCTGGGTTTAATGTACGACAGGCTGTCCCCCAGCCCGGTGTACCTCCCCAGAGTCTTTCCGTAAGCGGGGATCACCGGGTTCGTCGCCGGGAAGGGGTTCTGCAACTGCATCTGCGGTACACCCAGGACCAGCGGAGGAGCTCCCGTATAGTTTGTGAAGCTGTACGAAGTGATGTTGTTGAAATCCGCCGTACTGGTCATCCACGGCGTCACGTATCGCCCGTACGCAGCGCGTAGCGACGTTTTGTCGTTGAGCCGGTAGGCGATGCCCGCGCGAGGCGACCACGTGCCGCCACCCGAGTTCCATTCACCGCGGTGGCTGCTATCGGTGAACACAAAGGCGCCATTGAAGGTTTGGGGCCCAGTGTAAAACTGGCTCAACTGGGCGGGCATCTGCGGCGCATTCGCTCCCTGCAATTCCGGGATCGCGGACGTGAGGTCGAGCGCGCGATCCTGCCGGTCCTTCTCCTCGCGCCAGGCCTGCTCGAATTCATACCGCAGGCCCAGATTCAAGGTCAGGTTTCGCGTGATCTTCCAATCGTCATTGATGTAGCCCGCAAAAAAGCGCGACGATGGAGAGAGAAAATTGATTACCGGCATGGAGGTCGCGCTGGAATCCCAGTCGCTGGCGTTCCCGTTGGTGGGCGCGATCGCGCCGATCAGGAACGTAGCGAAACCGTCACCCGAAACCAGCGTATTCGGGTTGACATAAGTGCTGCTGGTGGGTCTCGCATCGAATCCGAAGCCGGGATTACTCAAAATGATCCCTTGGGGAGATATGGTGCCCCGGGTTTCGAAGCCCGCCTTCAAGTAGTGCGCACCTCTTTGCTGTGCGATCTTGGCATCGAAGCTATTGCCATTCGGCACCTGGTGCCAGTAGCCTCCACCAGGACCAAAATTGAAATTGCGCGAATACCCGTCTGTTGCGGTGATCGACATGCGCGGGATCAAGATCGGCACGCTCGGGTCCGAGAACATCAGCTTGTAAAAGTCTGAGTCCGGCCAGATTTTGGCCCATCCGCCACCGGACGAGAAGTTAGTGGCGTACTTGGACTCATCGACGAAGCTGTGATAGTCCCCGCGAAAATTGATGACCGTGCGAGGGCTCAGGGTATACGTAACATCACCGGTGAACGAAGTGGCATCCCGCTCGCTACCCCGGTCCGACTGGAAGTAGTCCGAACCGGTGGGGTTCGAGGTGGTGATCGGCGTCCGGAACAGGCTCACGCGGCCGGAAACCCGAAGCTTCTGGCTCACGTTATAGTCCACGCGGTCGGAGAAGTTCTTGTATGGGAACTTGATGGGTAAAGGCGCGGAATAGTTGTTGACTTGATACGGTCCGATGCCTGCCGAATTGGGTTTCCAGAGATGCGAGGTGTAGGCCACGGCGATCGGATCCATCTGCGCGGCCGGAATCTTGTTGCCCGGGAACGGGGTGCGCGTGATGATGCTGCCGTCCGCTGAAGTCTTGGTGCTCCACGGATCGTAAATCGTGCGAAGACCGCCAGAACCGTTGAGCGACTGCGAGAAATCGCCCTGCCGCTCCAGGTCCGTCGGCAACGTTTCGAGGAGGGTTTGCGGGTCGGTTTGCTGCCACCCTTCGTAGGCTACGAAGTTGAACATCTTGTTCTTCAGGATGGGGTGGCCCAGCGTGCCGCCGTACATGTGGTTGCGGCCGAGGTTGACGGTCCGATAGACACGATCCTCCACTGCGTTCGCCCAAGGGTACTGGCCTTGGTAAAAGGCCAGCCCGTGCCACTCGTTGGTGCCCGATTTCAACGTGAGGCTGATGGCGGAGCCTGCGCTGTGGCCGTACTCGGCGTCGACCGCATTCTGCTGGACGTTCACCTCCTGTACCATGTCCGGCGACGGTACATAGCCGGTCTTGTAACCGATGCCTACTGGGGCGCCATCCACCTGCAGATCATTGGTGTAATTCTGCCCGCCGCCGACCCGCTGGTGATTTGGCCCCCAACTGTGATAGGGCATGTATTCGCTTTGATAGTCGTCTTTCTCCACCGCCGGGTCCAACTGTGCCAGCAGGAACGGTGTCCGGTAGAGTTGGGGTACGCTCCCGGTCAGCTTGCTGTCGACGGTAGTTTCGAGCTTGGCGGTGTTGAACTGTACGACATTCGCTTCAGCCGACACCGTGACCGATTGCCGTACGTCGCCAGCATTCAGCGTGGCATTCACGGTGATGTCGCCACGTAATTGCAGGTTGACATTCTCCTGCAAAAACTTGCTGAAACCCGCAAACTCAACGGTTACCGTGTAAGTGCCGGGGTCTACCAGGTCGAAGAGGTAGCGGCCCGCTTCATTGGTTACTTGGGTAGTCGCCACGCCGGTCTTCACGTTGAGAAGTGTCACAGCGGCGCCAACTACAGCAGCCTGGCTGGTATCAGTGACAGCGCCCTGAATCCTGCCGCGGTATTCTTGTGAAAATAAGCCAGCAGCCAGCACGGCTGCCAGCGGAAGTAGGGTGAGTCGTCTTCGCATTTGCGCAACCCCCGTGACGGTTCCTCCTGCGATTTGAACCGTGCAATATCACGCCCAGAATGGACAAAACTTGTTTACGAGAGGGGAAACACCTCCCCCTCGAGCCGTTTTGCGTTACGGAACTTCTACCACAGGCTCGGGAAGATGTCAATAGCCGGGATGCGGTTCTTCTATCTTCAGTATCTGATCGGCCGCGACGTTCGTCAGAGTCTGCACCAGGCCGCTCGGCCACCGGATTTCGATCGAGGCAGCGGACTTCTCGCTGCCTAGCCCAAAATGTCCCCGGCGATCGCTCGAGGACATGAATCCGACGCTGACCGTCACGTGATTGTAGAGCGTTCGCCCCGAGGGAGTCGTCACCTTGATCTTGGTGCCGATGGCGTCGCGATTGCTCTCGTGACCAATCGCCTGGATCAGCAGCCAATGGTTACCGTTGTCTGCGGAATTCAGCAGGATCCGTGGCTTCTGGTTTAGTGATGTCACTACCAGATCCATGAACCCATCGTTGTTCAAATCCACGATCGCCGATCCGCGCTGATAGCCTAAACGAAGAAAGTCCTGACCCATCTCGTGCGATACGTCGATGAACTCCTTGCCGTCGACATTCGCGAACATGGTGTCCTGCTGCTGCGAATTCGAAACCAGATTGTCGACATCGCCATTGGCGGAGAACAGGTCCTTCCAACCGTCGTTGTTATAGTCGATGAACCCGTCACTCCATCCTGATCGTGATTCGCTCAGTCGCACCATCTTGGCGGCAGGGGAAACATACCGGAATAACTTACCGCGCTGGTTCCGGAACAAGCCCCAGATCTGTCCCATGAGGTTGTTGTAAAAAACGTCTACCAAGCCGTCGTTGTCGTAGTCCTTGGCATCGCAGCCCATTGCCGAGACGGTAGTTCCGCTGTCGTTGTACGCCACACCGTACAGCAGGCCCACCTCTTTGAATGTGCCGTTTCCCTGGTTTAAATACAGGAAGTTCGGCTCGGTGTCATTCGCGATGAAGACATCTATCCAGCCGTCACCATTGAAGTCGGCGACGCAGATGCCCATCCCTTTACCATGCGCCTTGCCGAAGCCCGACTTCTCGGTCACATCTTCGAATTTGCCGTTGCCGAGGTTGTGATAGAGGCGGTTCGGCACGCTGGGGTATGTCATAGGACTGCAATAAATCTCCACGTCACCCCTGGAACACCGCCTATCGGTTTCGGGCGTCCACACGGTATAGTTCGACACGACCAAATCCAGAAGACCGTCGTTGTCATAATCGAACCATGCCGCCTGCACGCTCAGCGTATCCGGCGGCTTTGAGCCCAACCCGGACTGTGCGGTCACGTCCGTGAACGTCCCGTTCCCGTTGTTGTGGTACAGAGTGTTCTTGCCGGTATTCGCGATGAAGAGGTCCGTCCAGCCGTCGTTGTCATAATCCCCGGCTGCGACCCCATAACTGAAACCCAGGTCTTCGCCCGACACGCCCGCCTTCTTCGTAACGTCCTCAAATGTGCCGTCACCCCTGTTTCGGAGTAGGCAGTTGTAGAACGACGGATCCGTCTTCTTTAGTTCGGGCAGTTTGGCGCCATTAGTGAAGAAAATGTCCATCAGACCGTCGTTGTCATAATCCAGGATCGCGACGCCGCCACACATCGGCTGTTGGAAATACTTCCGGCCTTGGAAGTCGTTGTTGGTGACGTATGGAATCCGTGATCTCGGCGCAACGTCGGTGTAGTGCGGGCGCTTTTTGCTGACGCTGAGCACTTGATTTGCGGGATGCAAAAGGAATCCGCAGCTTGCTGTGGCCATAACCACGAAGGCAGCCATGCGAAAGTGAGGATTCAATCGTGACAATTCTCGGTTACATCATGCCACAAGGCTGCGGAGCGCAGTCACCGGAAGATGCCTGATTTCTGGCCGAGTTCACACGATCTGTTGGATTACGTCTCCGTGAATTTCCGTGAGGCGCTCCTTACGTCCCTGGTGCAGATAACTGAGCGCATCCTGATTGAGACCGAGCTGATTGAGAATAGTGGTGTGAATGTCGCGCAGATGGCAAGGATTTTCGACCGCGTGCAGTCCGATGGCGTCCGTTGCGCCAACCACCTGGCCGCCTTTGATCCCCCCGCCCGCGAGCCACATGGAAAAGCCCAGGTTGTGGTGATCGCGGCCTTTGCTGCCTTGCGATTCCGGTGAACGTCCGAACTCGCCACCCCAAAACACCAGCGTGGAATCGAGCAGGCCGCGGCGTTTCAAATCTTTCAGCAGTGCGCCGATAGGCTGATCGGTCTGTGCGGCCATGCGCAAGTGGTTCTCCTCGATATCATCGTGCGCGTCCCATTGCATGTTGCCAGGACCACCTCCCGAGGCTACGCATACGAAGCGTACGCCTTTTTCGACCAGGCGGCGCGCCAGCAGGCAACGACGGCCGTAATCGTCAGTAGGCTCCTTGCCAACACCATACATTGCGAGCGTGGGCGCGGGCTCGTTCGAGAGATCGAAGATCGCGGGGGCTTCGGTCTGCATTTTGAACGCCAGATCGTAGGCATTCAAGCGCGCGGAGAATTCGGTATCGCCCGATTGCATCTCCGCCTGGTTGAGATTACGAATGAGGCCGAGGGTTTTGCGACGATCCTCCGTCGTGACCCCCGTGGGTAAATCGAGATTGAGCACCGGCTTGCCGCCCGGTCTGAACATGGTCGGTTGATAAACTGCTGGAAGAAACCCGTTCGTGTACATGGGCTGGCCCGCTTCGAGCGCGCCCTTCGGATCGGGCATCACGACATACGCGGGTAGCGAATCGCTTTCCGAGCCCAAGCCGTAGATGACCCACGAACCCATGCTTGGGAATCCGGGAATGATGCGGCCGGTGAAGAGCTGGTACTGCGCGGCGGAATGCACCACCATGTCACCGTGGCAGGAGCGGATAACGGCGATATCGTCGATGCACTCACCAATGTGCGGCAGCAGATCGGAGACTTCGATGGCGCTTTTTCCATAGCGGCGGAACGTGCGCCTGGTACCAAGAAGGCGCGCGTCGCTCGATATGAACTGATACTTGGCTTCGCCGAATTCGGCGGGGCGCTTCTGGCCGCTGAGCTGGTTGAGCAGCGGCTTTGGATCGAAGGTCTCGATGTGGCTGGGGCCGCCGGCCATGAAAAGGAAGATGACCGATTTGGCTCTGGCCTTGTCGGGCATGTCCGGCATTTTGGGCGCCAGCGGATTTAGCGTGGCGGCGCGCGCGTCTTCGCGCATGAGCAGTTGCGCCAACGCCAAGCCGCCGAAACCGCAGAACGCATCGCATAGAAATTCGCGGCGGTTGCGGGTGATGCGAATGTGTTCAGGCATATCAGTTCACATATAGGAATGCATTCAGGTTGAATATGGCGAGTGCGAATTCCGCGCGAGCCTTTTCGTCGCCGGCGCGCCTCGCTTCCTCCCGAAGAAAATCTAGGGCCAATTGCAGCTCGCGCTGCGTTGGCGCGCGTCCTGCCGCCAGCCGGTAAGCCAGAACGATTTGCCTGCGATAAGAGCGGCCGGATTCAGCAGGCAGGCGCACCGCCAACACTTTTGCCTCGCGGTTAGAGAAGCTGCCATTGAGCAGCTCAAGTGCTTGTGGGGCATGCGTGCTGGATTCCCGGCGCGGGCAGCTCACCAACGTATCGGGCGCGTCGAAGACTTCGACAAACGGCAGCCGCAGGTTACGCTTGGCAATTAGGTACACGCTGCGGCGATTGTGCTGCGCCGGATCGGGCGTGACCTGCCATTGCGAGGGCTTGTAGAGCGCGTTCACAAGCTCCTTCTCGATTGGAACCATGATGCTTGGGCCACCGGCCTCCGGATTAAGGTTGCCGGCAACCGCGAGTATGGCATCGCGAAGCTCTTCGGCCTCAAGACGGCGGCGATTGAATCGCCAGAGCAGCTTGTTTTCGGGATCTTTTTCAAGCGCGGCGGCTTTTTCCGGAACGGCGGAGCTTTGGCGGTAAGTGTTGCTGAGCAGGATGAGCCGGTGAATGTGTTTTACGCTGTAACCGCTGGAGACGAATTCGTTGGCGAGGTAATCCAGCAGCTCGGGATGCGTCGGGCGTTCGCCCATGCGCCCGAAATCATTGGGGGTGGACACGATGCCGCGGCCGAAATGATATTCCCAGATGCGGTTCACCATCACGCGCGCGGCGAGCGGATTCTCGGGATCGATGACCCATTTAGCGAGCACAGCGCGGGGGGTACTGGTCTCAGGTGGCAAATCCGGTGCGTTATCAGGAAGCAGCACGCCGGGCGGGCGCATGCCGACAACGTCGCCCTGGTTGCGATAGTCGCCCCGCGCGAGCAAGTGTATGGCGGTGCGCTTCGCCGGATCGTCACGAACGCTAAATAGAGCCGGAAGTGGCGGCGGCATCTTGTCTTCGAGATCTTCCAATCTCTTTTCGAACTCGGGCTGCTCGTCCTGTTTGGCGTGCTTCATAGCCTCGCGGAGTTGCTTCATCTCGCGCTCCACTGGCTCGGCTCTCGCCTTCCACGCGGCTTCCTCCTCGGGCGTGTATCTTGGCACATCCTGACCGTGGGTAGCAGCGAAATAGGCTTGCAGACGGTAGTAGTCGCTCTGGCGGAATGGATCGAATTTGTGATCGTGGCAGCGCGAACAACCGAGGGTCACGCCGAGCAGCGCCGACCCAACGATATTCGTCATCTCGGTAAGCACTTCGTTACGGCTGCTGGCGACCTCCTGGTTCCCTGCGTTCTTGCGTAGCGGTCCCAGGCGGTTGAAACCCGCGGCAATCAGGTCTTCGTCCTCTTGCGGAGCGATCTCGTCGCCAGCGAGCTGCTCGAGCAAGAAGCGGTCATAGGGTTTGTCATTGTTGAAGGCGCGAATGACGTAATCGCGGTAACGCCAGGCATCGTGGCGGTGCGTGTCGTACTCGAAACCATCGGTCTCGGAAAAGCGGACAACGTCGAGCCAGTGTTGGCCCCAGTGCTCCCCATAGTGAGGATTGGCGAGCAAGCGCTCGATCAGATTCTTCCAGGCGTCCGGGGAGCGGTCGGTGACGAACGACGCAACCTCGGCGGGCGCCGGAGGCAAACCCACAAGGTCGAAGCAGACACGGCGGATGAGGGTTGCGCGATCCGCCGGCGCCGACGACTGAAGACCTTCTTTTTTCAAACGAGCGAGAATGAAGGCGTCGAGCGGCGTTATGGCCCAATTCTGATCTGCCGACTCGCTGAATTTTGGAATTGTGGGATGTGCGCGCGGACGAAAGGCCCAATGGCGGCGTTCCAGAGACGTGTAAGTTCCGAGTGGGGCCAGGGATTCGGCCGCGAAAGTTGCCGTGCACATCGTCACGGCGAGCATGGACACAAATCCGCCAAGTTGCATAAGCCGTCTCGACTTATATTACCGCGCAAGTGATGGATGAGCCATCGCCATCGTGCCGCGATGGAAAACGACCCATGTCCGCGGAAGTCCCAGTTCTCGCCAGTGCTGCGTTGTTCCAACAGCCTCCAACCCCGTATCTGGACAACGATACGCTCTGTATCTGAAGCAATGAAAATCATTCACACTCGATGACACGTTCGGGCAAGTTGAAATCCGCTGGCCAGGTCTAATTGCAAAGGAGTAGACGCCCCGCTCTTCGTTGTATACTGCTACCTGCTGGGCGCCCAAAAGACTGGAGTCCCAGCGATGATTTGAAGCGTCTCTTCGCCCCTGAGTTTTGGTCTTGACCAGGGAAGCAATCCTTATGTGGATCGTTCGGCTTGCTCTCCGCCGCCCCTACACCTTCGTCGTGATGGCTGTCCTGATCGCGATCCTAGGCGGCACAGCCATCGTCAGCATGCCCGTCGACATCTTTCCGTACATCGACATTCCCATTGTGAGCGTCTTGTGGGTGTATTCGGGTTTGGCGCCGGAGGAGATGGAGAAGCGAGTCGTTACCGGATTCGAACGCAGTCTCACTTCAAACGTAAACGACATCGAACACATTGAGTCGCAAGCTTACAACGGCTACGCGGTGGTTAGGATTTACTTCCATCCGAACGTCAAAATCGACATGGCTGTGGCTCAAGTGACTGCGACCATGCAGACCGCGCTCCGCCAGATGCCGCCCGGAATGTTTCCAGCCAATGTTCTGAAGTATGATGCGGCGAGCGTCCCCATCCTGCAGCTTGGCCTTTCGAGCAAAACCCTGCGTGAGCAGGAGATATTCGACCTGGGGAATAACTTCATTCGAACTCCGCTAGGCACCGTGCAGGGCGCCTCCGTTTCCTATCCTTTCGGCGGAAAACAACGAGCCGTAATGGTGGACTTGAACCTGGATGAACTCTACGCCAAGCAGCTTGCGCCGATCGATGTATCCAATGCGTTGACTCTGCAAAATCTGATCCTTCCGGCGGGCACGGCCAAAATGGCCGAAACCGAGTATCAGATCAGAGTCAATAGCAGCCCGCTGCGTCTCGAAGAATTAAACAATCTGCCGATCAAAACCGTGAACGGCGCCACGGTGTACATCAAAGACGTCGCGCAGGTCCACGACGGCTTCTCGGTTCAGAACAATATTGTCCGCACGAACGGATCGCGCGGCGTACTCATCACCATCACGCGAAACGGGAAGGCTTCCACACTGTCGATCGTGGATGCTGTGAAGGCGGCACTTCCCAGGATTCTCTCCACCGTGCCGCCAGACCTGAAGGTGGATGCGCTCTTTGACCAGTCGCTGTTCGTGCGCGCCGCGATTCAGGGTGTAGTGCGCGAAGCACTGATCGCGGCGGGTCTCACGGGCTTGATGATCCTGCTGTTCCTGGGAAGCTGGCGCAGCACGCTGATCGTGTGTATCTCGATTCCGCTCTCCATCCTCACCTCGCTGTGTATGCTCAGCCTTTTAGGACAGACGATCAACGTGATGACGCTCGGCGGCCTGGCGCTCGCGGTCGGCATCCTGGTGGACGACGCGACGGTCGAGATTGAGAACACCCACCGCAATCTGGCCTTGAGGAAGCCGTTGCTTCGCGCGGTGCTCGATGGCGCGGGCCAGATCGCCGTTCCGACCTTCGTCGCGACGCTATCGATCTGCATCGTGTTCGTACCCGTGTTGCTGCTGACCGGGACAGCGCGATATTTGTTTACGCCTCTTGCCATGGCGGTCGTCTTCGCCATGCTGGCTTCTTACTTTCTGTCCCGCACCCTCGTGCCGACGATGGTGAATTTTCTTCTGAAATCAGAAGTTGAGTTGTATCAGCAGGGGGCTCACGGAGAAACGGCCGGCGGCAGGGGATTGTTCTGGCGCATCCACTATATATTCAACGCTCTATTCGAGCGCCTCCGCTACCGCTACCTGGGCCTGCTGAATTGGTCGTTGCGGCATCGCGGTCGCGTCCTGGCCGCGTTCACGTGCGTGTCAGTTGCCTCGCTGGGCCTGGTCTGGCTGGTCGGCGAGGATTTCTTCCCCAATGTGGATTCCGGCCAGATGCGGCTTCACGCGCGCGCGCCTGCTGGTACCCGCATTGAGCAGACCGAGCTAAGGTTCTCGGCGATTGAACACGCCGTCCGGGATGTAATCCCCTCCGATGAGATTGATTCGCTGATCGATAACATCGGGATTCCGAATAGCTGGACCAGCATCGCTCAAGGAGACATTCCCACCATCTCCAGCGCTGACGGCGAAATCCTGATTTCGCTCAAGAAAGAGAAACATGGCTCGACCCGGGATTACGAAGTCCTGTTGCGGAAACGCCTGCGCGAAAAATTCCCGGACATGTCGTTCTTCTTCCAGCCGGCGAATATCACGACTCAGATTTTGAGCTTCGGGCTCCCGGCTCCCATCGACTTACAGGTCGTCGGGCGGGACGCGGAAGCCAACTACCGGATCGCCCAGAAGCTTGCACAGAGGATTGGGCGCATTCCTGGAGCTGCCGACGTCCATGTTCACCAGGTGGTTGACCAGCCGGAAATCCTCCTGAACGTAGATCGTGTGAAGGCCTCGCAATTGGGTTTGACGCAGCGCGATGTTACGAGCAGCATGCTGATATCCCTTAGTGGCAACGGCTCAGTGGCGCCGAATTTCTGGGTGAACTGGGCCAACGGCGTTAGCTACAACGTTGGCGTGCAAACGCCCCAGTACCGGATCGATTCTCTGGATGCCCTGTTGCGCACTCCGATTTCCGTAGCGACCAACGCGATCACTACCTGGACACCCGATTCGCAAGCCGGTGCTGCCGGTACAGGAAACGGTTCGGTGGGCGCCTCACCGAGCGGATCCTCTCAGGCTTACGGAAATCCAGGCGCCATGACGGGCAGCACGCAACTGCTTTCGAACCTAGCCACGGTCCGGCGCAGCTACGCCCCGGTGATCGTCAATCACTACAATGTCTGGCCGGTTTTTGACGTCTATGCCAACGTCGACCGGAGCGATCTAGGTGGCGTCGGAGCGGAGGTGGAGAAGATCATGCGCGAAGAGGAACCCCACTTGCCTCGCGGCACTTCGTTCGCACTGCGCGGACAGATCGAAACGATGCAATCCTCTTTTTTCCGCCTGGGGTTGGGCATGGCTTTCGCTGTGGCTCTGGTATACCTTCTCATGACGGTCAACTTTCAGTCGTGGCTCGATCCTTTCATCATCCTGATGGCCCTGCCGGGCGCGTTGGCGGGTATTCTGTGGATGCTGTTCGTCACCGGCACCACGCTGAACGTCCCCTCGTTGATGGGAGCTATCATGTGCATCGGCGTAGCCACCGCCAACAGCATTTTGATAGTTACCTTCGCGAACGACGAGCGCGCGTTTGGAGCCTCTGCCACCGAGGCGATGCTTTCCGCCGGCTTCGCCCGGATCCGGCCCGTACTGATGACCGCGACGGCCATGATTATCGGCATGTTTCCCATGGCCCTCGGATTGGGCGAAGGCGGCGAGCAGAATGCGCCACTTGGCCGCGCCGTGATCGGCGGTTTGATGTTCGCAACCGTTACCACACTGTTCGTTGTCCCAATTATCTACACTTATCTTCGGACTTCACCCCCGGTCGATCACGAGCGCCGGTTCGATGAACAGGAACAGCAAGCCTAGCCGCCATCCAAGTGGAATAATGTGTAAAGCGCTTCCAAAAGTCTGATGCGACACGCCGAACCTGATCTGCCTGGATCTGAAATCGACGCTGCGACCACAGAGGAGAGGTTGCGCCGGGAAAACCGGGACCTTAAGAGGCAGATCGAAGAGCTGAAGGGATCGTCACACGGTTCGTCGCGCGGCGGTCCCTCCGTGAACCTGTGGAATCCTTCCCCTGTCACGATCTGGTTTATCGTTTTCTTAGCGGCTGTGCTCCTCGTCGTGGCATTCTTGGCTGGGTATATCCCTCTTCAGAAACGACGGGCTCTCATCGTCAGTGAGGCGCAGCAACAAGAGGAAGCTCTGCCGCGAGTAGAAGTGGTTGAGGTGGGACGCTCCTCGCGAACGAGTGAGCTGGAGATGCCCGGCAACATCCAAGCCATTACCGAGGCTCCCATCCTCGCCCGAGCTGACGGGTACCTGCAGCGCCGGATGGCGGACATCGGTGATCGCGTCCGGTCTGGCCAGCCGTTAGCCGAGATTGAAGCGCCGGAACTAGATGACCAGGTTCGCCAGGCCAAGGCCAACCTGCAACAGGCGCGAGCTGCGTTGGACGAAGCGCTGGCGAATTACACGCAGGGCAAATCCAACATGGAGTTCGCCCGCGTTACGGCGGAGCGCTGGAGCCGTCTGGCCGCCCGGGGTGCGGTCTCGAAGCAGGAGAATGATCAATATCAGGCCCAATACCAGGCACAGGCCGCGAACCTGCAGGCGCTCGAAAAAGCCATCGCCGCACAGCGCAGCACGGTTTCAGCGGTCGAAGCCAACTTGGCGCGCCTGGAAAAACTACAAGGCTACCTCGTGGTCAAGGCGCCCTTCGATGGAGTCATCACATTACGGAATCTGGATGCTGGTGCGCTGGTGAATGCCGGAAACACGCTTCTATTTCGCATTGCACAGACGGGCAGGCTACGCACTTACGTCAACGTCCCGCAAGCCAGCACCGACTCTATCCGGCCAGGGCAGACGGCGCATTTGCGCGTTTCGAATTTGCCCGGCCGCGAGTTCACCGGCGCCGTGGCGCGCACCGCGAACGCGCTCGATCCCAACAGCAGGACTCTCCTCGTGGAAGTTCACGTGCCGAATGCGGATGGGGCGCTGTTGCCGGGCATGTACGCTCAGGTCGACTTGAGCAGTACCCGAACCAATCCGCCCATGCTCATCCCCAGTGAAGCGCTGATTGTCAACGCGGATGGAACCGGCGTGGCCTTGGTCCGCCCGGATCACACCGTGCATCTCCAGAAGATCCAAATTGGCCGCGACTACGGCGACCGCGTCGAGGTGAGCGTTGGCCTTAAGGAAGGGGACATGATCATCCCGAACCCTGGCGATATCGCGCGCGAAGGGCTCAAGGTCGATCCGGTCTCACTCGCACAAAAGGCACCGCAACATCCGGCTCTCACTGCCCCGCGTAATTGAATCATGACGATGCATCGCTGTTCACCATATCGTCATGTGTGCTGCAACGGTTTACTTTAAGCATTTCGCTGCCCCAAAACAATCACCGCCACGTCGGTCAGCAGCGCGTCAAGGAAGGGATGAATGAAAGCGCGGTGAAGTCGGGTTCGAGGAAGTTGCTGATCCACTTGGACGTAGAGTCGCCAAACCGTTGATATGATCCAGCGCTTCAGTTTTGCCCTGTGCCTGGACTACGTCCTAGGCGCCCATCCGATTTCGGCGGGACATCGTGGGGTGGAATCCGCTAAACCGCCCTCGTCCGTTGTTCCGGCGCGCAATGTATCGTGTGCTAAGCTTGATACTCTTGACAAGTAACAAAGACTTGGATCGCGCGGCAGCACTACTTCTCAACCAGATTCCCAGAGGTGCCGCAGTCGTAATGTTGCAAACCGGCGCTAGTTTTGGAACGCGAGGCTGATCCATGTGGCATGGCGACTATGTTTTTCTCATCCGCAATTTGGTCCTAAAAGACTTTCGTATGCGCTACCGGAACATGTCGCTGGGTGTTTTCTGGTCCTTGGTGAACCCGTTAGTCATGATGGGGGTACTGACGTTTGTCTTTACAAAGATCTTTCCCAGCTCGATTCCCAAGTTCCCTGTTTTCGTGCTGTGTGGTATCGTTCCTTTCAATTTTTTCAGTCAGGCCTGGGCCAGCGGAACGACATCCGTTATCGATAACGCTCAGCTGATCAAGCGCGTCCCCGTGCCACGAGAAGCGATGCCGATTTCCAGCGTGCTGGGAAACGCGATCCATCTGTGCATACAGGTCGGGCTGTTGCTCTTGATTGCAATAGTCTTCCGTACTGGCATTAACCGATACTGGTTGTGGCTCCCGGTGCTGTGGATATGCGAGCTGATCTTCGTCTGCGGATGCGCTCTATTATGTGGCGCTCTGGATGTTTACGTTCGCGACATGCGTTATGTGGTCGAATCGGGCAGCACAGTGCTGTTCTGGCTGGTGCCTATCTTCTACGATCTCTCCATGGTTCGTCCGCAGTATGCGCAGTTGTATGAGTTCAACCCGATCGCCGCCCTTGTGGTCGCGCTCCGGAACATCATATTGCAGGCCCAGGCGCCCCGCACGCCATTGCTCCTTAAACTGTTCATGGTCTCTTTTTTTATGTTTGGTTTCGGGTGGTACATGTTCCGCCGACTAAAGCACCGATTCTACGATTATCTCTGAGTCATGGATGTCATCACCTTTGTTTCCGTCACAAAGACGTTCTCCATCCATGGCCAGCGGATGCTGGCACGTGGCTACTTGGCGCGCCTTCTGAAGCGAGGAGCAACGCAAAAGTTCGTTGCGCTGAGGAACATTTCCTTCAGCATTGCGCAAGGCCAGACGGTGGGTGTGGTCGGACTCAACGGATCTGGAAAGAGCACGCTATTGAGCCTTGTGGCGGGTCTATGTCCGCCAGATGAAGGAACGGTGAACGTCAATGGCCGCGTGGCTGCTCTCCTTCAACTGGGGGCTGGCTTCCATCCCGATTTAACCGGCGCCGAGAATGTTCGCATGAACGCCGCTCTGCTCGGCTTCACAGCGGCAAAGACCGCTAGGGCATTTGATAGCATCGTAGAGTTCTCGGGCATCGGCCAGTTTATAGATGAGCCATTACGAACGTACTCCTCGGGGATGTATGTGCGGCTGGCTTTTGCCATTGCGGTCCACGTGGATCCCGATATTCTCATTATCGACGAAGTTCTTTCCGTAGGTGACCAGGCGTTCCAGTCAAAATGCACGAAGAAGATTCTGGAATTTAAGCAGCAGGGGAAAACCCTGCTGTTCGTATCACATTCCACCGGTGCAGTGCAGAGCCTTTGCGAACGGGCGCTCTGGCTGGATCACGGCGAACTGGTCATGGACGGAGTCGCGGCAGAAGTTGCAGCAGCCTATGAAGGCCGCGGGCAGCTGAAACTAGGAAGCCCTTAAACACACTCTTTTCAGCCACTTCACAAGGAAGTGTTTACTTAGTCTGCGATTCAGTTTTGCCCACGTGTGGCAGAGTCGTCTCACTCAGATCCAGGTCCGCCAGA
>Ga0075436_100000412_pt1 | contig 27624 bp, 17 predicted proteins | sample RhiMethybrSRZTD5_FD_75303 | JGI IMG/M metagenome (GOLD analysis project Ga0075436, IMG submission 75303) | Populus rhizosphere microbial communities from Tennessee, USA - Rhizosphere MetaG P. TD hybrid SRZTD5 | ecosystem: Host-associated > Plants > Roots > Rhizosphere > Soil | place: USA...
CAATACGATCATGCCTCTGGTAGTGACCAGCTCGGGCTGTTTAGCGTACTACTCCGACATAGCCAGCGCGATTACTTACGCCGCCGATCATGGCGTGCGCATTATCAACATCAGCATTACCGGCTCGACAGCTTCCAGCACGCTGCAAAGCGCGGTGGACTACGCCTGGAGCAAAAACGCCGTGATCTTCGCAGCGGCTGGGAACAGCAGCAGTTCGAGCCCGGCGTATCCGGCTGCCTGTAATCATGTCCTGGCCGTCAGCGCAACGGAACCAACCGATACGCTTGCCACCTTCTCCAATTATGGGAGCTGGGTCGACCTTGCGGCGCCGGGTGACATGATTCTCACCACGCAGATGGGCGGGACATACGGGAACTGGTGGGGCACATCGCTGGCCTCGCCGATCGCGGCGGGGGTGGGCGCTCTGGCGCTTTCAGCCAATCCCTCGCTGACGAATGCGCAACTCGTCACTTTGCTCGAGACGAATTCCGACGATCTGGGAACCCCGGGCTTCGATCAATATTATGGTTATGGACGGGTGAACGCGTATAAAGCGGTGCTTGCCGCCAAGGGTATGATCTCGAGCGCCGATACGACGCCACCCACGGTCAGCATCAGCGCTCCGTCATCGAGTGCGACGGTAGCGGGCACGGTTTCGGTGCTGGGCACGGCTACAGATAACGTTGGGGTAACTAAGATCGAGCTGGACGTGGATGGCGCAGCAGTAGCGACCGCGACGTCTTCGCCGTTTTCCTTTTCCTGGAATAGCACCACGGTATCCAATGGCTCGCATTCCATCACCGTCAAAGCTTTTGACGCCGCGAGCAATATAGGCTCGGCCTTGGTGACGATCAACGTCAATAACACGATCGCCATTACGCCGCCCTCGGTTACTATCGCAGCTCCTCTTACCAGCACGAGCGTTTCCGGAACCGTACCGGTGCAGGGGTCAGCCACGGACAGTTCCGGGGTGGCGAAGATCGAGCTGGACGTGGATGGCGCCGCTGTCGCCACGGCCACCGCGTCGCCTTACTCTTTCTCGTGGAACAGCGCCAGCAAGACCAACGGGTCCCATACCCTCACGGTCAAAGCCTTCGACGCGGCCAATAACATGGGCTCCGCTTCGGTGACGGTATCGGTAAATAATGCCCCGGCGCAGACCAAGGATACGACGGCCCCCGTGGTGGCCATCACCTCGCCAGCGGACGGGGCGACCGTGTCCCGTAACATCAGCATCGTAGTTTCGGCCACGGATAATGTCGGCGTGACTCGCGTCGCCATCTATCTGGATAACGTGCAACTGTGCAGCGACACATCGGCGCCCTATACGTGCAGTTGGAATACCCGAAAGGCGTCGGCGGGAAGCCACACGATCACGGCAACCGCCTGGGACGCCGCCGGAAACCCGGGCAAGGCGTTGCCGGTCACGGTCACGAAATAATAGGACGCCACATCAGGGACCCGGGCTCATAGGCACTGGGTTTCCTGAATGTGGCGCGACAGCCGTCTATTTAGTGGCTTTGGCCACGCTCAGCGACTGCTTGGGCTGGCTCAGCATGAGCGACAGGGGCGCCAACGGCCATAACAAAGGCACCAGACGCGAAATCGCCAGCATGCCTTTTACGCCTTCATAGACCGAGCCACGCCGGCAAATCAGCAGGCGCGCCGGCTCCGGCGCCACTGGTAGCGCGCTCCTGACGGCGGATGACTGCAGGTCCAGGATATTCAGCCGTCCGAACACATCGATGGCGCGCAGAACATTCGCCAGCCGGACCGTCCGGGCGCAGTTGCCATCGTAGATCACATCCGCGGGAGCGCCAAGGCGGCCGGCAAGGTGCCTCCGCAGCCAGGCCCACGTTCGGGTGAGGTCGGCGGGATCGATGAACGTCACGTAACCGGCCATCGCGACCCACTGAAATAAGGCGATATTCATCGAATATTCGATCGACAGGTGAAGGCACAATCCTGCCAGCAGAACCCAGTACCGAAGTTTGCGCACCCAAACCAGCACTCCACAAGAAAATTCAATAAAGAGCGCGGACCAGGTGGCAAGCTTCAGGATGATGCCGTTGTCGAGCATCGGTATCGGGAAGCGCTGGAACTGAAGCAGGCGCGTGGTGTAGTACAGGGCTGTACCATCCCGCCAGTCCGACCCGATCGACTTCCAGGCGAACGTTGAGAAGTACATCAAGGACATCTGGATCTGGATCATCCGTTGCGCCCAGGGCCAGAATAACGGCTTCTCCAGACCTTCTTTACCGCGCCAGATCCCCAAGAGCCGGTCAACCGAGAATGCGCCGCCGCTGGGAGCCAGCATCAGGAAAAAACCGCAAGCGCGCAGAAGCGCGTCCCCGCTGTGCATAATATAAGCGTCTCTGCGCAGAATGGAGCTCAAGCACACGAAAACCGCCACGCTGCTGAACCGGCTGAATAACCCGATTGTCAGAGATACGGCGAACAGCAGAAAGACCCAAAAGAATGCCTCAATCCAGGCGTCGTCCTTAGGTATGAGCCAGAACAGGCCCAGATTGCGGCCCGGCGCGAGTTTCAGTAGAGTTTCGAAACGTACGAGGCCGTTGACGCCATACCAGGTGAGCCAGTCTCCATGCAGCAAAGCCAGATCTATAATGACCAGCAGGCCGTAAAGGATTCGGTACAGGGCGATGGGCGTAGCCGGCTGAGGCGTGAAGAAAAACCCATTCCACGCGTGGATGACCCGCTGGCCGGCGTGGCGCAGCTTGGCGAATCGGAGCGTCATAACAGATCACCCGGCTTGACGGTGTAAGTAAAGAACACTTCACGCTCCCAGCGCTCGGGCGCCGGCTGCTCGCCGGGCGCTGGCGCCCACGGAATGATACTTCGATAGTGAGCCAGCTTCACGATCTGGGGCGGGTCCGAAGGTTCGCGGTTCAAACGTGCGATATACCGGGCGGCATCCGGCCAGAGAAAAGAAGCTTCCTTGACCCACAGTCTTTCGTTGGCGAATTTCCTGTACCGCTCCTTGGCGTAGCGTTCAGCATAGCCAAGTTCCTGCATCTGCGGGAAGGTCCAGATGCGCTTTCGCCCGCTGCGGTATGTGATCTCGGCATCGATAAACGTGTTTTCGCGCGTTGGATTGGGAGCAAACATCATCCAGTCCTGGCGCAAGCCCAGTGCCGAGGCGTAGTGTGACAGGCCGCCCTGGAGGGAGGTCAACGCCGCTTTGCCATGGAGCGCCGTGACCGGGTAGAAATCGATGGGGATGGCCTGGCTCGCCATGATGACAAGCTGCACCACGAGAAGGCAGCTGATGGCGGCCCGCTGCACTCGATTACTCTCAGTAATGTTCGCCAACCAGCCCACGTTGCGATCCCCAGCAGAACAGAGCAGATTTTAGCATTTCTGTGCCCAAACGCACCCGGGACTTGCACACTCAATTGAATGGGTTTTCCGGCCTTCGGGCCTGCAACGGTTTGGCAACCGATTCTAATTTTTCGGAATAGCGCCTAGCTAAACGAAAGCCCCTGTGCCTCGGAAGGCACAGGGGCTCGTTTCTGCTTTACGGGAGTTTGGCTTACGAACGAATCAATTTCTTCCGGATACCGGCTGTTACGGCAATTAGCGCCGACCCCAGTAGCACGATGCTGCTCGGCTCTGGCACCAGGGGCCCGCTCGCCGGATTACCGACAGTTGCGCCGGTGCTGCTGCTCGAGCTGCTGCTGGAGCTGCTGCTGCTGCCCGTTACCAGGCCCGTGACGGTGAAGGGGGTGCTGAACGCACCTTGTGTGCCGCCAATGGCCGCCAAGAAGCTTCCAGCCACCAGATCGGGGCTCGACGAGATCGTGCCTCCCGTACCATCGGGAAGTCCCGGAGTAACGGTGTAAGCGAAGATCTCAAACGAGGTGGGCGTGCTCCCAAAAGCGGCCTGCTCGTCGGCGCCGGTCATGTTGCCGAAGGCCATCGAGCCGTTGCCACCACTAATGCCAGTTACCCCAGCGGCAAAGTCGTAGATGGAGCCACTCGAGGCCGCAGTGTATGAACCCACGTCTACGGCAGCGCCGATGGTATAGGTGGCGTCGCCGGTCAGCGCCGGGGCGCCACCGAGATCATTTGGCACGGCTAGCAGCAGGTACCACGGATCCGACGTTTCCTTCGAACCACCGCCCAAGAAAAAGAAACCAACTGAGTCCGTAGGAACTGCGATTGTTTCGCCGTCAGCACCAGTGGCCGTGCTGCAGGCCAAGGCCGTGGGCGGCGGGGGGCAGAAGCCAATGTTTGCAAAAGCTGAAATGGAAGCCGCCAGGAATACCAGCAGCAGTGTAAGGTTGCGTGTCACGTTCGTCTCCTTCTTCCTCTTGTTTCTGTCAAAGATGAGCCGAAGCACGCTCGTGCTGCTCGGCTAACCGCATTCGGCCCACGTAACCCGTAAGTACGTTAACTTTAGTACGTTACCGTTGGTATACGCTAACCTTCGTCCAACGGGAGGTACTAAAGCACGGAGGGTTCCAAATGGTGCCGACCCATAAGCCTTTTATTTGCAATGTCCAGAGGTTTATTTGCCGTTGAGAAAGCAATACCCAAATTCCACAATTTGGTACTAAAGGTAAACAATTGGACGTACGGGTCAAGTTCACTTAAGCTCCCCAAGCATTCGGGTTGCAATCTGAGCCTCTGGAAGATTCGGGTCGAGCTTCAGAGCCGCGCTGAGTGTCTTGGCGGCCTTTTGTGTATCCCCGTTCTTCTCGTAAGCCATGGCCAGATGGTAACGGCGTAAGGCTGTGCCTTGAGTGACGTTTTCCCCATCCCGGTTGACGGCTGCTTGCAGATGCTGCAGAGCAATCCCATACAAACCCTTCTTGAAATAGACCCAGCCGAGGGTATCTTCCACGTTTATGTCGCTCGGCGCTAATTCCTTGGCTTTCTGAGCGTACTGGAGCGCCTCATCGACTTGGGCGGTATGGTCGGCGAGCACGTACGCGAGAAAATTGAGGGCCGTGACGTTCTGCGGTTGGGCCTGGACGATTTTGCGCAAATGTTCGATGGCCTTATCATAATTGCCGGCCTTCACCTCAACATCGGCGAGTTCCATTCGGGCCGGAAGTTCGGTGGCCTTGGAAGACAGCAACGGATCGAGGAGCTGCCGGGCGGCATCTGGTTTGCCCTCGTTTTGTTCCATCGCCGCCAGTGCCAATCGAGCGGGTACGTACTGCGGGTTCTCGGCGATGGCTGTTGTATACGCAATGCGGGCGTCCTTGGGCTGCCCCGCCGTTGCCAGCAGCGCGCCCAGTTGGTATTGGAGAACAGCAGACTTCGGGTGCTCTCTGAGGAGTAGCCGAGCCTGCTCGATGGCCGCCGGAAGCTGTTTCTTGGACGTGTAGGTACCAATGAGTACGTTGAGCGCACCCAGATCCTCCGGATTTGTTTTCAGAATTTCAAGGAGCGAAGATCGGGCGGCCGCATCATTTTTCTGCCGCAACTTCACAAGGGCATCCTGCAGGAGCAGATCACGGGTGCGTGCTCTCGCCAGACCCTGGTCGATGTCCTTGCGCAGCTCTTGCAGATCGCCGGACGCCAGCAAGGCCCAGTTATTGTTTTCGATGAAGCCAAGCGATCTCTTCTGGTCATCCGGTGTGCCCTTCATCAGATCGACTGCGGTCTGGCTTTGATGATCCACGATATACAATCGGGCTAGCGCGGCACGAGCCGCAAAGAAATGCGGGTTCAGCCGAAGGGTCTCGAACAGTTCCTGACGCTGCTTGAGCGGAAACCCTTCAGCTCGCTCGACCCCCGCCAAAAGGAAGTGCGCATTGGCGGAATCAGCCGTGAAATGAAGCGCCTGGTTGAGATCCTGGCGAGCGTCCTCATAGCTGCCCACAATGATGTGGATCTCGGCTCGCTGGAGCAGCGCGGTGGTATCTTTCGGATTCTTGTCCAATGCGGTCTTCAGGACAGCTTGCGCATCCGGCATCCGTTTGGCTGCCATGTACGCGGCCACCAGCCGACTCCTGGCGTTGACGTCTTTGGGATCGATCTTCGCCAGGCGCTCGAATTCCGCCACACTCTCTTTCTGTTTGCCGATCCGTAAGAGGAAGCTGCCGTACGCGGACTGATATGGCGATGGTGGTCCCATGGCGAGGCGCCGATACATTTCTTCGGCCTCATTCTTGCGGCCCGAGGAGTTGAGCAGCGTGGCCAGACCGAGAAGAGCACGGGGGTTGCTTGGATCCTTTTCAAGAACTTGCCGGAGCTGTGGCTCTGCCTGAGGATATTTTCCGATCAGGACGTAGAACGCGCCCAGCATCACGTGCCCTTGCAAGGACTCCGGCGTCTTTGCCACTGCCTGCTTCAGAACCTCCTCGGCGCCAGCTATGTCCTTTTTCGCCAGCCGTACGGCTGCCAGCATCCCAGCGGTCTGAAGGCGCTCCGGAGCTTTACTGCTGGTCTCCTCCAGGAGTTTCAACGCTTCATCCCGGTTGCCCAGCTTTAGTTCGCCGAGTGCGATAGCGTCGAGGGCGTCGGAATTTCCAGGTGACGCTTTCAGGACGGCTTGCGCGTGTTCCTGGGCATCCCTGACTTCATTTTGGTCTCCGCTGTTAGTGAGCACCAGATTGGCCATAGCAAGAAGGGCTTCTTTGTAGTCACGCTTCCGATCGATGGCCGCGCTGAGGTAGTGGTAGGCGGCGATCTTGTCGCCCAAGCCAAGCTCGGCCATCGCCAGCCGGTACTGGGCCTCAGGATTCTTCGGATTAGCCTGGATGGCGTTGCGGAACTGCAGAGCGGCTCGGGCGTAGTCTTTCTTGGCCATGAATTGTTTTCCGCTCTCGATCAGTTCGGTATCCGACTTCCGGGAGCACCCTGCCAATGCCACGATCGCAGCCAGCAGCAGCGTTAAAATGCCGAGTTTCCGAGTAGTAGCCATCACCTTCCCTTTTTTTCCTGCGTTACCAGCGCCGGGACCCGCCTTAAGCAGCATACCCCGACTTTTCATAGGGGCGCTGTGACACTCATCCGCCGGCGCGGGACATACCTATAGAAATTAGATTGTTCCGCAAGTTTGATTCCACTTACCAGCGGGGTCACCTGAAACGGATCGCGTTTGTAGTGTGAGGCGTAGAGACTAAGGGGATGCGTCAACTGCTGCATAGAATGTGCAAGAGATTGTCAAAAAGTCCGAAACGTTCGGGTTCATAGCGGCCGAACCAGGAATTTTGTCCCGGCGATTTTGAAGCCGCCCGAACCAATCACCGAAACACGTGCTTCGCCGAATTGCTGGAGGTTCCGCGGCGATCGCCATGAAAATTAGCCCGACGTATTGGTGAGCCAGGAATTTTCTGATGGAGCGATGAGCACATGATCCCTATTTCAATCTTTGCGAAACATGCGTACAATACACACAACGCGCCACCCTTGGCCTGGAGGAGTTCCCATGCAGAAGTGTCGGTACGGGCAGTCGTTTGCCCGATCCGTTTGCAATTCGGCGGCGGCAGCTGTCATCGCCCTCCTGCTGTTTGCGCCACACAAGGTCTGTGCCCGAGATCTCCCGCTCAATGAGAGTACGCTCGTGGTGTACAACTCAGCGGATGCAAATTCCACTAATGTGGCCAACTACTACGCCTCGAAACGAGGCATCCCCGCCGTTAATCTGTGCCCGATCACCCCACCATCGACTGTTTTGCTGAGCTGGGCGGACTTCAATACTTATGTGAAAACTCCGATCCGGCACTGCATCAACTTTAGCGCTTTGGGGGAAATCTTCTATATCGTCTTTACCTATAACACTCCGTACAAGGTGACCGCGCCCAACCTGCTTGTGTATTCGCTGGATTCCTTCATCGCCGACCTCTGGGACTGGGTTACGCCACCTAACACTTTCGGTGTTCCGAGTGCGCCACAGCCCTATTACGCGGATTCGCAAAGCCAGGGCAACGTTTACGTGCCATTCCTGGCGCTCGAGAATCTCTTCGGCAAAATCATTTATTCTGTGTGGCGGCTGGACGCAGCCACTCCAGCTCTGGCGCAGGGCCTGGTGGATAAGGCCATGCTCGCCGAGAGCATCGGTCTAACGGGTCAAGTTTGTATCGATGAACAAATTGCCGTTTCGACATACGACAATGGAACGACCGGAAGCCCGGACTGGGACCTCCGGCAGGCGGCAACGCTGGCCAGGCTGGCCGGATTCTCCGTTTTGCAGGACTTCAACGCCGCGGAGTTCGGGACGACACCCGCGCCTCTCCGCTGCGATGGTGCAGCTCTCTATGGGGGCTTGTACGCTCTCAATCACTACAACAACGCGTTCAGCTGGAACCCTGGCGCAATCGGCTTTCATCTCGAAAGTGCGTCGGCGTACGACCCGCGGGGTGGAACGAACTGGTCGGCGAACGCAGTCATCAATGGCATCACGATCACCGGCGGCACCATGTCCGAGCCACTCCTGGGTGGCTTGGGCCATCCCGACGCCATATTTCGAAATCTGTTCGAGGGCGCAAACATCGGCGATGCGGTCCTGCGCAATACGAAATGGCTGAAATGGACGCTGTTGAATATCGGCGACCCGCTGTACCGTCCATTTCCGGCGGGAATTCCCGCTGTTACAGCGCCGCAGAACTCGCTGGCACTCACCCCTCAATATCTCATCGGAGGCAATCCATCGACGGGCACTATCACGCTGGCCGCTCCGGCGCCGGCGGGTGGGACCAATTTTGCGCTCAGTAGCAGCGCGACGACGGTTGCCACGGTGCCGGTGAGTGTTATTGTTCCAGCGGGTCAGACTACGGCGTCATTTCCGATCACCACTAAGCTCGTAATGGTCGATTCGCCGTTGTATATCAAGGCTATTTCTGGAACTTCCACGCTCACTAACACGCTTGTGCCGCAAGCTCTGCTGGCGACCGCGGCGCTGTCGCCGATTTCGGTCATAGGCGGCGGCGCGTCGACCGGTTACATTGGCCTGAACGACAAAGCTCCCGCGGGAGGGATTACGGTTAACGTCTCCAGCAACAACGCTGCGGCTTCCGTTCCGGCCACAGTCCCGATTGCGGCAGGAAATTTCGGCGCCACGTTTGCCATCGGCACCAATGCCGTCCTGACGGCGACGACGGCCACGATCTCAGCCAACTTTGCTGGCGCAACCAAGACCGCAACCCTGACGGTTAATCCACTAAACGTACTTTCGGTTACCTTGTCACCTACGTCGGTGACGGGCAGCATTTCCACTACGTTGAACAAGGTAACCATGAGCGCTATCGCCCCTGTGGACACGGTGGTGACTTTATCCAGCAGCGATCCTGGCGTGGGCGTGCCGGCTTCGGTGACGGTAGCGGCGGGGATGAGTGTATCACCCGTATTCACGATCACGACATCGCTCGTCTCGGCCACAACGCCAATTACGATCTCGGCCAGTTATAACGGCGTAATTAAGACGGCGATACTCACGGTGAACCCGATCGTGGCCACACCGGCTTTGTCGCCCACTGCAGTGGTGGGCGGTGTCTCGACTACGTTGAATAAAGTGAATTTGAGCAACCCGGCGCCGGCCGGCGGGGTCAGTGTCAGTTTGACAAGCAGCGATCCGGGCGTGGGCGTGCCGGCGTCGGTGACGGTGGCGGCAGGGATGACATCATCCGCCTATTTCACGATCACGACTTCAGCCGTTTCCGCCACAACGTCGATCACGATCACGGCCACGTTAAATGGCGTGAGCAAGACCGCGATTTTGACGGTGAACCCGATGGCGTTGCTTTCGGTCGTGCTGTCGCCTACGTCCACCGTCGGCGGCGTCTCCACTACTTTGAATAAGGTGAACCTGACCGGTGCGGCACCAGCCGGGGGTATCAGCGTCAACTTGACCAGCAGCGATCCGGGCGTGGGCGTACCGGCTTCGGTCACGGTCGCGGCAGGCGCCACGGCGTCAGCGGCGTTCACGATTACGACCTCAGCCGTTTCGGCTACAGCGCCGATCACGATCACGGCCACTTTGAATGGTGTGAGCAAGACCGCAATTCTCACGGTGAACCCGGTCGCGTTGCTTTCAGTGACCCTTTCGCCGACGACGGTAGTGGGCGGCGCCTCCACGACCTTGAATAAAGTGAACCTGACCGGTCCGGCACCGGCGGGGGGTATTAGTGTCACTTTGACCAGCAGCAATCCGGGGGTGGGCGTGCCGGCTTCGGTGATGGTGGCGGCAGGGGCAACGGCTTCAGCGGCGTTCACGATTACCACCTCAACCGTCTCAGCCACGGTCATGGTGACGATCTCGGCCACGTTTAACAGCGTCACCAAAACGGCCATTCTGACGGACAACCCGCTAGCGTTGCTTTCGGTCGCGTTGTCGCCGACGACGGTAGTGGGGGGCGTTTCCACGACATTGAACAAGGTGAACCTGACCGGTCCGGCACCCGCCGGTGGAATCAGCGTCAGTTTGACGAGCAGCAATCCGGGGGTGGGTGTGCCGGCTTCAGTGACGGTGCCGGCGGGGGCAACCGCGTCAGCGGCGTTCACGATTACAACCTCATCCGTCTCTGCCACCGTCATGGTGACGATCTCGGCCACGTTTAACGGCGTGACCAAAACCGCCATTCTGACGGACAACCCGGTGGCGTTGCTTTCGGTCGCGTTGTCGCCCACAACAGTGGTGGGCGGCGTGCCCACGACATTGAACAAGGTGAACCTGAACGGTCCGGCGCCGGCCGGGGGCGTCATTGTAAGTTTGACAAGCAGCGACCCGGGAGTTGGCGTACCGGCTTCGGTGACGGTGCCGGCGGGGGCAACCGCGTCAGCCGCGTTCACGATCACGACCTCAGCCGTCTCTGCCACCGTCATGGTGACGATCTCGGCCACGTTTAACAGCGTCACCAAGACCGCCATTCTGACCGATAACCCGGTGGCGTTGCTTTCGGTAGTGCTGTCGCCGACAACCGTGGTGGGCGGCGTCTCCGCGACCTTGAATAAGGTGAACCTGAACGGTCCTGCCCCAGCCGGAGGCGTCAGTGTTAATCTGAGCAGCAGCGATCCGGGGGTGGGCGTACCGGCGTCGGTGATGGTGCCGGCAGGCGCCACAGTGTCAGCGGCATTCACAATCACGACCTCAGCCGTTTCCGCCACCGCCTCGATCACGATCACGGCCACCTTCAGTGGCGTTAACAAGACCGCGACTCTCACAGTGAGCCCGGTGGCGCCGCTATCTGTAGGTCTGTCAGTGACAACCGTGAAGGGCGGCCTCTCCACCACGTTGAATAAGGTGAACCTGAACGGTCCAGCCCCGGCTGGGGGCATCAGCGTCACTTTGACGAGCAACGTTTCAGGGGTGGGCGTGCCGGCGTCGGTGACGGTGGCGGCGGGGGCAACTTCATCCGCCTATTTCACGATCACAACATCCTCAGTCGCCACTACGACCGTGGTGACGATCTCGGCGCAGTATAACGGAGTAACGAAGACAGCGAACCTAACGGTGACCCCGTAGCCGTCAGCCACTTGCGCGGATCGCCCCTCTTCTGTAAGCATCATCGCGAGGCATGATTTGCACATGAGGGATTCCCGTCTGCTCGGCCGGTTACGATCCGCACTGTCCGACTGGCGCCGCGTTTTTCTGTTCACGGTTATTTTGGCGGGGAGTGGTGTGCGTTTTTATGCCGCCGTGACATCGAATCCCATGCATCATCTTTTTAGTGACCCGGCGCGTCACTGGGAAAATGCCACGGTGACGATCACGCGAAACCCGCTGAACGGCATCGACCCATTGGCGTACCAGGTTTGGCTGATGATCATGGCGAAAGTCACAAACGGGAGCACCATAGCCATGGGGTTATATGCGGGGCTTCTCTCGGTCCTCACTCCGTGGCTCTGGTACCGTTTCCTGCGCGAGCTTTTGCCGGGCCGGCTTTTGGCGTTGATCGGTTATGCCATTTTTTGCTGGCTGCCTTCCTGGATCGGCATCTTCAGTTATTTCATGACGGAAACGCTGATTCTTCCTCTGTTGGGCTTGACCCTCTGGCTCACGTGGCGCGGTCTGCGGACCGGAACCTTGGAGTCATTTGTTTGGGCGACGCTTCTCTGGCTAGCCCTGTTGATGACCAAACAGTCCCTTGCGCCAATGGCCGCCCTTTCGCTGGCATGGTTGTGGATCAGCCAGAAGGACAAGGTCCGCCGGGCCGCGATTGCCATCCTGATGACGATGTCGGTGCTGATTCCCGCCGGTCTTCGGGTGCGAAGCATCATCGGGGTATGGGCGCCGCTGGGGTACACGAAAATGAACCAGATTTATATGGACTCGGGCAATGCGATCGTTGAATTTGCTTTGACCCGCAATGGCCAGAGCTTGGGCAGTTGGGGTTTTAGCTCGCCTTCGATGCATACCCAACCGCTGGCCCCGTTCTCTGAATGGGAATCTAAACGGGAGGGGACCTGCCGGTTCACCATCGACGTCGCAAAAGGCGGCCGCGATTGGAACATGGTTCTAAGCGAGCAACAACCTTCTGTTTTGGCGCGGATCGAGCATCAATGGGAGAACGTTATATTCCTTTTATGGGGCGCCTCATGGCCCGACAACAATCCTGCTCATCTGTGGGAACGGCTTTCTGACGCCAGCCGTTGGATCTGGGCCCCTCTCCTGCTGACTGTGGCCGCCGGCAACGCGATCGTGTTATGGCGCCGGAGGAAGTGGAACTTGTTGCCCGTACTCACCATGGTTGGCTGGCTGGTGTTGTGTTTTGCGCCCTTAGGGGTAGCCGAAGGACGATACCGCAAACCGTTTGAAGGCCTCCTGATTGCAAACGCGCTGTGGCTTACAACCGCCAGCCGCGCGCAGGCAAAGAACGAATAGCAGCTATGCTAGCATGTCGCTATGCCGCGACCTAGGGCGTTAATTACCGGGATTACTGGGCAGGACGGCTCGTATCTGGCGGAGTTTCTGGTCGCAAAGGGCTACGAGGTACATGGGGTAGTGCGGCGGGTGGCTATTGAAGATCCGGAGCACCGGCTTACGCGGCTGGAGGCGATCCGCTCCCAGATCAAGCTGCACGCGGCATCGCTCGAGAGCTATGCCAGCCTGCACCAGGTGGTGGAGACGGTGATGCCGGAGGAATGCTATCACCTGGCGGCGCAAAGTTTCGTAAGTTACTCGTTTGACGACGAGTTCTCCACGCTGAACACAAACATCAACGGCACCCACTATCTGCTGGCTGCGCTTAAGAATCGGGCACCGCGCTGCCGTTTTTACTTCGCCGGATCGAGCGAGATGTTCGGCAAGGCGGAGGAAGTGCCGCAGACCGAAGGCACACGGTTTCATCCGCGGTCGACCTACGGGATCAGCAAGGTGGCGGGATTCGATCTGACGCGCAACTACCGGGAGGCGTATGGCATGCACGCCTCGAGCGGCATCCTGTTCAATCACGAATCGCCTCGGCGTGGTTATGAGTTTGTGACGCGCAAGATCACGTCAGGGGTGGCGCGCATTGCGGCCGGACGCGCGAAGGAGCTGCGGCTGGGAAATCTGGAAGCCAAGCGGGACTGGGGTCACGCGCGAGAGTATGTGGAAGCCATGTGGCGGATGCTGGCTCAAGACGAACCGGACGATTACGTGATCGCCACAGGCGAAACGCACACCGTCCGCGAGTTTGCGGAACACGCCTTCGCCCACGCGGGTTTGGATTACCGGGACTATGTAGTGCCCGACCCGGATCTGTTCCGGCCGGCGGAGGTCACGCTGCTGCTGGGCGACGCGAGCAAGGCCAAGAAAAAGCTGGGGTGGAAGCACGGTATCGGGTTCGAAGGACTGGTGCGCGAGATGGTGGAATCCGATTGCCGGGCGCTAGGCGTGGAGCCGGGAGCGCGGGCGATCGCCGGATGAGGTGCTGCCTCAGCGCCAGACCACCTGCGTAAAACGTCGAATTTCCGAGCGAGAACCATGACGGGATAGTACTCCCGTGCCATGGATCACGATCCGGCGTCCGGGCTCCTGGCGATCTGACTCAAACGAGAGGCGATAACCAAGCCCATTCGCGACCACGAAAACCGTCCGCATGCGTCCGCCCGAATGGAAGGATCACAATGCGGCTCGACCGCGCACGCAACCGAAACTCTGTCTACAAACTCCTGTTCGGAAGCACAGCCAACCAGGCCCGTGGGCGGAGCTGAGCCGAACGTCTGACATACTTCCGGTGTGGCGTACACAGGGCGGCCCATGGCCAGCGCCTCGAGTACCTTGTTCTGAATGCCGCGCGCCACGCGCAGCGGGACCACAATAGCACGCGCCGAAGCGAGATAGGGCCTGATGTCGGGGACGCTTCCAGTGCTGTGCACTCCAGGGAGCCGCGTCAGCCTGGAAATCTCCGGGGACGGATTGCGCCCAACGATGAAGAACTCGAGCGCCGGATCCTGGAGGCGCAATTGTGGAAGTATAGAGCGCGCAAACCAGGAGGCCGCCTCGATATTGGGATGGTAATCCATGGTGCCCACGAAGGCTACGAAGCGGCGGTCCGCGAGCCCCGGAGGCAAGTGATGCGCTTGACCATCGAAGAATGCGGAATCGACACCATTCTCGATACTGAAGGTGGCCGCGGCGGGAGCAAAAGACTTGAGCAATTGTTCTTCGTTCTGAGTCGTCAGCGCCACGCTTTGCGCTGATTCAGCCCAGAGCGTCTCAAATCGCCTGAGGCGCCGGGCCTCCAGACGGAAAAGAGCTCCGGGTCGCCGTGATTGCGCGTATTGGAACCACTTTTCCGAATCAACGTCCATCATGTCCAGCAGCAGAGGCACGCCCGGTGGCGCGTAGGGCGCCATGACCACCGAGAAGGCGAGTGCCGCGCCAAACGGGACACGCCCTGCGAGAGAGGCCACGTACTGCCGCATCTTCGGGCTGTGGTAGAACGCGGTGTTCAGACCATCGCCCAGGGCAAAACGGGCAGCGGCGCGCGCCAGTGACCAGCGAGGCGAGATTTGCTCCGCATAGACGCTCGCGCAGACATTCGAAAGCTCCTGCGCCACCCGTACCTCGGACTGGCTGCGGGCAAAGCAGACCAGATGAATCCGGTAGCGCGAGGCCAATTGATGGATTTCGTGGTATGCCCGGATTTTCTCTCCCTTATCGGGCGGGGCGGGCGCGCAGTGAGACAGAAACAGGAGATGGTTCGGGGCATCAGCCGCGGGCCGCGGGTCGCCGGCCAGCTCGGCCGGGTTAACGTTTACCATAGGAGGCTAAACTCAAGGTAACGCAGTCCTAAGGAAGCTCCAATGGCAACTGGGCTGCCAACCGCGCCGGTTCAAGGCTAAAGGCCGAAATTGATCCCAATATTGGGGAAGTTGAGCGGCTGTTTGGGATTTCTTGCAGTTTGTGTGCAAGATAATGCAAACTTTAAATTGCTGCTTCTTTGGCAAGGCACGTGCAACCATCAGGTGGCAGCAAATAGCATGTAGCGGACTGTCCAGTAAGGGCTTAGGCTGATCCGCCAGTCGCACGTATCGCGTCCCGCAACATTATGACGGCAGTATCAAAGGCGCTCAAAAGACAACAAATGGAGACAGCCACTCGAAGGAGGGCCGGCCGGTGAATAGGCTGCTCATCATCTCCTATCTTTTCCCCCCGGCCGGCGGCGTAGCGGTCCAGCGCGCCTTGAGCGTGGCGAAGTACCTTCCTGGCTGTGGCTGTTCCGTGCACGTATTGCGAGCCCGGAACGCATCCGCTCCGGTCGAGGACCCCGGATTGCTTCGGCACGTGCCGGCCACGGTCACGGTCCACACGGCTTTCACCCCGGAATTGCCGTTTCGATTCCGGCAGCGGGTTTGGGGATGGTTATCGCGAAGTAAGCAGCCGACGACTTTGAGCGCTCGCCAATCATCTGGCGGCTTGAAGCAGTGGGCGAGACGCCTGGTGCGCCGCATTCTTTGCCCTGAACCGGAAGTGCTATGGGTGCCGTTTGCCTTGCGTAAGGCGCGCCGGATTGTGCGCGAGAACAAAATCGAGGCTGTGCTGGTGACCGCGCCGCCGTTTTCCGCGTTCCTGGTGGGCAACGCTCTGAAGCGCGAGTTTCCCGCTCTCAAGCTGATCAGCGATTTCCGCGACTCCTGGCTGCAATTTTACGCGGCAACATTCGACTTTCAGCAGAGCGATTACATCCGCCGGCGCTCCGCCGAGATCGAGCGCGAGACGGTGGAACGTTCGGACTACGTGGTCACCGTGACGCACTCTATCCGCTCGGAACTGCGAAACCGCTATCCCGGACAGCCCGACGAAAAATTCGTCTATATCCCGAATGGGTACGACCCGGAAGTGTTTGACAATTTCCAACCGCGGAAACACGGTGGCGAGAAAATCGTTGTCACGCACCTTGGCACGGTCTACGAGGCTAGCTCGCCGCGTTCCTTCCTGGAGGCTCTGGCCGCCATGCCGGAACAGGTTCGGACGGCTTTTGAGATACGCTTCATTGGCCGGGTAACCGAGCAGGAGCGAAGGGCGCTCGAATCTTACGGAAGCCTGGTGAGGATCTCGGGATTCATGCCGCAAACTGAAGCGCTGCGCCAGCTCGAAGAAACGGATTACGCGTTGGTAGTCATGACCGACGCCGCCAGTCTGACCGGGAAGCTGTTGGAATATCTGGCCACCAGGAAACCTGTGCTCGCCATCTCCCCGAATGGGGGTGAAGTGGAACGGGTATTGCGCGAGACCAATTGCGGATGGTGCGCCGATCCGAACGATCGTGATGCCATCCAGGCCATGATCAGCTTGGCGTATGACCGGGCGCGGTCGGGCTCGGCGGCACTCGAACCAAATCTGGCGGCGGTGCGGGAATATGAGCGCCCGCGGCAGGTAGCGCAATTTGCGAGGCTGATGGCGGCCGGCGAAATGGAAAATGCCAAGGTTGAGGTGCTGCAATGACGGGAGGCCTGGGGAACCAGCGCGGTCGCGGGAATATCTGCGTGGCTGGCGGCGGATACTGGGGCAAGAATCTGATCCGGAACTTTGCGGCTCTGGGAAGCCTCTACGGCATTTGTGACAGCAACCCCGGTTCGCTGGCGGCGCTCGGCGCGCAGTATCCGGCGGCGAAAACATATCCAAGCTTTCAGGATGCTTTAGACGACAAGCACGTAGACGCCATCGTGCTGGCCACGCCGGCCGAGCAGCACCATCCGATGGGCCTGGCGGCGCTCGCGGCCGGAAAAGATCTCTTTGTCGAGAAGCCGCTCGCTCTGGAATACGCGGACGGCCTGGAAATGGTGGAGCAGGCGCGCCACCATGGCCGCGTCCTGATGGTGGGCCACTTGCTGCGTTATCATCCCGCGATCGAAAAAATCCACCAGCTGATGCGCGAAGGTGTTTTGGGCCGGATCGACTACATCTATTCCAACCGGCTTAGCATGGGCAAGATCCGGCAGGAGGAGAATGCGCTCTGGAGTTTCGCTCCGCACGATATTTCGGTGATCCTGTCCATCGTAGGCCAGATGCCGGTGCAGGTTACGGCCACTGGCGGCGCGTACCTGCAGCCGAATATAGCGGATGTCACTCTATCGAACCTGCTGTTCGACCGCGGCACGCGCGCCCATATTTTCGTGAGCTGGTTGCATCCTTACAAGGAGCAGCGCCTGGTAGTAGTCGGCAGCAAGCAGATGCTGGTTTTCGAGGACAGCCGCGCTCAGGACAAGCTGATGCTCTTCGATAAGAACATCGAATGGAAGAACGGAGCTATGGAAGCCAGCCGTCCGAGCGGTATCGCGGTTCCTTTCGACGCCGAAGAGCCGCTGCGCCGGGAGTGCGCGCACTTCATCGATTGCGTGGTCAACCGCAAAGAGCCGCTCACCACCGGGGAAGAGGGCGTAAGAGTGCTCCAGGTGTTGCAAGCCTGCCAGCGCTCGCTGCAAATGAACGGTGAGCCGGTACAGGTGGGCTCCGGCGGCCGGCAGAAAATCCTGACCATCTGAGGCCATCATGCAAGCAAAAGATTCGTTCGTTCATCCATCGTCCTACGTGGACGAACCCTGTAGCATCGGAGCCGGAACCAAGATCTGGCACTTTTCGCACGTGATGAGTAACTGCCGCATCGGAGAGCGCTGCAACATCGGGCAGAATGTGGTGATTTCCCCGGAAGTGGTGATCGGCGACAACGTCAAGATCCAAAATAATGTCTCGGTATACACCGGCGTGATTCTCGAAGATGATGTGTTCTGCGGTCCGTCGATGGTATTTACGAATGTGACCAATCCGCGTAGCCACGTGGCGCGAAAGAATGAATACAAGCGGACGCTGGTGCGCCAGGGGGCGTCGCTCGGGGCCAACTCGACTGTGGTTTGCGGCGTGACCATCGGCCGCTACGCTTTCGTCGGCGCGGGATCGGTGGTGACCCGGGATGTGCCGGATTACGCCCTGGTGTACGGCAATCCGGCGCGTGTTCGCGGCTGGATGTGTGCGTGCGGCATTGGCATCGAATTCACGAAAGAAAATGGCGCGGACGCCGCACGTTGCAGCGCCTGTGGCGCGCGATATCTGAAAAACGAGATGCAAGTAACGGCGTCAGAACTGGTGGAGGCGAAATCATGAGTGTCATCACGGAACGGCAAGTCCCACTGCTCGATTTGCGGGCGCAGCACGCGACGATTCGCGAGGAAGTGGTAGCGGCGATGCTGCGCGTGGTGGACTCGCAGAAGTTTATCCTCGGCGAGGACGTGCAGAAATTGGAAGAGGAGGTGGCGGCGTACTCACAGGCTCGGCACGCGATCGGCTGCGCCTCTGGTTCCGATGCGCTTTCGCTCGCCTTGATGGCGCTGGACGTCCAGCCGGGCGACGAAGTGCTGACCATTCCGTTTACGTTTTTCGCCACCGCAGGCGCCATTTCTCGGCTGGGAGCGCGGCCGGTGTTCGTGGACATCGAGCCGGAGTCCTTCAACATGGATATGAACCGCGTCGAGCACGCGCTGCGGGCGCATCCAAAGGTACGTGCTATCATCCCCGTTCACCTGTTTGGGGCGTGCGCGGATATGGATCCTTTACTTAGCATTGCCAGGCGTCATGGCATCGCGGTAGTGGAGGACGCAGCGCAATCCATCGGCTCGGAATACAAGAACCGTCGTGCCGGCAGCATGGGCGACGTGGGGTGTCTTAGTTTCTTTCCCAGCAAGAATCTTGGCGGCTACGGCGACGGCGGGATGCTGACCACCAACGATCCGGCGCGGGCCGAGCGGCTCAAAGCGCTGCGCGTTCACGGCCGCACGGGCAAGTATATTCACCGCTGGGTCGGCATCAACTCGAGACTGGACGCATTGCAAGCGGCCATACTGCGGGTGAAGTTCCGTCACCTGGAGGGTTGGACTGCGCGGAGGCAGGAGAACGCCGCTCTCTATAGCAAGCTGCTTTCCGCGGCAAAAATTCCAGTGCGACCGCCCGCGGTACACCCGTACCAGACGCGCCATGTTTATAACCAGTACGTAATCCGCTGTGAGCAGCGTGACCGGCTGCAGGGCTATCTGAAAGACCGCGGTATCGGCTCGGAGGTCTACTACCCGCTGTCCCTTCACCTGCAGGAGTGTTTCTCGGACCTGGGACACAAGGCCGGCGATTTTCCCGTCAGTGAAAGAGTTTCGGAGGAAGTGCTGGCGCTTCCCGTGAATCCTGAAGTTTCGGCCGAGGATGTGGCGTACATCAGCCAAACCATCCAATCGTTCTACGCCGGCGCCTGAGGATTCGAACGGCCTCGAACTGTAACAGACTCGTCCATGAAAATTGTTTCCATTGTCGGAGCCAGACCACAGTTCGTCAAGCTGGCCGTAATCTGCCGCGCTGTGGCCGCGCAAAACGGTGCGCCGGTTCGCCATGTGGTGGTTCACACAGGCCAGCATTATGACGCCGGCATGAGCGATGTGTTTTTCCAAGATTTGGGAATGAAGCCGCCGGATCATCACTTGGGTGTTGGTTCGGGAAGTCACGGAGTGCAGACCGGCGAGATGATGAAACGTCTTGAGCCGGTGCTGGCGTCCGAGAAGCCGGATTGGGTTTTGCTGTATGGCGACACCAACTCAACGTTAGCCGGCGCAGTGGTGGCGGCGAAGCTTGGCCAGCGTCTGGCGCACGTGGAGGCCGGCCTGCGCAGCTACAACCGGAGAATGCCGGAGGAGCTGAACCGGATCGTGGCCGACCATCTGAGCGATTTGCTGTTGTGCCCCACGCCCGTGGCCATGGAGAACCTGCGCAAAGAGGGCTTATGTGCGCGCGCGGTGCTCACGGGCGACGTGATGTTCGATGCCGCGCTGATGTTCCGCGAGCAAGCGGAAAAGCGAGGCGGGCGCTTGGCGGACGCGTGGCAGCCGCGGACTTTCGCGCTTGCGACCGTGCACCGCGCGGAGAATACGGATGAACCAGACCGGTTGCGCAATATTTTCGAGGCGCTCGATCGGATCGCGGAATCGGTGTGTCCGGTGGTTCTGCCTTTGCATCCGCGAACACGGAAAGTCTTGATGGCAAGCGGGTGGACGGGCCGGGCCATTCATGTGATTCCGCCATGTTCCTATCTCGAGATGATGCTGCTCGAGAGCCGCGCGCGGTTCATATTGACGGATTCGGGCGGTGTGCAGAAGGAAGCCTACTTCGTGAAGGTCCCTTGCATTACTCTGCGGGATGAGACGGAGTGGTCGGAAACTCTTCAGAATCGCTGTAATGTGCTGGCGGGCGCCGATCAGGAGAAGATCGTTGCTGCTGCCGGGAATGCGGGGCACGCGGGGCCTTGGACGGCGGTTTATGGCGACGGGGAAGCCGGACTAAACACCATCGCCGCCCTTCGATCGCATGGCTAGACAGGAGCCGGCCACATTCGAAAGCGGGTGGCAGCGCCGGTTCCGCAACTTTGCGGAATTGAAGGACGACGACGCCGGTATTGCCGGCTGGTCGCCGAACGGACTAGCCTGCCGGTTACGCAACTTTTCCCTACTGTGGCGCGATAAAGCTCCTGAGGGGGCATGGATCGATGCCGGATGCGGCGCGGGCACTTACTGCCGGTTTCTTGCCGCGAAGAACCTTCGGGTACTGGGAGTGGACTATTCTTTGCCCACGCTGCGCAAAGCGGAGCGGCGCGGCTCACAGGGGATCGTTTGGGCCCTGGGCGATGTGACGTGCCTGCCGGTAAAAACCGGAGCGTACAGCGGCGCGTTGTGCTTTGGGGTGCTGCAGGCGCTCTCGATATCGGACGCGGCGGTTGGTGAATTAGCTCGTGTCGTAAAGCCCGGTGGCGAAGTTTGGATTGACGCTCTGAATGCCTCGTGTCTGCCGCATGTTTGGGAACGCCTTAGCCGAACGCTGCGCGGCGTGCCGATGCACTTACGTTACGAATATCCGAGCCGGGTGCGCCAGTTGATGCGCGCTCACGGCCTGGTAGAGACGCGCGTGGACTGGATTCCCATCCTGCCCCAAAGATGGGCGCGATTTCAGCCTCTGGTGGAATCCGGCATAGTCCGTTGGATGCTGCGATATATACCGTTGCTGGGAGCATTATTCAGCCATGCCTTTATTGTTCGGGGGCGGCGCGCTGCGGCCGGAATCAAAGATCTGGGAGTCGTGAAATGAGTTTCGATAAAATTGTCCACAGTAAGCCGGAGTTCTATCAAAAGAAGCTGGATACCATCAGTTCCGCCAAACAATTACTTTATAAGCTACTGTTGATTGACCGTCATGTTACCAGGCAGCGTGAGGAAATCAGTCGCACAAATCAACAGATCCTGGCGGAACAACTCAAGGGACGGAAAGTACTCGAGGTAGGCTGTGGACGGGGTAGTTTCCTGGCATCATTGGAGCGCAAGCACGGATGCAAATGTTATGGCGTTGATATCTCCCAGGAAATGATTGACTACGCCAACGTGCACAATCCTGGTCCAACTTATTCGGTGATCGACAGCGCCAAGCTTCCGTTTAACGACAACCAATTCGACTTTGTCATCTTTACTTACGTGTTGCACCACGTGGATGACTTGGCTAAGACCATCAGCGAAGCCAAGCGTGTCGGCAAGCACGTCATCATCTACGAATCCTGCTCGTTCGACATCCAACCACTCAAAGGACTATCCAATTTCTACTGGAAAATGGTCGACGGAGGCGCGCATTATAAGCCGCTGGCGGAATGGAAGCGGTTATTCGGGCAACGAGTCATTGCGGAAATCAAAGGCCGGGGCCTGGTTCGCTACGGTATGTGCATTTTTGAAAAGGACTTACCGGACCAGGTTCTTTCGTAGCACGGGGCCCACCACACGGCCGACCGCTTCCGGCACGTACTTTGCCCAAAGGTCGCTAAAACGCTTCATCGTTCCCGACGACGAGTCAAAGCTCTGGGATGTCGCGGCCTCTTTAGATTTTGCGCCGCCGAGATGATAATACCCGTGGTCCGTGATGGTGCATCCCCATTTCTTTTTGTAGCGGAGCTGACCCTCGTAGCGGATGCTACCAAAATCAAAGTACTGGAATCCGGCGGCATGGGCCCATTTGATGTACTCCCAGTGGATTAGATCGTTTGGACGTATCTCCCAGAAACTCTCATCCGAGACAATATTGATAATGCTGACCCGCTTTCCGCACGAGAATCCGAGAAGCCCCGAGATAGGCTTGCCCTTATACAAAGCCCAAAAGATCTTCATCCGATCGCCGAAGGCAGCACGGCAGCGCAGGTAGTACTGAATTCCGTGCGGTGGAACGCCGAGCCGTTTCATCGAGCTCAGGTACAGGGGGTAAAAATCACGGACGAGGGTCTCTTCATCAGCTCTTTCGATGACTTCAACATCGGACCGCTCGGCTTTCTGTACGGCTTTGCGCACTTGATAGGTAATCACTTTATTCCAAAGTTCGTCCAACGGCCGATCGAGCGGAAGGAAAGCCAGCGATTGGTCGTTGCTCTTGGTGAGGTAATCCGGCCAGTCTTGGGTCACACCGGAACGTCCATGCATTTCGAGCCCCCTGAGTTCGCGGCTTGCGATAAAAGTCTTGACGTGTTGGAGGATTTCCTCGAAATCATGGCTGTCAAGATCAGGGTCCAGCAACAACCCGCCGTACTCCGAGAATGGTTGGGAAATCAGCCGGCGCCCGAAAAACAAACTGGAGGTCTCGAACGCCGGCAAAACACCGACTAACCGCTCTCGTTTTTGAAATGCAAAGTAAAATGGACTGTAACCGTAAACCTCTTTCAGGCAACGGTACCCGAACAAATGGCAAAAGCGGGATTCCGGGTGCGCTTGCACGTAGGCGTCCCATCGTTGCTGGTCAGTGAAGTCGGTGATTACGTCCATAGATTATTGTTGACTGTGGCCGAGAGATTGACCGAGACGCTCATGGAGAAGTTTGTCATAGACGCCCACGTATCCGTTGACCATGGAGTTCCAACTGAAACGCGCTTCGACATGGGCGCGCGCCGCGCGTCCATGCGCCGGCGCCAGATCCGGATTGCAGAGGTATCGATGTATAGCCTGCATCAGCGCATCAGGGTCCGACGCCGGCACCAGCGCTCCTGTGCGGCCCTCAATGACCAGTTCCGGATTGCCCCCCACACGCGTGGCAACCACGGGCAGGCCGGTGGCCATCGATTCCAAAATCGTGTTCGAGATTCCTTCACCGAGCGACGGCAACACAAAGAAATCCATGGAACGCATTAGTTCGGGGATATCAGAACGTTCTCCAGGGAGCCACGCGAGGGTCCCGGCATTGGCGGATTCAAGCAGACTGCTGCATTCCCGGCGCAATGGTCCGTCTCCCACGAGCATAAGTCTCACTCTAGCGCGTGTCTCCGGAAATGTCTCGATCAAACGTAAGAATGCCCGCACCAGAGTCAGTTGATCTTTAACTGCGTGCATACGGCCCACAGTGCCCACGACGAAAGCGCCTTCCGAAGCGAAGCCTTCAGGTCCGATGCGGCGCTCCCCGGCGCACATTGGATGAAAGCGCTCCGTATCGACACCGTTATAAATCTGAGTGACACGGTTTGCGGGAATACCGATGGTGCCGACCAACCACGAGGCCAAGTCGCGGCTCACAGCGGTGTAGTGGTGCACGAGGGGCCGCACGGATTTTCTGAACAGTCGGTACTTGACGCTGGAACCGTCTAGGTCGTACATATCGCGGCCGTGCTCCCCGTGAATACGAACCGGAGCACCGGCTAAGGCAGCCCCAATCTGCGCCTCCAGCACGCCGAGGTTGCGCGTGTGGACGATAGCAGGGCCGAGATCCTTGAGCGCCCGCCATAGCCGGCGATAGACGCCGATCTCCCAGCCGCCGCGCTTCTGAAGCTGAATTACCGGCACGTCCGGCTGCCGGATGCGGCGGCTGAAATCCGTGGACTCGGTCAGGCAGATGATCGCGTGGCGATACCGGTCGGCGGGAGCCTGGTTGATCAAACGGACAAGGCCGTTCTCGAGACCACCAACGTCCAGACGATAAATGATATGCGCGATGAGCGGCGGGGCAACACGGGCCATTGTGTGGCGTCGGAATCAAGAGTAATGCTCATTATACAACTTGCAGGGTGAATTATATGAGCAATTCGGGCCTTGTCGCCTGCGCTCTATCTACTAAAGTTGACAGTAGTGAGAAAACCAAAATTCCTGATTACGTCCGACACGCTCTGATTTGGCGAGTCATAGTAGTATTGCGGGCTCTGTGAAAAAAGTGGCTTAACGCCCTTGACACTGATGCAGTAGCCCGCAGGGCCAGGTCCATTCTCCAGCCCGATATCGGTCCCAATAGCCCACAAACCCGGCCGATGTTTCACTGTTTGCGTGGAGCCGTACTTGTAGACGTTCCCCACCGGATCAAGCAAGAAGAAATTAATTCTGCTCATCGAGATCTGTATTTGTGAAGTATGTTCCGAGACATTGAAGTACAATAGCGCTCTTCCAATATGAGCGTACGGCGATCCTTTCACGCAATCCTGAGTGTTGGTCATGGTCGGAGATACGATATCCATGTTCCCCAGACTTGTGCCCATAAGAAAGGCAAAATGAGTCGTTGTATAACAGGTAAATCTGTCGGTTCCTTCGCCTGCACAGCCGCCTGGACTCTGGGCATGATTCACCGCGGAGAGCCTGATCTGATATTCTCCTGTCTTTCCATCAGCAGGCACGTTAAACGTAATCACCCGATTATCAACGCCCCCATGCGTGACCGACAGGCCGTGTCCTGGCACGGTGGTGTTTGACTCATTCGGGTGCCAGGAGTTAGGAATGCAAGGCACCGGTCCCTTGTATGTGCAGGCCGAAAGCGCATTGCGTTGGATCAAAGCGCCGGTAGGATCGTAGACATTTACATTTACGGTCCCCGCCAAATTAAAAAAGCCTCCACCAAAATCTACGCCGGTGTCGACACTGAGGGTAAACGACCAGGCTTTATCCGTGGCCTTATTTACAAGAAGGGTCTGCTCGGTGCCGTCCGATGGAATCTTTAGAGCGAATGCGGGCGTATCGGGGGGAGCGGGTTTTTGGCCGGCGAGCGCGTGCATGGCATAAGGCAGACCAAGCAGATAATTAGCCCAGTCGTGAACGTCCGGGTTCGGGCCATAGACTGCGGCCAAGCCTTCAATCGATGCCGTGTACATGGTGAACAATAGCCGTCCGAATTGCAGAAACGTTGGGTCGGCTGTGTAGTGGTAAGCATACGCCCAGGTTTTTGACGGATAACCGTAATAGTAAACGCCCGCCGTCGCGTGATTGTTCCCCATCGCGGCCATGGCTCTGGCAAAGCGTACAAATTCTGTCCGAACACAGTGTTTAACATTGTGGGCGTCCACCGCACAATAGTCCGGATCAATCTCGGCCATCTCGGGAAATATCAATACGAGCCATGAGGATGTGAAGTAACTCCAGTCAATCGAGTTTCCAAATCTATCGCCTTGGACGAATCCGACCGGATTTCCGAGGGCCGCGGTGCCGTCCGAGTGTTTCACCGCCCCCCGAAAGCACTTCTCCGTGAATGCAAGATACTGGGAGGAGCCCGTCAGCTTGTAGGCATCCAATCCAAGCTGAAGACAACCGGCAAGGTTGCGCGCTCCAATGTGGTCGATAATATTGCCGGCGGCCTCCTCAGTTTTAATGACGAAATTGGCACGCTCTAAGAGCAGCTCCTTTCCGCGGTCGTATGCCAGAAGATAGTACATGGACGAATCCGCTTCCGTCTGATAATCCAGAGTAGGCTGTTCGCCTTCGGTACAGCTGTAGGCGCCCGGCCCGTCAAAGTTCTCGTAAACCGAATACCAATGAGTGGGGCCATGCGTGCAAGGCCCGGAACCAGCCCGTTTACTCACCACATTACCGTTGGCGTCCCTGAATGATGTCGTTGTATGCGGTTGATCGACATCCATCCCGTGAAGCGCTACCGAGATTCCATAGTCCATGTATCTGCGATCGCCAGACCGGGCATAAAGCAGCCACGGGACAAATTGCCAGTTCTTACGACTGAAGGCCCAGGTGCGCGCGCCCTCACCGGCGTACGCCAGAATACGCGCGTACTGCGTATCTCCCCAATGGAGGGTTCCGTAATTATTGTTAGTGCGATCTTTCGCGAGCATCGCGCGCCATGCCGCCGGTATGATGTCGTTCTCGACCTTTGGAAAGTTGGCCGCATCCACTTCTCGAATGCGTCCGAAGGCCTGCGATTTCGCAAACCATGACGGGTTCGTGAGCATGAGCTGGTCGGCAAATCTGGCCGCTGTCTTGGCGCCGGATACCGCGCCTCCTGTATAGAAATTCAGTTTGATCCACCAGGTTTTCGCGATTCCGACGGCGTTCATGTCGGTCATCGAGTCAATCGAACCAGCTTGCGGACAAAGTGACGACTGGCCCGCGAAAGTACAGAGCCCGTTTTGACCGGCGCCCTTGCCCCAACGCGGTGTTCCCCACTTGCTCGCATCCAAGCCATCGATAGCGAACTGTGGACTGCCCTTCGCATCGCGAGAGCCCAAGTAGCGTGCCTGATGATACCCGTTCAGATGAGACCAATCAGAGTCCGCGAAGCCACTGATATATATGCGCCGTGATGCATTAACCGGCCAGTAATTACAGCCGCTAGTCACAAGTGATCCGGTACAGAACCCATTCCCGCCCGTATCCATTACGTTAAATCCCCGAACGCCGATTACCGCGGGATTCGCATTCGATACCGCAGTAATGATCCGATTGGAATTCGGTGCCAGTGGTGTGAAATCCATGGCGCGACCCTCGGCCGAAGGCCAGATTACGCCAAACCCCGGGGAGCCCCGAAGCGCCTGGTCACGTTTCGCATCGAACTGGCGTGTGAAGTCATAGTCAGGCCACATATGGATCTTGAGTACCTTCCCATTAGCCTCCAACGCCATCGGGTAGTTCTGCCAGAAATCGCGAACCCAGGCTGTGATGCCGCTCGACCCGTCGTTCATGTCGATCCAACCAGGAGCTTGTGTGCCGGACTCAAGGGCCGCTCCATTCTTATTGATCGTGTAGCCATCATCGCCATTTCCATGATCATGCTGCACCAGGACAAAATCATCGGTTGGAAGATAGGACGCGGTCTTGGTTCCCGACGAGGTGCCAAACGCATAAGTCAGTGAGTCCTTCAACTGAGCGCTCAAGGAAAGAGCGATGTTAGTCGGCTTGAAAGCAAAGCAGTCTTCGCTGAATGTTATTGTCGGATACATCACGAGCGAGGTGCCCTTCGCATAAGCAGACAGC
>Ga0075436_100000413_pt1 | contig 27583 bp, 25 predicted proteins | sample RhiMethybrSRZTD5_FD_75303 | JGI IMG/M metagenome (GOLD analysis project Ga0075436, IMG submission 75303) | Populus rhizosphere microbial communities from Tennessee, USA - Rhizosphere MetaG P. TD hybrid SRZTD5 | ecosystem: Host-associated > Plants > Roots > Rhizosphere > Soil | place: USA...
GCCGCCGGCAACCCCGGCCGGCAAGGTCTTCGCGGCCTGGCTCGCAACCGGCGGGTTCACCGTGGTGCGGATCGAGAAGAGCGAGCCTCTGTCCATGGTCGTGCTGCTTCAGGAGAAGGGCTCGGACACGGTGGCCCGCCTGGAGATCAAGGTGAGCGCCGGCGAGCCGCCGAAGATCCTCAGGTCGGCGCTCGAAGCCATTCCCCGTCCTCCGGACCTCACCATCCCGCGGTTGAAGGAAGCGGCCGCGCTGGCGGCTCTCACTGTGCGGGCCGGGGAGCTGGCGAAAAAGGACGAATTCTCCGGCGTCGTGCTCGTCGCGCGGCACGGTGAGGTGCTGCTGCAAAGGGCCTGGGGCCTCGCCAACCGGGAGGCCGGAACGCCGGCCACGCTCGATACGCGATTCCGTCTCGGATCGATGAACAAGTTGTTCACTGCGGTCGCGACGCTGCAGCTCGTCGAGGCTGGCGTTGGACGATCCCATCGGCAAGATCCTCCCCGACTATCCGAACAAGGACGTCGCCTCGAAGGTCACCGTGCGCCACCTGCTCACGCACACCGGGGGGACCGTCGACATCTTCGGTCCGGATTTCGAGAAGAACCGCCTGACGCTGCGCCAGCACGGCGACTACCTGAAGCTCTATGGCGCGCGCGGGCTCACGCACGAACCGGGAGCGGAGCTCCGGTACTCGAACTACGGCTTCGTCCTGCTCGGTGCGCTGATCGAAAAGGTGACCGGCATGTCCTATTACGACTACGTGCGCAGCCGGATCTTCCAGCCTGCCGGCATGGCCTCCACCGATTCGCTGTCTGAAGACGACGCGGTGCCCAACCGGTCCATCGGCTACACGAAGGGGCAGGGTGGCTGGGTGCCGAACACCAATACGCTGCCTTGGCGGGGCACGGCCGCGGGCGGCGGCTACTCGACGGCCGGCGATCTCCTGCGGTTCGCGCAGGCACTGGAGTCGGGAAAGCTGATCTCCAAGGCGAGCCTCACGGCAGCGACCACGCCGTACAAGGAGGACTATGGGTATGGCTTCGGCATGGCGGGGGAGGGACCCCTGCGGAGCTACGGTCACAGCGGCGGAGCCCTCGGGATGAACGGCGACCTCCGGATCTACCCGCAGCTCGGCTATGTAGTGATCTGCCTCAGCAACCTCGATCCCCCGGCGGCGACCCGCCTCGTTGATTACTTCACCCTGCGCATGCCGGCGTCCTGACGGAGCTGGCTGTTCATCAAAGTAAAGGAGGGACAGGCAGGAGGGTGCCCAAGCCCCCTGCCTGCTCAATCGAATCATCTGTCAAAGAACGCCCCGCCGCGGCCAATTCTTTGGGTTCCACCAGGGCAACCTACTACGCTTCGCAAGTCATTGCAACGGGAGAGTTTCTCCCTAAAAGGGGAGTAATTCTCCCCTCCTTGACACCGAGTTAAAATTGGCATTACCTTCATGCCCTCCCGTCGCGCCGGCTTGGGCCGCGGGACCGGCTCTTTGACATCCGATGGACCGAGAAGGGGGCGTGGCGCTCCCCCTTCCGGCCCTCCTGTGAGTGAAGACCAGCCCGCGGAGTCATCCGATCTGACCCGCGGGTGGCGTCTCTTGACCAGCCGGTCGAGTGTCGCATCCCGCTGGTTGAGACACAAAGCTCGCCGGTCATGTGTCTCATCTCCCCGGTCAGGACACAAAACCCGCCGGTCAAATGTTGTGACCAGCCGGTCGAGACACAGCCCTGGCCGGTCAAGCGTTGCATTTCGCGGGTCGAGACACCCGACCGGCCGGTCAGCTCTCCTGACCAGCGGGTCAGGTCACAAGCCTGGAGAGGTTTATGATGGAGACCTAGGCTCCGAATTCATGAGGAGGAGGTGCCGCTCATGTCTTTCAGCCCATTGCCCGCCCGCCGTCCCTGTGCATTCCTCGCCGGTCTGGCGCTGCTCACCATGCCGGTCCTCGCCGCGGGGCCGCCCCCGCCGCAGGAAGCCGCCCCTACCCTCGACCGCATCTACGAGGCTGACCAGGAGGACGGCCGCCCCTACTCGACGCCGCAGGAGCGAATGGCCACCGATCAGCGCGCCCGCCGGCGGATCGAACAAGTGGAGGCGATCGTGTCCGCTGATGGGCTCCGCACCGCCGAGGACTACTACCGCGCTGCTATCGTCTTCCAGCACGGCGACAAGCCGCAGGACTTCCTGACCGCCCACCTGTTGGCCACCATCGCGGGATTCCATGGCCACGCCTGGGGACGCTGGCTGAGCGCGGCGTCCTTTGACATGTTCCTCCTCTCCCTCGATCGCCCGCAGGTTCTGGGAACGATCTATGGCAAGACAAACTTCTCCCGCTACGACCGCCGTTTCTCCGACCACGTGCGCGAAGAGTTCTGCGTGCCACCGGTCGGCGTGCAGGAAACCAACGAGGCGGCCATCGAAGGCGGCCATCGAGGTCCAATTCAGCGCCGGGCGGCTCGCTGTGAGACTCCCTGACCCACCCGTCTATCCGCTCATCTGGTACGCCACCCAGACGCAGACGACCGTGAGCCCGAGAATCCCGATCAAACACAGCGCGAGGACCGGTGCGAGGCGCCGGTCGAGCTCAGAGATGGCCTCGCGCGGATAGCTGCGCAGGAACACGACATAGGCCACGCAGGCCAGGAAGATGCCGGCGATGACGTCGGCGATGTAATGCTGCTTGGTGTAGAGCGTCGAGACTCCGACGAGTGAGGCACAAAACGCTGTAGCGATTCCAACGCCGCGGTGCACGCGATAGCAGGTGAGCGCCGACACGAATGAGTGCGCGACGTGCAGGGAAGGAAAGCAGTTGTACGGCGGATCGGCCGAGTAGAGGAACCGCAGACCCCAGACGACAAATCCTTTTCCGATCACCTTGGCCGGCCGCGGGGCTATGGTCGGATACACCAGAAAGCCAACGTACGCGACCATCCACACCATCAGATAAGCCAGCAACGTGCGGCGGATCTGCTCTTCCTGACGGACAACGAACACCGGTAGCAGGATCAGGAACAGATAGAGCGATCCATAGACGAGCGCCCAGGTGGGCTGCAGGGGCACGACACGGTCCAAAGCCAGCTCGGGCGCGTGCAGCGTCCGGCCAGGCGTCAGCTCGGCGATGACGATGTAAAAGGGGACGAGCAACATGAGCACGACCATGGGGATGCTCAGCGGGTAGGGTCGGGTCAGCGTCTCCACGACCATGCTCCATCGGATGCGGTTCGAATCGGGGGCTCTCATCGATCGATCACGAGCGCCTGGAACGGTGCCGAAAGTCTCACAGCAATCTTACCGCAGATGCGGAGAGGCAGCGCAGTTCTTGAGCGGCGCTGTCGTCGAGGTCACAGACCGGACGATCAAGGCACGCTTCCTTCTCGTCCCGAGCCCCGAGCTCGGCGACGTCGTCCTCGGTGTCCTCGGGCTGGCTCGGCGGCACCACAGAGGCCGGCTGTGGCTCTCCAACGCAGCTTCGGAGGGCTCAAAAGGGGCGTAGGATCTCTTCATCGTGGCATGATGGAAGTCGAAGGGATCGGCGAGGATCGACGACGGGGATCCGCTTGCTGCGCCGTGCCTGCGGAGTGCTCCAAAGGCCCATTGGATTTCTCCGACGTGACGTCGTGGAGGTCGAACGGGCCAGCGCGGATCGACATCGAGGCTCCACGATGCCGCAATGCCTCCTTGCAGTACTCCAACGGGCCGTTGGATCTCTGCACCGAGGCGTTGTGTTCGTCGAATGGGCCGTCGCGGAACGACAACGGGGCTCCACGGTACCGCAACACGTCGTCTCGATCTTTCAACGAGTCGTTGGACCTCTTCAACGGAGTGTTGTGGAAGTCGAACGGGGCGTCGCGGCTCAACAACGGGGCTCCACGCTACTGCAAAAGGTCGTCGTGGTGCTGCAATAGGTCGGCGGACCTCTTCAGCGTGGCGTCGTGGAAGTCGAACGCGCCGTCGCGGTTCGAAAGCAGGGCTCCACAGTACTGCAACGCGTCGTCGTGGTATTTCAACGAGTCGCTGGTCCTCTTCAGCGAAGCGTTGTGGAAGTCGAACGGGCCGTCACGGTTCGATTGCGGGCCTCGTCGGTACTGCAATGCGTCGGCACGGTACTGCAACAGGTCGTTGGACCTCTTCAACGTGGCGTCGTGGTAGTCGAGCGGGCCGTCACGGTTCGACAGCGGGGCTCCTCGGTCCTGCAACGCATCCCTGCAATGAGTCGTTGTCAGCGTGCACCAGTCCATTGCCGGCTTACCAGGCACAACCGCTTCATCCCGGAGGGCGGCGCTGACGTCGAGGTCACGGACCGGACGATCCAGACACGCCCATCTCTGCCAGGGGATGGGAGGCGTCGCCGGGAGTCTTTTCCTCCTCCCCACTCCGTTGTAGAATTCCTTCAGCCGCTCAGAGCGGCTGGAGGCCAACCGGATGGCCGATGCGCTGCCGTTTCTTCTCACAGACGGTATGTATCGTGGTCTCTGATCAGGAGCTATTATATGCCCAAACACACGCTTCTCAGTGAACCGGACCTCGTGGATGAGCCGCAGCAGGTCCAGGATTATTGGGGCCTGGTGAGCCGGGTGGCCGCTACGCAGCACCCTGTGATCGTCCGCCGAGGTGGGGCGGATCTAGCCGCCGTTATCCCGGTGGAATATCTGAAACTGCTCCGGGATCTCCTGGCGCAGCAGGAGGCCGAGCAGCGCGCAGCCCAGATCGACTGGGCGAAAATGGCCCAAGACTCCACTCCTCCCCAGCAATGGTTTGAAGGGGAGGAGCCCAAGCCGTTCTGAGATCACACAGGTCGGGTATGGTTGAGCTACTCCAGCTCGGTCGCATTGTCTGGGCGGAAATTGCGGACGCAAACGGTATTCCCAAGCTGCGCCCAGCGGTGATTGTCACCCCGAGCGACCGGATTACTCCCTCTGCGCCGTTGGATGTCATCGCGGTGACAAGTCGTGTACCCGAGAGCGGATCGTCGTGCTTGCCGGCGATGACGAGCATGTGCGCTCCGGCTCGGCGCCTGGCGGGGCAGTCTACAGGATCTATCCCATCCATCCGGCCCCACCACCAACGCCCTCGGTAGAGACGCGCCAGTCCGTCAGCAAAACCACACGGGTTCCCAACCGCCGGCGTCTCAACGCTCGAGAGAAGACACACCGCTCCGTTCTCGACGGCAGCGGTCAACAGGAGACCATCAACAGCCGCCCGCCTGCGGTTCGGGTCTAGAAAAAAGGACCGGCGCCTCCGCACCTTCCACCGCCAACCACATTAACCGGACAGAAACACTTCAATTCCTTAATGGGGAAGACTACTGATTTGCACTTCGAGTCCAGCGATCTGCCCTTGGAGTCCAGCGATCTGCCCTTGGAGGCCATTGATTGCTTCCAGCAGGCTACTGAAGGATATTCCTTGCACGCTAAGTTCGCCAGTAACTTCCACGCTTCCTCTAAGGAATGCTGCCAACCTGGGACCTTCTGCGCTCAAGCCGACGCCGTTCTTGCTGACAGCCTTTATGCCAAAATGGTTATCGCTACTCCCGAACACGCCGAAGCCATCAATCGACTCTCCAATTATTCCGCAGCCACGATCGGGTTGGATTGCCGCCGCCGCTGGGGCGCCATTCACTCCACGAACGCCGATTCCAAGCTTGCTGACTCCCTTTATGGCTTCGTTGTTGTCACTGCTCCCGAAGACGCCGAAGCCATTAGTCGACTCTCCCCAGACACCGTTACCGCGGTCAGGCCCAATATTGCCACCGCCATTCTCCCCATGCACTCCAGTGCCCTGATCACTCTTTCCGAATACACCTGAGCCACCGGCCGTGTTTTCGCCGAGGATACCTGGAACCTGTTGATCGCTAGACTTTTCTGCTAAACTCATTGCTTTCTCCCTTCGGTTTTAGATTTATGTAAACTACAGACACTGCACTCGACTGCGCCTAAACTTCGAAGGTGAGCGGCGGACCGCACGATGGTGCGGCATCCGGCTGCTCCACCGTGAGGGTTAGGCGGCGGATCACCAAAGAGTGATAAACACATTGCCTGACTCGCCTACCGCGATATCAACGTTGCCGGTATAATCCGGGACGGAAAACGCGAATGGCCTATTTCCTAGGCTCCATACGTGCTTCTTGCCCCGGTGCGTCACTACAAGGATCCGCCCGGGTCCCTTCGCAACCTGAGCGGAAAGAGAGAACACGCCTATGAAGGTTGGAACTTCTGTCTCAGCGGAAAGAGAAACCTCGAGGTTCGAGTTGATCGTGACCTTAACCGGAATCACCCAGGGTTGAAAAGAAAAGGCAAGACTAGCATCACCAAAGCTATTCAGGTTTTGAAGGAGGCGGGCGAAGATACGTACCGGCGACCGAGCGACAAGCTCTCCGTTGATCCTCGTGAGGGCACTCTCTGCCGCATCATCGGTGGTCACAAAGGCGACACCGAGGTTCGCGTGCCGCTCGTTGTATCTAGTCCAGAGACTATTCCATCGCCGGCTTAGATCCGGGCGCTCGGTGGCGAGTCTCTTTCGGCACTCGCGATCCTTTCCACACGAACCGTTGATTTTGCCAATAAGTGGGACGAGCAACCCTGTTGTTTCCCGAAGGAGAACAGCGACTCGCGCGGTTGTCTCGAACTGGCGGATACGTTGCTCGTGGTACTGCCGGAAGAGTGGGGGTGCCGTCATGCGCCTCAGTCGGCTTGCGCAGTCCGCCGTGCCTTCCGACCATCGTCGTGCCAATTCCGTCATAAACCCAGGAAACTCTGGTGACCAATCAGGGGGGTTGCGACCACCGGCGTCGACGAATAAGAGAGATTTGACGACGGTGTCCATCAGACCGTAGGACTGGCTCCAGTAAGCCCTTTCATCCGGGGAAAGAAGAAAAGCGATCGGTTGCCCTGCTCCGCACTCGGAAGGGAGAAGCAACGTTCCCAGCACAGCAGCGAAGAGGGGAACGACAAGGCGTCTCGCCAACTTAGTCACGGGCAGCCCCTTATGGCCTTTCGCGCGCAGACTCTTGAATTCTTCCTCACGCTCGCTCTGCTGCCTAACCTCACGTAAGTCGATCTTGTGAGGCACCGACCGGAGGCTGCCATACCGTCACCCTTGTTGTCCTGAAGTCGTCAACGCCGGCAGTCTCCATCGGGCTAATCGTCTCTGAAGCCTAGAGTTACAAAATCCTACATCAGTTCCTAATGCTCGTCAACACGATTCGCTTTGACAGAGGACAAACTCAAGACTTTGCTTATGCTCTCCAGTAGCGCGGAAGTGCGGCCACAGGACGCCGAGCGGCGTCCAGTAGCGGGCGACAGCGGATACAATCCGCGGGTCTCGCCCGTTTCCGAGGAAGGGGCCCCGCGGATGAAGCCCGCTCCGTTCGAGTATCAGGCGTGCCCACGTCGCTGGCCACAACCCTCGACGTCCTCGCCCGCCACGGCGGGGACGCCAAGGTTGCTGGCCGGCGGCTAGAGCCTGATTCCGGTGCTCAACTTCCGGCTCGCCCAGCCGGCTCTCCTTGTGGACCTCAACAGAGTCTCCGAGTTCGACTTCCTGCGGCGGAGCGAGAACGGCGGCGCCCAGGCGCGGGTGATTCGGAGAGGGGAAGGGCTGGTTGGGTTATACCCCAGCTTTGACGAGAACGTATGTCCTTGGCCTCAGAACGGCGAGCTGTCGTTCAAGCTCGGGTACGAGCGGTAGCAGCACGGACAACTCGTTCGACATAGCGTCCAGCACGAGGACGGCGACGGGAAGAGTCGTCAAGTTCTGCTGATACGGTAGGTTCTTGTCCACCGTGATGAAAGCATCGAAGTCGTTGGCCGCGAGGGCAAGCAGCTTCCCGTTCTTGACGCCGGACCAACCAACTTCGACGACCGTTCGAACTGCGTGACTTGGCAGCGACCGCCGCAGCTTGGCTGGTACCGACTCGTCAAGCAGCAGTCGCATCTGCGAGCAGTCGCTCTCTGGCCGCTTCAAGAACCGCGATGGCTCGCTCTCGAGGTATGGACGGAAAGTCCTCCAGGAACTCCTCAAGTGACGAGCTCCCTTCGAGATAATCGAACAGGTTCTTGACGGGAACGCGCGTGCCCGTGAAACAAAGTTCCCCGCTCATGATCTCGGGGTCGCGGCTGACGAGGGATGCATCCATGGTTGCCTCCTGCAGTGCAAGTATACCTGGCTCGGAGGCGAGCGAGCGGATACAATCCGCGGGTCTCGCCCGTCTCGGTGAAAGGGGGACCCGCGGATGAAGCCTGCTCCGTTCGAGTATCAGGCGCCCAAGTCGTTGGAGGCGGCTTTGGATGTCCTCGCCCGCCACGGCGGGGACGCCAAGGTGCTGGCCGGCGGCCAGAGTCTGATTCCGGTGCTCAACTTCCGGCTCGCCCAGCCGGCTCTCCTGGTGGACCTCAACAGGGTCTCCGAGCTCGATTTTCTGCGGCGGAGCGAGGACGGCGGGCTGCGCATCGGTGCGCTGACCCGGCAGCGGCGGCTGGAGCGCGATGCGGTGGTCAAGGAGGCGGCACCGCTCCTCGCCGAGACGGTGCCATGGATCGCCCATCCGCAGATCCGCAACCGCGGGACGGTGGGGGGGAGCCTGGCGCATGCCGATCCCGCCGCCGAGCTGCCGGCTGTTGCGGTGGCGCTCCGCGCGCGCTTCCGGCTGGCCAAGGCAGGCGGCGAGCGCTGGGTCGACGCGAAAGAATTCTTCGCCGGCCTCTTCACGACCGCTCTGGAGCCTGACGAGCTGCTGACGGAGATCGCCCTGCCGCCTCTCCCGGCGCGGACCGGCTGGTCGTTCCAGGAGATCGCGCGCCGGCACGGCGACTATGCGATGGTCGGCGTCGCCGCGCTGGTGACGCTCGGGGACGACGGACGGTGCCGCGAGGCGCGGCTGGTCTACCTGAGTGTCGGCGACCGGCCGGTCGAAGCCCGCGGCGCGGCGGCGCTCCTTGCCGGTTCGGACCTCGGACCGGACGCCATCGCGGCGGCGGCGGACAAGGCGTCGCGGGACGAGATGAATCCGCGGACCGACGTGCACGCGACCACCGAATTCAAGCGGCATCTGGCGCGGGTGTTGACCGGCCGGGCGCTGCGTACAGCGGCCGAGCGGGCGCGGAACGGGAGGTCCTGAATGAGCGGTACCTATAAGGTTGCGGTCACCGTCAACGGCCAGGCCCACGAGCGGGATGTCGAGCCGCGCCTCCTCCTTTCCGACTTCCTGCGCCACGAGCTCAACCTGACCGGCACCCATGTAGGCTGCGAGCACGGGGTGTGCGGCGCGTGCACGGTGCTCTTCGACGGCGAGCCGGTGCGCTCGTGCATCCTCCTCGCCGTGCAGGCGGACGGCCACGCCGTCACCACCGTCGAGGGGCTGGCGCAGGGGCCAGAGCAGCTCCATCCGCTCCAGGAGGCGTTCTGGGAGTGCCACGGTCTCCAGTGCGGATTCTGCACCCCGGGGTTCCTGATGACTCTGGTGCCGTTCCTGGAGGAGAATCCGGACCCCTCCGAGGCGGAGATCCGCCAAGCCATTTCCGGCAACCTCTGCCGCTGCACCGGCTATCAGCACATCGTGGACGCCGTGCAGCAGGCGGCGGCGAAGCGGCGGGCATCATGAGTCTCCCGGACCTGGACCGCCTCGAGGCGCTCTTCGCCGAGCGCGAGCCTGTCGTGCGCGCGTTCCTTCCCGAGGAAGGACGGTTCGCTCGCCTGCGCCGCGAGCTGGCCGCACTTGTGGAACGCTGGCCCGATCCGGCGCGCCGGCCGCCTCTTTTCGGCGTCCTGATCGGCGTCAAGGACATCTACCGCGTCGATGGATTCCCCACCGGCGCCGGCAGCCGTGTCCCGCCGGAGGTATTTGCCGGACCGCAGGCGGCGAGCGTGACGGCGCTTCTCGATGCCGGAGCGCTGGTGCTGGGCAAGGCGGTCTCCACCGAGTTCGCCTACTTTGCTCCAGGCCCGACGCGCAATCCCTGGAATCCGGAGCACACGCCGGGGGGATCGAGCAGCGGCTCGGCGGCGGCGGTGGCGGCCGGCTTCTGCCCGCTGGCCCTGGGGACGCAGACGATCGGCTCGATCATCCGTCCGGCGGCCTACTGTGGCGTGATCGGTTTCAAGCCCAGCTCCGGCCGCGTGCCGCTCGACGGCATCATTCCTCTGGCACCGTTCTACGACCACGTCGGTTTCTTCGCGGCGGATCTGGAGCTGGCGCAACGGGCGGCTGCGGTGCTCTGCCGGGACTGGAAGCCCGCCGCTCCGGCCGGGCGCCCGCGTCTCGGCATCCCCGAAGGCCCATTTCTGGAGAAGACCTCGGAGGAAGGGCTCCAACACTTCCGCGCCACCTGCGCGCGTCTCGCGGCAGCGGGCTACGAGGTGATGCCGGTCCCGGCGCTCGCCGACTTCCCGGAAGTCGAGGCGCGCCACCGGCGGGTCGTGAACGGCGAGCTGGCGCGCGTCCACACCGATTGGTTTCCGCGCTTCGGCCACCTCTACGCCCCGCGGACGGTCGAGCTGATCCGCGTGGGGCAGGGAATCTCGGACGCCGAGCTGGAGCGCGACCGCGGCGGCAGAGCGCAATTGCGGGCCGAGCTCGATGCTCTGATGGACGAGCACGGGATCGACCTCTGGATCTCGCCGCCCGCGCAGGGGCCGGCGCCGCACGGGCTCGGCGCCACGGGCGATCCGGTGATGAACATCCCCTGGAACCAGGCGGGCATGCCCGCGCTCGGCTTGCCCGCGGGGCGCAACGCCGCCGGCCTGCCGATGGGGCTCCAGATCGCCGGCCGCTGGCAGGCGGACGAGGCGGTGCTGGCATGGGCGGGGGAGATCGCCGAGGCGCTGCCGGAGTGAGCGGCGCGCCCGTCGTCCGCTGTGCCGTCCGCCCCGGCGCCTACCACGACTCGGTCGTCCTCATGCAGCTCCAGAGGTCGCTCGCGGCCCTGCCGGGGATCGCCGACGCCGGGGTGGTGATGGCCACGCCGGCCAATCGGGAGATGCTGGCGGCGAGCGGTCTGCTCCCGGAGATGGCGGCGGAAGCGGGGGAGGGCGATCTGCTCATCGCAGTCAAGGCCGCGAGCGAGGAGGCGGCGGGGGAGGCGCTGGGGCGGGTCGATGCGCTCCTCCAGGTGCGCCGGGGTGGCGGCTCGGGCGGCGTGGGCTTCCGGCCGCGGAGCCTGGAAGGCGCGGTCAAGGCGCTGCCGGCGGCGCGCTGGGTGCTGGTGTCCGTGCCGGGCCGGTACGCGGCCGGCGTGGCCGAACGGGCGCTCGACCTCGGGCGCCACGTCTTCCTTTATAGCGACAACGTCCCCCTCGCCGAGGAAGCTGCGCTCAAGCGGAAGGCGAGCGAACGGGGGCTGCTGGTGATGGGGCCGGATTGCGGCACGGCGATCGTCGGCGGCGCCGGGCTCGGCTTCGCCAACCGCGTGCGGCGCGGCGCGATCGGCATCGTGGCCGCGTCCGGCACGGGACTCCAGATGGTGGCGAGCCGCATCCACGAGCTGGGCGGCGGGATCTCCCAGGCGATCGGCACCGGCGGGCGCGATCTCGCGGCGGACATCGGCGGCATCACTGCCCGCCAAGCCCTCGACCTTCTCGGCCGCGATCCCGAGACGCAGGCGATCGTCCTTCTCTCGAAGCCGCCGTCCCCCGCCGTCGCCGCCGCCGTGCTGGCCGCGGCGCGGGCGGTGGAGAAGCCGGTGGTGGTGAATTTCCTCGGGCTCACTCCGCCGGTCCGCCGGCTGGGGGACATCCGGTTCGCGGTGAGCTTGGAGGAGGCGGCGGAGATGGCGGTGGGACCTCACCCCCATCCCCTCTCCCATCGCCCCCCCGCCGACCGGGAGAGGGGCGCCACCTCCCTGGTCCGCGGCCTCTTCTCCGGCGGCACTCTGGCCGCCGAGGTTCGCCTGGCTCTCCAGGCGTTCCTGCCCGCCGACCGCCACGCGATTCTCGATCTCGGCGACGACGAATTCACCGTCGGGCGCCTGCATCCGATGATCGATCAGGACCTCCGGCTCCGCCGGCTGCGTGCCGAAGCCGCCGATCCGGCGGTCGCGGTCATCCTCTTGGATGTCGTTCTGGGCGACGGCGCCCACGCCGATCCGGTGGGCGAGCTCGCTCCCGTCATCGAGGCCGTCCTCGCCGCTCGCACCGGAGACCTGGACATCCTCGCCCTCGTCGTGGGCACCGACCAGGATCCCCAAGGCCTGGACGAGCAGATCGCCACCCTGGAGCGCGCCGGAGCCCGCGTCTGCCGTACCGTCGGCGCCCTCGTCGAGCGCGTCTGGGACCTCCTCGCCCCAATCGCCGAGCGCTTCCCGCCGGTCCCCCTTGATGCCCTCGAGCCGCCTGCCGTGATCAACGTCGGCCTGGAGTCCTTCTACGATAGTCTGGCCAGCCGAGGCGTCCAGACTGTGCAGGTGGAATGGAAGCCGCCGGCCGGCGGCAATGAGAAGCTCGCCGGCATCCTCGCAAGGATGAAGAGCCGTTGAAGACACACCATCCATCTTGCCGTGTTCCCCCTCTCCCGGAGGAAGGGGGGGCGATGGGAGAGGGGGCCAGGGGGTGAGGTCCATCGATGACGCCAACCGCGCCGCCGTCGAGCGGATGATGGCCGCCCGGCCGATGCTGACCGGCGTCGGACGGGCGCGCGACGTCGTCCCCGGCATGCGCGACAATCTGCTGCTGCACGCCGGCCCGCCGATCGCCTGGGAGCGCATGTCCGGCCCTCTGCGCGGCGCGGTGATCGGCGCACTGCTCTACGAGAAGCTGGCGAGCGATGAGCACGAGGCGGTCGCTCTCGTGGAGCGCGGCGAGATCGACTTCGCGCCCTGCCACCACCACGCCACGGTCGGACCCATGGCCGGCGTCACCTCGGCCTCGATGCAGGTCTATGTCGTCGAGGACACGGCTCACGGCCATCGCACCTTCTCGAACCTGAACGAGGGCTACGGCAAGGTGCTGCGCTATGGCGCCTATGCTCCGGAGGTGATCCAGAAGCTGCGCTGGATGAACGACGTCATGGGCCCGGTCCTGGGGGACGCGATCGCGATGATCCCCGGGGGCGGCGGCGTCGACCTGCGGACTCTCCTCGCCGAAGCGCTCCACATGGGCGACGAGGGGCACAACCGCAACAAGGCAGGCTCGCTCCTCTTCCTCCAGCGCCTGGCGCCGTTCATCATTCGCGCCACCGCGAGCGCGGAGACGGCCGCCGAGATCCTGAAGTTCATGGGCGACACGCCGCTCACGGTCTTGAACCCTGTGATGGCCGCCTGCAAGGTGATGGCGGACGCGGCGCACGGCATCGAGGGGAGCACGATCGTCTCGACCATGGTGCGCAACGGCACGGACTTCGGCATACAGGTGAGCGGCCTGGGAGATCGCTGGTTCACCGCCCCGGCGGCGGTGCCCGACGGCCTCTACTTCCCGGGCTTCTCGGCCGCCGACGCCAACCCGGACATCGGCGACAGCACGATCACCGAGACCGTCGGGGTCGGCGGCTTCGCGATGGCCGCCGCCCCGGCGATCGTCACCTTCATCGGCGGCACGCCCCAGGACGCCCTCAACGCCACCCTGGAGATGTACGAGATCACCACCGGCGAGCACGCCCATTTCACTATTCCCACTCTCGGCTTCCGTGGAACGCCGACCGGCATCGATCTCCGCAAGGTCGTCGAGCTGGGGATCACGCCGCGCATCAATACCGGTATCGCCCATCGGCAGGCTGGTGTCGGCCAGATCGGCGCCGGCCTCGTCCGCGCGCCGATGGAGATCTTCGAAGAAGCGCTCGTCGCCTTCGCCGAGACACATCGGATCTGACAGGAGGAGGTATGCACGTCCTTTACTTTCTGATCGCCTTCTCCTGTAAGCTAGGGTCTATGTCCTTGATGTCACCAGAAGCGCGAGCTGACGAGTGTCGAGTGGGTGAGCTTAGAGCTGCTCGAGGAGAGTCATCCACCGGCAGCCGTTTTTACCTTCCCGTAGCGGATCCGCTCTGGACTGTCGCCCGACTGCGGGACCTGCGTGGCGATGCCTGGAAAGCGCTGCGGCTCTACGTTACGGCCTGCTTGGGTCGCAACGCGATGTGCTCCTTTGGCGATCGGATTCGTGCAGCCGACGAGCGGGCTGCGGGGATGGCATCCCCGCCTCGACGTGCTGGCGAGCAATGGCGGCTGGCTTCCACGCGGCGCCCTTCGGCACCTGTCCGACCGCGGCACATCCCACGACGGGAAACGGCGACACTGCTGGCGTCACAAAGCCGAAAACAATTTACAGATGGCCCGAGAGCAGGTTAGCCATGACTGACACCGTTGCGAACCTGGGCCCCTCCACTAGTGAGGACAATAAGCCGGATAGGGTGCTCACCTTCACTATGGAAAGAATGCGTAAAGCACTGGAAGAATCGCAGGTAGTGGTCGCACAAAGCCTGACGTCTTCCCTCGGCTTTCAAGGCGACCCTCAACTGCTGGCGATCGACGAGCTGCAATTCATTCTGCGCCCGGCGGCCATCACCTTCGATCGAGGGAAAACCTTGCGCGGCAATGTGATTGAGGCTGATCGCCGGCTCTTGCTAGAACAGCAGGAAACTCCGGACGCCCTAAAAGCGGAAAGGACCGCCCAAAGCGTATCGGGACCACTTTCCGTTAGGGTCCGGCGGTACGAGTTTCCTCCCATTCAACCCACTCCATACAGAAACCTCCTCAAGGCGATGCACGGCATCTACGCCGCCGACGAATTCTCGGTCACCTATCGGGAAGAGCTTTGCAAACTTACTCTCTATTACAACCAAGATACAGAGCCACAGCGGCAGGTCTTCGGGTCGGCTTTGGAGGAGCTAGTTGCGCAAAGCCTACTCTTGTGGACCGAGCTCCTACCGGAAGTCAGGCGCACCGGTAGTCCGCATAGCCGCCAGCACGACCGGCTCTACAAGGACTTCGCGGGATCACCCTATCTGGAGCTGGTCCTCCACAACCTCCGCGAAATGATCCTGCGCCACTTGGGCGGCCCGGGATCGGAGTTCGAGGATGTCGGCGGCAACCCGTTCCTGCTTCAGTTCTTCCTTCTGTTCAGCACAGAGCCAGAGCCAGACCAGACCGGCGTCATGAGTCATACTTTGCGCTACTTTCCACTGAAGGCGGAGAGGGAACGGCTTGACGCCACAGAGATGAAGAGGGAGATACTCAGGAAGCTGACCGACAAGTCGCTCCAACTCGCGAAGGCACAGAGTCCGTCAGATTTCAGCCGGCACTATCCCTGGCGAGCGAGCAAGTCACTGGTCGGCTATGCCTATGAGACGGGCGCCGCTCGGTATTTCCCGCGCTGGCAGGACGAACCGATAACTCAAGGCGGGGACGACACCGATCGTGATATTGCGACGACAATCATGCAGACCGTGCGCGGCGATACGCCGCACCAGTTTACTATTCCTCTCTTCGCCAACCGTGAGAGGATCGGCGCGATCATTATCAATACCAAAAACGCTATCTCCGAAGCGGGCAGGCTGCTATCGATCCGCTGCGCTCGGGGGGCCGGCCTGCCCCTAGAGATGGCGCTCGACATGGACGATGAGGTTAACAACATCACCGCCAGGCTGACTGAGGTTAGAACGTACAGACACGTCCTGTCATCGCTTCTCCACGAAGAGGGAAGGTACATTACCGTGCTCGGCAGCTTCCGCGACAGTGTTTACTCGCCGTCGCCCGAGAACCCTGTCGGGCCGTGGCAAACCCAGATCCAACACATTATCGCGGACCGCGAGCAACTCGTCAACGAATTCAATACATCACCACGAGACCAGGGCACAGGGGCGGTGGACCCTATCCGAAATATTCCGGCGAGCGCGATCTTCCACGGCTTGGGACCGGCATTCGATACGCCGATGGATGAGCTCAACAACAGCGTGAGTGTCCTGAAGGAGGTCTTTCCCCAGGCCAAGATCCTCCGCATGAAGATACCTTCCGAGACTCAGAATCCTACACGGACGACGGTTCCAGCCCTTAAATCCACCGTGCTTCGTCGGATTATTGGCAACCTGATGCGCAATTCAGCCACGGTCGCGAGTGGGCGGGAGATCGACGACCCGTATCTTGATCTCAGCTTCGACGTGGTCAAACGAGTTGGTCGCTCGTACTTGGAGATCGTCGCTACAGACAACTGTGGGGGGTTCGTGGCTGGCGTTCCCCGAGGGGAGATCAGTTTTGAGATCTGGAGCAACTATCTCAAGGACTTGGAGGGGCGCGAACCGACGATACATGGCATGGGGTATTTGACCTTGCTGAAGTATGCTTCGTCGACCAAGGGAGTGTTCCGAATCGAGAACAGAGAGGACGAGCAGGGAAGGACCGGTGCACGCATCACGTTGGAGATCGGTCTACTGGAATAGAGAGGCGGGCAATGCAGATCCACGTACTGGTGATCGATGACCATCCCGCTGACGCAGAGGCCCTTCTGGGGCGGCTAGAAAAACACTTCCCACCAGATACAGCGTTTGGGCACACCGTCGTCGGGTCGGTTCGTGAAGCACTGGAGGCCCTAAGGATGCGGGCGAAGTGGGACGCGGTGTTCCTAGACATTCGCGGCATCGATAACGTGCCGGGTCGAGAGTTCAAGTCGATTGACCGCATTCGTGGGGTCCATCCGTACATCCCAATTGTGATGTTTTCGGAGCAGGTCGAGGATGAAACGATCCTGAAATACATCGATATGGGTGCCCGCACTTTCATCCCGAAGAGGGATCTTCCCAGAACCAATAGCGGAATCGACAACCAACATATAGAGCTCGTCATTCGCCAGGCACGAAAGATTGTAAGACGTATCCAGCAAGTCGTCGATGAGTACCAGCCGGTGAAGAGGTTGCTTGCCCGCTCGCTTGAGAACGGGACCGTCCGGAAGAGCGGTCCGCGTAGTGGTCTGGAGGACCAAATCCTCTTTCTGGAGGAACTGGCGAAGGACCCCGACGTGGCGCGTTTTTTTCCCCGTGTGATCCCGGACCGATCTGAAGTGATGCAGCACGCGGCCTTCTACGAGATGCCCTTCTACGAAATGAAGAACCTCTACAGGTTCGTGCTGAGTCAAGAAGATGAGGCCGGTTGTGAGGAGGTCGCACGGACAGCCATCTCCGAGGTTATTGAAGGTCCGTTCCTCGCGTTGTCCGGGAAGCATCACGTGGACGCCTTTCCTCCGGGAATTGTTCGGCCCTTGTTCTTTGAGCGGTTTGAGGAGCGGGTAAGCGCAGCCCGGGAGAAGCTGAAGGCGGTCGGTGACGCGGCGGAACCGGAGGCCCGAGACTTCCTGGGACTCCTGGATTGCCGTGAAATCGAGCTTGGGGACTCGCTCTTGAGGGCGCCGGGGGTCATCCTCAAAGAGATCGAGAAGAACGCCGACTTGCTGGCGCGCCTCAGGCCCCGGTTCCTCTCGTGGACCCACGGTGACTTGCATTTCAAGAACATCCTGCTCGACGACCGACTGCCCCGGATGATGGGAATCAAACTGGTCGATCCACGGGGAACAGGGCTGAACGGCTACCCGCCGGGCAGCAGCAGATATCCGCTGGGCAGCGGTGATCCGGCCTACGACATAGGGAAGCTTCTCTACTCTAGCAGTGGGATGAGCCACCTGATCGAGGACGAACTCCTGCGGCCGCTACGTGGCAGCCTGGCCTTCGTTGGCATAAACGCTGAGCGGGCCAAGGTGGGAGGGTTCGACCGTGTGACCAGTCAGAGGTCTTCGGTTCCGGAAGGGCTGTCGCGAGCGCGACTCAGCGTCATCCGGCCGAGCGTGCAGAGGTGGGTTTGGGACCTATTCGGGAGACTGGGTGACCACGTTCGGGATTGTGTCGAACGCACCGAATATGCGGCCCGGGATCCGGATTGGTGGCTTCGTGCCCGCCTGTACGAGGCGCTACACTTCTGCAGCCTGGCCCCGATGCGCGTCGAGGACGACCCGGAAGAGGCCACCCACCTATTCTTGCGCGGCACGGAACTGCTGAACCGATTCATCACAGATTACCAGCAGGGTCGGCTCGACCCTGTGACGACAACTTGATGGAGGGGAGTTCGATGAGTACGACGGGCAACATCGAGACGCGGGGCGCTAAGCATCGTGCGCCAAGACTATGGCTTATTGGGTTACTCGTGGTTCTCCTCATCGGTGCGGCTCTTTGGCTGGTATGGAGGAAGCCAGCGGAAACGCAGCTGATTCGCATCACCTACGCGATGCCTGAGACCGTCGCCGCGATTCCCGCGTACGTCGCGCTCGAGCGCGGGTACTGGGCGAAGGAGGGGCTAACCGTCGACGCGCAGATGTTCTCGGCCGGCCGGCTGGCGCTCGACGCCCTTCTCGCAAAGAACGCGCAGGTCATGTCGGTTTCGGAAACGCCGCTCGTACATGCGATTCTGCAGGGCAACAAGATCTTCATCGTTGCAACCGTGACGGCGCACAAGGAGGCCAAGCTCATTGTGCGAACGGACCACGGCATCCACGCGCCGGCAGATCTCCTGGGGAAGAAGATCGCGACGCTGCCCGGGACGAACTCCGATTTCTTCATGTACCGGTTCCTGGAGGCAAACGGCATCAGCCCGCGCGAGGTAAAAATCACGAACATGGCGCCTCCGGAGATGGTGACGGCGTTGGTGGGCGGCGACATCGACGGCTACTTCGCATGGGAGCCGCACATCTACTACGCGCGAGAACGCCTTCCAGGAGCGACTGCAGTGTACCCACCGGGCAACCTCTACTCGGGTCGGCACTGCGTCGCCATGAACCAGGACTTTGTGGCGCAGCACCCAGAGGTGGTGGCGAAGCTCATCCGTGGCTTCATACAGGCGGAGCGATACGTGGCCGAGCATCCTGCGGAGGCGCGGGCGATCGTCGCGAAGCGGACCGGCATGGACGACGCGGCGCTACGCGAGCTCTGGCCCGAGTACCACGTTGCGGTGCAGTTCGACCGCGAATTCGCGGAGATCCTGGACACCGAAGCGCGATGGGCGCAGGGAGAGCAGGGCTCCGCTGCTCCCATTCCGCGGATGCTGGACTTCGTCTACACCAAGGCGCTGCGTGAGGTGAGGCCGGCGTCGGTCTCGATCGGCCAGTAGGAATGCGCGGAGCGGAGCCGACAGCGCAACGGCGTCGCGAGAGTTGGGTGTGGGGCAGCGCTGCATTCGCTGTGCTGGGCGTCGCGTGGTGGGGCATCACCGCAGCCGGTGTGTTCAACGAACGGCTCGTCCCGCCGCCAGTCGATGTGCTCCGAGCGTTTACGGAGATGCTTGCGTCGGGTGAGTGGCTTCACGACCTCGGCAGCAGCCTCGGCCGGTACGGAGCCGGTTTCGCTCTGGGCAACGTGCTGGGTGTGGGGCTCGGCGTGATGACCGCCCACTCCCGCATCGCACGCTTTACCGTCGGCGCGATTCTCAATTTCGCGCGCAGCACCCCCACGATCCTCCTCATCCCGGTTGCGATGGTGTGGCTTGGGATCGGCGAAGCCGAGAAGATCCTCGTTGTCACCTGGGGCGTGCTGTTTCCGGTCTGGCTGAACACGCACATGGGGCTCGCCGCCGTCGTGAAGGAGTACGTCTGGGTGGCTCAGAGTCTCGGGGCCACGAAGGCGCAACTCTACCGGCACGTGTACCTGCCGCACACGCTCCTCCATATCGTGACGGGGGCTCGGATAGCGGTGTCGACCGGCTTCTTCGCTCTCGCGGCGACTGAGGTCGTTGGCGCGTTCAGTGGGATCGGCTTCCGGGCGTTTTTCTCCTATCAGATCTTCCGTACCGACCGGATGATCGTTGCCATCCTCACGCTCACTTCGGTGGCGTTCGTCGTCGATCGACTCTTCGTTCTGGTCGTTCGCCGAGTAGTCCCCTGGTGGCGCCATGCACAGTTGGAAGGCTGAGGTTCCTCCCCGGCAACACGATGATCACACTAGAGGCAGTATCCGTGGTCTACGACGACGGGCATCGATCGGTTGAGGCTCTCCGCGATCTCAGCCTCGCAGTTGCCCGCGCTGAGTTTGTGTCTCTCGTCGGTCCATCGGGGTGTGGCAAGTCAACCATTCTTCACGTCATCGCCGGGTTCATTGCGCCGCAGAGCGGCACCGTCACCATCGACGGGAAGCCGGTGACGGGACCAGGCACCGACCGCGGCGTTGTGTTTCAGCGTCACAACCTCTTGCCGTGGAAGACGGTCCGCGAGAACATTGCTCTCGGATTGAAGATGCAGAATGTGCCCTTCGAAGAGCAAACGCGGATCGCTGATGACTGGATCGCGAGGATCGGGTTGCGAGGATTCGAGGAAAGTTACCCCGACGAGTTAAGCGAGGGGATGCGGCAGCGAGTCGGCCTCGCCCGCGCATTCGCCACAGATCCGGCTGTGCTTCTTATGGACGAGCCCTTCGCGTCACTCGACGCTCTGACGGCAATCAGAATGCGGGAGTTGCTCGTGTCGATTTGGGAGAGATCCGCAAAGGTAGTGCTCTTTGTCACCCATGACATCGACGAGGCCATTCTTCTCAGCGACCGTGTCATCGTCTTGACTGATCGGCCAGCGCGAGTGCGGAAGGAAGTCGGAATTGACCTCGCGCGACCGCGCTCATACGAGCGGTCGCTCGGTGGCGACGCTGAGACGGTCCGACGCGAATTGCGTTCGTTGCTTCTGGCGAGAAGCCAAGGCGCGGAGGATTGAGAGAGCTGGCTGGCGATAGGCAGTCAGCCAATCAAGAGGCGCACATGGTTTCACCCCTGGTCTTTCTCAGCTATTCACACGCAGACCGGTCGGTCGTTGACAGACTAGCAGATGATCTCGGAAGCATCGGCGTGTCTGTGTGGAAGGATACAAGCGGAACAGCACCAGGCAGACCGATCCCAGAGGCAATCGAGACCGCGCTGCAGGCAGCAGACTATTTGCTCCTCTGCCTTTCGGATAATTCGCTTCGCTCGAACTGGGTAAAGCTAGAATACGGTGCGGCTGTCGCACTCTGGGTAAAGACGCGCAAACCCACTATAGTACCTTTACTGCTTACTGAGGTCATAGTACCGCCACTGCTAGCCAATATCAGGTACGTCGATTTTAGGGGTGACTATCAGCTCGGGTGGAAGCAACTTTCTAGTATCTTCCCTCCGGCAGGCCTTCGCGTTGGGGGCAGCACTGGAACGGGCGTGCACATTCTGAAGTCATTTCTCGGCCAACTGAGGAGAGCGTTCCCGTCGCTGCCCATTAATGAGACCATTGATATTTCGGAAGAAATAGTGCGACTGACAGCGCGCCCCTCATCATTTGGCCTCGACGCGGGAGTCGTCGGTGAAAGGCCAGGGGAGGGATTCAAGACGACCGTGGATTGGGTTGAGGTTACTAGGGATAGGGTTGTCCTGATTGTGCCTCCCACGGATCCGTTGTGGGGCGTACACAGACTTCAAGAGGCCGACTTGGGCAATGCCCTAAGACGGCCCGGAGTGCGATTCGTGAGCAGACCAAAGGCGTCGGGCATGTACAGAGCTACATTCAGATATCTATCTCAATTTCTGCAACGGAGCGAAGTGGAGCAGCTATTGGGAGAAGTCAGGCTTTACAGTGTAGATCAAGTATGCGATTTTGTTGCGCAAGGCATCGGCATGGCGATTCTCCCCAGCATCCTTTTGGGTGATGCTGTGGCCCAAGGTAAAGTGTGGGCTGTAGAGCTACCAGGTGATACGAGCCGATCGTGGTACGGTCTATGGCCCAAGAACCGCGAACGGACGCAGGCAGCAGAGCACTTGGTCAGCCTGTTCAAGAGCACGTCTGCCGAGGATCGGCCTGAAGGAGTTTGAGTGGAAGAGCACGCTGCCCGAGGGCTATAAGATTTTGACCCACCCCACTCTTCGATCTGAGAAGGAGGAGCCCGTGTACGTCCCCTATGACATGAGCAAGGTCAAGGTCCTCGACCTGTCGCAAAACTTCAGCATGGATTCTCCGTCGTTCGCCTTTTACGAGGGCCCGACGGTGAAATGGGTGAAGCGGCTGGCGTTCGAAGGCGTGAACGCGCAGCTCATCTCGACGACCAATCATATTTCGACTCATCTCGACTCGCCGATCCACTTCTACGATCCCGGCCCGGACATCGCAGGCATCCCGCTTTCGACGCTGTTCGGCCCGGCGTGCATCGTCGACATCTCACAATTCGGCATCGGCGACTACCAGATCTACGGCCCCGAGCACTTCGAGCAGTGGGAGAAGAAGACGGGCATCACGATCGAGCGCGGCGACATCCTGATCATCCACACCGGCTATCACCACTGGTACAACGAGGACTGGTACAAGGTCCACAACCAGGAGAAGCCGGACCTGCCGAAGATGTTCCTGAAGCATCCCGGGCCGCAGAGCCGTTTCTGCGACTGGATCCTCGACCGCGGCATCCGCTGGCTGGGCGTCGACTGCATCGCCGCCGATCATCCGTGGAATACCAACGTGCGTAAAGCGCGTCCCGACCTCATCCCCGAGGTGGAGGCGGCGATCGGGATGTCGCTCGATCAAGCCTTTCCCTGGCCGGCGGACTACCAGTGCATGCATGTGAAGCTCTTCCCGCACGGCGTCTTCCACGCCGAGAACGTCGGCGGCCAGATCGACGAGGTGCTCGACCAGAAGGTCTGGCTCGGCTGCTTCCCCTTCCGTTTCAAGGGCGGCGAAGCGGCCTTCTCGCGGATCGTGGCGTTCGTGGAGGAGAAGAGCGCTTGACCGGCAGGCGACTCTCGCGTACTCCGAATTCCAAAGCGCAGACGCCCGGAGGACGTATGATCGAAAAGAAGTCCCACCGTTCCTATCATGTCAGTCCAGATCCGCGAGGCGGCTGGAACGTCAGAAAGGGTGGCTCTCACCGCGCCTCCAAGCGTTTCGATGAGAAGAAGGTCGCTGTCGAGTGGGCTCTTCGGGTCAGCAGGAAGCAAAGGTTCGACTGCGTCCTCCACCGAAGGGATGGCACTGTCGAGAGCTATAGCGTTTGGATCGGAGAGCAATCATGACGACGCAACAGATCGGCCTCCGCACCAAGCGCAACGAGGATCCCCGGCTGTTGACCGGGCGGGCTCTGTTCGTCGACGACGTCGATCTGCCGGGGATGCTGCACGCGGCGTTCCTGCGCAGCCCGCATGCGCACGCCCGTATCCTGGGAATCGATACCTCGCGGGTGCTGGCGCGGGAAGGAATGGTCGCCGTGTATACGGCGGAGGATCTCGGCGCCTATTGGCAGCCGGGGCCGCTTCTCGTGCCGCCGCCTCCCGTGGCGGGGTTGGTGTTCAACCAGCGCACGCAGGTGCCGCTGGCGAAGGGGAAGGTGCGGCAGCTCGGCGAGCCGGTGGCGGTGGTGGTGGCGGTGTCGAGATACGTCGCCGAGGACGCGCTGGAGGACATTGTCGTCGACTACGAGGCGCTGCCGGCGGCGGTGGACCTCGAAAAGGCGCTCGCTCCCGGCGCGCCGCTGGTGCACGAGGACGTGGGCTCGAACGTCGCCGCGCACGTGGTGCAGAAGAAGGGGGACTGGGAGGCGGCGCGGACGCAGGCCGACGTGGTGATTCGCCGGCGCTATTCCTACGACCGCGGGGCCGCGGCGGCGATCGAGAACCGCGGCGTGGTGGCGCAGTGGGACCACCGCGCGCAGCGCATGACCATCTGGGACACGACGCAGGCGCCGATCCCGATTCGCAACGGCCTGGCGGCGATGCTGGGCCTTTCCGATCACCAGGTGCGCCTCGTCGCGCCGTTCATCGGCGGCGGATTCGGTCCCAAGATCATGATGTTCTATCCCGAGGAAGTGGTGATCCCCTGGATCGCGCTCCGCTTGGAAAAAACGGTCAAATGGATCGAGGACCGGGCGGAGAACTTCGTCGCCACCACCCAGGAGCGCGGCCAGATCCACGAGGCCGAGATGGCGCTGACGAAGGACGGCCGCATCCTCGGCGTCAAGGATTCGTTCCTCCACGACACCGGCGCCTACGATCCCTACGGCCTCACGGTGCCGCTCAACAGCCAGTGCACGCTGCTCGGACCGTATGACATCCCGGCTTACGCCAGCGAATTCACCGCGGTGTTCACCAACAAGACGATCGTCACGCCGTACCGCGGCGCGGGCCGTCAGCACGGCGTCTTCGTGATCGAACGGCTCTTGGACGCGGCGGCGGGGGAGCTGGGCATCGACCGTGTCGAGATCCGCCGCCGCAACTTCCTGCGCCCGGACGAATTCCCGCATAATCACGAGATCATCTATCAGGATTTCGCGCCGCTCTATTACGACAGCGGCAACTATGAGCCGGTGCTCGACAAGGCGCTGGCGATGATCGGTTGGCAGGACTTCAAGGAGAACGAGCAGCCGCGCCTGCGCGCCGCCGGCCGCGCAGTGGGCATCGGGATCGTAGCCTACGTGGAGGGGACCGGGATCGGCCCGTTCGAAGGGGCGCGCGTCCAGGTGCAGACGAGCGGCAAGGTGACCGTGGTCACCGGCGTCGGCACGCAGGGGCAGGGCCACTTCACCGTCCTTGCCCAGGTGGCCGCGCAGCAGCTCGGGGTAGAAGTGGACGACATCGAGGTGGTGACCGGCGACACGGACCAGTTCCACTGGGGCACCGGCACGTTCGCCAGCCGCGGCGCGGTGGTGGCGGGCAACGCCGTGCACGAGGCCGCGAAGGTCGTCCGCGCCAAGACGCTGAAGCTCGCGGCGGAGAGGCTCGAAGCTTCCGAGGAGGACGTGGAGCTCGCAGGCGGCGCGGCGCGCATCAAAGGGGCGCCTGAGCGGTCGATCTCCCTGGGCGAGCTCGCCCGCCTGGCGAATCCGATGCGCGGGGCGGTCAAGCCGGGCACCGAGCCGGGCCTCGAATCGACCAACTACTTCGGTCCCTACCGCGGCGCGACGGCGAGCGGCGTCCACGCCTGCATCGTGGAGGTGGACCCCGAGACGTTCCGCGTCGACTTCAAGAAATACGTCGTGGTCCACGACTGCGGTGTGGTGATCAATCCGCTCCTGGTGGACGGCCAAGTGCACGGCGGCGTGGCGCAGGGGATCGGCAACGCTTTCTACGAGGAGCTTGTCTACGACGACAACGGCCAGCTCCTGAACGCCTCGTTCATGGACTTCCTGCTCCCCACGGCGCTCGACGTGCCGCGCGTCGAGGTGGGCCACGAGGAGACCCCTTCGCCGCTCAACGCGCTGGGCACGAAAGGCGCGGGGGAGGCGGGCGCGATCCCGGTCGGAGCGCTCTTCGCCCAGGCGGTGGAGGACGCTCTCGCGATCCCCGGCTTCGAGATCCGCGAGATTCCGTTGAAACCGAGCCGGCTCTGGGAGCTGGCGGAAGCGGCGAAGGCCGCCGCGGCGGTGTGACGCTCCACGGGCGGCGGCCGGCTCCGGCTACTTCACCAGCTTGTAGCAGGCGTGCAGGAGCTCGGGCGGCGGATCGCCCTGGTAGGGGGCGCGGACGATCGTCCCGTTGGTGCTGAAGTCGTAGGGGGTCGTGTCGGGCGTGTTGTGACGGAGCTTGAGGACGATGCCCGCCGGCGTCGACGTGGTGCACGGGTTCTGGTAGGCGGGAGCGGGGGCGATGATCGAGCGGTTGGCATCCCCGACGGCGACGGTCACCATGGCGGTCTGGGCCCTGCCCTGCGCCCGCGGGTAGTCGATCACGGTGAAGATCTGGCCCGGCTCGGCCGGTGGGGTGAAGCGGGCGGTGGCGGGCCGTGAGCCCTTGGCCCAGGCGACCGCGGCCAGCGATGTGATCAGGGTCAGAAGGATCAGTGCAAAGACGCCCGGCTTTCTCATGATCGAACCTCCTTCTCTTCTGAATGAGCAAAGATCGTGCCCGGAGCTGACGGACCACGGTTCACCGAGCCGGGTTCCGTCGTGCCGCAAGGCGCCCTCACCCCCGGCCCCTCTCCCAACTCCCGCCCCACACCCCCGCCGGGAGAGGGGAGACAAGAAACCAGAATCTCCAGTTTTTCTCCCCTCTCCCGGGGAAAGGGCGGATGGGAGATGGGAGAGGGGCCGGGGGTGAGGGCGCTTCCGGCGGCGACTTTGAGGGAACCCTGCGTCTGCTCCGCCGCCTTTCCCCGGAAACCCGACTGCTTTATCCTGAAGGAGGTCACCACGCGGAGGACCTGGCTATGGTGCAAATCGCGTTTCTCACTCTCTTCCTGGGGCTGACCTCGGGCAAACAGCCGGTCGGCTTGGCGGTGCGGGGACCGGTCGCGGCCGTGGAGATCGTCCTCGACGGCGCAGCCGTGGTCCGCCTCGGCGGTCCGCCCTGGCGCACGCGGATCGACTTCGGATCCACCTTGGAGCCGCACGAGCTGGTGGCGCGGGCACTCGACGACAAGGGGCAGGAGGTGGGGCGGGCGCGGCAGATCCTCAACCTGCCGCGGGCGCCCGCGGAGATGGACATCCTGCTCGAAAACGGGCCCAAGGGGCAGCCCGTCGGAGCGCGCCTGACCTGGCGCAGCCTGACGGGAGAGAAGCCCGCCGCGATCGGACTGCTGCTCGACGGCCAGCCGGTGCCCCTGGACAATCAGGCGCATGCGGTGCTGCCGGCTGTCAATCCCGACGTCTCGCACATCTTGAGCGCCATGGTCCGGTTCTCCGCCACCGTGGCGGCGCGCAAGGACGTGGGATTCGGCGGACGCTGGGGAGGCGAAATCTCCGCGGAGCTGACGGCGGTACCCGTTCGCCTGCGGCCCGGCAAGGCCCTGCCTGCCGTGGCGGCGCTCCAGGGGTGGGTGCTGGCCGCGGGCAAGCCGGTGCCGGTGGCCGGCGTCGAGGAAGGCCCGGCGCAACTCCTCATCGTCCGCGACGGCGAGGCCCGCAAGCCGCTGGAGGGCTACGACCGCGAGAAAGCGGGGAAGAGCCTGGTCGCCGGGATGGGCGAGATCCGCCGTTTCCAGATGACCCTGGGCAAGGACGACGCGGTGCGCTTCATCTGGCCGGCCGCCAAGACGACGGCGGGCGCCGGCCTGACGGCCGAGCTGTTCGACTCCTCGCGCGACTATACGGCCAAAGACGGCGGTGTCCTCTGGCTGCTCGGGCGCGCCCTGCCGCAGACCGACAAGGCGGAGCAGCGCCTGGCCGACGCGGTGGCGGTGGCGGGTCTCCAGGCGCTCGGCGGCAACCGTCCCCGCGCCGTCCTCCTCGTCCTGGGGTACGGTCCCAAGGACGCCAGCCGCTACGATGCCGGCACGGTCAGTCACTATCTGGAGTCCGTCCGCGTCCCGCTCGTGGTCTGGTCGCTCACCGATCGCAATTCGCCGGCCCTGTTCGCCTGGCCCGGCGCCGAGGACATCTCGTCCGTCGCCAAGCTGGAGGAGTCGTTCGCGCGCTTGAGCGAGAATCTGGCCATGCAGCGCATCGTCTGGATCGAAGGCAGCCACCTCCCCGGGTCGATCACCTTGTCGCCGGCGGCGGCGGAGGTGGTGGAGCTGGTGCGGTAGGCGCGATTCCACCGTACCCAGGGCGTTGCCCTGGGTACGCCAGGGTTACGCCGCCTGCCAGAGCCGATCGACTCTTGCGTGGCACGGCTCCACAACGCGGCTTCTGAAACCACAATGGGCCATTATGGTTTCATGACGGCCCTCCGGAAACCACAATGGGGCATTGTGGATTCATATGGC
>Ga0075436_100000421_pt1 | contig 27135 bp, 24 predicted proteins | sample RhiMethybrSRZTD5_FD_75303 | JGI IMG/M metagenome (GOLD analysis project Ga0075436, IMG submission 75303) | Populus rhizosphere microbial communities from Tennessee, USA - Rhizosphere MetaG P. TD hybrid SRZTD5 | ecosystem: Host-associated > Plants > Roots > Rhizosphere > Soil | place: USA...
TGCCAGTGTTCGGCGCGTTCTTTGTCAGAGAGCGCAGAGTGGAGAATTGCCACTTCGTCGCCGAAAACCGCATGTACATCCGCCGCAACTGCCGGAGTGAGACCGATTTCCGGAACCAGCAAAATGGCCGAGCGGCCTGAGTCCAGGACCGATTTCATAGCCGCAAGGTAGACCGCGGTTTTGCCGGAACCGGTCACGCCGTGAAGAAGAATGCCGGAGAAGAATTGTCCCTCGACGGCCGCGCGAATTTTTTCCAGCGCCTTCTGCTGTGCTGAATTGAACTCAAACTCGGCCCCTCGCGCTGCTAGCGTCGGCCTGGTGAATTCAATCGGCTCATCCTTGAGTTCAACCAGTCCACGCCTGACCAGGGTGGCCAGCGTGCTTCGCGGGGTTTCAAGCTGCCGCAGATTCTCGACTGCAACCCGTCCGCCCGCTGCCGCAAGCGTCTCGACCAAAAGCTTTTGGTTGGCGTTTAGTTTTCCATCAGAATGATTCAAGACAGCGACCTGCCTTACACGAGCGGCGTCGCTGATGTGGGAACAATCCTCGCGTGCAATCCACTGCTTTCGCAGCATACCGTCGAGCAATTCACGCGAGGCCCGCGCCGCCGACTTCAGTGTTCCTTCGCGGCTTTGATCTCGAGCTGCGAGATAGTCCAGCACGCGATACTCGGCATACTGGTCTTCCGCGCTTTTCTTCGACCTTTTAGAGGACCCAGTTTCTCCTGCCAAATGCAGCGCAAGATGTCCTTGCTCGGTGATCCTATAGGCCACCTCGCGCCGGAACTCAGCGTTCAACGGCAGCATGGTGCGAAAAACTTCGCCGACTGGGGCCAGATAGTATTCGCTGATCCATTTCCCCAGGCGCAGAAGTTCGTCGCTAAGCGCTGGCGAGTCTACCTCATCGAGAGTTGCAAGAACCTTCTTCGTAGCGACCGTCGGGGCACGGTCGTGCAATTCGGTAACGATGCCCACGAGTCGCTGGCGCCGGAAGGGCACAACGACGCGCTCCCCGAGCACAGGACGTATTCCCTCTGGCAGTTGATAGGTAAAGACCATATCAAGGGGCAAGGGGACGGCCACATCACAAAATTGACTCATCGGAGAAGGAGAAGATGAATCCTAACATCCACGAAGCCAGCTGCACGCTCCGGGCGGAATACCGGCTGGTGGGTCAGTTCGGTTGATGCGCGCTGCAATCCGCAGACGCTTTAAGCAGACTCAGCTCTGAGGATCTGGAGCTTTATGAGCCTGGGCTAGTTCGGATGCCGACGAGATGTCGGCAAGGTGCCGGAGTATCGTCAAGTTTTGCACTGCGGTGCTGTGGATCGCTGTGCTTGGGCAACTATCCGACCATTATAAGAGGTGCAGAAACGAATTTTGACCTCACGGTTAGACCATAATCCATGCCAAAGGTTTGCGATTGAAACTGACCCGCTACCGACTACAGGCTAGTCCGAACCTCATCTCGGCTGCGGTCTAAGGTGCCTTCTGCAGGCAATCGCTGGAAGTGTAAATAGTTCCTAAGGATGGAGGTTGAGAGGAAAATTTGACCTAAGGTCTTTTACCTAAGGATTCCTCGGGTGTGAAGTGCGAAACCGAATGATTGCCCGACCAGAAATGTACCGGAGAGTAATATTTCTGAACTTCCACAGATTTTTATTATCTAAATAGCACTTCTGTGCCATTTACTTACCCTGTTTTGTTAGACTTTCACCAGTGGTACCCACCGGCCCGAGGGCCGCACTCACTAGGGAATCAGGCAACTCTCGGGATTTCAGGCTGTTGACGTGGTTGCTCCCGTTTGTGGAAATCTGTGCATTCTTTTTCCTATTACTTCGGTCGGCTGGCATCGGATGTGCAAAGCATTTCCAATAAACTCTGACCTTTAAGTTTCTAACCTGCGGGCTGACTCTGGCCGCTCTCGCAGACCATTCCACTAGAAGGGGTTTTTGATATGGAGGAAAAATCGTTACGTCCGAGAGAGCGGCAGGTCGTTGAACTGCTCTTGCAAGGTTGTGACAACGACGAAATCTCCAAGCAATTAAACATGGCGCGACGGACGGTGAAAGCCCATTTCAACCGCCTGTTCCAGCGTTATGGAATAACTGGCGGAGTCAAACGGGTAAAACTTGCAACACTCTTATATAGGAGACAGCTATGTTCAGAGGAAGAAATGGCAGTGGGACACCAAGCAATCGGGAACAACGGGTTATCGAGCTTGTTGCCCAAGGACTCAAGAACCGAGAAGTCGCAGACGAAATCGGAACTTCCGAACACGTCGTCAAAAACTATCTCCGCACCATCTATGACAAACTGGGGCTCTGGAACCGCGTAGAGCTTGCACTATGGTATGAGGCGCGCAGGCATGAAGGTCTGGCGCTGGCCCAAAGCCATTAAAATTACGCAAAAGAAAATCTCAAAAAATTCGCCGGGCTGGTCCCGGCGATTTCCTTTTTCGATTTCATACGGCTATCAGCTCTACTGGCAAGCCAGTCCCGTCGCTGGCTCGTACCGTTCCTGCTGCGCCGCCCGCTGAGCCGCAAAACGCCCCTCGGGCGTTTTCCCGTAAAGATCCGATCCAGGACAGTAGTACAGCGCGGTGCGCACGTCCATCCATACGTTGACTTCGGGATTGCCATAAATGGTTGCGCGGCCGGGAGCGTGGGCCAATCCTAGCCGAACCATCACCGACTGAAACCAGGTGGGTTGAGTGCTTGAAGAAGGCCATGCGGAAATCACGCCGAAGGCAAGGACCGCTGCTACCATCACCAGCAGCAGATCTCGCCCGCGAATCTTCGAGAGAACCGATCGCGATATGCGGGACCGCGCCGGAAGGTCGTCTAGTGACTGCAATCGCACTTCTCCGTTGCGCTCCACTGGCAGCGGTTGGAAATACGAGAGGTGATCGACACGAGCGGCGGTGGTGGGAGGCGCGGGCGCTCGCTCTGAAAGCACCGGTTCAGCAGGAGCGATCACGCGCGCGAACGCGCCTGAGCTTGGGCGGGTAAAGTCAGACTCTGGATTTCTTGCCTCTGCGTCAGGCTCAGGGTCGGCTGGACTAGCGGGCTCTTCCAAGGTGCTTTGCGCCTTTTGGATATGCCACATGGACGCCCACTTGCTTTGCAAACCTTCTGCTGGAGCTGCGGGCGGGCGCGGCATGCTGCAGTAGCCACAGAAAGATTCATCGGCCGCGAAGGGCCGCCCGCAGACTCGGCACCTGTCTACCATCGTGGCAGAACCCGCCTGAGCAGCCGACAATGAATCGCTGATATCTGACTCTTCCTCCTCTGCGACTATAGGAGCGGTCACGGGAGAATCTTCGACAATTGCCCCCGCGTCTTTGAACGATTCCTTCTGCGGCGCGGCAGTAGCGATCTGATCATCGCTACTACCATTCGCATTTTCCCGTTCCACTGCGGCTGGCTGCTCCAAAATTGCCGTCGCCAAATCTGCAAACGACCGGCAAGCCTCGATCTCCGATTCTCGAAATCCGCCCGCCTTCGACCAGCGCACCTCTATCAAGCCTGCCAATTCACCATTGCGAAAGACCGGAGCTGCAACCAGAGAGCCGACCCCAAGACTGGCGCACAGGGAAGCATCCAGCCGAATATCTGTTTGGGCATCAGCGCTGTCGAATATCTTCCCGACTTTGAGCCGTTCAGTCGCTACCAGCGAGTGCGATGCGACCGAACTGCCTGGGATCGACGCCGGTATGCCCGATTCCGCAACGCAATCGAGGTATCCATTGGTGATCAGACTGAGGCTGACGCCGGAGGCTTGGACAATGGTTAGAAGGCGTCCCGTAGTCAACTTCGCTGCGGCGGCGAGGTCAAGCCGGCCAGCCCGCACCGCCGACTGGATCTCGGCAATCTCAGCAAATACATGCGCCGTATCCAGGCGCGGATTATTAGCGCGCAGGGTGTCATTATGAGCCTGCACAACATAGGCAGCTGCCAGTAATCGCTGGAAGGAAATCTCGTCCAGCTCCGGCTTCTGCTTCGCACCTATAGACGCAAACCTCAAGCTGGTACTCCGCTTGAAATATTGTAAAACACGTTAGGGCCTGGGGTGGTTGGATCGGAACGCCTTTGAAATCGCTAGGGCAAGGTAAGTAGGGATCCCGGATTCCGGTTCCCAAAGGTCGTTGCTTGAATCGAAACTCAAGAGATTAACGAGACTTCGCTTACCCGTGCGGTTCGACCGCCGCTCATATACAAATGCACCGCCGGCGTGATGATGAGCGATAGAACCATCGAGACCAGAATTCCGCCAATCACCGCGATTGCCAGCGGCTGCAGCATCTGTGACCCTGCGCCGATAGCAAAGGCGAGCGGCAGCATTCCCGCGATTGTCGCCAGAGCCGTCATCACGATCGGTCGCAAACGGCGGTGACTGGCTTGCAGCATGGCTTCCTCGGCGGAAGCTCCGGTGGCGCGAATTCTCTGATCGGCGTCGAGCAGGAGAATTCCGTTTTTCGCCACAATTCCCACCACCATAATCATTCCCATGAACGATGACACGTTGAACGTGGTGCGGGTGATCAGCAGCGCAATAAATACTCCGGAGGTCGAGAGCAGCGCGGAAGCCAGAATCGCGACTGGAGCGGCAAAAGTTCCAAATTCGAACAACAACACGATGAAGACCAAAACGATTGCCATAACCAGCACCAAGGCGAAGTCGCGGAACGATTGCTGCTGCTGCTGATACAGCCCGCCATATTCAACTCGAATACTGGGCGGCAGATGCAGATCGGCAACCGCCTTCTGCACTCCTGCCATGGCGCTGCCCAAATGCGACTCGCTTTCAGTTCTGCCGGTTACGCTGACGTTGCGCTGCAAATTCTCACGGCGAATTTCGTTCTGGGGTGCGAGCTGGGTGACTGTGGCCAGCGATCCCAGAGTTGCGGTGTGACCGCTGGCACTGGTGAGTAACGTGTTGCCTATGTTTTCGAGCGACGCTCGTTTGTCGGCTGGAAAACGTACCCGCACGGTGTAGACGCGGTCATTGGAGACAACCGGCATGGCCGCAGGTTCACCTTCAACGATGGCAGCCGCGTCGGTTGCGACCTCTTCGGCGGTAAATCCGGCGCGCGCCGCGATGGCAGGATCGATCTGGAAATTTACTGCCGCGCTCGAGATTGTGTTCTCGATCCCGTTGAACACATCCGTAACCCCTTCCACTCCCTGCTTGGTCTTTTCGTCAAAGCGAATGGCGTCGGCGACTTTGGGCGCCCATGTCTGAAGCAGTGAGGGATCTTGCGAAAAGAGCTTGATCACCACCGGTTCCGGCTCACCGGTAAGGTCACCGATCATATCCTGTAAGACCTGAATGAACTCCATGTCCACGGCCGGCTCCTGTGCCGTGACCTGCTCGCGAACGTCTTGCATCACATCGTCGATGGCGCGAGTCCGGCATGAGCTTGAAAAAAAACGTCTGAAGAGTCCGCACTGTGGCTTCAGCTTGACTAGAATGTCGCCCTTGTTGGCTTCCGTCACCGCAGCCAGCCCCAGCTCTGCGCCGGTGCGGCGGGAGGTGCCCTCGACCTCAGGCACCGCTCTGATGATCCGCTCCACGTGCAGGAGCATGCGGTTGGTTTCGGAGAGCGACGATCCTGCGGGAGTCAAATAATCCAACGTGAATCCCCCTTCATCCATTCCCGGCAGCAGGCCGGTGTCGATGAAATAAAAGCAGAGGAATGAAGCGGCGATGAGCAGCGCACTCATGCCGGCCAGCCAAAAAGGTTTCGCGACCGCGCGTCGCAACCAGCGCTGATGAAACTCGATAATGCGGCGGAAGAAATTTCCGGTCGAAGCTTCTTCCGCGGCGAGCAACTGCGCCACAGTTTCTTCTTCGCCCGCAGAGCTTTCGTCTTCGGACCCGCGCTTGCCGATGAAGTAGCTGCTTAACGTCGGGGTCCATGTCAACGCAAGTGCGAGGGAAGTGAATAACGCCACGCCCATGGTCAGCGCAAGCGCTCGGAAAAAAGTTCCGGTCACACCAGTGATTACAATCAGCGGAACGAAAACCACAATGGGGGTCACGGTTGAGCCGATCAGTGGTACCGTGATTTCAGCCAGCGCGCTGCGAATAGCTTGCAATCGCCCTTGTCCTGCATCGCGATGCAGAACGATGTTCTCGACTACCACAATTGCGTCATCGATCACCAGCCCAACGGCAGCAGCCAGGCCACCCAGGGTCATCAGATTGAAAGTCTGGCCGAGCATCTTGAGAGCAACGAAGGTGACCAGAATCGTGACCGGAATGACCAGCCCCGCCACCAGCGATGTGCCCCAATCGTGGAGAAAAACCACCAGAATGATCGAGGCCAGCACTAGCCCAAGCAGAATGGCATCGCGAACACTCTTGATCGATTCGCTCACGATGATCGATTGATCGTAGAACGGTTGAATCTGAATTCCTGTCGGAAGCGATTTGCGAATCTGCTCCAGTTCGGCGTGAACTTCATCCGCCACTTGCATGGTGTTGCTGTCAGGCTGACGGTTGATGTTAAGCAGCACCGCCGGCTTACCATTCGCTGTAATGATGGTGTAAACCGGCTTCACGCCGGGAACTACGCGCGCCACATCGCCGACCCGGACGGGAATGCCAATCTGCGTAGTCTTGATCGTGACCGCCGCAATCTCCGCTGGCGTGCGCACCTGGCCGCTGATTAATCCGAGCACCAGCTGATGATTCTGCTCGAACAGCCCCGGCGAGTCGATCAGGTTGGTGCGTTTCATCGCGTCGAGGATGTCAGTCACGGTGACGCTCGCACTGAGCAGCTTCGCCGGATCAGGCTCAATGTAGAACTCCGGCTGTTGGCCGCCCTGAACGAACACGGTTGCCACACCATTTAAGCGGTTGAGACGGGGCTTGAGTTCATAGGTCGCTGTCTCCCAAAGCTGGGTTTGCGGGACCGTATCCGAAGTGAGGCTGTAACCCATGATCGGGAAGCTGGCGAAGGTCATCCGGTTGGGGACGACGGTTGCGGTCGGCGGAAGTTCGGGCTGCACCCGCGAGATAGCAGCATTCACGTACTGAAGCGTCTGAAACATGTCGACGTTCCAGTCGAAGAACAGATCAATTTCCGCCGAACCTCGGCTGGTGATGGAGCGGACCGCTGTGAGTCCGGGAACGCTGTTCACGGCTTCTTCAATCGGCCGCGTGACCGTGACCATCATCTGATCAATGGGCATGACACCGTTGTCGGCGGCGATCAGAATGCGCGGAAAGTTGGTGTTAGGAAAAACTGCGATCGGGATGGTGAATGCCAGATAAATGCCCAGCGCGGCAATCGTCAGAATCAGAAAGATCAGCGGCTTGGAGTGCCGAGCAAACCAGAACGAGGATTCGGCCCGGTCCACGCGCGCTACTCCTTTTCGCCCTTGGTTTGGGAATCTTCCTGCTTGCTTTGAGAATTTTCTTGCTGCGTAATTTTTCTGTTATCGGGAAGGCCGTAAGCGCCAGAAGCCACAATGCGGTCGTTCGCGGAGAGGCCGTCGACGATCTGAATGCGATCACCATCGCGAATACCCGCTTTCACCTCTTTTTGATGTGCGTGGCTGTCGGGCCCAGCGACCATCACTGAAGTAGTTCCATCCTGCCCGGTGAGCAGCGCCACCGCGGGGATCGTCAGAGCATCTGGCACGGTACGCGCAGTTACGGAAATCTGCACACTGCTGCCCGGCTTCAACCGAGCCGCAGGATTTTTCGCCTGCACCCAGATTTCGACAGTAGTGCTGTTGGTGTCGAGCGCGGGACTGACGACTGAAACCTTCGCTGCGATCGGCTTGTCGAATCCAGCTGCGACTATGCTTGCGCTGTCGCCGATTTTCAACAGAGCGGCGACTTGCTGCGGAATGTGCGCGCGCGCCGTGACCTGCGAAATATCCATGACCGTGAGCAGAGGCGTACCCGCGGCGGCCATTTCCCCGGGATATAGAGGACGATCAGTGACCACACCATTGATCGGACTGCGGATCTCAGAATAACTAAGCTGCGCGCTTGCTCCCTGGTATTTGCCCTGCGCCGATTCCAGCTGGCCTTTGGCGGACTTCAACCTCTGCTGCTTTCCAATCGCATTCAGCTGGTCCAAATGCTTTTGCGCGATTTCATATTGATTGCGCGCGTTGACCAGATCGACTCCGGCCTGATCGAGTTCCTTTCGTGGCAATGCGCCCTGCGCGAACAGTTCCTTGCGACTTTCGTAGACCTTTTGCTGGGCATCGAACTGTTGTTTGGCGGCTTGAGTATCGAGCTGGGCTTTTTGTAATTCCTGCGGAAGGTCGGCGGTGGTGGTGGTTTCGTAAGTGGCTTGCGCCTGATCAAATGCGCCTTTGCTATCCTGGGCAGCAGCGGCAAGGTCGCGATTTTCGAGCACCGCAAGCAACTGCCCAGCGCGAACGTGGCTGCCTCGATTGACCAGGAACGTTCTTACCGGAGCACTGATCTTAGGAACCAGAGCAGACTGCGCGATGGGGAACAAGACCGCATCAGCGGTGATGGTCTGGTGCAGCGTGGCTTTTTGGACGGAGACGATCTCTACAGGCACAGGCTGCTCGGTGTCTTTGGGGGCGCCGGAGCAGGCAGTCATGTGGGCGAGAGATACCAAAATCAACCACAAGGGCACATTTTTGAAAGGGTGCGGATTGCAGCAGCACCGCAGGTCATTAAAAGAATAAATTCGGCACGGCTGAAGGGCGTGCCCTTTCAAAGCTGCCGGTGTTCCGATCGTGGTCTCCACTCAGAACGTCCCCGTAAGTGTCTGCAAGTTCGCCACTGAAGTGCGAAACCGCACTTGCCCGTCTCCCAACGCATTTTGTGCCAGGGTCAACGTATTTTGAGCGTCCACAACTTCGAGGACCGTCGCCTCTCCCGCCTGATAGCGCAAGCTGGTGAGCCGCAAACTTTCCGCGGCCAAATCGGCCGACGAACGCAGCGATTCCAGTTCCGATCGCGCCGTCTGAGCTTCGCTGTACAGCGTCCTCAAGTCCGCAACCATCTTGCGCTGGGCAAAACTCAATTCTACTTGCGCCTGATTGCGTTGCAGATGCGCGCTCTTTACCTTGCTCCGTCCCGCGCCCCAGTTCCAGATGGGGAGATCAAGAGTTGCGACCGCCGAATATCCAAGGTTATGAACGTTCCGGTGCAGTACAGGATCAAATCCGTTTACGGCAAACTGATTCGCGTCAATTCCATAAAAATAATCCAAACCAAGCGAAGGCAAAAAACTATTCCAGGCGACGGCAACCTCTTGATTGGCGGCGTTCATTGCGGCCAACGCGGCACGGAGTTGAGGGTTCTGCTTGCCGGCAGCGGATTCAGCTTCCTGAAACGAAGGTAGCGGTTCAATGTTTTCCAAATCGTCTACAGTAGTGAAATTCTCATTAAAATTCGGGAAAATTATCACCGCCAGTTCCAGCCGGCTTCGGTCCATTTCAAGCTGCGCCTCTTGCATGGCGCGCTGTTGCTGCTGAAGCTGAAGTTGCGCCTTAATGGTATCGGAGTGCGCGACCTCACCGCCGCGCTCAAGCTTTGCGGTGATATCAAAAAAGCGCTGGGCCTCGCCAGCCGCCCGTTGCGCGGTCGCGTATTTCCGTTGCGCAACCACCGATCCGTAATACGCCTGCACTACGGTGACGACCAGGCCGCGAGTGGCGATTTCCGATCTCGCTTTCGCCAGAGCTTCCTGCGCCCGCGCCAGTCGATACTCCGCAAGGTTTTGCCATGAAAGCGCCTGGTGAACGTTGCCCAGACTCACGTATTCATGTACGCCGTTGTTGGCGATGAAAGCCGGCAGGCCGGCACGCTCTCCGTTGGCCTGCGTAAAAACGTATGAAGCCGCATAGCTGACGTTGGGTAGAGTTGCAGCACGCGCCTGCACCGTATTTTGCCTGGCGACGCCATATGCGGTTATTGCCGAGCGGTACTGCGGCTCGTTAGCGCGGGCGCGCGCCAGCGCGTCCTGAAGGGTAATCGTCTGCGGCGCGGCCGAACTCGCAACCGGAACAACTTGGTCTTGACCGGCCCCGCGAACTGCCATTAGCAAAACAAAACTAAACAGCGTTCCCGGCAAAGTTCCGAATGCTACGCGATGCAGTCTTCTCATACGCTGCTCCATATGTCAGAAAGACGGACGCTGTTCATTTTGGCACAAAGCTGTTCCAGAAGGGGCTAAATGACTGGGTGGCGAGCCAGGTAAACAACAGCTCCATGCTCGAAGTGCGCGAATCTACGGTATTTGTCCTTCTGTGCCCCGAGGCGAAGCTTTGGCGAAGAACGTGCTTTTCCTTTTGTACGGTCGCGGCGGTAACCCGAAACTGCGACCGGAGAGGAAATTCTAATGGTGGATCTCGAACACATAAAAATCACTCGCCGTGATCAACAGGTTTTGAAGTTGCTGGTGCAGGGCTGCAGCAACAAAGAGATTGCGGCGCAACTAGAGATCAGCCCTCGCACCGTCAAGCAGCACCTACGCACGCTGTTCCTGCGAGCAGGAATCAGGCAGGGAAGGAAACGCGTGATCCTGGCAACCGCAATTTTTGAAAAGGAGCAAATGAATCATGTCGCCTCGCGAACAGTTGAATCGTACGGAAATTAAGATCGCAACCATGGTTTGGCAAGGGCAGACCAACCCGGAAATCGCCCTTGCAATGGGCACAACCGAGCAAGTAATCAAGAACCATTTGCGAAATGTCTTCGATAAACTCGGGGTCTGGACCCGGCTGGAACTGGCTCTCTACGTGGCGTCGAACGGCGGGATTAGTTGGGCAGCGGAACTGCCCGCAACTGCGGCGCCAAAAGCTGCAGCCGCGGCGGCAGGCTTGGGGGCTTCAAATTCAAATTAGCGCGTGAGTGATCTCGCTGATGAGTTTGCCGAGTGATTTCTGGTCCTGCTGAGTTACGTTGACAAAGCGTACACCGATGCCGAATCCAGGCGCAGCACTGGCAACCTCACCCTGAAGCATGATTTTGCTCTCGCCCAGCCATAAGGAGATCTCAAATTTCGCGCCCGGTTTAAGGGGGATGGTCATCTCGACAAAACACCCACCCCGGCTTATATCGGAAGCTTTGCCCCACATGTTGGCTTCCCCACGTGGTCGCACCTGCACCGGAACGTCACACTTAAAGCGTGGCGTTTTCCGGCGCTCGCCGCGGTGCTCCGGGCGGAAACTGTCGGTTAGGGCGAGCGGCAGGCGAAGATCCCATAGGGCCCGCTCGGGTGAAAGGTTCAGCAACCCGACTCGCCCCTCGGTTGCGGTACCGGGCTGTCCGATCCACTTAACCCGGAAATGGGCCTTCTTTTCGCCGCAAGTAAGTCCGATGATTTCGTCGCCTTTTATGGTGGCCTTAACGCCCCTAAGCTTGGCCCCGCTCCGGCTCACGTCCACGGTCGAGACGCGCTCGGAAAAGATGCGTCCTTGCAGGTCGGTGCCGAAAATGCGGACCGGGAGCTGCACCGGCATCCGAGGCTCGCCGCGCTTGCCCATCCGCTCCTTTCGCTGACCTGCCTGCTTCTAGTCGCCATCGGCAGGCCAGGCCGCCAACTGTGGTCTTTCCCTACCAAACTGGACACTCAGGTACGGGAAAGGGCGAAAATGGGAAACAGGGTTGCAAAGCCTTGCAGGGCTGGTTCACTTGTAACTTGCAACCCACTGAAAAATCGTAGGCTTAGACTCTGCGCTAAGGAACCAGAATTGCTCTTGATCGGTTAGCCTGAACTGGAAATTCGCGTTTCCAGGTTTAGAGCTGGTTATTGGCGAGAGGAAACTCCCGGGGCACTGCCGAAATGAACTACAAAGAAACCTTCTGGATGGCTTGCGATTCAACTGAGCAATTGCGGGCCGAATATGGCCCATTTCATACCCGCGCTGAGGCCGAGCGCGAGGCTAACAAGCTTGGTTTTGGATACCTTCTGCGTTACGAACACTTGATCGGCGAGAACGAGGACATCAAGGAAGTTCGCTGCATTTTTATCGAATTGGAGACGGAGCCGGGCGTCTCCTATCTGGCCGCCAAACTGCACACCCGCTGCGCTACATGCGGGGAAACGGCCATCCATGACCACGGCTGGCAAGCCGAAGTTTGGGCCGACATCCACGAGTTTGAGCACTCGCGGCATCTGGTGCGCCTGTTCGAGCAGACCCGTAAAGCCGGACTGAAGGAGATCGCAGGCTGGCGCGACGCCTGCGCGTGATCGTGTTCAGACCATCCGCCGGCTGCTCACCACACCAGCGTTGAAACTGAATTCCCGCTCAATGAGACGACGGCTTGCCGATCTCCCAGTCTGATCTGGCATTGCTTCGAACCGCCCGCATTGGTCAAAACCAGCACCCGCTTCCCGTCCGGATTTTCAAATCCCACATGAGAGATATCTCCGCCTTTGTCCTGCGAGTCGAAGCGGTGCGCGCCACGCTTGATAAATCGTGAATATTGCGCGAAGGCGTGGAACTGACCGCTGTAGGAGATCTCCCTCGATCGAGAGTCAATCGTGACCAGCCCACCGCAGTTGAACGGGCCGATATTCGGGTGTCCAGTCTCATCTAACGCAAAATTCCACGCAGTGATCGAACGGCACCAGTGGCGCAGTATTCCGCTGAAGGTGGTGCTCCACTGTACCCATTCTTTCGCATAGTTCGGGTCGGTATAGTCGGGGCCGCCTTCGGTCCAGTACATCTCGGCGTTGGGAAATGCGTCGTGCACGCGGTCGATCCACTCCGGCTTGCCGACGTATCCGTGCCAGGCAATGCCGTTGGTGTACTGCGCAACTCCCGGCGTTTCGAGTTCCGCGATGGCGCGGCCCCACAAGTTGTAGTTGTGGTCGATGATCCAGATTTTCGTTTTCACGCCATTCTTCTGAAACGCCGGACCAAGCTGTTGGCGGACGAAATCGGCCTCGTACTCTTCCGGCCAGGTGCAGGCGGGCATGCGGCCATCCTGATCGGTGTCAACTTCGTTTTGTATGGTGACCGCCTGAATCGGCACGCGCTCAGCCTCGTAGCCTTGCAGAAATTTCACGAAGTAGTTCGCATAAGGCGCAAACGAACGGCGCTGTATGTTTCCGCCCAGCATGGAGTTGTTCGACTTCATCCAGCCCGGAGGACTCCAAGGGGACGAAAAGAGAAACATATCGGGATTTGCCTGCCGCGCCTCGCGCAGCATGGGCAGAATGTACTCCTTATCGTGATCTATGGAGAAGCGCCGCAGTTCGGGGTCGGGATCGCCTTCGTCGAAGCTGTAGACCTTGGTTGCATAGTCGCTCGCGCCGATGCAGGTGCGGCAAACGTTCATGCCCATTTCTGACGGATGGAACAGCTGGCGAAAGAGTTTCTCTCGGGCGGATGGCTCGAGGCGGTTGAAGGTGTAGCAGGCTGAGTCAGTGAAAGCCGCTCCGAAGCCAAGGATCTCCTGGAACTTCTTTTCAGGATCAAGAACGATGGCTGATTCGCCGGACGGGCCTGCCACCGGTGTCCACTTCAGCGGCGAGCCTGGAGCGAGCTTGTGCGCATCATCAGTCACCCACATTTGAATGGAACCTGCACTAGCGCTCGAACTTGACGGCCCAGCGTTTGCAGCTGCGGTGGCACCGCTGACTGGGGTCTTGGCAGCCAGTGCGGTTGCGGCTAACCCTGAGATTCTTAGAAAATCGCGCCTGCTATGGTCCGGCAATGTGGGCTCCTTTGGGTGGATGTTGGTTGTTGAATATTACTTGAAAACTTGAGCGCCGGGCGAGAGTAAGCGGGCGCCGGATCGGAGACACCCTTTCGGATGGTGAAGTACATTGCCCGCAACTGGCGACGACCGCCTTCCCGCTGCTAACATCGGCTCAATATGGCCCTTCGTCGTATCGTCACAAACTTGACTCAAGCCACGCGCGCGCTGGCCAGCTCCAAAGTCGCACGTGGGAAAGCTTTGCGCAAGACTTCACCGCCCGCTGGCCTCCGGCGCGGCGAACTGGTGATCATCACCGGCATGAGCGGGTCCGGCAAAGCTTCTGTCTTAAAGGCCTTCGAAGATCTTGGCTATTACTGCGTCGACAACTTGCCTGTCGGACTGATTCCACGTTTCGCCGAACTGATCGGTCACTCATCAGAAATTGAACGTACAGCCCTGGTGGTTGATGTCCGTGAGGGCCGGAAACTTGAAGAGCTTCCGTCCATTGTGAAGGCAGTGCAGAAAATCATCGCGACCAGGATGATTTTTCTCGAAGCCTCGGATTCGGTGCTTCTGCGCCGATACAGTGAAACCCGGCGCCCGCACCCGCTCGGCATTAATTCTCCGGTTAAGTCGTCACTCACGGCCGAACGCCGCCATTTGCGCCACATTCGCAGCCTGGCCGACCTGGTCATCGATACCTCCAAGTTCAACGTTCACGAGCTGCGCGCGCACATCATCGAGCTGTTTCACAAAAAGGAGAAGGGCAGAAACATTCTGGCCTCCTGCGTCAGCTTCGGTTTTAAGCATGGCGTTCCCGACGACGCCGACCTGGTGTTCGATGTGCGCTTCCTGCCCAATCCGCATTTTGTGCCGGAGTTTCGCCCGCTCACCGGCCGTCATCCCAAAGTCGCGAAATACATTCGCTCATTCCCGCAGACGGAAGAGTTCATTCAGCGCATCTCCGAGCTGCTGGTTTATCTTCTGCCGCACTACATTCACGAAGGAAAGAGTTACCTGACCATTGCCTTCGGCTGCACTGGCGGTCAGCACCGCTCCGTCATGATCGCGGAAGATGTTGCCAAACGGCTGAAGAAGGCGGGCTACAGGGTGAAAGTCGCGCACCGGGACAGCCCGAAGTGATGTTCGCGGTAGGATCGGACACCAATCACAAGAGATTAGCCGTGTCCGAAGCCAAGCCAATCGCCTTGGAAATGAGTGGTAACGCCTGATTTCGTCAACTGTGGAGAGTACGCCGTTTTCGGATTCCCGTTGCTGCTATAACTTTTGACAGTTCCCAGTACACTACCCCCCTTTTAGGATCTCCATCTTCTGTCTTTAAATTTCGTGAAGCCTCGTCCAATAACCTTCTTAGGCGGGGCTCTTCGATCCACCTAGAACTGTAAATTCACTACACGATCAAGGAGAAATGTCATGAATCTGAGCACTCAAGAACGCGAACAAGTGGCGACCGAATTGAAGCGTTTCGCTAGCGACCTGAACCTCACCGACGATCAAAAGGAAAAGCTTCGCGTCGCTCTTACGGAAGCAAGAGAAAAAATCGCAGAGTACATGCAACAAAATCCCAACACGACTAAAGCCGACGTCATCAGCAAGGTTGTTACAAATCGCGATGCGATTCGTCAGCGGGTCGTCAGCTTCCTTACTCCCGAGCAACTGAAGAAGTGGGACGACGAAAAAGCCAAAGCCAAGGACTTCCTGGGCCAGAAAATCGCAGCCTAAGGATTCACCTTCTACCTAAGTTGCTTCACTTGGATGGCCGACAAAATCGAACACTGCCGGCCACCAACCCTTTGGTGCAATCGGAGGGGCGACTCGCACGATAGCCATCAGGATCAAAAAATGCAAGAGGCACAGGATTTCTAACATCCGCCGCACCTCCCGCTAGAGGGTTAGACCCACAAGCGCACTGACCACGAAGAATGTTCGCAAGTACGCTACTTGGGAGCGTACAGCCGCCCGTTTTGAGACCGGCCTTCTCATCACATCTGATATCGCCATAATTGAGGGTTGGCATTTACGGATTTCCTGCGCTGCGGGCCGCTTCCTCGGACCAACTCTGTTTTCCCCTTTTAAAACAGCCGCAGACAAGCCATCCTGCCATGTTAAGAGTTCGCAGTAGCCGCAGGTCATTTGTCTGGTCAAATTAGCAGTGTCTTAAATAACGAATCATAGAGAAGTTCGTAGTTGTGCACGGCATTTTCAAAGAGCTGATCCTAGGGGCAGTGCTCTTGGCGTTTGGGGTTGCGGCCAACTCGCAGAGTTCCATGCCGGCAAAAACTCTGGATACTGAGGACAAGGCCCAAGTTCGCGTGCTTTTGCCCTTGAGCGACCACCGCCCTCAGTTTGCCTTCAATTCCCTTTTGGACAGCCCTGATTCCCAGGCGACGGGTGAGCAGTCGTGGGGGAGCATTAATGGAACCATTCTCGATCGAACGGGGGCGGTCAATGTTGGAGCGAAGGTGCGACTGACCCGCAAGCATCCAGTCCTGAGCCAAGAGGTAGCGTCAGGCGACACTGGCCAATATTCTTTCTCGCATGTCCCTCCTGGATCTTTTCAGATTACGGTCACGGCGCCAGGGTTTGCCACGCAGGTGTTCTCAGCGGATTTGCGCCCCGGACAGGCTTTTCTCGTTCCTCCAATTGTCCTGGCGGTAGCGACCGCCGCGACGGAAGTGCAGGTCGCGGCGCCCACTGTTGAAGTAGCGGAAGCACAAATCAAGGAACAAGAGAAGCAGCGCGTGCTCGGTTTCATTCCGAATTTCTATGTCAGCTACGTTCACGATGCAGCTCCTCTCACCTCGAAACAAAAATTTCGGCTGGCCTTGAAAACAGCTGTGGATCCGGTCACATTTCTAGGAACGGGCATCTATGCGGGAGTGGAGCAGGCTGCAGATCGTTTCCCCGAATATGGACAAGGTGCGCAGGGGTACGCAAAGTACTTCGGCGCAGCATATGCTGACGCTGTCTCAGGCATTTTCATCGGAAATGCGATATTGCCATCACTTCTAAAACAAGATCCCAGGTATTTCTACAAGGGAACCGGAACGACGCGAACGCGGATACTGTACGCGGTCGCGAGCCCCGTGATTTGCAAAGGCGACAACCAGCGCTGGCAGCCGAATTACTCATTTGTTTTAGGAAGCATTGCAGTCGGTAGTATCTCGAATCTCTACGTTCCGGCGGGTGATCGCAATGGCGCTGGTTTGATTTTCGAGAACGCACTAATCAGGATCGGGGAGGGTTCACTCGGCGGTATTCTCCAGGAATTTGTTCTTCCACGACTGACACCACACATTCGACACCATAAGCCTTCCCAACCCTGAGAGCTGGAATCGTCTTGGTCACAGCACGTGCAAGTTTGCTCTACCGTTGCACTGCGGGGAATAAAACCGGATGGTCGAGAGTGTTAGGTTTGGTTGCCTAGGATTTTTGGGGACGCCGCAAAGCGCTTCCCAAAGGTCGTCCGGGACGATAGTTGGAGATAAATCGCCATTACACTCATTGCCAGTCTTAGACGAAGCTGCATCTCGCCGTGCTAGAAAGACATAGTTTTTCTTGCTCGTACAGGAATGTGACTGCTACTGCGCGTATCTCTTGAAGAAGCTGTTCGCCTTCCACTCCGGCCGGCGATCATCATTGGCCACACTGATCAGCAATCTCCGGATCACCTCTTCGTATTTTGCTTCAGCTTCGAGATCAATCGGCTGGTTCACGTCGTCTGAGGGTGCGTGGTAGCGGTTCTTCAGCCAGGCGTGGTACACATCCATCTCAGGAGTTCCCGGATACGCTCCGATATCGATCATGAGCGATGGCACGCCGTGACGTATGAAGTTATATTGATCGCTGCGGATGAACACGTTGTGTTGTGGCTCGGGATCGGACTGCACCGCGGCCCCAACAGATTGTGCAGCTTCGCGGGTCAGATCGCCGAGATTGGATTCTACCAGCCCATGAACGGTGAGCACCTTTAAAGGAACGATCGGCAGATACATATCCGTGTTGATATCAGCCACGATCGATTTCATGGGCACAGTCGGATGCGCCGCGAAATATTTCGATCCCAGCAGGCCCTTTTCCTCTCCAGTGACCAGAAGAAAGAGCACCGAGCGCCGGAGCTTTGCCGGGTCCTTCTGAAAACTTTGAGCCATGTCCAGGAGCAGAGCGCTGCCGGAGCCGTTGTCCATGGCGCCGTTGTAAATGCGATCGCCGTTGACCGGCTCGCCGACTCCTAAATGGTCGAGGTGTGCCGAGAGCACGATGAATTCGTTCTTCAGTTGGGGATCGCTACCCGGCAACTTTCCAACAACATTGGCGGATTCAACCTCACCGGCTTCTACTTTGGTCTTGGCTTCGAGCGAAACCGCGAGCGCGAAGTGCGGCAGCATCTTGTGCTGTTGCGCCAGCGCCAGCACATCGGCGAATTCGTGCCCCGAACCGGCGAAGAGCTTCTCTGCATGGGCGGGATTGAAATAAGCAGTGAGCTTCTCGCCGGCGGTGTCATCGAACTCGGGGTAGTCAAGTTCCATGGAAGAGTGCTTGTTGTTAATAACCACGCGCTGCCACGACATCTCCGCCAGGGCAGGATTTCTGATCGTAATCATTCCGATTGCGCCTACGCTCTTCAACGTCCGCCAGCGCTCGGCAGTGGTTTGATAATGAGACGCAATGGCCCCGGCGATTTCCGAGGGCGATCCCGATATGCTCACAACCAGCTTTCCCTTGCAGTCGAGGCCGGCGAAGTCGTCGTAGTTGGCCTCGGGAATTTTCAAAGCGTAACCGGCGAAGACCAGATCGGCTTTGACGTACTGCGCGGGCATGACGTGCGTGCTGATGATGGCGTCCTCACCAAGCGTAAGTGGCTCGCGTTTGCCCGCGCTGATCAGGGCCAAGCTGGATTCGCTTTCGACCAGGCGCCGCGAGACGAACCTCACCGGCTGGTAAAAGCCGTTCACTCCGGCAGACTGCACGCCGGCTTTTTTGAACTCTGCAATCGCATACTCCTGTGCGGCGTGCTCGCCGCGGCTGCCGGTATCGCGGCCCTCCATTTTGTCGTCGGCGATGACTTTAACTTTCTCCCACCAGCTCTGGCCGTTGAAGTGGAGGTTGGCCGGGGTTGACGGCTGCTGCGCTGTAACTACGACACAAATGGATGCGAAGAGAATTGAACAGCTGAACCTGCGCATGACCTGCCTCCGCAAAACCGGAAAGCATACCAGCAAGGCACTGATTTCTTCCACTCGGCATGACGGCGGTGCCCGCTCCGCGATTTCTTTGGCCGCCATAGGATTGCAGAGGTCAAGGAGAATAAGCCCTTGCACAGGATAAACACTCGATTCCGCGCTGTCCCCCAGCGGGGCTGGAACCGCAGTTCCCGTTTCCGCCACACACTTCTCTGAGGAGTCACACGTGCGGCAACTGACGCGGCTTTTGCGTTACCCGGTGCCATACTGGTGACAGTTCACTCCCTCGGCGGAAAGAAGCTCACAAGTCAAGACGAAGACGCCTCGACGCGGCCATAAATGGCCGCTCTTCCACAAGTCCAGCGAATAGCGCTATGCTTCTGCAACATCGGTTATGGGCATCTACGTGGAAATTCCCATTCGCGCGAGCATGGACGAGTTGTGGGAGAAGACTCAGAATCCTCAACTCCATCAGCGATGGGACCTGCGCTTTTCGCAAATCGAATACTTGCCGCGACAGGGTGAGGAGCCGCAAAGATTCTTGTATCGCACTCGTGTTGGCTTCGGACTGAAGATCGACGGCCAAGGAGAAAGCGTCGGCGAGGGCGATGGGGACGGTGGCGCACGTACATCGAGTTTGAAATTCTGGTCAGATGATCGGAAATCGCTAATCAAGACTGGATCAGGCTACTGGAAGTACGTTCCTGGTGAAAACACCATCCGCTTTTTCACCTGGTATGACTATGAGACACGCTTCGGCGCGTTCGGCAAGCTGATTGACAGATGCGTCTTCCGCCCGTTGCTAGGATGGGCGACAGCGTGGAGCTTCGACCGTTTGCGGCTTTGGATTGAGAAAGGGATTCCGCCGGAGGCTTCTCGCGACCACGCAATCGTATACGCGCTCTCGCGCGGGACGATGGCGTTCATATGGTTCTATCAGGGGTTAGTGCCGAAGCTGCTTTATCACGACCCAGCTGAACTGGATTTGCTTAGCGGAATGGGAACAGCCCCTCAACATCTCCACGCAGCTGCGAGTCTCGCCGGAGTGGTCGAGGTGCTGTTTGCATTCCTGGTGATCATTTTGTGGCGTCAGAGTTGGTTATTGTGGCTGACGCTTGTGCTGATGCTAGTCGGAATTCCTGTTGTCGGGATCAGCGCCCCAGAGTATCTGAGGGCCGCGTTCAATCCCGTAACTTTGAACATATCACTGGCAGTGTTTGCCGCCATTGCACTCATCACTCGGCGCGACCTGCCGACAGCGGCAAACTGTCGCCGAAAACCGACCAACCCAACATGAGATCTATTTACGAACAGGCGCTCGGAGAGAAATTCAAGCTCCTGCATCCGCGCATTCAGGAACGCTTTGGATTCAGCAGCAAAGACCGGCGTGCGTCCATCGGTAAGGGCGTCATGGAAAGAGTGTGGCGCGGCAAGCTCTTCACGTTGCCCTTTCTCTATATCGGTAGCTGGCGGCGAATCATGTTTCCCGAATACGGGTCCAACATTCCCTTCACAGTAAGGAACTATGCGTACCTTGACCCATTCGGGAGAGAGACGGTCACATGGATTCGTAATTTCGAAACTCGCCACCCTCGCCGTTTTGACGCTTACATGATTTACAGCCAGCAGCGCGGCTGCATTGTCGATTACCTGGGTACGCACGAGCATCTTGCGGTGGACATCAACGTGAGTGTCGATGACCGCGGTGGCCTGTGCCTGCGTTCGGGAGAGCAGCGCTTTTTTGAGGGAGTGATTGGCTTTAAGTTTCCGATGGCCTTCTCCGGTGTTGCCGATGTATGCGAGTGGTTTGTGGACAACGATCAGAAATTTCACATTAGCGTAAATGTCCACAACGATATTTGGGGCCCTCTGTTCGGATACATGGGTTCGTTTACAACAGAGTGGGTCACCATCGATGATGGCCAGATCCCGGCGGACCTTGTCCCTGTGCGGTACGAACGGCGAGAATGAGGCCTTGTTTGGCCTTGTTCGATAGCCACTGCCCTCAGCGCCTAAAGGCGCGATTCAATCTGATCGCATTCGGCATGCCTGAAGGCGTGCCCTGATACAACCCGTTCGCGGGCGAGGGCGCCCGCGCCACACGAGCGCGACAGCTTCCCGTTTTGGGCATACTTCCTCATTCTTCTGGGAATTTGCTTGCGTCTGGCTTGTCAGAAAATTCCAATAGAGAGATAAGGCGGCGTTGGGATTTTTGGTCGCCGCCTGGTTTTTGTTCTGCCCCTGACGACGCGAGCTAAGTCGAGCTCAGACCTCAGCGGCTAAAGCCGCCAGCGAACAATGAAGCCTTCTAATCGCAGCGCTTGAAGCGCTTCTCCACCCAAAACCGCGCCACCCAAAGTCATGACAAAGCGGAAGCCGAAAATTATTAGGGACAACAAAAAGCGGGGCGAGTGGGCGGAGTCGGTGTTTGTGGCGCGAGCGGCGGAGATCGGTTTAGAGATCAGCAAGCCGTTTGGGGACTCTGGAAGGTTTGATTGCGTGATTGGTGGTCCGGGGAAGTTTGTGGCGGTGCAGGTAAAGTGCACGATAGCCAGGCAGCACAACGCGAAGGGATATATCTGCAATCTGAAAAGCAACAACAAAAAATACCGGCCGGGGTCGTTCGATTTTGTGGCCGCATACGCGATACTCGAAGATACCTGGTACATCGTTCCCGAGAAGGCGGTTCGCGGGATGGGCGCGATCTGTCTGTGCAGCACCATGCCAAAGTATGAACAGTATCGGGAGGCGTGGAATTTGTTGCGGAAAGCGTCGGGGTGCGGGGAGTCGTCGGAGGAAGCGGTGAGTGCGGAATTCGACTTCTCCCGAAATCAGGGAGAAGTGCACCCGGAGCCTCTGGTGGGACCCGCGGTGGCGCGGATGAGTGGTGCGATGAACTTTTTTCGAAATTATCTGGAGAAGGGTGGCAGAGTAGGTTGACGGCCGCGATTAGGAAAGAACGTCTTTCACGCGGCCCCCTTCGAATCGCCCAGGACGAGCTTCTTGAAGGGCCTTCGCGGGCGAGGGCGCCCGCGCCACAGGCCCCGCGCCACTCTCAGCCTTCGTGTCGCCCTTCTGCGTGAGAAACCACGGAATAGAGATACAACAACAGTCCCGCTGCAACCAGGGGGCAGCCAATTGCAATAAATGCGACGAAGGCCAGAGGATGGATCCGGACCAGGGTGAGCAGTTGAATGAGCAGGCCCAGGCAGACGAGCACGCCGGCCAAACGCACGCGGCGCTCGATCCCAAGTGGAATGATGGAGGCCGATGATATCACCGCAACCCTCTCCTAGCTGGATATTGCATCAACATCAGTTTCCTGCCTTCCAGAAATTCGCGTCCTTGAGCGTGCCTACGTCGTGGACAGTGTCGTGGCATTTGCTGGTCATGCATGACATCTGGTTTGAGGTGATCTTCGCCATCATCTCCGGAGTCTTATTGTGCTTGGGTTGCTCCTCGAAGGCGCGCATACCTGTGTGGCAATGGAGACACTCGCGGTTGTTGAACGGGGTGTAGAGCTTGATGTCGGCCGGCGCCGGCGGATGACCGAGATACTGCACGTACAAATGGCGAAGACCTCGGAACTTCGAATGCACGGTGCCGAACATGGCGTAATCGGTATGACAGGTGTAGCAGGCGTGCTCGCGCGGGACGAGGTTGTTCTGAAAATGACGTGCAGGAATGTAACTGGGATCGTCGACGTAGAGGCTTTGACCAAAGTCGTGCATCACGTGGCAGGAGAGGCAGAAGCGAGTGCTCTCGGCGCGCTGCATGTGCTCTGAAAAGCCTAGCCAGCCGGCCAGCACCGGCAGAACGAACAGGGTCACAAATGCCAAAATCTTGCCGCCGCGCACGCGGGTGAGCTCGGGACGCGTAACAATCAAGCCCGCCAGCGCGACTGCGATTCCGACAAACAGTACTTCGAGGACAGCAGGAGTGACCATCACAAACACCTAAGCGGTTTGTGAATCATTAGCACCGGTTGACAGCAAAACTCCTCAGCGGCATTCACTTTTGCCCCAGGCTGCGATAGTAAGCCACCAGCGCCTTGATCTGCTCCGCCGTGAACTCTTTCTTGTAGGAGTCCATGTCATCGCCTTTACCGTCAGTCACGGCCTTGACCATCTCCGCTTCCGAGTCCTTCATGTTCGCGTGCACATCTTTGACATGAACTTTCTTGCCTTTGGCGGTGTTGCCCGAGCCATCTTTGGCATGGCAAACCGCACACTTCTTGTTGTAGTTGTCTTCAGCGGAGTCCTGCGCCCGAAGCATCACTGGGGCCGCAAGGCAAATGATCAGCAACCCAATCAGAGAAAGTCTCCAGCGAAACTTTTTCGCGCTAGAAAGCGAATTCATTCCCGTTTCCTCCAGCCCCGATCGAAGTTCAGACGAACATAAATCGATGTGCAGACGAATCATAAATCAATGAGCGCCGTTTAGAACCCGCGCGTCCAGCGAATGGTCAACAGGTTCGCGGAAAAATTGTTTCCCCGAACAATCTGCTCAGCATAGTAGGTGCGCTGCAAATCCACCGCAAGCTGTCCAGCTCTGGGGAAATCATACGCAAGGGTCCCGGTGACCAGAGGCCAGGTGAGGGGGCCGTAGGCCGGGGGCTCGCCGCTGATCTGTCCGACGCCGCTTGAACTGTCGAAATTGCCGCTCAGGCGTGCTTGGAAACGCTTGACTGGTTTGACTTCAATTCCACCTTGCCACACCCGGTTGATCTCCTGATCGCGGAGGAAATTGCTCAAAGGCTTTGGCCCTCGAATAAACAGAATGTCGCCTTGCGAGAAGAAGCTTTCATAGGTGAAGCCCGCAAAGACCGAGAAGCGCTCGTTAAGGGCATAGGAGGCGGTGAACGCATTGGCGCGAATCACGTTCCGGAAATCAGTCTCAAGAAGCTTGCCATTGCTCACATTGAGTTCATCGACAAAGGAAAGCTTAGCGATGGGATGGAACTGAACAACCGCATGTCCACCGGCTTGGGTGTGAGGAGTGATGGCGGTGTAGGAAGCTCCGTCGGTGAGGCTGTGAAAATCAGCCCGGAAGCTGAACATCTTTGAAGGTTCGTAGCCAAAGCTGATTTCTGGGGCCGCGGTCTTAATAGTGCGAGTCAGGGTAGGATCGATTTGCCCAGCCGAAAGGCTCTCGACGTCGGCCTTCATCAAATGAATTCCCGGACGGATGACCAGGGTTCCAATCGGAGTGAAGTCCATGCTGACATCAAGGTCGCTCAAATTGTTACGCCATTCGATGTCTTCAGCATTTGTGGCCGGCGTGGTGCCATTGAAAAGGCTGCTGAAAGTTCCCAAGGCATGACTGGTCTGGTGCGAGTAGCGATAGTCAGCACTGACGCTCCACCAATCGTTGATGTCATAAGTGAAGCCTTGGCTGAGTACGTGGTCGGGCTGTGATACGGTGCCGCGAACGCTTTGACTGACGGAATACGGTGTTTGGGCCCCGGTGCTGTCGGGAGCGATGCCATTAAATGACTGATCGAAGCTGAGCGGCCCCTTGTAACGATAAAAAAGATAGCTGCCACGCCATTCGAGCCGCGAGAGGGGCTTGCCCACGAAAGAGAATTCACTGACCGGCGTAGTGAGCCGGCGGAACTGTGACCAATTCATATTACTGAGCGGCTCCAGCTGGGAAGAGGCCGCCGGATTAATGCTGAGCTGCGGCGAACTCACATTGTTCAAAGCGGTGCTGAAGTTCATAGTCTGGTAGCCGCCCGCATAGTGGAAGCTCCAGGAATGAAATGTGTAATCCGCCCCGCCGGTGAAGCGATTGGTTTCGTCGGTGATCGGGGCAAACAGAAAAAATGGATTCGCGCGGGCGTAGCTCCCCCAAAATCCCGGAGACCCCAGAAAGTCAGGCGATGCGGTGGTGAAGGTCGAACCGGTATCGGAGGTGCGGTAGTAGTCAAAATTAAATCGCAGATTATTGCTGGCATGCACGGTCAGGTCGGCGGTGCCGAATTTGCGGACCGTTTCCCATTCGTGATTGTCGGTCAGCCCGGTTGAAAGAGTTTTTGCGACGCCGGTAATCGGCAGAATGACGCTGTCGTTCTGGTTCCAGTTGTAATAAGCCTGACGCCAACTCGCCCGAAAATCGAAGACCCGGTGCTTGGTGACGCTGAATTGCGCGGTTGGAAAGGGATCTCCTCCCAATCCGCTCATGGTTAGCGAGTAATCATCGGCGAAGGCATTGGTGCCTTCCTTGGCCTCGCCAAACAAATTGAAATCCATCAGGCGCGGCCCGCGACGCAGGTTGATCATCTCCAGGTACATTGGCTTAAAGCCTTTTACGTCGGTAAAGCGATACCCGAAGCTGGCCGACCCCTGAGTCTTGAAATCTCCGAAATTGACGGGAGCATTCTCGTAGCTGTCCTGGGCCGTCGATACGCCCGACAAGGCCAGAGCAGCGACGAGGAGAAGCAGAAGCTGCCGATTTCTAATCATAAGTGCCTCCGTCCTTGCACCTTCATCTCAGCAGAGCGGGATCAAGGTTCGAACCATGAATCGCAATATGACAGCGCGTGCACTCTCCACTGGTCTGGAAGCCCAGCCGCCCATGGGGAACGCCGGCCTGTCCGTGGAAACCGGTGTGGCACTGCAGGCACAACTGGCGTCCTTCACGCCGTACCAGCAGCATGCGGTTGGTGCTGCCGTGGGGGTTGTGGCAAGCCGCGCAACCCTCCACCTTCACTGAGGCGTGCTCGTAAATGTAGGGCCCGCGCTTTTCCTGATGGCAATTCAGGCAACTGTTAAATCCCGGCCGGTTCAGGCTGGTGCGATTGATCGAACCATGGGGATTGTGGCAATCAGTGCACTTGATCAACCCTTCAGGAACCCGATGGTGCACAGGCAGAGCGAACTGGGCCTGCACGGTTCCGTGACAGTTGAAGCACAGTGTCGGCTCAGACTGCTTGAGCAGGCTGCTGTGCAGCCAGCGGACTTCGTCGGGCAGCTGCGGCACCTGATAGAAATGTCCCTGCGGATATTGACTGTCTCCCTTGCTCTGGTCTTTGACTTCAGTGACCAGGTGAGAGGTATGACATTGATCGCATGACAGCCCATGGGCAACGTGGGCCGAGTGCTCAAAAGACTCCTGCTGCTTGCTGCTGACGTGGCAGAGCATGCAATGGGCAGCATTCTCTTTCGAAGTCGAGCGGAAGTGAAAGATGGGGAACTTCTGCAGGGCGGCAGTGATCTTGGTGTTGACCGCGAACGAAAAGATGGGATGTTCTTCGAGCGCCCGCTTAGTCTTGCCTTCATCGCCCTCAGCTGCCTCGATGGCGTCGGCGTGCGATTTGCCGGGCCCGTGACAGACTTCACAACCCGAAATGAAGCTCTTTCCGGGTACCGACACTCTTGCGTGGGCGGTCTTTTCATACTCCCTGTATTCCGGTTTGTGGCAGGAGCGGCAGCGGTCAATTCCGGCGTAGTCATTCTCGTTGCCCAAGATAAATGAAGGAGCGACGGAAGGGCCCTGGCTCGATTCGGGCATTTTCTGTGCGAATGCGTAGCCGCACAGCAGCAAGAGCAGACTTCCTGGAATTAATCTGCAAACAATCCTACGTACTGCAAGGCTCGATTGGGCTTTCATTGGCGCCTGATCTCCTTCTCAGCGTTGAGTGCCCGCAGCTACATGGTTAAGCCTGCTTCTTCCATCACCGCAGTTCCGCTCAGCCGCCTGACGGCATTCCTGAAACGGTCCTGTTCCAATTCGGCACGGCTTGCGAGAGTGTCGCATTAGCGAAGTACGAATTCTGTGACGGAAAACCAATATGCATGTGATCCCGATCACACAGGTATCCTGATCGGCAATCGATTCGACAACAGACAGTTCTCAACCTGGTTACGAAAGACTGACCGCGTCGGTAACCTTGGCGCAGAAACCAGAGGCGCACACCGCACCCTCCAGTACTGAGGTTCCTCAGTTGCCGACGAACTCAGCGCTTGCGACCAGACGAATGGTGCCCTGAGAACAGGCGAGGGATACAAAGACATGGGTGCCCCGTTTCATTTCCGCTCCCCTCGCTGGCGGATTCAGATTAGATCAAGTTTGGCGTCGTAATTGGCTGTCGTCAATAAAGAACTGCACACCAAGGTAGTACCTTTACCGATTCGGCACGGCGGGTTCGCTTCGAGAAAATGCTCGCGCGAGGAAAAGAGGATCGAAATAAAGAAGCGCAGTCGAGCTCTAGACTCCAGCGCCGGCTCCCTGACGCATTTTTTCTATTTTCTCGCGGGCCTCTGCGAGTCCACAGC
>Ga0075436_100000425_pt1 | contig 27030 bp, 24 predicted proteins | sample RhiMethybrSRZTD5_FD_75303 | JGI IMG/M metagenome (GOLD analysis project Ga0075436, IMG submission 75303) | Populus rhizosphere microbial communities from Tennessee, USA - Rhizosphere MetaG P. TD hybrid SRZTD5 | ecosystem: Host-associated > Plants > Roots > Rhizosphere > Soil | place: USA...
GTAATATCCGCGCCTATTCGAAATCAGCCAAGCCCTTCCGCTGGACTTACACAGATCCTTCCCGCCGCATCCGCCCTAACAAAATCACCGGGACAGCTTACTAGTGTCCTGCTTCCGAAATAGTTAGAAATTATCGGGAGCCAAGGCGGGCTGCTCATCCTGGAGGCCGATTCATTTCTCGGTGGCGCGCAGATGATCCTGGAATTCCACAATCTGGAAACCGGCGTAATCCTCTCTGCGCACCGATCGGTGATAGCAGTCCCAATAACTGATGACCCGCTGTTTGGTGAGCGCAAAGAAGCTGGGGTTTCCCCTGAGGAACGCTCGATAGAGTTGTGGATCTAGATGATGGAGATTCCGCCGTACCAGATGTAGGATCTCAATGACATACTCCCCAACAAGCTGAACGAGAAAGGGAGGGACCCACTCGTGATTGGCGCAGAGAATGCTCGCCAGATGCTTTTCGCGGATAAAGCCGCTGTGGTGTCGTGTCAAAAGGCAGTCAACCAGTTCTATCTGAACGGACGTGAGCCGGCTTGGATCGATCAGGGCCGGATCGTGGTATACGCGGTAAGGAATGGACACCGTTTCTCCGCTCACAGAGACGGAGAACGCCCCAGTGTTCCACGACGGCTGTGGAAGAATCGATATCGCTTTGAGCGCATCATCTCGCAGTGACGGGGGAAAGGCGTTTGCAAGATCGGAATTGTTGTAGTTCATTGGGTTGGCGCTAAAGTTCGATTTTTCCTGATCTTTCGGAGGATGCCCGCCGGCTTTGCAGTCCAGACAAACGGCTTGGGTATCTTATTGCGTTCCCGAATGTAGCTGGCAATCGCTTGAACCAACTGCTGAACACTCCGGAACGTCCCCCGGCGAATCCGGCGGTCGGTGATCTCGCGGTGGGGATATTTCAAATGCGAACAGACGGAGGTACAACCCGCTGGGCCTCCCTTTGCAGCGGGCCAGTGCTTTTGCGAAAGATCATTTTGTAAGCGGTGCAGAAGTAGTCGAGGTCTTCAAACCTACCGTGGCGTCCGTGACGCAGCTTCGGGCAGCCGCCATGGCAAATCGATTGAAATTCGCACGCCTGGCATTCCGGATGAGCGATGGTTTTCTTCGCGGCGAAGTTGTACCGCGTCTGGCGACGGGCTATTTCGGACCAAGAATCCAGGTGAATGTTCCCCAGCTTCCAACTCTTCTCGACGAAGAAATCGCAGGGATAGACGTCGCCACTGTACTCGACCACAACATAGCTATCGCACGTCTCATGCAGGGTGCACGTGCCGGGCTTGTGGCCTGCGAGCGCTTCGGCGATGTTGTCGAAGAACCGGATGTGGGTTTTCCGGCGTTCCGGCCACCACAGATCGAAAGTCTCGCAGAGGAACCGCCCATATTGCTCCGGCGTGATGGTGAAGGGCAGGGGCCGCCCAGATTGGTCGAATTCGCCCAGAGGGATGTACTGAAGGTACTCGATTCCCAGCGAGCGATAGAACCGATACAGTTCGCCGGCCTTTTCCACGTTGGCCTGGCTGAGCACGCACAGGATATTGAATTCCACTCCGTGTTTTTGCAGCGTCTCGATGCCGTGCATCACGTTCTTCCAGGTCCCGCCGCCCTGCTTGTTGACCCGGTACAAATCGTGCACCGGCTCGGGGCCATCCAACGAAACGCCTACCAGCCAGTTGTACTCGCGAAAGATTCGGCACCAGGCGACGTCCAGCAAGGTGGCATTGGTCTGCAGTGAGTTGGCGACCGACTGTCCGTTACGGCCGTAGCGCTTTTGCAGGTCGCAAAGTTTTTCGAAAAAAGCCGGACCGGCGAGTGTCGGCTCGCCGCCCTGAAATGCGAACACGCTGTGGGGGTAGGAGTAGAACAAATACGTGTCTACCAGGCGCTCCAGCGTCTCCTCGGTCATGCGTCGCGCAGGCAGGGCTTTGTAGGGGTCGGCCTCGCGGTCGAGGTAGAAGCAATAAGCGCAGTCGAGATTGCAGACCGCGGAGGCGGGTTTGATAAGCAGCGACGTGATGCGGGGCGTGCTCCCGCCCAAGACCGGCAAGGTGGCACCACTTGCCATGGAGACGAGTGTAGCACTCTGCGGCTCTAGTGCCGGCGGGAATTTCGTTGCACATGTTCGTATGGGCACCGCCGGATCACCTCTGGTCGGACGTGCGCATGCTTCCCACGCGAAACGCCGTCTTCGTGGTTCTCCCGCCGGACGGAGCAGTCGCTTCTAGAAGCAGCAATGTACTTCCACTGGGCAGCCATACCGGGTAGGCGCTCAGCCGTTGTCGTGATAATAGCTTTTCAACCGTCGCAGTTCGCGCTTGAGTTCTTCTGTCACGTGTGTGGAGGCGGGATCGCCGTATAGGTTCTTCAACTCGTCCGGATCTTTTTCTAGGTCAAACATCTCCCAGTAATCGCCCTCGCCGTAATACTGGATCAGCTTGTGGCGCTCGGTACGCACTCCACGATGCGGAACCACGCGATGCGCGGTGAAGTATTGAAACGAAGGATCGATCATCTTGGCCTTGCCCGATTCTTGCTCGGCCCAGGAGTTTTCGTAATAAGTGTAGTAGGCGGACGTGCGCCAATCGCTCGGGACCTTGCCTTCGAGCAACGGCCGCAAGCTCCGCCCCTGCATATTCCCTGGAACCTGAACCCCCGCAAAATCGAGTAGGGTCGGCGCGTAATCGATGTTCATCACCATGCGGTTTTCAACCCGACCCGAGATCCCCAGCCGTGGATAGCGGACCAGCAGCGGCAGGTGTAGCGATGGTTCGTACATGAATCGCTTGTCGTACCAGCCGTGTTCGCCGAGAAAAAACCCATTGTCGGTCGTGTAGATGATGAGGGTGTTATCGGCGAGCTTGTGGTGGTCCAGGTACTCCAGGACGCGGCCCAAATTCTCATCTACCCCATAAACAGCCCGGTAATGATCTTTGACGAATCGCTGGAAGATCCAGTTCTTTTTCTCGGCGGCTGAAATCCCGGCCGGCAATTCCTTGTAATCGGCCGCCAGGCTGAGATCAAAACGCATGTCCTCCGCCTCTTTAGCTATTCTGCGCGTGGCGTAATCGTCATCGTATGTTGCGGGGTGAGGGATCTCAATGTTATCGAATAGCTTGGCGTGACGCGGAGCGGGCTTGAATGGACGGTGCGGCGCCTTGTGCTGGTAAAGAAGGCAGAATGGCCTCGACCCTGCTTTGTCGAGAAAATCTAGGGCCAAGTCGGTGACAATGTCGGTCGCGTAGCCCGGGAACTTCTTCCGCGTTCCGTTATCGATGAATTCCGGATCAAAATAAACGCCCTGCCCGGGCAGAACGCACCAGGAATCAAAGCCCACCGGGTTATCGCTTAAGTGCCATTTGCCGACAATTCCAGTGTGATAGCCGGCCTTCTGCAACAGCTGAGGAAAGGTGGGCAGCCTGGGATTCAGGTGCTCTACCACGTCGGACATCTCGGAGTTGCCCCGCACGCCAGTGATGTGCGAATAACATCCGGTCAGCACCGACGCCCGGCTTGGAGCACATAGCGAGTTAGTGCAAAGGCAATTCGTGAAACGCACGCCTTCGTTCGCCAGCCGGTCCAGATTTGGAGTTTTCAATATTTTGCTGCCCGCGCAACTGAGCTCCGTGTAGGAGTGGTCGTCGGTCATCACGAACAGTATGTTCGGCCGCGTGGGTTGTCGGGAACACGCGCTCGATAACAGCGCACCGACGCTTGCTGCGATGGACTGCCGGCGGGTGATGGGCATCGTTTATGCTGTGCGGGCGGCGGCGAAAATCTCTTTCATCCGCCGCGCTACTATTTTTTCATCGCCCGGCGCGCCCATGAAGAGCGCAAAGGCCAATCCGCCATTGTGACGCAGCGCCGCGATGCGCGGCTCGCCGTCAAGCAGTTGGTGCTCGCATTGATCGGCGGTGAGCCGCATGGCCTGCTCGTCCCATTGTGCTACAACGCGGTGAATACGCCGGGTCTTTTCATACGGCGCATAGCTCACCTGAAGCCCATTGATTTTCTTGAGTTCACGGACCAGGTATTCAGTCTGCTCGAAATACTGGCGGTCGAGAGCCGCAAAGTCCAGCTTTGAATACTTCTCAGCCGCGAGCCAGACGCCGATCATCTCCTCGCGCCCCACCTTCATGGGCCTACCGAAGGTGTCTTCATTGGGGCTCGAATTTACCAATGCGGCTTGCACCAGATCTTTGCGGCCAGCCAGAATACCGGAGCACTGCGGACCGCGCATGTGCTTCCCGCCGCTGATGCAGATCAGGTCCACGCCCTGTGCGGCCAGCTTTCGAATGTTGTCCCACGGTGGAATCATATCGGCGGCATCGACCATCACCGGAAATCCAGCCTTCTTTCCCGCCGCCAGGCATTCCTCGAGCGAAACGGCCCCGTCTTGCATTTGTTGACCCATGTCGCCGAGGTAATACAGCATCGCCGTGCCCCCGTTGATGGCGTTGTGAAGCTGGTCATTGCTGTCCACCACGATGAGCTTCACGCCGGTGTTCCGCACTGCATGATCGAAGTTATTGCGGTGCGCTCGTTGGATGATCACTTCGCTCTTCATACCGGTCAGATCGGGTACCCGGAGCACTTTCTCCGGATCCGTGCCGGTAAGGCAGGCGCAGGTGCCTAGCGCAATGGCGCCAGCCGCGCCACTGGTGACCATCGCCGCTTCAGAACCGATGAGTGTCGAGAGCCGCTGGCCGATTTTTTCCTGCAGCTCTTCCAAGTAGACAAACTGCTGAGAAGCTTGGGCCATGGCGGCATGCAGTTCCGGCCACTGCTTCGAGGCTCCGACCACCGTGTAGGCGCCCTTGCAGTTAACCACCGGACGTATGCCCAGCTCCTGATAAAGATTGCCGGTTCTCTGTGTTGCCGCAACTAGCTTCGAAAACGGCCAGGAGCTCGAAAGTCCGCTCCACCCTAAGCCCTGTAACAGTCGCCTGCGCGTCGTAACCATGGCTTCACTCTTGTCTTCGGCGTCATACGAGAGCATGATGGCGTCCCCCGCACGCCGCCCTGCATGCTGCTCTGACTGAACCGGCTCTAAGCTACCCACAAAAAGTCGCCGAATTCGATGCCTGCCTCCGTCGCCAGCCGGACAGAAAAGAACCGCGGCGCCGTTTGATTACCAGCGTAACTTGAGGCTCAGCTGTCCAATGCGAGGAGCTCTCGCGCTTGTAACATATCCAAAAAGGCCGCTTACGTAGTTTCCACGCGGGTTGTTGAACTGAGCATGATTGAACGAATTGAAGAATTCGGCACGGAACTGAAGCGCCATCCGCTCGGTTATTTTTGTTTCCTTGGACAGGGCGATGTCCCAGTTGTTCAATCCGGGACCGTGGAAAAACCTTCGATTGGCGTTCCCAAACCATCCTAGCGGACCGGACGCAAAGGCAGACTTGCCAAAAAACTCGTTCGGTTTGCCGGCGGGACCGGGGAGCCTCGGATCCTGGGTCACCAGAGGTCCCACAAAATTTGGGACGTCTGTGTTATCAGAGCCGACGAGCGAACGATCACCAGTTTGATAAATGGTCACCGGCAAACCGGTCGCATACCGCGTAATGCCCGCCAACCCCCAACCCTGCGTCAGGCGTTTCGGAAGGCTGCTCAAGCCCCTGTCCAGCGGCAGCGCGTAGTTGTAGCTGACTACGAAGTTGTGAGTCATATCGAAATCGGAAAGAGCTCTGCTCAACCGATAATTGCTGAAATTCGTCCAATTGTGCCCGAGAGCAAACCCCGATGCATCATCGATCGACTTGGAGAAGGTGTAAGCTGCCAAGAATGTAAAGTTTGCCGCTCTCCGCTCAAGTGTCGCCTGGAAAGAGTTGTAGTTGGAGTTCGCCAGGTTGATATTGTAGGGATCGCTCCCGAAATTATTCCCTAAAGGGCCGCGCGTTCCTACCACCAGGCTTCCGTCGGGCCGCGTATACCTAGCGTTCTCTCCAAAGGGTCCGCATTGGGCGGTGCCTGGCATCACTCCAGATCCGCGCAGGCTCAGGCACAAGTTGGGATCGCCCGGATTGGCCTCGACCTCGGTAAGCAACCTGTGGCCCTGTGTTCCCACATAAGCCAGGCTCATGACCATGGAGGAGCTCAGCGCTCGCTGAAGAGTGAAATTGTAGTGCTCCGCGTAGGGTTGGCGGTTCTTGTACCAGTAGCCAGGTGAGCCTGAGATCGGCAGGTATATCGAGTAGTCCAGGGTCTTGTTGGCAGGACTGCCCGGAATGGGAAAGACGAATGGGAAATGCACACCTTGAGAACTGCCGTCCGCCAGGGATCGAAACGGTTCCTGCATCAAAACGGGCTGCGAGGATACCCAGAACATTCCAAAGGGTGCATCGGCGACCTCGCTGAATGATGTGCCATCTTCAATGGATGTGTAGTATACGCCGTAGGCTGCTCGAATGCTGGTTTTGCCCGGGCCGCCGATAATCTTGCTCAGAAATCCTCCAGAGCTGCTGGGAGAATAGGCCAGGCCAATACGAGGGCCGAAGTCCTTGTAATCAGTCGGTGCCAGGGTCTTTGGGATTCCGGGGTCGCCCGGTACAAGCCAGCCCTTCGGCGCTGTGGGGAACATGATCGATTGCACGCCCGGGACGATGGTTTCGATTCTATCTTGAGTGTCATACCAGGGCATGCTGGCCTCCCAGCGCAACCCATAGTTTAAAGTCAGGTTCGGTCTGAGTCGAAGCGAATCCTGCCCATACACAGCTCCATATCTGGTGCGCGAATCTATATACTGGACACTGCTCTGCGTATAATATACGGGGGCGCCCACTAGGAAGTCAGCGAAATCATTTCCGGTCACCGAGCCGTCAAAACCAAAGTCCCCGTTGATGTCGTTCGCAACATTTCTTCCGTTCACCTGGAGATACCGAAATTCGCCGCCGAACTTTAGAGTGTGGCGACCGTAAATCTTTGAGAAATTCTCAGAGGCATGCCAGGTATTATTTGCCTGCGTACGGGCAGCGGCATTCCCGAGGCTGAAGTTATTGAAGTCAACGTCCGGCACACCTTCATACTGCGGATACGGAAAGATTCCCAGTCCTGTATTGGTGGTGAAACCGAGGTCGGAAAGTTTCACACCGCGTCCCCCTACAGCCTTGTTGATAGTCGCTGAGAAACGCGTAAAACTCAAACGAGCTTCGTTGACCGCCGTAGGACCGAAGACTTTAGTGTTGCTCAGCACGGCTTGTTGCACCCGGGCCGGTGTTAAGCCGGGGAAACCAGGAAGTCCGTCATAGACAAACGGATTCTTGGTTGTCGTATCGTCGAAGGAGTAATAGATGTACCAGTTTCCTGTCTTCTTGTTCAAGACATCAACACGCTGTCCCGCTTTATCGTCGGTAATAGTGAGGTTCTGTCCGGCTGTCGTAAACGTATCGGAGCCCGTATTCGGCAGAGGGATGTACTTCATCAGCGGTATCGCGGTCGGCGCGAAAGCGCGCTTAGGTATGATGCCGCCCGGGAAAACGCAGTTTAACGTGCTGGTGCAACTGGCTGGACTGTAAGGCTCACCGTTCATAACACTGTAGCCAAGCCGCTGCGACAGCACCTGTGCCCAGTAAGGTCCATTTACAGTAGTAGGGCTCCCAGTGCTGTCCACAAATGCATTGAGGCCAGTGAAGTTTCCTGCCCGCATGTCCGCTGTCGGCACTGTCAAAAAGCCGGTCGACACGCCCTGTACTTCGCGTGTGCCCTGATAGTCAGTGAACCAGAATATCTTGTTTTTGATAGCCGGCCCGCCTACGGCATATCCAAATTGATTGCGCTTGAACGCCCCTCTGGTTGGATCGAAGAAGCCGCGAGAATCGAGGTCGTCATTCCGAAGAAACTCGAATGCACTGCCATGGACTCCGTTCGTCCCCGATTTGGTAATGGCATTCATGACGGCTCCGCTGAACCGGCCATATTCCGCGTCGAAGCTGTTGGTGATCAGTCGGAACTCGGCCACTGAATCGAGGTTCGGAATGACCGCCGCTCCCATAGTACGGCCCTCGCTGACATCGCCTCCATTCACAAGAAAAGCGTTCGCTGATTCCCGCTGTCCACCGACGGAGAGGTAGCCGGCATTGAGTTCACCCGAAACGGGCCTTGCTTGCCATATATTGCCCGTGGTTATTGGCACAACCCCCGCCTGAAGCCCAAGGAGATCAGTATAGGCACGGCCGTTCAGGGGCAGTGCCAAGAGCTGCTTTTCTTCTATAACCTGGCCCAACTGAGTGCTAGCCGTTTCGACCTGTACCGTGGCGGCGCTGACTTCGACCCGCTGCCCGACGCCCCCTACCTGCAAGACAATGTCGACCCGGCGCTGCTCGTTGACGGTCAGATCGATCCCAGTGCTGACAAAGTTCTGAAAACCCGCAATGGATCCTTCGACCTTGTAGTTTCCAGCGGGGAGTGACAGTATCTGGTAATAGCCCGAGGCATCGCTCTGAGTCGACCGAATCAGACCTGTGCTCAGATTGGTTGCTGTTACGGCGGCACCCGGGACCACCCCGCCACTAGAGTCCTCGACCTCACCGAAAATGGACCCAGTAACGTCTGCTTGGAGTCCGCGCAAAAGTACGAAACCGAGCACGAAAAGGAGCAGGAAGACCTTTATATTCATATTGTTGACCTCCTGGCAGTCAGGCTTGCGGGCTCACCCGCTAAGTGATATGCTGCATGCAGCATGTTATGTCTAACACGGGATGGTGTCAAGTGACTTTTTGATAGCTTTTGACAGCCTCCGTTGGCCGAGCGGAGACTTTTCGGTCCGCGTCGTCGGCCAATCTAAGACTGGAAAGGTGCTTGCAACAGGTGCTCCGAGAACCACTCCCTGGCAGTCCAATCGACCGCCCGCGCAACTTGAACGAATTGGCCTATCAAGAGATTAAGAGCCAGATAATCTCAGGGCGGCTAGAAGGCGATGTCATTTACTCAGCAGGCCAGTTTGCGGAAATGTTGAGCGTGTCCAGAAGCCCCGTTCGAGAGGCACTTCTTCAATTGGCCGCCGAGGGTTACCTGGCGTTGGTTGATGGGCGCGGCTTTAAGATCAGACAGTTTTCCGAAAAAGAGATCCGGGACATCTTCGAAATGCGTGGGCTCATCGAGGCTCATGCAGTCAAGCGCTTCGTGGATTTGATGTCTCACGAAGATCAAGAGCAATTGAAGCACAATCTGCGCCTCATGAACCGCTGGGCCGATGAAGGGAACGCTGTCCAACTCTTGGAGGCGGACAAGGAGTTTCACATGATTCCCGTGCGCCGCTGTAACAACCATCTTCTGTCGTCGATCATGGAAAATATTCGAAATTACATATCCATCTTCGGTATGAAAGCCATATCGGACAAGGGCAGAATCCATGCGGTGATTGACGAACACGATCGCATCCTCGAAGCCCTCCAAAAGAAAGATAAGATGAACGTTGTCAGGGCCGTTCGACATCATCTCTTGACGACGCAACAGTATTTATTGTCGGGAGTCGGGCAGTCTAACGGCGCCTGAAGCGGACGAAGATTTTTTCAGCAGGGACGCAGTAACTCTGGTTAAGCGATTGAGCTTCGGTAAGCACGGCCTCCGCTGCCTAGTATTCCTTTGTCCATTCATGGAGGCGCGCGCCAAATAGCAGAAGTCGCTCGACTCTCGCATCTCTTGGTTCTTGACGACCTGGCGAAGAACTGGGCCGCGACCAGTGGCAATCAGGCGCTAGGCGTCCTTTCCCACGGATGTGGCGGGATCCCGTTCGAAGGTGATCTGGCGACAGCCGGAGGCCTAATTTTCGCCGGCTGCGACGAGCAAATCTGTACCGCGCCAGAGCGCCAAGACCGGCGCGCGGCTATGGCACTTCCACCGGTGAAGCTGCTGCCTCACCCGATCACCTACAGCTTCAAGGGCCGGCAGTACGTGGCCGTGGAGGGCTCGAACGTCATAAGCTTTTGACCTGATCGACGAGGCGAAACCGGCCAGCCGCTAAATCGGCAGCGACGCTTTGAGCACCAACTGCTTTTTCGCTTTTAGGTCCTGGATGATGATCCGACCATTCTCCAAGCGCACATCATCCACTTCATGCATCCCTTCCGGTGCGCGCGCGTAGAACATCAGGAAACGCGATTCAATTTTCGTCCGCGCCGGCAACCAGCGGTAGACGGGGGCCCCGAACATCGAGTTCAACTGCACTACCGCGCGGCGCGGCACATCGAACGGTTGCGTGGAAAACTCCAATCCGCGCACCAGCTTCTTGTTGGGCCGATAATATTCCCAGTTCTGCGTCCACGGATATTCCTGCGGCTTGAACAGGTACCCGAGCAGCAGCCGTTTTCCCGGATGGAGCGCTGTGACGAACACCAAGTGGCGCGAAGGATCCATCAAACATGTCGTATGGTCGAGTGAGTCCGGGTCGGCGGGCGGCGCGCGCAGGTCGATCTTGAGCTTGTGCAGGCCCGGCGCTTCAGGCCAGGTGAAGTCTTCGCCAAAGGGCAAGCGGTGGGGCATCACCTCATTCTCAGGGTCGAAAGGGCGCGTTTTCGCGCGTTGCGCCGACATGTCGACCACCGTAACTCCAGGCTCGAGGAACGGCGAGCCGATGGTTGCGTGCTCGGCCCAGAACACTGGTCGATCGAACGCCAGCAGGCTCTCGAGTTCGCTGTGCACATAAATCACATTCTCTCCGTCCACCAGGCGCACCGTTCGCGCGAACAGTTCCTGCGTAAGGGGTAGCTTGGCCGCCAGCGTCAGAGTTGTGGTCATACCTTCTTTGGCATAGAACTTCACCTCGAATGGAGCCACGTGCGCCTCGCCATGGCCCGGCAGCCCGGCTGCCTTCTCGTCCGGGGACACCGAGCCAAATCCGTCCACGCAAACGAAGTGACCCCCCGGAGAATCGGGGACGTCTTTCTCGCCGGCTTCTCGTGCCAGCCGGATCTGGTCCCACAGCGGGCTAAGTTTTTCCGGATCGTCAGCCAGCACCACGCGCGCGAAGGAACTTCCCCTTGGCAGGACCGTGAGCTCCAGAGTGCCGTTAGACAGGAGGAACGCCTCATGGTCTTCGAAAGTGGTCTTTGGCGGTCCACTGCTCTGGCCGTAAGCTAGGGGGGCCACAAGCAGCAGAATGGATATCATACACATGATGACGAAGCGAACGAATCTAACCTTCTGCCTCAACGGAGTCAACCAGACTACCAGAGCAACTTCAAGCTCAATTGTCCGATACGCGGATCGCGTGCGCTTGTAACCTCACCGAACTGGCTACTGGTGAAATTTCCTGTGGGATTGAGAAACTGCGCATGGTTAAAGATGTTGAAAAACTCAGCGCGGAATTGCAGCGACATGCTCTCACGCAGTTGCGTGGTTTTGTGAAGCGCGAAATCCCAGTTGTTGATGCCCGGACCATGGAAGAAGCGCCGGTTTGAGTTCCCAAATGCGCCCAACGGGCCCGAGGCGAATCCGTCTGGCGAAAAATATTGGTTGGGTAAACCGCCAGGTCCGGAGTTCCGGGGATCCTGGGTGACGAGAGGCCCAATGAAGTTAGGAACATCGGTGCTCCCGCTGCCGGCCAACGACAGGTCGCCACCCTGGCTGATGGTGATGGGAAGGCCAGTCGAGAACCGGGTTATGCCATTGACACTCCAGCCTTCGGTCAAGCGCTTTGGGAGCGCGCTGAAGGCCTTGGAGAGGGGGAGGAGGTAGTTGTAGCTAATTACGAAATTGTGTGTCATGTCGTACTGAGAAAGCGAACGGCTGAGGCGATGGTTAGTGAAGTTGATCCATTCCGAATACCCGGAAGAGTCGTCCATCGCCTTTGAGAAACTATAGGCTGCGAGAAAGGTAAAGTCGGCCGCTTTCCGTTCCAGACTGGCCTGAAACGAGTTGTAACTGGAGGAAGCAACATTCGCGGTATAGCCATCGCTTCCGAAGGCTGGCCCGAGCGGCCCTCGCGTTCCGTTGACGATTGTGCCATCGGGCCTTGTATAGACCCCCAACTCTCCATATGAGCCGCACTGCGCGGTCCCCGGCTTTACCCCTGCTCCCCGTAGGCTCAAACAAAGCTGGGGATTACCTGGGTTGGCTTCCGTAGTGGCGATCAGCCGATGGCCCTGGGTCCCCACATAAGCCAGAGTCATGATTGTCGAAGAACTCAGCGCCCTCTGTATCGTCAGGTTGTAGTGCTCTGCATAGGGAACTCGATTGTGGATATCGTAACCAGGGGAGCCCTGTATCGGCAGGAACACAGAATAATCCAGGGTCTTGTTACTGGGAGCTCCGGGAACAGGGAGCACGAAGGGGAAGCGTTGTACTTGAGATCTGCCATCGGAGCGGTCTAGAAAGGGCTGTTCAAACAACGGCGGCTGAATACTGGGCCAGTACAAACCGTAGGGAGCGTCTCCCTCCTCATAAAAGAGCGATAAGTCCTCGATGGATGTGTAGAAGATACCGTAAGCGACCCGAATACTGGTTTTGCCGGGTCCGCCGAAGATCTTGCCTAGAGCCCCGCTGGCAAAGCCGGGAGAATAAGCAAGGCCGAGGCGTGGGGCAAAGTTGTTGTATCGAGTGGGGGCGAGCGTTTGAGGGATGCCAGGATCACCGGGAACTACCCATCCCTTCGGCGCAGTTGGAAACTGGATTGATTGCAAGCCGGGCACAATCGTTTCCGACCTGTTATTGGCGTCATACCAGGGCATGTTGACCTCCCAGCGCACACCGTAGTTCAGGGTTATGTTGGGCCTCATCCGAAATGAGTCCTCGGCGAACGCTCCACCGTACCTGTTGCGGGAATCCATGATCTGAAAGCTGCACTGCACGTAGTTGGCAGGAGCACCCAGCAAGTAATCCGCGAAGTCGTTCCCGGTCTCTGATCCATTGAAGGAAAATAGTCCGTTGGGCGCACAGAGGTTTCTGTCATTAATTTGGTAGTAGCGAAATTCGCCCCCAAACTTCAGCGTGTGCGGGCCGTAGATTTTCGAGAAATTGTCGGCCGCTTGCCACGTATTGTTGGCCTGCTTCCTCAGTTGTGTGTTCACACCAGTGTTAAAGGCATTGAAGCTCACGCCAGGGACAAACTGGAAATTTGGCACATTGGGCACGATACCCAGCGTCCCTGGCCCCGTGACAAAGCCGAGATCGGAGAGCTTTGCGAACCCCGACAGCACAAAGTTTGTCGTTATGGCATCTCGTGTGTAATTGAGCCGTGCCTCATTGACGGCGGTAGGGCCGAACACATGAGTGTTGCTGAGAACGGCCTGCTGTGCCCTTCGGGGAGTCCCGGTTGCGAATCCAGGGATGTTATTACCTCCAAACGGGCTATTAACGCTCGCCTGGTCAAAAAAGTAATAGAAGAACCAGCTTCCGGTGAGCTGATTGAGAAGGTCGACCCTTTGTCCGGCCTTGTCGTCTACAGTACGTTGGTTTTGGCCAGAGGTTGAATAGAGGTTGGCGCCGATGTTGGGCACTGGAATAAAGGGCAGGATTCCTACGGCCGGTTTAGAAAAAGCCTGTTGCGGGATCACGCCGCCGGGAAACACACATTCGGACGTCAGAGTGCAGCCGGCAGGGCCGTAAGGTTCCCCATTTTGCACACCGTATCCCAGGCGTTGCGTCAGCACTTGCGCCCAATACGGTCCATTCACGGTGGTTGGATTTCCGGAAGAGTCCAAAAATGCGTTCAGTCCCGCGAAGTTTCCACTGCGTTCGGCCACAGTTGGAACCTGCACGAAACCGGTGGAGAGGCCGCGAACCTCTCTCGTCCCCTGGTAGTCGGTAAACCAGAACAGCTTGTTCTTGAGGAATGGACCTCCCACGGCATAACCAAACTGGTTGCGCTTGAAAGCCCCTCTATCCGGATCAAAGAAATTCCTCGCATCCAGTTGGTCGTTGCGGAGAAATTCAAAAGCAGAGCCATGGAAACCGTTGCTCCCCGATTTGGTTATCGCGTTCATGACAGCGCCGCTGAACTTTCCATATTCCGCCTCGAATGAGTTGGTGATGAGCCGGAACTCCGCCACCGAGTCCAGGTTAGGAATCACGGAGGCTCCCAGGTTTCTGCCCTCGCTCACATCGCCGCCGTTCACCAGAAAAGCGTTGGCAGTTTCCCGCTGCCCATTTACCGAGAGGTTGCCGGCCGAGAGGTTCCCGGAAACTGGACGGTCTTGTTGAATGGAGCTTGCAGTCACGGGAATCACTCCTGCCTGCAGTCCTAGCAAATCGATATAACTACGACCGTTCAGTGGCAGTGAGAGCAGCTTCTGTTCGCCAATCACGTCGCCTAGCTGAGTGCTGGTGGTTTCGACCTGAATCGGGAGCGCCTTCACCTCGACCGCCTGCTCCACACTTCCCACTTGCAGGACGATATCCACCCGGAGTTCTTCATTGACCGTCAGCTCCACACCCGTGCTCAAAAACTTCTGAAAGCCGGCGAGCGTCGCCTCAACCTTATAGTGTCCGACGGGAAGCGCCAGGAGCCGGTATTGGCCCGTAGGGTCGGATGAAGCTGTCCGGCTAAGGCCGGTCTCCAGATTCGTAGCTACGACTTGGACCCCGCCCAGCACCCCGCTTGACGAGTCTGTAACAACGCCCAGGATGGAGCCGGTGACATCAGCATGCAGAGAGATTGCAGCCGCTAAAGTGACGAGAACGGCCAACAACGGATGGCACCGCCGTACGAGTCCGGGGAGCATACAAAACCTCCTTGGGAATTGCGGCAGAGGCTATCACAGCAACCGAGAAGTGTCAAGGCGAGAGTTGCCGAGCGAGGTCGAGAGCGAGAGTTGTCGAGGGGTTCCTGTTCTGCCCTTTCTGCGGGGTTCCTATTCGGGTCAACGGTGCGGCCGAATCTTCTCGAGAACGTGTTCCGGCAGGCCGCGAGCGCCCCCGACGTAATTGAATTCCTCTCCATAGCGGAAGCCGTGCTTTTTCCCGATGGCTGATGCCAATTCCTCGAGATAGGCCCGCACCAAGGCATCGATCGACTTGTCATTCATTTGCGTCAGCCGTGGATCGGCATGGCCGGCATCTGTGAGCCGCCGCCGCGTCTCGGCGGCATATAGACGGTTGGTGGTGCGTAGTGCGAGGACTGCCCTCAACTTGCGGTCGAAGGTGGCGCTGATGTCAACGGGCCGGAATCGCGCCGGTTCGTCGCCGCCTTCGCCTGGTCGGTAGGGACGCCCGATGGCATAGTAGTAAACTTCAGGAGCGCCGTACGGCTGTAGTCCCATCCTTTCCAGCTCGGGACCAAACATACCACCGCCGCTGTAGCCCCAAGCTTCCTCGGCCATCTTGCCCGCGTAGAAATGGTCCCGGTTCTCGTCGTAGTGAATGTAAGGATCGGGGATCACCATCACCTGGGGCTTGAAATAGCGGATTAGTCCGAAGATTTCGCTGCGCAGCTCGGTACTGGAGATATAACCGAGCTCGCCGCTCTTGTGACCCAGGCCGACCACCTCGCGGGCGCCCAACAATCGAGCCGCTTGTCGCCCTTCCTCCCGGTTGGCCTTTTGTGTCTCTGCAGGATCGAGGCCATCCGAGTTTTTTTCGTCGTTGGTCACCTGGATGACGGTCACTTCGCGACCCTGGTCGATCAGCCCGGCTAGCATTCCCCCGGCGCCGATCAGATAATCCCCCGCATGGGCGGTGATTACCAGTATTCGCTGATTCACTTCCGCAGCGCTGCCCAGAGTGGCCCAACAGAATATCAGCCCGGCGCAAATTCTGAATAACACTGCGACAATTATCACGCAGAAAACGACTCGCGTGTTATCATCATCATCTTCCAATGCGAACTCACCTTGGGGCGACGGCGTGCCTTGTGGCGTTCTGCTGCGCTGCTCTCTTAGCTGAGAAGCTGCCTCACGGACACGTTCCGCCGGGCAAGGTGTTCCTGGTCATTCTGCCCCATCATGATGACCACACGTGGGAATACGCCTTCGGAGGACTGATTGCGAAATTCGTGGATGCCGGCTACACGGGCTACTACGTCCGAGTCACCAACGACGAGAAGGACGGATCGTTCGGCTGGGCCGAGAACAACATCGTCAACCATCGCGAGGCGGTTGAAGCGGTGCGCTATCTGGGCATGAAGGAGGTCATCAGCCTGAACTGGCGCAATGACCACACGGACTCGGTACCGCTCAACGAACTGCGGGCACAATTGATTCTACTGATCCGCAAATACCGCCCGGACGCCGTAATGGCTTACCACCCCTGGGGGCACTACGATCGCAACCCTGACCATCGCAAGACCGCCAAGGCCGTGGCGGAGGCGATATGGGCCGCTGGCAATCCAAATTTCCTTCCAGAGCATCTCGGGCTGGGTCTTCAGCCGCACCGCGTGCCCTACTGTTACTACTCGCAGAGAAGCGACTACGGCAGGGGTTATCGGCCCAACATCGCCTTCGAGCTCAACGACAGTCAGATGGAACGGAAGAGCAAGGCGTACTGGATGAACCGCAATGTCCGCTTGCAGCCGTCTATCGCCCGCGAAATTCGCGCGGAGCTGGCACGAACACACCAGACCATTCCGGAGCTCGAAGGCCTGAACGATGGGGAGGCCACCAAGAAGCTACAGGAGTGGCGGATGTACTGGATTTCGGCGAAGCGCGGCCAGGAGAATGGCGTGAAATACGCGGAGGTTTTCGATTTCATCGATGAGTTCGATGACGTCCCCGGCCTGAAAGACTATATTGAGCAGAATGCGGTGACCAAATGAGAGCGGCTCTGGCGCTGCTTTTCGCCGTTCCATCATTCGCGCAGATTCTGATCGTGACACCCCACGCCGACGACTATCTGGTATGCGCGGGCGGAACGGTGGCCGCGATGATCCAGAACGGCACAAAAGCATACGTTGTTCGCGTGACGAACGACGAAAAGGACGCCTACGGCATATCGCCCGAAGAAGCGGCCTTGCGAAGCCGGGCGGAAAGCGAGGAGGCCGCAAGCGTCCTCGGCGTATCGGAAGTCGTTTCGCTCGGCTACAGTTCTGGCGAACTGGGAGGGGTGTCTCCAACCGAACTGCGAGATCGGATCATCTTCTTCGTCCGGCAGTATCGCCCACAAATAATGTTCATTCCCAATCCATACACGCATTACGACGCCGACCTGGATCATTACTATGTGGGCAGTGCGGCGGAAGAAGCGCGCTGGGCCGCGGGGCTGAAGAATTTCCAACCTCCTCACGCATTGGTCCAACTCGCACCGCATTTGGCCCCAGAACTCTTCTACTATTCGCTGCCCTTGGACCCCGAGCGTCACACGCCGGAGAGCACGCCTACTTTCGTGGCGCAACCAAAGATTGTGGACATCACCACGACCTTCAACCGCAAGCTCCGTGCGGTACGCGCTTTGAAGACGCGGAACCGGGCTCTGGCTTTGGATATCCGTCAACGGCTCTCGAATCGAGGGAAGCGTCTGCCTCTGCTGGATCCAATCAACGATGAGTCTCTCGACAGGCTGGCCGAGATCCGGCTGCTTGGACTGGCGCAGCTTGCCGGCAAATCGAACGAGTGGCCGCTGGCGGAAGAGTTCTTTTACGCTGGGTCGGATTACCAGATCCCTTCGGCTTACCGGAAGTAGTAGAAAACATCATAGGAGATCTCATGCTGAGCAAGAAATCTGGCTGGAGGAGGAGGCAGCCTTTGCAAAGCGAAGCCATGAGCCCAGCCCAAAGGGATGTGGTGGCGTACCTATGAACTCCAGAAGGCGCCGGCTGAACCAATCAACGTGATTGCCATTGAGTGCGAAACCGAACCGGCGGAGGACCAACTCACCATCCGCACGAACCGGGCACGACCTGAAAAGGCGTAGGAGGGCGATACCAGGGTTTGCCTACAGATTCACGGAGGGGCTGCGATGATTCAGGTCACCGAACCCGAGCTGGAGCGTCACGCCGGCCCAGTTCGCTCGTTGGTCCCGCCTTCCAAAAACCTTCCGCACTGCACCATCTGCCAGATACCCAATCTGCGGGATTTATCAGCGGGGTCGATCGCCTTCCAAAAGGTCAAGGTTTTGGAAGGACGAGCAACCCGACTGTCCGCTTCGAAAACATCCGTCTTCGTCGGCCTTCGACGATAAACCTTGCCCGAGTTTGAGTTCTGGCGCACACTTCGCATACGCTCGACAGAGAGCACACCCAGGCAGCCGCAACGGCTGCGCTAACCATCGGCAATCCACTTTCTTCAATAGTTTGCGGCGATTTACGATATGATGAATCGACCTGACTGGAATGCCGGATGCCGCCACTGATCCGCCGAGGCAGGATTGCGGCCCCTTTTTGCGATGGGCGGGCAGCAAGCGCCGCCTGCTGCCCATTCTCCAAACTTTCTGGACAAAAAAGCACAAACGTTACATTGAGCCCTTCGCCGGTTCAGCATGTCTGTTTTTCGCGATCAAGCCGCCAAAGGCCATCCTCGGCGACCTCAACCCGGAGCTGATCGCAACGTACATCGAGGTAAAGTACCGTATCAATGCCGTCCTGAAAGAACTGAAGAAATTGCCGCCAGAGGACAGGGAGGAATACAATCGCCTGCGCGCGATAGAGATCTCGACGCTGACGCCTCCGGCCAGGGCGGCACGCTTCATTTATCTAAATCGCTTTTGCTTCAACGGCATCTATCGAACGAATCTGCTTGGACAGTTTAACGTCCCTTATAGCGGCGTGCGATGCGGCAATCTGCCAGGTGATGCGATATTCCAAAAGTGTTCCATTCGCTTGCGCCACGCGCGGTTAGTCACCGGCGATTTTGAGAACGTCCTGAACCAGGCTGCAAGAGGCGATCTGGTGTACATGGACCCCCCATTCGCGGTGCGTGCGCGCCGGGTATTCAGCGAATATGACCCAAGCACGTTCACCCCTGCGGACATCGCGCGCCTGCGCTCATGGCTGGAACGGCTGAACGCCGCACGTATAAACTTTGTCGTCAGCTATGCCGAATCAGATGAAGCGGATATTCTGCGGAGAAACTTTTCATATGAGACGGTTTCCGTCCGTCGCAACATCGCCGGATTCGCAGCTCATCGCGCATTGAGCAACGAACTGCTAATCTCAAATATCTGAAGGTGCGATATGCCGACTCTCAAGCCGTCGCAACCCGCAGTCCCACAGATCGTACCTGCCGGCGAATTGCGTCATCTGACGCCTGAAGAGATCAAGCCTAGCAGCAACAACCCACGCCATCTATTCGACCCCGACCAGCTTCTGGAGCTGAAAAAGAACATCGGCGAGCATGGCGTTCTGGTACCGATCACCGTCTATCAGGCAAAGGGGCAAACCAAGTTTTCAATCCTTGACGGGGAGCGCCGGTATCGCTGCGTCGTCGAACTTAAGAGAGAAGGCCGCGGAGGAAAGGGCGGCGCAGAACTTAAGCTCCCCGCCAACGTCGTCGAGCCACCCACCAAGATCGCCGGGTTGCTTTACATGTTCTCGATCCATAACTTCCGGGAGGCCTGGGAGCTTATGCCTACAGCCCTCAGCCTGAAGGTCGTGATGGAGGAACTTGAGGAGCACGACAACAAGGCGCTCTCAAAATTGACCGGCCTCAGCGACGCGCAGATTGAGCGATGTAAGAAGCTCCTTGCTTTTCCAGAACGCTTTCAGGAGCTATCACTCGATCCCAATCCATCAACCAGAATCCCGTCCAACTTCTGGATCGAAGCACTGCCCGTCATTGACCTGGCGCTGGAAATGGTTCCAACTGTAAGGAAGCTTGGACGCGACAGGGCCACCGACAAACTGGTGGAGAAGTACCGCGACCGGAAAATTAAAAGCGTTATTCATTTTCGTCGAATCATGGAGAGCTATGATCTCTCCGAAGATGACCCCCCGACACGGGCCAAGGTAGTCCGAAGAGTTGAGGAATTCTTCCTCAACCCAAAATTGGAGACCCGCGATGGCTTCGATGAATTTGTAGTCGAGAAGAAGCGCGTTCAGAGTGCCCTCAACGCATGCGAGGGATTTATCGCGCAGCTTCAGCGCTTCAAGCTCAAATATACGACGGATGACGAGGAGCGAAGAAATCTGCGACAAGCGCTTCGCGAGGTGCGGGAATATTGCAAGAGTCTGGAACAGGCTCTCAGGGGGAGTGATGACCCTGAGGTCACACACGACTGACCATGTGGCGCACGATCCACAGCATCAGGGCCGCATTGCGGTTTCACGACTATAAGCCCAAACCCTTGTCTTTGCTATCCGCCAGTCGTTGGATAAAGCAATTCGAGAAGAAAGATCGTAAGCTCGCCGCGCAGCTACTCGACAACGTGATCTACATCTCGGAGGCGAAAACTCGGAACATATTGGTCGATCAGAACGCCGCTCTGATGAAGCGTTTACTTGAGGCTGGCCTGCAGCCAAATAAGCTCATCTATGTGTCGGTTCACGACGCGGGAAGCAGCAGTCCTGTCATGCTCAACCTTCTCAGGGATGCCGCTGGACTTGAGCGACTGGGGTGCAGATTTGTGGACTGCCGCGATTCGCTCCGGTTAAACAAAACCATGAATGAAGTGGGTGTAGGCGCGCTGATCTACGTCGATGACTTTGTGGGAACTGGCAATCAGTTTTGTCAAGAGCGCGACTTCGCCGCCAAAAACTTCATCGGTACGTTTTCTGAATTCATATTGGCTCCGAGCATTTGCGAGGAGGCATATTACCAGATTGGTGAACGCGGCATTGAGGCGTTCACCGGGCACGTGCACTCTAAGGCCGAGCGGCCATTGCATGCCAATTCCAGTGTTTTTGCGAAAGAAGAAAAGGAGCGCCTGGAACTTGTCTGCAAAGGCGTCAGCTCCAAGTTTGGGCTGGGCTATCAAAAGCTCGCCACAATGGTGGTGCTTTATCGCAATGCTCCGAATACGGTTCCGGCCGTCTTGCGCGGCAGTCTTAACCAGACGCCATTCTTTGGTATTTTCCCAAGGTGGAAAGACCTTCCAGTTCGCAGAATAGGATAGAGGGTTTGCTCATGGCTCGCCTTTTTCGTCGGCGGAATCCGAAAGCCGACAAGTCGCCTGACGAAGTTCTTAAGCTTATTCGCGAGCACTTTGTTCGACGTGGCTTTTGGGGCGAGTCGGCCTTCCCTTACTTTTTCTGCATCATCAAGTTCCTGGCAGCCAGGAACGAAGCGCTACTCGCGCAGAGGATGCTGGATGAACTGTTCCTGGTTCTCGTTGAGGCCAACTACCAGCAGCAGGGACAAGTTTTTCCGTGTCCTTACCTCGGAGTAGAAGAGATTCTGGCCGCCTCTATCCCAGACCGGCTCCAGGATAGGGACTTTGAGGGCTACAGGGGTAGTTCCTATGTCCTGAGAATTGCTCTCGAAATGCTCGTCCGCCGGGGCCGAAGGGACCTGCTCGCGGCGACGTGGCGCCGGTTCACATACTGCCGGCAGAATGAGTTCATCCCGGGCCGACCGGAGGACGTCTTCGCCTGGCGAACGAAAGACGGAACGAACGCTTCCCGCTTCCCGAATCAGACACAGAGCTGGTCGGCCCTCGTCTCGGAGGCGTCTGATCAAGCGAATGTTCCCGCCGTCTACTCGGACTTCATCGAGGTTCTACTGTTCCACACTCTCGTGTGCCCTCACCGCGCAACTCCGACAGTGATCCGGTTACTGGATCGACTACGATGACTTCCAAAAACTGATGGTTTTGGAAAGGGCGGAAGGGTCACCGCAAGTGGTTTAGATTAGCCTTCGGTTGTAGGCTTTACCCTGAGGCCTTTTGGAGGGGTCCGAGTTGACCCTCATACGCCTGCAGAACTCGGACAATCGTCCCGACACCCAGGCCCGTCTTTGAGGCTACCTTCTCGATTGATAGCCCCGTTTCCCGCAGCCGCACGACCTCGCTGCGGTCGAAAATCCGCCGCGGCCTGCCGATCGGTTTCCCCGTTTTCGTGCCGTGTTTCCTTGCGGACTTCATGCCGGCGCTCACGCGCTCATGGATTAGTTCACGTTCAAACTGTGCCACAGCCGCCAAGATGTGCATCAGCAGCTTGCAAGCTGGGTTCGACTCGTCCGTATCAAGGCCCTGGGAAGTGGCGATAAACCGAATGCCCAGACTCGCCAATTCCTGGATACCGGAAACGCAATGCACCAGCGAACGCCCGAACCGATCCAGCTTCCACACCACAATCGCATCAAATCGGCGGCAGCGGGCATCGGCCATGAGTTGATCGAGTCCGGGCCGTGATGCCTTCGCACCGCTCATCTGGTCCTGATAGATCCCTGCTAACTCCCACCCGCGGCGCTCGACGTAATCCTTGAGTTCTCGGATCTGGATGATGTTGGTCTGGTCTGTTGTTGAGACTCTGGCGTAGATGGCGGTTTTCATCGGCACCTACTTCTTCGAACTTGAGGCCGAGAGATTCTTCCTGACTGCCGATTCGTCCCAATTAGCAGTACCGTCGCCGCCCGCTAATGTGAAATTGCATCGTGGAGGATCTTTTGCCACGATCCGTGCAGGTCTGACACGTACATACCCCACTTGTCGGATTTAGGTATGGGGTGGGCTGCAACCTGCTTCGTTCTGTTATCTATTATTAGCTCAACCCCCTTCCGCTGTCAATAGGGGCGTTGATCTTTTTTCTCAACCGGGTTAAGCTAATCCAGGCAGACCGTCTATGAAGGATAAGATGCCGAAGGCAGCGTTGGAGTTCTTCCGGAGGCAGGGCTCGAAGGGGGGCAAGCTCGGTACCAAGGCCCGGATGGAGAAGCTAACACCCGAGCAGCGCTCGGCGATTGCGCGCAAGGCTGCGGCTGCCAGTGCTGAGGTTCGGCGAAAGAAGGCTACGACGCGGAAGGACTAAGGCTCTCGCGTGGCGCGTTGCCAGAGGTGGCAAGATCGTGTGTCGCGCGGCACCTGATAAAACATTCAGAGGATCTTGATCGGGAGGAGGCAGTAACCCCATGGACCCGAGCAATTTCAATCAGACCCACTATTGGGGACGAAGGCGGTTCATCGTCGGGCTGGCGGCGAGTATTGGTGCAGTCCGGCGATCAGCCGGGCAGCAGACGATCACGCCCAAAGCGAAGGAACTCAACCAAGCTTTCGATGCGGATGCGTCGCAGTGGATCGAACGTTTCGAGCACGAGGGACGAGCGATTTACGATAAGCGTTACGAGATCCTGGATGCAATGCACCTGAAGCCAGGCATGAAAGTGGCCGATATCGGCGCCGGCAGCGGGCTGTTTGCGCGCTTGATGGCGCAAAGGATAGCGCCGGACGGAACGGTCTATGCGGTCGATATTTCCAAGAAGATGATCGACCACATCAAGAAGACGGCTCGGGATATCCCGAACCTAAAGCCGGTGCTCGGCGATCCTCACTTCCCGAACCTGCAGCCAAACTCTCTCGATCTGGTTAGCATCATCGATTCCTACCATCATTTCGAATATCCGCAAGACATGCTCCGGGAGATCAAAAACGCGCTTCGGCCGGAGGGTTTCCTGGTGCTCATCGATTTCAAGCGGACCGAAGGCGTTTCCAAAGACTTTGTCCTAAAGATGGTCCGTGCCGGCGAAGGTACGTTTACTGATGAGTTTCAGAATGCGGGTTTCGAGTTAATCGAGCGCCGTGACGATATGTTTGAGGACAACTACCTGCTCCGATTCCGTCAACGCCCTGCAGCCGACAAGCCAGCGACGTCTGGTAAAGGCAAAGAAAAAGAACCCGCAGCAGGGGTGCTGCCGTGAAGGCTGCAGCCGTGCGGTTAGAAGAAGGCGTGGGAAGGAACTGAATAGAAAAGCCGGCACTCGGGCCGGGCCACGGTGGAATCGGTTGACGCCGTCCATTGTAGCCCCAACTGAGCGCCGGCGGAAAGAAAAAACGCTGGTGGAATCGGAGCAAGAGCCATTCCCTGAAGCGAAGCAATACAGGGACACCCTAGAAGCACCAGAATTTCTCCGGCTCATCGCAGAGCTTGAGCTCTCGACACGCCAAAGCTTGGCCCGTTGTGATGCCGAAATGACGGTGGGGCAGAGTTTCAGAATCCAGGCTGATTTCGTCGATGGGTTCGAGCACGCCGCCGCGGCCGCCATGAAATTCTATACAACTGCGCCGACGCTCGAGTGGGAAGAAACAGTCAGCCGCTTGGCGCTAGTGACGCTGCCCAAATTCGCCGCAGATCTTTGGAAGAGGATCATGCGTTTCCGGGCTAGAGACATGGATAGCGTGTTTGGCGTGATGCCGTTTTCGCTACGTACTGAAGAGCAGTTCATGAGCGACGTTCGCGGCCGGTGTGCGCCATATGCTGAACGGGCCATTTTAGAAATCATGGCCAAGGGCCCGGTGGACGAACAAGATCGGGACAAAAGTGCAGAGGCATATCGCGTCAAGGCGATTAACGACTTTCCCAAGGCCTTGAGTGCAGCCTGCGAGCTGGAAATGCGAAGCGCCATGCAGGCGTGGAGAGCCGAGTATGTGTCCAAGTATGCCTTTAAACTAACGAGAGCCCAACAGAAAGAACTTCAGGCCATATTATTCTCGGGAGCCGAAAGGGCGGCCAAGCCAGTCTGTGGCGATTTGGTTAATTCGCCAGAGCCCTCCGAAGGCTTCAAATTTACGATCTATAGCCTCTCGGGGAGTGACTTTCCCAGCGCCGCCGTGAGGCTCTGGAATGAAGTGACGATGCACGCCTTTCTTGAAAAAGGCGCGTTGCCGTTCGGCATACCGTTCGACGCGCCAGATTACTCCGCAGATGATTACCAAAGCGATGTAAGGGACGAGATCCGCATGCATGTTATCGCGAGGCTCGGGCCGATCGTCGATGCGTCGATCATTGCTCACATGTCTCGACCGGCAGCCCCCACGCCGGCCGACTTTAAGGTGCCGGCGCTCTATCGAGTCGAGCGTCAGATATGGACAGAGGGGGTGGACTGGAGGGACATCACCTTCGGTACTCCGCCACCGGATCAGCTGCCTGCGGCCCGCACCACGGCGCCCACACCCGAGCCCGTGGCGCAAAATGGCGCAGCTGAGGATGGCCCGGCCGATCCGTTCGCAACACCCGGATTGCGCGCAGCTGCGATGGATCTCGTTGTGGAACAGGACAAGCTGAAGTCGCGCGGTGAACTCATGAGGGCCGCGGGCGTACCTGGCAAGGAAGAGAACCTTCGCGGCATTGCTGACCGTTGGAAACGCGATCCAGGCCTTCTCGGCAAACACAACTCAGCGAGACGAAAAACCATCGAATCTTACCTTCTAAAACGTCTGAAGGAAATCTATGTTGAATCTCTATCGAAGGCATCTTTCCAATTGCCGGGAGCGGAGCAAGGGGCGCCGCTCCACGAAGTGCTCATGCCCGATCTGGTGCGATGGCTTACTGAACGGCAAGCGTCACCTTCGGTCTCTCAAGACACGCGATTGGCAGCGGGCAATACGCCTGGCTGAGCGACTCGAGCGGCCCAACGCGGAACGCACAGATCTCATTCCCTGCACACAGCCGGGCTGCACGGAGCGCGTCGAGCGCGGTCGGTGCGCCAAGCACCGGAAGACGCTCGCGGCGGCGGTCGAAGCATTTCACGACGCCAAGAACGACCTCGCTCATGAAACGAAACGTCACTACCGGACGACTTTGAGTTTCTTCGTGGCGTCGGTAGGCGCGTCGGTAGAAGTCCACGAGATCGAATCCACCGTCATCAATCGTTTCAGGCAGTCGCGCCCGATCAACACATTGACGTGGTGGAAGGATCTGAAATTCCTGCGGCATTTCTTCAAGTTCTGCGTCGATCAGAAGTGGACCTCCGAGAATCCGGCTTCCAGGGTCTCGATGCCGAAGAACGTCAAGCCTGGCGATACCGAGCCATACACTCGCGACGAGGTCGCGCGCATACTCGCCGCTTGCGACGTCATCGGACGCTCGGCCTACGAACGCCTGCGAGGCAGAGCGCTGGTCCTCCTGCTACGCTACACTGCGCTCAGGATTGGAGACGTGGCGACGCTCGCGAAGGACCGCATCCGAAACGGCGAGATCTACTTGATGACGACCAAGACCGGCAAAGTGGTCAAGCTCCCGCTCATCGAAGAGCTCCGTCGCGCGCTCGAAGTCCTTCCGACCCCAAAGAACGCGAACGGCAAGTCGAAATACTTTTTCTGGAACGGCGTCGGCGTCGACCGAACCGTCATCAGGAGCGCTGAGAAAACTCTGCGCGCGGTCTTCGACGCCTCCGGAGTCAAGCGTGCTCACTGTCATCGGTTCCGCCACACTCTCGCCACCGAATTGTTGGAAAATGGCGCGACGCTCGAAGACGTGAGCGAGATCCTGGGCAATTCGCCGGCCGTCGTTCGCAAGCACTACGCGAAGTGGACGGTCGGGCGCCAGGCTCGGATCACGACGCTCATGCGGTCCGTTTTTGATACACAGAAGATACACAAAGATAATGTGGTTGCAACATATTTTGAATCAGTCAATTAGAAATATGCGCCGGATTCCCACGGAATCCCGGAGGTCATGAATTGGACCGCCTCCTGAATGTAATGACGGGCCTGAGCGCGCTGCTCATCCTGATGGTGCTGGTGTCGGTTCGGCGCGCCAGAATACGAGTGGAGTACTCGGTAAGCTGGCTCATCGCAGCGGCGGCGCTGCTAGTGCTCTCGCGCGCGCGGGGCCTTTTACACTCGATTGCCGATCTGCTGGGTTTGACCTATCCGCCGCTCGCGCTGTTGCTGATAGTGGGCTGCGTGTTTCTGATCATCTTCTACCGGTTTTCGATCGTCGTCTCCCGGTTGAAGGACGACAACATTGCGCTCGCGCAGCGCGTGGCCATTCTCGAATATCACATTCAGACGTTGAAGGATCAGGCGGCCGGCTGATCGTTAGTCCCGGATGAAGGAGAAGAAGAAACACACCAGGAAAACCGGCGCGAAGTCGATGGCCGCGGTCATCGAGACGCCGCGGGCCGCTTATTGGCCTTATGCGGTGGGCATTTTCTTGGCGCTGGCGGCGGCGTTCCAGGTGTACGGGCCCTCGCTTTACGGTCCATTCATTTTCGACGATCAATATCTGCCATTCAGCGTGCCGAATTTTCCGGCGGACTCATGGCGCGCCTGGATGGCGGGCGTTCG
>Ga0075436_100000427_pt1 | contig 26996 bp, 21 predicted proteins | sample RhiMethybrSRZTD5_FD_75303 | JGI IMG/M metagenome (GOLD analysis project Ga0075436, IMG submission 75303) | Populus rhizosphere microbial communities from Tennessee, USA - Rhizosphere MetaG P. TD hybrid SRZTD5 | ecosystem: Host-associated > Plants > Roots > Rhizosphere > Soil | place: USA...
AGGCCCTTCGCCTCGATCGTCTCGTCGGCGCGGAATCCCTTCGGAGCGGCGCCGATCGCCGCGATCGCGCCTTCGGCGATGAAGATCGAAGCGACGCCGTCGCGCCCCGAGGCCGGATCGACGACGCGCGCGCCGCGAATTTCCGTCTTCATGCCGACCCCAGCATCGACATCACGGCCATGCGCACGGCGATGCCGAAGGTGACTTGCGGCATGATCACGCTCTGCCTGCCGTCGGCGACCGCCGAATCGATCTCCACGCCGCGGTTCATCGGGCCCGGATGCATCACGATCGCGTCCGGCTTCGCGCGCGCGAGCTTCTCGAGCGTGAGCCCGTAGCACTTGAAGAATTCCGCCGCCGAGGGCAGGAGCGCCCCGCTCATGCGCTCGTTCTGCAGCCGCAGCATGATCACGACGTCGCAGCCGCGGATGCCCTCGGCCATGTCGTGGAAGACGCGTACGCCGAGCCGCTCGACCGCGCTCGGGATGAGGGTCTTCGGGCCGATCACGCGCAGGTCCGGCACGCCGAGGGTTTTCAGCGCGTGGATCTGCGAGCGCGCGACGCGCGAATGCAGTACGTCGCCCACGATCGCCACGCTCAACGCGGAGAAATCCTTCTTGTAGTGGCGGATCGTGTACATGTCGAGCAGGCCCTGCGTCGGGTGCGCGTGCCGCCCGTCGCCCGCGTTGATGACGGCGACCCCCGGCTTCACGTGCCGCGCGATGAGGTGCGGCGCCCCGGACTGCGCGTGGCGCACGACGAACATGTCGGCGTCCATCGCCTGCAGGTTGTAGACCGTGTCGAGGAGCGTCTCGCCCTTGGAGGTCGACGAGACCGCCACGTTGAGGTTGATCACGTCGGCCGAGAGGCGCTTCGCGGCGATCTCGAAGGTCGTGCGCGTGCGTGTCGATCCCTCGAAGAACACGTTGAAGACCGACTTGCCGCGCAGCAGCGGCACCTTCTTCACGTCGCGCTCGGAGACGCCCACGAACTGGTCGGCCGTATCGAGGATGCGCCGGATCATCTCGGCCGAGAGCCCCTCGGTGCTGAGCAGGTGGCGCAGCTTCCCGTCGGCCCCGACCTGGAGGTTCGCGTTCATGGCCGCGTCACCATGGCGAGCCGCAGCCGTCCGCTCTCGTTCGAGAGCACGAGGTCCTCGGAGGCGGCGACCTCGATCTTCGCGCCGAGCCAGTCGGGCGCGATCGGCAGCTCCCGCGTGCCGCGCTCGGCGAGCATCGCGAGGCGCACGGCCTTGGGACGGCCGAAGTCGAAGAGCTCGTTCAGCGCCGCGCGGATGGTGCGTCCGGTGTGCAGCACGTCGTCCACGAGCACGATCTCGCGGCCGTCGACGGAGAACGGAATGAGGCTGCGGCGCGATTCGCGGTGCAGCCCGATGCGGCCGAAGTCGTCGCGATGCAGCGTGACGGCGAGGAAACCCAGGGGTGTGGCGAGCCCGAGCGCGCGATGCAGGCGCTCGGCGACCCATGCGCCGCCGGTGTAGATGCCGACCATGCCGGCGTCGGCGGAGATGCGTCCGCGCATCTGCTCGGCGAGCGAGCGCACCAGCTGCTCCGGATCAGGGAGCGACATGGACGCGGCCCTCCGGATGATCGAGGTAGCTTTGCAGGATGATGGCGGCCGCGACCGCGTCGACCTCGGCGGTGCGCGCCGGGCGGTTCACGGCTTCGCGAATCTGCGACTCGGCTTCGGCGGAGGTGAGCGTCTCGTCGACCATCACCACCGGGCGCTTGTAGCGCGCCGACAGGCGCCGCGCGAACTTCCCGGCGAGGCGCGCGATCTCGTGCGGCGAGCCGTCGGAGTGGTGCGGCTCGCCGACGACGAAGGCGACGGGCCGCCATTCGGCCTCGAGCCTGTCGATCGCCTCGAAGCGCCGCTCGTTGCTCTCTTCCCGGATGACGGTGAGGGCGCGTGCGAACGGAAAGACGGTGTCGACGACGGCGACGCCAATGCGACGCTCACCGTAGTCGAAGCCGATGAGCGTCCCCGCGAACGTCACGCGTGTCCCGCCTCCTCGGAAAGGTTGGCGGCGTTCACGCCGAGCGCGCTCATGGCCGCCCCGTAGCGCTCCTCGGGGGGCACGTCGAAGATCACGTCGAAGTCGGCGCGCACGGTGAGCCAGCCGTTCTTCTGGATTTCGTCCTCAAGCTGTCCGGGCGCCCAACCCGCGTAGCCGAGCGCGACCAGCTGCTGGCGCGGGCCGTGCCCGTGCGCCATCGCCTCCAGGATGTCGCGCGACGTGGTGAGGCCGACGTCTCCGACCGGCAGCGTCGACTTCCACGCGCCGACGGGGCGGTGCAGCACGAAACCATGGTCGAACTGCACCGGGCCGCCGAAGAACACGGGTTGCGAGGCGAGGTCGGTGTCGGGGAGCGCGATCTCGACCTGCTTGAAAAGCGCGGCGAGCGTCACTTCGATCGGGCGGTTGACGACGATGCCGAGCGCGCCGCGTTCGTTGTGCTCGCAGACGAAGGTGAGGGTCCGGGAAAAATTCGGGTCCGACATCGCCGGCATGGCGATGAGGAAGTGGCTGGTCAGGTTGATCGTCTGCATTGGCCGCCAGTCCGCCTATTTTACCGCACCGCAACGCGCCGCGCGCGACGAAGGCGATTGGATGCGGCGTTCCCGCGCGGCGTTCCGCGCCTTTTCTATTCCTTCGCCGGACTATTTTTTCGCGCGCGGAATGCGGTATCGCGCGTTCGCATCCAATGCGCGCAAGAACCCCGGAACGATAGGAGACGGCTCATGGACACGCGCGCAACTGCGGCGCGCCGCGGAAACTCTTACCGCGCGGCGACGATCGCTGCATTCCTCACCCTGGCGCTCGCCGGTTGCCACAACGGCGGCGACAATTCGAATCCGGCCGACAATCCGCCCGATCCGGCGCTCGTCTCGCGCGGCAAGGACATCTTCCGCTTCGAGACATTCGGCGACGAGACCAAGTGGACCGATACGCTGCACATGGACCAGGTGATCGGCACCGCCGTGGATCCGACCACCGCGCTCGCGGTGGGCCTCAAGGTCGATTCCGAAGCGCTGCCGGCGGCCGTCGTGCAGGGCATCCAGAACGGCTCGATCAGCCTCACCAGCCCCGCGACCACCGTCGCGCTCATCAAGCTGAACGCGGTCGTCGGCGTGAAGGGCACCGTCACGAACGTGAACGGCGTCGACACGCTCACGCGCGTCGGCATCACGTGCGCGCTGTGCCATTCGACCGTCGACGACTCCTTTGCGCCCGGCATCGGCAAGCGGCTCGACGCGTGGCCCAATCGCGACCTCAATCCGGGCGCCATCATCGCGCTCTCGCCCGCGCTCACGCCCGAGCAGAAGGCGGTGTTCAACTCGTGGGGGAAGGGCAAGTACGACCCGCGCTTCAATCTCGACGGCAAGAACGGTCCCGCGGTCATTCCTCCCGCGTTCGGCCTCTTCGGCGTGCACAAGGTCACGTTCACCGGCGACGGCGATCGCATCGCGTACTGGAACCGCTACGTCGCGGTCACGCAGATGGGCGGCCACGGAACGTTCTCCGACGCGCGTACCGGCGTGAACGTCACCAACGGCACAGACGACCAGGTGAGCGACAAGCTCGACGCGCTCGAGGCCTACCAGCTCTCGATCGCCGCGCCCATGCCGCCGGCCGGAAGCTTCGACCAGGCCGCCGCCGATCGCGGACGCCAGGTGTTCGAAGGCGTGGGGCGTTGCTCGACCTGCCACAGCGGCGCGAAGCTCACCGACGCGAACGATCGCCTGCACCCGGTCAGCGACTCCGTCGCCGAGCCCGAGCCCAACGGCGCGCCGAGCTATGTCGCGCGCAGCGCCACGAAGCAATACCGCACGAGCCCGCTGCACGGCCTGTGGCAGCACCCGCCGTATTTCCACAACGGAAGCGCGGCGACGCTGGATGCGGCGGTGCAGATGTACAACACGCGCATGGGGCTCGGCCTGAGCGCCTCGCAGATGGCCGACCTGGTGCAGTACCTCAAGTCGTTGTAGCGGTCACTCGGCGAACACCTGGTCGGCGCGGGTGAAGGTCCAGGTGCGCGTGATATAGAGAATGTCGGTGTCGACCTTGATGTTGTCGGGGAAGCGGTCGAACGGGGCGGCGAGGCGCACGATGCGCAGCGCCGCCTGGTCGAGCACGCGCTGCCCCGACGAGCGGTTGATCTCGACCGACTCTATTTCACCGTCCGTCTTGATGCCGACGGTGACCTGAAGGGATCCGTAAATCCTTCGCGTCTTGGCTTCCTCGGGATAGTTGAGGTTGCCGATGCGCTCGATCTTCTGGCGCCAGCTGTCGACATACTGGGCGAAGCGGTATTCCTGCGCGCGCGCGCCGACGAATTTCTTCTTCGGCCGCTCCTGGTAGGCCTGGTAGTCGCGGCGGATCTGCGCCTCCAGCCGCGCGATCTCGAGGCTCTTCTCGACCAGGTCGCGCGCTTCGGCGTCGGGCTTCTTCGCCTCGGGCGCGGGCTCCACGCTCGCCACCATCGTCTTCGACTTCATGCGCGTCATGAGCTCCTGCGCCTCGGTCTCGAGCTGCTTCACGCGCGTCTCGGCGGCCTTGAGCTCGCGGCTCGGCTCGTTCTTGGTCTCGACGCTGGGAAAGGGGCTGCGGGCGCGCAGCTTCTGGTCGGTGTTGCCTCCGCCGTCGAGGTTCGCCTGCGCGAGGGCGTCGGCCTTCTGCGGCTTCGTGGCGCTCTTCGCGTTCACGAGCACCACGTCCATCACGTTGTGCGGCGCGTCGATGCGGATCGCGGGCGGGCTGATGGCCACGCCGACGATGACGAGCGCGTGCACCGCGACGGAGGCGAGCAGCGACACCTGCATCGAGGCGACCAGCCCGAAGCGGTCCAGCAGAAAATCCGAGAAGGAGACGAGCGCGTCGGGGGACGGAGAAGGCTGCCTCAACTGCATCTGCATCGGCAGTGTGACGAGGGGCGGCCCGGGCGCATGGTGGAATTGTAGTTCTATTTCCCCGCGTAGCGGCAGGGGACGTTGAGCTCCCAGAGGTCGATCTCGCCGAAGGCGACGCGCACGCGCTCGCCCGGGGAGAGCGGCGGCAGACCGATCGTGCGGCAGACGAGCGGAAGCCCTTCGATGCGCACGAGCTCTTCGCGCAGGACCACGCCGTCTGAGGACGTGATGCCTTCCTGCAGCAGGTACTTGAGCGTCCAGTAGCGCTCCAGCAGCCTCTGGTGCTCCGCGTAGGCGTCATAGGCGGCCTCGAAGTCGCGCGCCGCGGCGACGAGCTCGTCGCGCGAGTAGGCCGGCTCCTCGCCGCGGATGCACGCGATGAGCTGCCGCTGGTTCGCGAGGTCGCTGTAGCGCCTCAACGGCGAGCTCGCCCACGCGTAGTGCGTGACGCCGAGCCACTGGTGCGCCTCGGGCTCGACCTCCATGCGCGTGCGCGTGCCGCGCTGGTTGCGGTAGATCGCGTCCATGCCGCGATCGGCCAGCAGTCTTCCCCACGTCGCGTTCACGTGGATCATGAGCTCGGCGACGACGAGATCGACGGGGGTTCCGCGCGGGCGCGGCACGATCGCCACCCTTCCATCGGCGATGCGGAAGCTGTAGTCGAGGCGGTCGGTCCGCTCGTCGGCGGCGCCGCGCAGCGCCCGCAACGCCCGCGCGAGGCGCCAGAGCGCCGCGAGGCTCGCGCCGTGCGCGCCTTCGATCGCGCCGGAGGCCGCGGCCTCCCCGGTCATGCGCCGGTCGAGCTCGGCGAGGCGCAGGTTCGCCGCGACGCGAATCCACTCGGCGCGGGTTTCGGTGGCGATCACCTCCATCCCCGGGTTTGCGACCGTGAGATAGAGCGAGAGCGCGGGCACGCGCGTGCCCTGCGCGAGCGTGGCGCCCTCGACAGCGGCGGCCGGGAGCATCGTGATCTTGCCCCCCGGGAAATACACCGTCGACAGCCGCTCGCGCGCGACCGCTTCGAGCCGATGATGTTTGCCGAAGAGCAGCGCCGGCGCCGCGATGTGGATGCCGACGCGAAGCCTGCCGCCGCCGGCGTCCTCGACCGAGAACGCGTCGTCGATCTCGGTCGTCTCCTCGTCGTCGATGGAGAACGCGCTCGCGCCGGATTCCTCGAGTCCTGCCGGTGGCTCGAGCGGCGGCGCCTCGGAAAAGCCGGTGCCGCGCGGAAAGAATTCGAACGCGAAGCGGCGCAGGAAATAATCCTCGGGCCCGGCGAGCGCGCCGGCGCGCGCCAGGAGCTGCGGCGGCGTCGTGCCCTGCGCGTGCGCCGCGTGGTCGAGCGCGCGCCACTCAAGCGATGTCTTGTCGGGCTTGAAGAGGAGCGTATCGAGGCGCGCGCCGATCGGCTGCGGCACGCGGCCGGCGCGAAGCTCGGCCGCCCATGCGTCGATCGAGGCCTGGTCGCGCCGCCTTCGCTCGAGCCCAGCGAGCGCGGCCTTCACGTTTTCCGCCGGCGCCGCCTGGTAGCGCCCGCGTCCGCGGCGGTAGAAGTACATCGGATGCGCGTGCAGCGTGAGCACGACCGCCGCGGCCTCCTGCGGCGTCGGCGCGCGGCCGTAGTAGTCGGCGGCGAGCTTGTCGAAGGAGAACTCGTCGCCGCCGCTCACCTCCCACAGGAATTGCGGATCCATCGGCTCGGCGAGCTTCTGCGCCTGCGGCATGAAGGCGGCGAGCGGCTGGCCGTCGAAGCGCATGAGGATCGAGGCGGCTTTCACCTTCGAGCGCTTGCCGTGCGCGGCTTCGACCTGGAAGGACGCCCCCGCCTCGTCGAGGATCGTGCCGACGCGAAACGCGCCGTCTTCCTCGAACAGGACCTGTTTCACGAGGCCGCCCACGCGACGAGATCCGGGACGTGCTCGGGAAAGGAGGCGAGCGAGTGGTCGCCGCCGCGCACGATCGTCTGGCACGCGCCCTCGTAGAACGCGATCGCCTCGCGATAATCGAGCACCTCGTCGCCGGTCTCGACGAAGAGCCAATAGCGTTCGCGGCGCGTGATGCGCGGCAGGTCGAGCGCGGCGAGCTCCCCGACATGCTCGTCGGTGAGCACGAAGGCTTCGCCGGTATAAAGATTGCGCTGCGGCCCGAGGTAGCGGTGGAAATGCGATGCGGGATGCACCGCCGGATTGAGGAGCGCGGCGCGGCTTCCCATGCGCTCGGCCATCACGGTCGCATAGAAGCCGCCGAGCGAGCTGCCGACGAAGGTCACGTCCGCGGGCGCGAGGCCGCGGCACGCCGCCTCGATCTCGCCGATCGCGCGCGCCGGACGATGGTGCAACTGCGGCACGACATAGCCGAGGCCTTCGACGCAATTGCGCACGTAGTCGCCGAGCATCGTCGCCTTGCGCGATTGCGGCGAGCTGATGAACCCGTGGAGATACACGATCGTCTTCACGCCGCGATGCCGCGCCCTACAGCGTGACCTGGCCGCGCCCGAGCTCGATCACGTCGCCGCCGACGCGAATGGCGCCGTCGGCCACCGACAGGTACAGCGTCGAGGGACGCGCCACGGCCTCGCCCTGTGCGATGACCCGCCTCACCGCCTGCCCGGGGCGCGTCGACTGGAACCACCCGCCGAGGTTGGCGCACGCCGAGCCCGTCGCCGGATCCTCGAGGATCGCGCCGTTGGCGGGAAAGAAAAAGCGGGCCAGCGCGGTCGCCTGCGCATCGCCGTCGTCGGCGAAGACGAGCATCTTCCCGGGACGGTCCTCGCTCTCGAGCCCGAGGAACTTTTCGGACACGGGGCGAGCGCGCTCGACGGCCGCGCGGCTCGCGAGCGGCACGATGAGCTGTTCGGTGCCGGCGTTGACCCAGAGGCGCGGGCCGAGCACGTCGGCGGCCTCGAGCCCGAGCATCGCGGCGATCTCGGCCGCGCTCTCGCGCGCCTCGCGCCAGCGCGCCGGCCGCGCCTCGAGCGTCCAGCGGTCGCCCTTGGCGCTCACGGGGATGATCCCGGCGCGCATCTCGAGCCTCACGGCGTCGCCCGCCGAGGCGAGCGACCGCACGACGTGCGCCGTGCCGAGCGTAGGATGCCCCGCGAAGGGCAACTCATAGGCCGGGGTGAAGATGCGCACGCGCGCGGTCGCGCTCTGCGACGGCAGGATGAACGTCGTCTCCGAAAGATTGAATTGACGCGCGAGCGCCTGCATCGCTCGATCGTCGAGCCCACGGCCGTCCTCGACCACGGCGAGCGGATTGCCGCTCAGGCGCGCGGCGCGCGCGAACACGTTGACGATGCGAAAAGCGAGGCCGGCCATGCGCGGCTCAGTCGGCGGCCGCGGCCGAGCGGCGCGCGAGCGCTTCGAGGAGCTTTTCGTGGATTGCGCCGAACGCGCCGTTCGACATCATCAATACGTGGTCGCCGGGAACGAGCGTGGCCGCGAGCTCGCGCACGAGCGCGTCGACATCGTCGTGCACGCGGGCACGCGCGCCCAGCGGCGCGAGCGCCTCCTCGGGATCCCAGCCGAGATCGCGCGCGTAGCAGTGCACGAGGTCGGCGCCCTCGAGGCTCGCGGCGAGCCGCTCCTGCATGCGCCCGAGCTTCATCGTGTTGGAACGCGGCTCGAAGACGGCGACGATGCGGCCGCGGCCCACACGCGCGCGCAATCCCTCGATGGTCGCCGCGAACGCGGTCGGATGGTGCGCGAAATCGTCGTAGATCGCGATGCCGTCCGCCACGCCGCGCAGCTCCATGCGCCGCTTCACGCCCTCGAAGCGCGCGAGGGCCTGGATGGCTTGCGCGGGAGCCACGCCCGCATGCCGCGCCGCGGCGATCGCGGCGAGCGCGTTCATGCGGTTGTGCGCGCCCATGAGCTCCCAGCGCACCACGCCCTGTCGCGCGCCGTCGAGCAGCACCTCGAACGAATCGCCGGGGCCGATCGCGCCGATCGACCACTGGCCGCGCGCGCCGAAGCGCTCCACCGGCGTCCAGCAGCCGCGGGCGAGCACGCGAGCGAGCGCCGCGTCGCCTCCGTTGGCGACGATGAGCCCCTGCGACGGCACGATGCGCACGAGATGATGGAACTGGGTCTCGATCGCGGCGAGGTCGGGAAAGATGTCGGCATGGTCGTACTCGAGGTTGCCGAGCACGACGGTATGCGGCCGGTACCACACGAACTTCGAGCGCTTGTCGAAGAAGGCGGTGTCGTATTCGTCGGCCTCGACCACGAAGAAGGGCGACGCGGTGGCGCGCGCGGAGACCCCGAAATTGCGCGGCACGCCGCCGATGAGGAATCCCGGCTCGAGCCCGGCGGCCTCCAGGATCCACGCGAGCATCGACGCCGTGGTGCTCTTGCCGTGGGTCCCGGCGACCGCGAGCACCCACTTGTCGCGCAACGTATTCTCCGCGAGCCACTGCGGCCCGGAGACGTAAGGCAGCCCCCGGTCGAGGATCGCCTCGATCACGGGCTTGCCCCGCGTCATCGCGTTGCCGACCACATAGAGGTCGGCGGGATGGCGCGCGAGCTGCTGCGCGTCGTAGCCCTCATGCAGCGCGATCCCGAGCGCGCGCAGCTGGTCGCTCATCGGGGGATAGACCTGGGCGTCGCAGCCGGTCACGGCGTGGCCGCTCTCGCGCGCGATCTTGGCGAGGCCGCCCATGAAAGTGCCGCAGATGCCGAGGACGTGGAGGTGCAAGGCTTGAGCCGTGGATCGAGGGGTCGAGGGACGGGCCGGTGACGGACATCACCCCCGCGGGAATGGGAAATCTTAGCATCCCGGGCGTGTCACACAGCGCGTGTAAACTCACTCTCCCGCGCTCCGATGAGGGCTCTTCCGCAGCTCGACGCCATGGTCCCGCATCTCACGACGCACCTCACAGGCCCGCTGCAGGAGCTCGAACGCGTGGTGCTCGCCAAGCGCCCCGAGATCGAGCGCTGGTTCCGGGGCCAGTGGAGCGCGCACGAGGTTGCGTTCTACTGCTCGGTGGACCTGCGCAACAGCGGCTTCAAGCTCGCGCCGGTCGACACCAACCTCTTCCCGGGCGGATTCAACAACCTCAATCCGGAGTTCCTGCCGCTGTGCGTGCACGCGGCGATGTCGGCGGTGGAACACCTGTGCAGCGACGCGCAGGGATTCCTGCTCGTCCCCGAGAACCACACGCGCAACCTGAATTACCTGCAGAACGTCGCGGTGCTGCGCCGCATCCTGCAGGGCGCGGGGCTCACGGTGCGCGTGGCGAGCCTCATTCCGGAGCTCAGGGAACCGACCGAGATCGTCACCTCCGCGGGCGAGAAGCTCCTTCTCGAACCGCTCGAGCGGCGCGGCAACCGGATCGGCGTCGCGGGCTTCGATCCGTGCGCGGTGTTGCTCAACAATGATTTGTCCGCGGGCGTGCCCGCGATCCTCGAAGGCATCGAGCAGCCCGTCGTGCCGCCGCTCGTGGCCGGATGGACGACGCGGCGCAAGTCCCATCACTTCCACGCCTACGACCGCGTGGCCGAGGAGTTCGCGCGGCTCATCGGCATCGACCCCTGGGTCGTGAACCCGATCTTCAGCCAGTGCGGCAAGGTGAACTTCACGCAGAAGGAGGGCGAGGACTGCCTCGCGGCGAACGTCGAGTTCGTTCTCGCCGAGGTGCGCGAGAAGTACAGGCAGTACGGCATCACCGAGCCGCCCTTCGCCATCGTCAAGGCCGACGCCGGCACCTACGGCATGGGCATCATGACCGTGAAGAGCGTCGACGACGTGCGCAACCTCAATCGCAAGACGCGCAACAAGATGGCCGTCATCAAGGAAGGCCAACCCGTGCACGAGGTCATCATCCAGGAGGGCGTGTACACCTTCGAGAGCGTGGAAGGCGCGGTCGCCGAGCCCGTCGTGTACATGATCGACCAGTTCGTCGTGGGCGGCTTCTACCGCGTGCACCAGGGACGCGGCATCGACGAGAACCTCAACTCCCCGGGCGCCCAGTACGCCCACCTCGCCTTCGAGACCGACTGCCACACGCCCGATTGCGGCGGCAAGCCCGGCGATCCGCCCAACCGCTTCTACACCTACGGCGTCATCGCGCGGCTCGCCAACCTCGCCGCCGCGGTCGAGGTCGAGGAGCTCGCCGCCCGCGGCTCGACCCTGGAGGCCAGGGCGGCGAACGCATGAAGCTGGCGTTCGTCGTCGACCCGCTCGAACGCCTCAAGCCCTACAAGGATTCCTCGGTCGCGATGATGCGCGAGGCCGCGCGCCGCGGCCATGAGGTGCACGCCCTCGAAGCGGCCTCGATGACGCTCAGCGAGGGCTCGGTGCGCGCGCGCACGATGAAGCTCGCGCTGAGCGACGACGACCACGCGTGGTATTCCGCCGCCGCGGCCGAGGAGCGGGCGCTCGCTTCCTTCGACGTGGTCATGATGCGCAAGGACCCGCCGTTCGACCAGGAGTACTACTACAACACGCTCGTCCTGGAGCATGCGCAGCGCGAGGGCGCGCGCGTCGTGAACGATCCGCGGGCGCTGCGCGACTGGAACGAGAAGGCCGCGATCCTGCGCTTCCCGCGGCTGATTCCACCGACCCTGGTCACATCGCGCATGGACGAGGTGCACGCGTTCATCGACGCGCACGCCGATGTGGTGGTGAAGAAGCTCGACGGCATGGGCGGCACCATGATCTTCCGCGTGCGCGCCGACGACGTGAACCGCAACGTGATCGTGGAGACGATCACCGATGGCGGCGTGCGCACCGTGATGGCGCAGCGCTTCATTGCCGAGATCGCGCGCGGCGACAAGCGCGTGCTCGTGATCGGCGGGAAGGTGTTCAGCCATTGCCTCGCGCGCATTCCCAAGCCGGGCGAGACGCGCGGCAACCTCGCCGCCGGCGGCAAGGGCGTGGCGCAGCCGGTGAGCGCGCGCGACCGCGAGATCGGCGAAGCGGTGGGGGCCGAGCTGGTGAAGGCCGGGATCGTCTTCGCCGGCCTCGACGTGATCGGCGATTTCCTCACCGAGATCAACGTCACGAGCCCGACCTGCATCGTCGAGATCGCGGAGCAGACGGGAAAGAACGCCGCGCGCGACGTGCTCGACTGCCTGGAGCGCTAGGCGGCGATCACGCGGTCGAAATCGACGCCGCGCGTGAGGAGCGTGCGAACCGTGAGCGGCGCCGCGGCGTTCGTCCACACCTCGAGCGCGCGGCCGCGCGCGCCGAGTGTGGCGGGCACCACGAGCGACGCCTCGACCTTGAGCTTCTCCAGCGCGGGCAGCGCGAGCGCCGGCTGCCATGCGTCGGGCTTGCGCGCCGGGCGCACCGCGATCGGCTGGGGCTTCCCGGGAAAGATCGTGACCCCGACGAGAATGCGGCCGTCGTCCTCCTGCGAGACCTCGCTCACGAAGCCGGCGTAGAAATCGCCCGTGTCGCCGAGGCGCACGCCGACGATCCGGCCCACGCCGATGGGCTTCGCGGCGTTCGCCGGGCGCTCGAGACGCACGCTGCCCATGGCTTCGTCGACGACCTGCCACGCCTCGGCGGTGACGACGCGTTGCGTGCCGCCGACCATCATCTTGCTTTGCGTGCGCTCGGTAATGCGGCCGAAGACCTCGATGTCCTGCTTCTCCTGCGACGTGAGCTCGCGCGTCTTGCCGGGTTGCTCGAAGGCCTTGCCGCCCGAAGCGAAGAAATGCAGGTCGGCGATGCCGTACACGATCGAGGCACGCGCGACTTGCGAAGCGTGGGGAGCGCTCTTCGAGGCGCCCGCCTCGCACCACCATCGATGCAGGCGCTGCAATTCCACGAGCGCGTCGACGCCCCCCGCCTGCGCCGGAAGCCCGAGGCTCGCCGCGTCCTCGCCCTTCTGCAAGCCGTGGATGCGCTTGCGAAGGCTCATCGAGACGCCGCTCGTGTCCACGTAACGCGTCGCCACGCCCGCGAGCTCTCCCGGGACGTGCCTTGGGCCCGCGCCCTCCGCGAGATCGACGACGAGCGGGCGTGCGGTGAGGTCCGTCGGCGGATTCGCAGTCACGCTGAGCTTTCGGCCCCAGGCACGCACCAGCGCGTCGGCGAATTCCATCTCCCCCGCGCTCATCTGCGAGAGCATCGCGGCGTGCACCAGCACCGACTGCGCATAGGCCTCGGCGACGCTGGAAGCCCCGCTCTCCGAATCGAGCGAATCCTTCACCGGCGCCGTCGCGTAGCCCGCGTCCTCCGCCTGGCGATACTGCGCGTGCAGGCGCGACCAGAGCTCGGCCGGAACGTGCCGGTGCACGAGCGCATGCCACAGCATCTGCGCGGCGATGTAGCGGATCGTGCGCTGCGCAAGCAGCGCGGCGTGCGGCGCGAGCTCCGCGTCGCCCGCCGCTTCCTCGACGCAACGCCGGTAACCGGCCTCGAGCGCTTCGAGCAGGCTCGCGGCTCCGGCCCAGGCGTGCTGGTCGGCGGCGCTCAGCGGAAGCGCCGCGCCCGGATGGCGCGCGCGCTGCTCGCCCACCATGAAGCCCACCTTGTCGCGCATGAGCTCGAGACACTTGATCCGCTCGATTCCCGGCATCGCGGCGGCATTCAGCGCGCGCAACTGCTCGAGCGCGAGCGGCTGGGCCTGCGCGAGGTTGGTGAGCGGAAGGGCGTTCAGCCAGTCCTTGCAGCCGCGCGCGTCCGCGAACTTGAGCGCGCCTTCGCCGACGCTCGGCGTGGCGGTGGTCACGATGCAAGCCTCGCCGCGATCGCCGGGCCGAGCTGCGCGGCGCGCGAGCGCCTGTCTTCGGGCACGACCGCCTCGCGCTGCGGCGCGCTCCACACGGGATTCGGGAAATGGCGGTCGTCGCGATAGCGCGGGATCACGTGCCAGTGGACGTGCGGGGTCATGTTCCCGAGGCTCGCGAGATTCATCTTGTGGGGCTGCATCGCCTCACGCACGACCGCTTCGACGGCGAAGACCACGTCCATGAGGGCATCGCGCTCCCTTCGGTCGAGATCGGCCATCTCGCGCGCGTGCCGCCCGAGGATCACGCGCACGAAGCCGGGGTAGTCGGGATCGTCGACCGCCACCACCCGGCACGCCGGTCCCTGCCACAAAACCGCCCCTCCCGGGCCCGCGCAGAACTCGCACGAGTCCGGCCGCGGGGAGGCGCTCACGTTCAGAAAGGTTGCCTCGTGATGGGCTTCGAGCCGGTAACGCCGTCGATCGTATAACTCATCACGGCGTTGTTCAAATCGGTGAAGGTGAAGGTCGCGGTGCCGACCGGCGGCGCGGCGAATGCGCCGGCATTGTACGGCGCGCCGATCCAGGGGGAGCTCGAGGTGCGATACACCGTGGCCGTGTAGGTGTTCGCGCTCGTCCACGTGCCGCTCGGGATCACGTACCAGAGCGTCTTGCCGTTGGCGTCATAGGTGTACATCACCGAGAAGAGCGTCCGGTACTGCTGGTTGATCGCCACGCCCCAGCCGTTCTGCGACGTGCCGCCCCACCACAGGTCTGCGTAGGAGGCGACCGGCGTCGAATCGGCCGGCCCGATCGGCTCGCGCTGAATCGTCTTGGAGCCGGAAACGCCGTTGATGGTGTAGTCGAGCCGGCCGTTGCTCGCGTCGGTGAAGGTGAGCGTCGCGGTCCCGACCGGCGCGCCCGGCGAAAAGCGCGACGCGTCGTAGGCGCCGAACCACGAGCCTTGCGGGATATAGAGCGAGCCTGTGAACGCCGTGTTCGATGCGTTCCAGGTCCCCGCCGGCAGCACGACCCAGAGCGGCAGGCCCTGGTTGTCGTAGACGAAGAATGCCGCGAAGAGGTTGGCCCCGTGCTGCGTGATGCTGATGCCCCAACCGCTTTCCGACGCGCCGCCCCACCACAGATCCTGGTAGTTCGCCGGACCCAGCGCCGGCACGCTCACCTTCCACATGCCGCGCCCGTAGGTCGCCGCACCGAGTGTCGTGTCGTCGATCCAGAAGAGCTCGCGCACGCGGATGTTGGCCGGTCCCTGGTTCGAGGTGCTCCAGGACGCGCCGCCGTTCTCGCTCGTGTACAGGCCCACCGATGTCGCCGCGTAGAGCCAGTTGCGATTGGATGGATGGATCTTCACGTCGAAGACCGGCGCCTGCGGCAGATTGCCGGTGATCGACGCCCACGTGGCGCCGCCGTCGGCGGTCTGCCACACGTCGTTGGCGACGAAGCCGGTGTAGGCGACGATCACGCGGTTGGGATCGCCGCGGTCGATCGTGATGCGCTGCACCTGGCGCGCGGCGAGTCTGCCGGCGAGCGTCCACGTGGGCGCCGCGGTCGCCCCGTTCAGCGAGCGATAGACGCTGCCGTCGTTGTGGCCGACCCAGATGATGTTGCTGTTGCCCTCGGCAACCGCGATCGCGTTGATGTAGTTGGTGCTCGCGCCGGGTGCCTTGATCGCGCTCCACGTGACCGCGGTGCCGTGCGAATTGTCCGTCACCCACAGCGAAGCGCCGCCGGCGAGCAGACGGTTGGGATTGTTCGGATCGATGATGAAGGGCGCGATGAAGTTGGCGCTCTTCGTCGCGCTCGCGCCGCAATAGATCGACTGGCCGTCGTTGGTGAGGCCGTCGCTGATGCCGTTGCAGATGTACGAGGCCGAGAAACCGCCGTTCAGCGAGCGGTGCAGCGCGAGGTACACGTACTCGCCGAAGAGCGTCTGGTCGCTCGTGGGATCGACCGCGACATAGCCGCCGTCGCCGCCGCGCACCGCGCTCCAAAGGCCCGAGGAGAGCATGAGCGAGCCGTTGTCCTGCGTGCCGCCGACGATCTTGCCGCCGGCGGCGGTGCGCCCGGCGCCGCTGTAGAACTGCGTCACCGCGAGCCCGTTGTTCATGTTGGCCCAGCTCGCGGTCGCGCCCGCGTAGATGCTGGGCGTGCGATAGATACCGCCGTCGTTCGAGTTGTAGAGGACCGGGTTCGCGGGACCGAAGTTGGGCGGCGCGACGAGCTGGTGGTGGTCGGCATGCGCGGAGTTGGGCGCGAAGCGCCAGTCGCTCACTTTGGTGAAGGTGGAACCGCCGTCGCGCGACTGGTAGATGTCGAGGCCGGCGACCACGACGTGCGTCGCGTCCGTGGGATCGACCCAGATCGCGTTGTCGTAGTCGCCCTGCTCGGCGAGATGCTGCGGATTGGAGAGCATCTCCCAGGTCGCGCCCGAATCGGTCGAGCGCCACACCTCGCCCTTGTTGTTGTCGATCGACGTGTAGACGAGGCCGCGCTGCGAGCGCGCGAAGGCGATCTCGGCACGCGACGAGTTGCCCTGGCCACCCGAGGGCTGCGCCACGAGCGCCGCGGTGTGCGCCCATGTCGCGCCGCCGTCGCGCGAGTAGGCGAGCGTGCCGTCGTCGAGACCGGCGAGCGCGTTCGACGGCGTGTTGGGATCGAAGGCGATGTCGAGCGCACGCATCGCCGCGGCCTTCGTCCAGCTCTGCCCGCCGTCGGTCGAGCGGTAGATGCCCCCGGCGCTGCGGTTCGCGTTCGTGACTCCCGCCAGCAGCACGCTGGGCTGCGACGGATTCACCGCGATGCGGTTCACGAAACGCCAGTCGGGATTGGCGTCGACGTTGGTCGCCGGCAGGAATTGCCACGTGACCCCACCGTCGGTCGACTTGAACGCACCGATGCCGACGAGGCCCGCGCTCGCCTCGCCCGTGCCCATGTACACCGTCGCCGGATTCACGGGATCGAAGACGATGGCGCTGATCGAGAGGTTCGGCAGGAAATCCTGGTTCGCGCTCCACGTCGTGCCGCCATCGGGGCTGATCCAGAGGCCGCCGGAGGCGGAGCCCGCGAGGATCCGCGTCGTCGAGCGCGGGTCGAAGGCGAGCGCGCGCACGCGCCCGCCGACGTTCGAGGGCCCGAGCGCCTGCCATTGCGAGGGCTGCAGGCCCGCGAGCTTCTCCCGGCCGCTCGCCGCGGCCGCCGCGACGATCGCCTTGCGCTGCTCGTGCGCGCGCAGCAGCTGCGCCGCCGACGGCGGCCCGTTCTCGTCGGCCTCGAGCTGCAGGTTGTACTCGGCGGAGATGGGCGTGCCGCGCTCGCGCTGCGCGCGTTCGCGCGCCTCTTCTTCCTCGTCGTCGCCGTCCTTCTGCGCGAGAGCCATGGGATAGCCCGCGGGTCCCGGCGCTGGAATCCGTTGTGCGACGCGCGGCGAGGCGCACGCCGCGAGCAAGACGATGAAAAGTGTCGCCAGGAGGTGACGGCCATCGGGGCGCATGCGCTTCAAAGTAGCACGCGCTCGATGCCGCCGCGGCGCGCCTTCTCGACGAACTGCGGCATCCAGTTCTCGCCCAGAAGATGACGCGCCATCTCGACCACGATGTAGTCGGCGGAAGTGTCCGAGTCGGGATCGAAACGCTGCAGCCCCTGCAGGCACGACGGGCACGACGTGAGCACCTTCACCTCGCCCTCGAAGCCGTCGGCGCGCACGCGCGCGGCGCCCTTGCGCATCTCTTCTTCCTTGCGGTAGCGCACCTGCGTGGCGATGTCCGGGCGCATCGCGGCGAAGGTGCCCGATTCGCCGCAGCAGCGGTCGTTGATCTCGATGTCGGTGCGTCCCATGAGGTCGTTCACGAGCTTTTTCGCGTCGTAGGTCTTGATCGGCGTGTGGCAGGGGTCGTGGTACATGTAGCGCGCGCCCTGCAGGCCGTCGAGCTTCACGCCCTTTTCCAGCAGGTACTCATGGATGTCCAACAGCCGCGAGCCGGGAAAAATCCGGTCGAATTCGTAATTCTGCAGCTGGTCCATGCAGGTGCCGCACGACACGACGACGGTCTTGATATCGAGATAGTTGAGCGTGTTGGCCACGCGGTGGAAGAGCACGCGGTTGTTCACGGTGATTTCGCGTCCCTGGTCGTCGCGCCCGGCGGAGGTCTGCGGGTAGCCGCAGCACAGATAGCCCGGCGGAAGCACGCATTGGGCCCCGACATGATAGAGGAGCGCCTGTGTGGCGAGCCCGACCTGGCCGAAGAGCCGCTCGCTGCCGCAGCCGGGAAAGTAGAACACCGCCTCCGCGTCCTCGGCCGCCTTCACCGGATCGCGAATGATCGGCACGATCGCCGGGTCCTCGATGTCGAGGAGCGCGCGCGCCGTCTTCTTCGGCAGGTGGCCCGGCATGGGCTTGTTGATGAAGTGGATCACCTGCGCGCGCACGGGAGGCTTGCCCACCGTCTGCGGCGGCGCCTTGGTCTGGTGCTGCACGAGCGGCGTGCGGCCCCAGAGCTTGTTGGCGATGCGTTGCGCGCGGTAGCCGATGTCGATCATGAAGGTCTTGAGGAGCTTCACCTTGAGCGGGTCGTGCGCGTTCAGGAACTGCAGCGACACCCAGGTGCCCAGGGCGGGCCGGCGCTTCTTGAGCCGCCACAGGAGATTGCGCATCGCGATGGAGACGTCGCCGAAGTCGATGTCCACGGGGCACGGCGATTCGCACTTGTGGCACACCGTGCAGTGGTCGGCGACATCGCCGTACTCGTCGAAATGGCGCACGGACACGCCGCGGCGCGTCTGCTCCTCGTAAAGGAAGGCTTCGGTGAGGAGCGCGGTCGCGAGGATCTTGTTGCGCGGGCTGTAGAGGAGATTCGCGCGCGGCACGTGGGTCGAGCACACGGGCTTGCACTTTCCGCAGCGCAGGCAGTCCTTGAACATCTCCGCGATGGCGCCGATCTCGTGGTTCTCGAGGATGAGCGACTCGTGCCCCATGAGCGCGAAGGACGGCGTGTAGGCGCGATGCAGGTCGCCACCGGGCAGCAGCTTGCCGCGGTTGAATCGTCCTTCGGGATCCACGCGCCGCTTGTAGGCCGCGAACGCCTCGATCTCCTCGGACGTGAGGAATTCGAGCTTGGTGATGCCGATGCCGTGCTCGCCCGAGATGACCCCGCCCAGCGAGCGTGCGAACGCCATGATGCGCGCCACCGCCTGGTTCGCCTCGTGCAGCATCTGGTAGTCGTCGGAGTTGACCGGGATGTTGGTGTGCACGTTGCCGTCGCCCGCGTGCATGTGCAGCGCCACGAAGAGGCGCGAGCGCAGCACCTCGGCGTGCAGCTTTTCGATCGCCTGCATCGCCGGCTCGAAATCGCGGCCGCTGAAGATGCGCCTCAGCCCCTCGCGCAACTCCTCCTTCCACGAGATGCGCATCTGGTGCAGCTGCACGCGCGTGAAGAGCCGCGCCTCGGGATCGTCGCCGATCTTCGCCGAGTCCATGCCCAGCCCTTCGAGGTCGCTCGCCGCCTCGCGCGCGACGCGGTCGAGGTTGGCGGCGATGTACGCCCAGCGCCGCGCCACGCGATCGACGAGCTCGAGCGCCTGCTGCGGGCGGTCGGCGAAGAGCTCGGGCCCCTGGACTTTCGCGTCCGCGTACACCGGCAGCTCGCCCGAGAAGAATTGCGCGAGGCGCGCGCAGAGCCTGAGCTTGTTGGCGAGCGAGAACTCGATGTTGATGCGCTCGATGAAATCCGTGTAGTCGCCGAGGCGATCGAGCGGGATCACCACGTCCTCGTTGATCTTGAATGCGTTGGTATGCCTGGAGATGGCGGCGGTGCGGGCGCGGTCGAGCCAGAAGCGCTTGCGGGCCTCCGCCGTGGCCGCGATGAAGCCCTCGCCGTCGCGCGCGTTGGCGATGCGCACCACGTGCGATGCGGCCTCCGCCGCCGCCTGCTCGTCGTCGCTCACGATGTCGCCGAGCAGCACCATGCGGGGCCGGCCGCGGCTCTTCGCCTTCGTGGCATAGCCCACCGCCTTCACATAGCGCTCGTCGAGATGCTCGAGGCCGGCGAGGATCGCGCGCGGATGCCTGTCCAGATAGTTCTTCACCTCGACGATCGCCGGAACCGCGCGCTGCACGTCGCCGAAGAATTCGAGGCAGACGGTGCGCATGTGCTTCGGCATGCGGTGCAGGATGAAGGTCGCCGAGGTGATGAGCCCGTCGCAACCCTCTTTCTGCACGCCGGGCAACCCGCCGAGGAACTTGTCGGTGACGTCCTTGCCCAGGCCCTCCTTGCGCAGCCGCCTGCCCTCGATCTCGAGGGTTTCCTCGGCCTTCACCTTGCCGGCGTCGTCGAGCCGCCGCAGGCGGAATTTCGCCATCGGCGCGTCGTGGATGCGGCCGCGATTGTGCTCGAGGCGCTCGACCTCGAGCCAGTCTCCCTCGGGGGTCACCATGCGCCAGGCAGCGAGGTTGTCGAGCGCGGTTCCCCACAGCACCGCTTTCTTCCCGCCCGCGTTCATGGCGACGTTGCCGCCGATGCACGACGCATCCGCCGAGGTGGGATCGACCGCGAAGACGAGGCCCTTGTCCTCCGCGGCCTCCATCACGCGCTTGGTCACCACTCCCGCGCCGCAACGGATCACGGGACAGGGCTCGGTGAGCCCCGCCAGCACGCGCTCCTCGATCGGGTCGTAGCGGTCGAGCTTCTCGGTGTTCACGACCGCGCTCAGGCGCTCGAGCGGGATCGCGCCGCCGGTGTAGCCGGTGCCGCCGCCGCGCGGGATCACGGTGAGGCCGAGCTCGACGAGCGCGCGCACGATCGGCGCGCATTCCTCTTCGGTGTCGGGATTCACCACGACAAACGGATATTCGACGCGCCAGTCGGTGGCGTCGGTGACGTGCGACACCCGCGCCATGCCGTCGAACTGGATGTTGTCCTTGCGCGTCACCGCGCCCAGCCGCCGCAGCACCTTGCGTCGAAGCTCGCGCGTCTCGGCGAAACGCGCCTCGAAATCGCGTACCGCCTGCCGCGCCCGGGCGAGGAGGGCCGCGACCCTGTCGCCTTCGCGCGCGATCTTGTCGCCGCGCCGGTTGCCGATCTCGTTCAGGCGATGGTCCATCGCCTCGACCAGAAGCCGCAGCCGGCGCGGATTGTCGAGCAGATCGTCCTGCAGGTAGGGATTGCGCTCGACCGCCCAGACGTCGCCGAGCACCTCGTAGAGCATCCGCGCCGAACGCCCGGTGACGCGCTGGGCGCGCAGCTCGTCGAGGTTCTCCCACGCCTTCTCGCCGAGAAGGCGGACCACGATCTCGCGATCGGAAAATGACGTGTAGTTGTAGGGAATTTCCCGCAGGCGCGTCGTCATGTGGGTTCGATCCCGGCGCGCGGCGGCAAGTTGCGCTGTCGCACCGCTCATTTTACCGCCTGGTGTAGTCTTTCGCTGATATGGGCGCATCGTCCACGACGCTTCGCATCGCGACCCGCGAAAGCCGGCTTGCCATGCGGCAGACCGAGATGGTCGCCGCGGCGATCCGTGCCCGCCATCCCGAGCTCAAGATCGCGATCGTCGGCATGACGACGCGCGGCGACCGCATCCTCGACCGGCCGCTCGCGCAAGTGGGCGGCAAGGGACTGTTCGTGAAGGAGCTCGAAGTCGCGCTCGCCGAGGAGCGCGCCGACATCGCGGTGCATTCGCTCAAGGACGTTCCCATGGAGATCGGCGGCGGCTTCGCGCTCGCGACCTTCGGCGTGCGCGAGGAGCCGTTCGACGCGTTCGTCTCCAATCGTTTCGCATCGCTCGATGCGATGCGCACCGGCGCGGTCGTCGGCACTTCGAGCCTGAGGCGCGAATGCCAGCTGCGGCGCCTCGCCCCGGGGCTCGAGCTCAAGGCGCTGCGCGGCAACGTGAACACGCGCCTCGCGAAGCTCGATGCGGGCGACTTCGACGCGATCATCCTCGCAGCGGCGGGATTGCGGCGCCTCGGGCTCGCCGCGCGCATCCGGCAGGTGATTCCCGCGGCGCAGTCCCTGCCCGCGATCGGCCAGGGGATCCTCGCGATCGAGTATCTCGCCGGGCGCTCCGATCTCGCCCAACTGCTCGCGGGATTCGAGGATCGCGCCACCGCATGCGCGGCGCGTGCCGAGCGCGCGGTCGGGCGCGTCGTGGAAGGAAGCTGCGAAGTGCCCGTCGGCGCCTACGCGACCGTACGCGGCGAGACGTTCGAGATCGAGGCGTTCGTCGGCATGCCGGACGGCTCGCGCCTGGTGCGCAAGTCCGCGAGCGGCGCATGCGCGGAGGCCGAACGCGTCGGCGATGCGCTGGGCGAGCAGCTCCTCGCCGCGGGCGGGCGCGACATCCTCCGGGCGCTGCAGGCGAGTCACGCATGAGCGCGAGACTCGAGGGCATCGGCGTCGTCCTCACGCGTCCGCGCGGCGCGGCGGAGGCGCTGCGCGCCGAGCTCGCGGGCGAAGGCGCACGCGTGTATCTCCTTCCCGCGCTAGAGATCGAGGACATTCCCCTCACGGATGCGGTGGCGCGCCTGCTCGAAGGGCTCGACCGCTTCTCGCTCGCGGTATTCGTGAGCGCCAATGCGGTCGAGAAAGGGCTCGCGGCGGTGCGCCGCGCCGGGCCCTGGCCGCAGTCGCTCGGCGTGGCCGCGATCGGAGAGGCGACCGCGCAGGCGCTCAGGAACTCCGGCTTCGGCGCGGTGATCTCACCGCACGAGCGCCACGACAGCGAGGGGCTCCTCGCGCTGGCGCGGCTGCAGAAAGTCGAAGGTGAGGACATCATCGTGTTCCGCGGCGAAGGCGGCCGCGAGCGGCTCAAGGAAGTGCTCGAGGCCCGCGGCGCCCGCGTTTCCTACGCGGAGGTCTACCGGCGCGTGCGTCCGCGCGTGGATGCGGCGCCCGTCGCCGCGGCGCTCGCGCGCGGCGAGGTGCACGCGGTGAGCGCGCTCAGCGCCGAGACCCTCGAGAACTTCGTCGACATGATCGGCGACGGCGCGCAGCGTCTCGGTTGCGTCGCGCTCGTCGTGCCGCACGCGGCCATCGGCGCCGCCGCGGCGGCGCGGCGCTTCGGGCGCACCGTCGTCTCGGGCCACGGGGCCGCCGGACTCATCGAGGCGCTCGCCGGCCTCAAGGTCACCACGTGAGCACGTCTCTCAACGACCGTCGCGACGTCATCGCGCGAGTGATCGGCATCGTCGCCGTCGCCGCGAGCCTCGTCGTCGGCTGGTTCGCGTGGGATGCGCGCACCTCCACGCGCGCCACCGAGGCCGCGGCCGGCGGCCGCATCGCCGAGCTCGGCGCCGATACCGCGCAGGCGAAAGCGGCGCTCGCGCAGACGCACGCGGCGCTCAAGGACGCGCAGTCGCGCATCGCCGAGCTCGAAGGGCGCATCGCCGACACCCAGGAGCAGCGCGTCGCGCTCGAGGAAATGTACCGCGAGCTCTCGCGCAGCGCCGACGACCGCGTGCTCTCGGAGGTCGAGCAGATGCTCGTGCTCGCGGGCCAGCAGCTGCAGCTCGCGGGCAACGTGCGCGCGGCGCTCGCCGCGCTGCAGGCCGCCGACCAGCGCCTTGCGCGCGCCGAAAAGCTCGCCGCCACGCCGCTCAGGCGCGCGATCGCGCAGGACATGGACCGCCTCAAGGCGGTGCCGCAGCTCGATACGGCCGGGCTCGCGGTGAAGATCGACGGCTTGATCTCGCAAGTCGAATCGCTGCCGCTTCTCGCCGGCGAGGCGCTCAGCCCCATGCGCGTGGCCGCGCGCGCGCGCCACGCCGACGAATCGAGCGGCCTCACGCGCGCCGCCCGCGACTTGTGGGATGAAATGAAGGGGCTGGTGCGCATCCGCGAGATCGACGCGCCCGACACGCCGCTCCTCACGCCGACGCAGGCCTACTTCCTGCGCGAGAACCTGAAGCTGAGGCTGCTCTCGGCGCGCGTGGCGCTCGCCGCGCGCGACGATGCGTCCTTCCGCGACGACCTGCGCGCCTCGCAGGCGTGGATCGCAAAGTACTACGATTCGCGCGCGAAGCCCGTGGCCGCCGCGCTCGCGACGCTGAAGCAGGTCGCGGAGACGCCGGTGGCCATCGCGGTGCCGGACATCAATACGAGCCTCGCCGCCGTGCGCACGGCGCGCGCGGCGCGCGAAAAGAGGTAACGATGCGGCTTGCGATCTGGTCGGTCATCCTCGCCGCGATCGCCGTCGGCGTCGCGCTCTTCGCGCGGCAATCGACGGGCTACGTGGTGGTCGTGGCGCCGCCCTATCGCATCGAGCTCTCGCTCAACATGCTCGTCCTCATCGTCGCCGCGAGCTACTTCGCCTTCTACTTCCTCGCGCGCCTCATCGCCACGCTCGCCGCGATCCCGGCGCGCGTGCGCGCCTACCGCGAGGAACGCACGCGCTCGAAGCTGCGCAGCTCGCTCAACGACGCGTTGCTCGCGTTCTTCCAGGGCCGCTACGCCTCGGCCGAAAAGAGCGCGGCGCAGGCGCTCATCGGCGACGAAACGAAGGGCGTGGCGGCGATCGTCGCCGCGAGGAGCGCGCACGAGCTCGGCCGCTTCAGCGAGCGCGAGCAGTTCCTCGCGCAGGCGAAGGGCGCCGCGCCCGAGGTGGACCAGGCGCGCCTCACCACGCTCGCCGACATGCTCGTCTCGCAGGAGCGCCACGACGAGGCGCTCGCGGTGCTGAACGACCTTTCGGCGCGCGACGCGCGCAACCTGCGGCTGCTGCGCCTCAAGCTCCAGGCCGAGCAGGCGACGCGCCGCTGGGACGACGTGCTCGATACGACCGGGGCGCTCGCGAAGCTCGGCGGCATCGGGCCGGCGGAAGCGGCGGCGGTCACGCGCGGGGCGCACCTCGGCAACCTCCATCGCAAGGCCCAGGATGCCGCGGCGCTCGCGGCGTACTGGAAGCAGATTCCCGCCGACATGCGCACCGACGCCGCCGTCGCGGCGGCCGCCGCGCGCCATCATCTCGCGCTCGGCGCGAACGCCGCGGCCCAGGCGATCATCGAGCAGGCGCTCGAGCGCGAGTGGAGCGCGGGGCTGGTCGCCCTCTACGGCGAAGCGGCGACCGACGACGCGTTGCCGCAGATCGAGCGCGCCGAGAAATGGCTGCGAGGCAACGCGCGCGATCCGGCGCTGCTGCTCGCGCTGGGCAAGCTTTGCATGCGGCAGAAGCTCTGGGGCAAGGCGCAGAGCTACATCGAAGCGAGCCTCGCCCTCGAGCCGACCCACGACGGCCACATGACGCTCGCCGCCCTCATGGAAAGCCTCGGCAAGACGAGCGAGGCCGTGCAACACTTCCGCCGCAGCGCCGAGCTCGCCGGCTGACAGAAAGGGAAGACACCATGCGCGAATACGCACCGCTCAAGCTCACGCCGGTCGCCACCGGGGCGCGTGTCGCCGAGCCCATGGCGCCGGGCCGCGTGACGCTCGACGATCCCGCCTTTTCCGTGATGACCGACCTGCGCGTCGTCTCCGCGGCGACCATCACGCCGCACGAGCGCATCGGCGAAGCGCACGCGGTGATGATCCGTCGCGGCGTGCGGCTGCTGTTCGTGCTCGACGCCTCCGCGGCGGTCGTGGGAGTGATCACCGCCACCGACCTTCTCGGCGAGAAGCCGGTGCGCTTCATGCAGAGCCATGGCGTCGCGAATGCCGAGATCCTGGTCGAGGACATCATGACGCCGGCCGCGATGCTGGAGGCGATTCCGCTCGAGGACGTGGCGCAGATGCGCGTCGGCCACGTGGTCGCGACGCTCAAGGCCGTGCAACGCCAGCACCTGATGGTGGCCGAGGACGGCGGGCGGCGCGTGCGCGGGCTCTTCTCCGCTTCGCAGATCGCGCGCCAGCTGGGCATGGAGCTGCAGACCTTCGCCGTGGCGCAATCCTTCGCCGACATCGAGGCCGCGCTCGTCCGCTAGCCGTGGTCGAGGGACGAGGCGGCAACAAATGATCGACCGCTATCGCGAGGTCTACGAGTCGTTCCGCTGGAACGTGCCGGCGGATTTCAACATCGCGTGGTGGGCGTGCCGGCGCTGGGCCGCCGAGCGCGAACGCCTCGCGTTGTACTGGGAGGACGAGTCCGGCGAGACGCGCATGGCGTCCTACTGGGACCTCGCGCAGGCCGCCAACCGCCTGTCGAACGCGCTCGCCGCACTCGGCGTGGCGCGCGGCGATCGCGTCGCGATCATCCTGCCGCAGCGCCCGGAAACGGTCGTCGCGTACCTCGCGATCTACCAGATGGGCGCGATCGCGGTGCCGATGTCGTTCCTCTTCGGCCCGGACGCGCTCGACTACCGCCTGCAGAACAGCGATTCGCGCGTGGCGATCGTCGACCCGGTGACGCTCGAAAAGCTGTGGCCGGTGCGCGAGCGCCTCACGCAGCTCGCGCACGTGATCGGCGTCGCGGGCGCGAAGGAGCGCGAGCTCCTCGACTGGGACGCGCTTCTCGCCAAGGCCTCACCGCGCTACGAGCCCGCACGGACCTGCGCAACCGATGCCTGCACGATCATCTACACCAGCGGCACCACGGGGCCGCCGAAAGGCGCGCTCATTCCGCACGCCGCGTTGATCGGCAACCTCTCCGGGTTCGAATGCTCGCACGACGCATTCCCGCAGCCGGGCGACATCTTCTGGTCGCCCGCGGACTGGGCGTGGACCGGCGGCCTCTGGGACGCGCTCATGCCGACGCTCTATCACGGCCGCGCGATCCTGGGCTTCCGCGGCCGCTTCGACGCGGAGCGCGCCTTCCACCTCCTGGAGAAGTACGCGATCCGCAACACGTTCCTCGTTCCCACGGCGCTCAAGATGATGATGAAGTCGGTGCCCAAGCCGCGCGGCCGCTACGACCTTTCGCTGCGCACGCTGATGAGCGCAGGAGAAGCCGTCGGGCCGACGCTGTTCAATTGGGCGCGCGAGGAGCTCGGCGTCACCATCAACGAGATGTTCGGCCAGACGGAGATCAACTACATCGTCGGCAATTCGCAATCGTCGTGGCCGCCGCGACCGGGCTCGATGGGGCGGCCCTATCCGGGACACCGCATCGCGGTGATCGACGATGAGGGCCGGGAAGTGCCGCGTGGCGAGCCGGGTGACATCGCGGTGCACCGGCGCTGGATCGACGGCACGCCCGATCCGGTGTTCTTCCTCGGCTACTGGCGCAACGACGAGGCCACCGCGCGCAAGTACTCGGGCGATTGGTGCCGCACGGGCGACGAGGCCACGATGGACGCGGACGGATACCTCTGGTATCGCGGCCGCACCGACGATGTCTTCAAGGTGTCCGGGTATCGCGTCGGCCCGTCCGAGATCGAGAATTGTCTCGTCCGCCATCCGGCCGTGGCCAATGCAGCGGTGATCCCGGTGCCCGATGAAACGCGCGG
>Ga0075436_100000428_pt1 | contig 26958 bp, 35 predicted proteins | sample RhiMethybrSRZTD5_FD_75303 | JGI IMG/M metagenome (GOLD analysis project Ga0075436, IMG submission 75303) | Populus rhizosphere microbial communities from Tennessee, USA - Rhizosphere MetaG P. TD hybrid SRZTD5 | ecosystem: Host-associated > Plants > Roots > Rhizosphere > Soil | place: USA...
CGCCGGCATCGACATCATCACCGACGGCGAGATGCGGCGCGAGAGCTACTCGAACCGCTTCGCCACCGCGCTCGAAGGCGTCGACATCGAGAATCCCGGCACGACGATCAACCGCACCGGCGCGCGCTCCGTCGTGCCACGCATCGCCGGCCCGATAAAAAGAAAGCATGCGGTGGAAGTGCGCGACGTCGAATTCCTGCGCGCGAATACGTCGAAGCCGATAAAGATCACGCTGCCCGGCCCGTTCACGATGGCGCAGCAGGCGCAGGATGATTACTACCGCGATGAAGAGGCGCTCGCCATGGCGTTCGCTGCCGCGGTCAACGAAGAGCTGAAAGACTTGAAGGCCGCGGGCGCGGACATCGTGCAGCTCGACGAGCCCTGGCTGCAGGCGCGCGCCGAGCGCGCGGCGCGCTATGGCGTGCGCGCGATCAATCGCGCGCTCGAGGGCGTCGCAGGCACGACCGTCGTGCACCTTTGCTTCGGCTACGCGGCGGCGGTGAAGGACAAGCCTTCGGGGTATTCGTTTCTCGCGCAGCTCGCCGATGCGCGCGCCTCGCAGATCTCGATCGAGGCGGCGCAGCCGCGGCTCGACCTCGGCGTGCTGAAGGCGCTCGCGCCGAAAAGCGTGATGGTGGGCGTGATCGATCTCGGCGCCGATGCGATCGAGACGCCCGAGCAGGTCGCGAGCCGCATCGGCGCGGCGCTCGAGGTCGTCGCGCCGGAGAAGCTCGTGGTCGCGCCCGATTGCGGGATGAAATATCTCGCGCGCGAAGTGGCCTTCGGCAAGCTCGTGGCGCTTGCGCGCGGCGCCGAGCTCGCGCGCCGCGCGCTCTAGTTACTCCTGCTCGGCGGCGCTCGGCGCGCGCTTGCGCGGCTCGTAGCCCGCTTCGCGCGCCGCGCTGATGCACTCGTAGTAGAGCGCGTAGCTCTCTTTCGATTCAGCGAGCGTGCGCCCGTCGGCGCCGGTGTGGCGCCACTTCCAGCGAAACGTCTTCTTGTACGGCACGTGAAATATCTCGCAGGCCTTCATGCGACTGTTATACAGCGCCGCGCACGCGCGGTCCCGTGGCTAGCCCCTGAATTTACAGTCGGTGCTAGAACGACACGAGGCTGAACTTTTGCGCACGTCGTCCGAACCCGACTTCCGAGGTATAGAGGTTCCCCTGGCGGTCGATCGCCATGTTGTGCACCCACTTGAACTCCCCCGCCATATGCCCCGTGCGGCCGAAGCTCGAGAGCTGGCGCCCGTCGGCACGCGAGAGCACGTATGCGCGGCCGTTCGCGCCGTCGGCGACGTACATGTATTTCTGCGCCGCGTCGTGCGAAAGCACCATGTCCCACACGGAGCCGTTGGCGCGCGTGAGCGGCTCGACGCGGAACTCGTGCACGAAGCGCCCGGAAGGCTCGAAGACCTGGATGCGGTTGTTCACGCGGTCACAGACGTACACCAGCCCATCATTCGAGAGGCGCACGCAATGCACCGGGTTGCCGAACTGGCGCGCCGGCGCGGCGCCGGGATCGTACGCGGGCTGCCGCTCGTCGCTCGGCTCGCCGCCGTATGCACCCCAGTGGCGCTTGTAAGCGCCGCTGTCCGCGTCGAAGACGATCACGCGATGGTTGCCGTAGCCGTCGGCGACGTAGAGCTCGCGCGTGCGCTCGTCCATGACCATGTGCGCCGGCCGCCCAAGCTGCACGCGGCTCGCGCTGCCCTCGGACTTGCCCGCGCGCCCGATCTGCATGAGGAAGCGGCCCTCGGGCGTGAACTTGAGAATCTGGTTGTCTTCGTCGCCGTTGCCGGCGATCCAGACGCCGCCCTGCGGATCGATGTAGATCCCGTGCTCGCTCTTCGGCCACTGTGCCTTCGCGTCGGCGGGCGCGCCCCAGCCGCGCAGGTAATTGCCGGCGGCGTCGAACTCCACCACGGGCGGCGCCGACTTGCAGCAGCGGTGCGTGACCGGCCGCGCCTCTTTGGCGTTCCACTCGTCGGCGAGAAGCGTCGAAGGCCGGTGCACGATCCAGACGTGCCCGGTGCGATCGTCCACGGAGATGCCGGCCACCTGTCCGAGCACGAGCTGCACGCCGTTTTCCTCGGGCAGCGGCTTCGGCCATCCGGGATCGACTGCGAACGCGGGCCCCTGCGCCGTGCCGGGGCCGGGCGGGTGTGCGCATGCGGCGACAGCCACCGCAAGCGCGACGAGCAATTTCTGCATGGGACCTCCCGGCCCCATGCTAAACAGAAAAGGACGCGGCCGGCGAACGCCGGCCGCACGGTAGTGCGCGGTTACTTGCTGCCGCTGCTCGGGCTCTTCGGCGTGCTGCTCGAGCTGCCGCTGCTGCTGCCGCTCGCGCCGCCGCTCGGGCTGCTCGGGGTGCTCGGGGAAGAGCTGCTGCCGCTCGCAGCGGACGAGGGGCTCTTCGAGGCGCTGGAGCCGCCCGCGGCGTTCTGGTCGCGGTGGCAGCCGGCGAGGGCGAGGGCAAGGGATGCAGCAACGATCATCAGGACTTTCATGGATCCTCCTTAGGAAAAGGGCACCCTGCGTTCAGCAAACATCGGGCCGGGGTAGCATGCATGGGCCATGAAGATCACCTCCATCGAGACGCGCCTCCTGAGCGTTCCCACGCCCAAGCCGATGGCGCTGCAGTATCCGAGCCACAAGCTGGTCGTCGCCGACATCGCCACGGACGAAGGCATTCGCGGCCTGGGCTACAGCCTCGTGTTCAATGGCGGCGGCGCCGAAGCGGTGCTCGCGTACCTCGACACGCGGCTCAAGCCCGCGCTCATCGGCGAAGATCCGCTGTTCGTCGAGCGGCTCTGGGAAAAGATGTTCCGCGTCGACATGGGCATCAAGAAGCAGGGCGTCGCCGCCTATGCGCTTTCCGCGCTCGACATCGGGCTCTGGGATATCGCCGGCAAGAGCGCGAAGCTTCCGCTCTACAAGCTCTGGGGCGCGGCGAGCGACCGCGTCGCGGCTTACGGCAGCGGCGGCTGGGCGAAGTACAGCATCGACGATCTCGTCGGCGAAGCGCAGAAATACGCGGCGCTTGGCTGCAAGTACTACAAGATGAAAATCCACCATCCCGACGAGGCGGTGAACGCGAGCCGCGTCGCCGCGGTGAAGAAGGCGCTCGGGCCGGGCGTGCGCATGATGGTCGACGTGAACCAGAACCGCGACGTCCTCGGCAACCAGCGCCAGGCGCGGCTGCTCGAGGAGTTCGATCTCCTCTGGTACGAGGAGCCGGTGCTCGCCGACGACTACGACGGCTATGCCGAGGTGGCGCGCGCGATCCGCATCCCGATCGCGGCGGGCGAGAACCATTACACCCGCTGGGAATTCAAGCAGCTCTTCGACCGCAAGAGCGTGCAGTACGCCATGCCGGACGTCTGCCGCGCCAACGGCTTCTCGGAGACGCTGCGCATCGGAAGACTGGCCGCGGCGCACGGCGTGGCGCTCTCGCCGCATCTCATCCACGAGATCTCGATTCACATCGTCGGCGCACTGAGCAACGGCTTCCTGGTCGAATTCATGGACTGGGCGCCGCCCGACCTCTTCGCCGAGCTGCCCGAGTGCAAGGACGGGTTCATCCGCATTCCCAATCGGCCTGGGCACGGAATGTCGTTGCACCCGAAAGCGCTGGAGAAATACCGCGCCTAAATCAGGGGGGCTGACCCCGATTTGCAAGAGGTACCATGACTTTCACGAAGGTCGTGCTCTTCACCGACGGTGATGGCCGCGCCAGATTCAGAGAGGAGGGGATCGCGCTTAGCGAAGGCAATCCGCAGGCGCTGCTCTCCAAGGTGTTTCCGTCGTCGGGCCATCAGCTGCGCCACAGCCCGGTCGGGTTTCGCAGCCCGTGGCATTGCACGGCCAATCCGCAGTGGGTGTTCATCCTCGGCGGCGAGATGGAGATCGGTCTGCGCGACGGCTCGGTGCGGCGCTTCCGGCCGGGCGAGCATTTCTACTCCGCCGATGTGCTCCCGCCAGGGGCGAGCTTCGATGCGGCGCTGCATGGCCACTGGAGCGCCCAGCGCGGCGCCGAGCCGCTGGTCACGCTCTTCGTGAAGTCTTAACATCCCGCGCCGGGAGGAGAGATCAATGCGAATTTCAGCGGTGCGGTGCGCGGTCGCGTTCGCCGCAGTCATTACGGCGGCGGGAAGCGCGCAAGCGCAGAAGCAGACGGTCAAGCTCGCCTTCATCGGGCCGCTGACCGGCGGCGTATCGGCGAACGGCATCGGCGGACGCAACTCGGCCGATCTCGCGGTGCGGCTGCGCAACGATGAGGCTAAGGCGAAGTACAAATACGAGCTCGTCAGCCTCGACGACGAATGCAAGCCGAACATCGCCGTGCAGGCGGCGACCAAGGCGGCGAGCGACAACTCGATCATCGCGGGCGTCACGCACTACTGCTCGGTGACGGCCATCGCCACCGTCGACACGTACCACAAGTTCGGCTTCCCGGTCGTCGTCTGGGGCGCGGTGCTGCCCGATATCACCTACCGCAACAAGTACGCGGAGGTGCACCGGGTGAACGGCACGATGATCAACCAGAACGATGTCGCGGCGAAGTTCATGACGGGACTCGGCTTCAAGCGCTGGGTGGTCATCCACGACACCACCGACTACGGCAAGGCGCACGACAAGTACTTCACCGACTATCTGAACAAGTACGGCGGCCAGATCGTCGGGCGCTTCGGCGTGACGGCCGACCAGCAGGACTTCACCGCCGAGCTCACCAAGGCGAAGGAGCTCAAGCCCGACGTCATCTACTTCGGCGGCCTGACGCCGATCGGCGTGCGCATCCGCTCGCAGATGGACCGCCTCGGCCTGCAGGCGGTGTTCGAGGGCACCTCCGGCATCAAGTCCGACGCGTACATCGAGGGCCTGGGAGCGAAGCTCGCCGAAGGCAGCCTCTCCTTCATCGAGGGCGCACCGGCCGAGAAGCTTCCCGGCGGTAACTTCTTCACCAGCCAGTACGCCGCGCAGCGCTACGACCAGGGGCCGGAGGCATACGGTCCGTTCGCCTTTGCCGCCGCGAGCCTGCTCATGGATGTGATCGAAAAGGTCGGACCGAACAGGAAACGCGTGATCGACGAGCTCGCGAAAGTCAAGGACCGCGACTCGATCATCGGCAAGATCACCTTCGACGACCACGGCCAGAACGTCGTCCCGCTCATCTCGAAGTACGTCGTGCAGGACGGCAAGTGGGTGCTGTGGGAAGACAGCGACTACGGCCAGGGCAAGCGCAAGCTGAAGTAGCACGGTAGTGGACGTCGGCCTGCTCGGCCAGTACGTCGCCAACGGGCTGATGCTCGGCATGATCTACGCCATGGTGGCGGTCGGCTTCACGCTCTTCTTCGGCGTGCTCGACGTCATCCAGTTCTCGCACGGCGACGTACTCACGGTCGGCGCCTTCGCCGGCCTCGCGACCTACATCGGCCTCACGCTCGCCGGCATCGCCTCGCCGTGGCTGCAGCTCGCGGCCGTCCTGCTCGTCGCCGTGGCGGCGATGGCGCTCCTCGGCGCGCTGATCGGCAAGTACCTCGTGCTGCCGCTGCGCGCGGCGCCGCCGCTCAATGTCCTGCTCCTCACCCTCATGCTCGGCGCGGCGTTGCGCGAGTGCGTGCGGCTTTTCTATCCGCAGGGCGCGAACCCCAAGCCCTTCCCGCGCCTGCTGCCCGCCGATACGCTCGCCCTCGGCAGCTTCAGCCTGCGCTTGGACAACGCGCTCCTCCTCGCCGCCGGTCTCGCGGCGATCGCCGCCGTGCATCTCGTCATTACGCGCACTCGCCTCGGCCTCGCGATCCGGGCCGTGGCGCAGGACGCGGAGACCGCGCGCATCATGGGCATCGACTTCGAGCGCATCGTGCTCGTCACGTTCGCGCTCGGCTCGGGCCTCGCCGCCGCGGCCGGCGTCATGAACGGCCTCTACTACAACGAGATCAACTTCTCGATCGGCCTGCTTCTCGGCGTCATCGGCTTCTCCGCCGCGGTCGTCGGCGGCCTGGGCAACATCTACGGCGCGATCCTCGGCGGGTTTCTCTTCGCCGCGCTGCAGACGATCGGCGCGGTGCTGCTGCCGGCGATCTTTCGCGGCGTGCCCTCGGCCTACAAGGACGTGTTCGCCTTCGCGGCGGTGATCGCCTTCATGGCGTGGCGTCCCACCGGCCTCATCGCCGAACGCAGCGCCGAGCGCGTATGAACGCGCTCGCCGGCGTGGCCGCGATCGCCCTCTACAGCGCGCTCTTCCTGCACGTGGAATCGCAGGCCGCGGTGCTCGCGCTCGTCGGCGCCGCGGTGATCGGCGTGCCGGTCCTCGGCCGGCTGGGATGGCTCGCGCGCGTGGCCGCCTCGCTCGATGAGCACCGCTTGCTCGGCCGCGTCGCCATCGCCGTGGCGCTCCTTGCGGTCGTCGCGCTCTTCCACGACCAGCATTTCGCCATGCTGATGGTGGCGTCCGTCCTGTTTTACACGGTGGCGTGTCTCGGCCTCACCGTGCAGTTCGGCTACGCCGGCGTCGTGAACTTTGCCGGCGCCGCATTCTTCGGCGTCGGCGGCTACACCTCCGCCGTGCTCGGGCCGCACATTCCCCACATCGCAGTCCTCATGATCGGCGGCCTGCTCGCGGCGCTGCTCGGCTCGGTGCTCATCCTGCCGATCCTGCGCACGCGAGGCCATTACGCCGCATTGATCACCGTGGCGTTCGGCATCCTCTTTCGCACCTTCATCGAGGTCAACGACGCGCTCGGCGGCCCGCAGGGGCTGCAGGTGAAGGGCATGAACCTCTTCGGCTGGGACCTCAACACGCCGATCGGCGAATGGTCCTTCTATACGAACTACGTGCTCGTGGGCCTCATGCTCGCAGCGCTCGCGTTTGTTCTGGTGCGCCGCCTCGAGCGCTCATGGGTCGGCCTCAACCTCGATGCGGTGCGCCTCGACGAGACGGCGTGCGCCGTCTTCGGCATCGACGTCGCGCGCTGGAAGATCCTCGCCTTTACGTTCGGCAATTTCTTCGCCGGGGTCGCTGGCGCCGCCTACGCCATGATGACCGGCTTCGTCGCGCCGTCGAGCTTCACCTTCGCCGACTCGCTCATCATGGTGTCGATCATCCTGCTCGGCGGCATCGGCAGCCTGTGGGGCGTCGCGCTCGCGGCGGCGATCGTGCTCGTGCTGCCGGAGAAGCTGCAGGCGCTGCAGGAATATCGCTTCCTGCTCTACGCGGTGCTCGTCATCGCCATCCTGCTCGTGCGCCCGCAGGGCCTCGTGCCGCGCCGGCCGCGCGACTACTTCGCATGACGCTCCTCGCCTGCCGCGGCCTTACCGTGCGCTTCGGCGGCCTGGTCGCGCTCGACGCGCTCGATTTCGAGGTCGGCGCGGGCGAGATCGTCGGCCTCATCGGCCCGAACGGCTCGGGCAAGACCACGTTCTTCAACGCCATCACCGGCCTCTATCGGGCCTCCGCCGGGAGCGCGCGCTTCGCGGAGCACGAGCTCACCGAGCTCTCGCCGCAGCGCATCTACGCCGCCGGCATCACGCGCACCTTCCAGCGCTCGCGCCTCGCGCTGCCCTTATCGGTGTTCGACAACATCATGATCGGCAACCACCGCCTGTTGCATCACGGCCTCGCGTTCAACCTGTTCCGGCGCAAGGCGCTCGCTGCCGAGCTCGAGGCGAATGTCGAAAGCGCGCGCACGTTGGTCGCCACCTTCAGCAAGGCCCTCGCCGGGCGCCTCTTCGCACCGGTCGCGACGCTCAGCATGATCGACCGGCGCCGCATCGAGATCTGCCGCGCGCTCGTCTCGAAGCCGCGCCTCCTCCTTCTCGATGAGCCCTCGGCCGGCATGACGCACGAGGAGACGCGCGAGCTGATGGACGACCTGCTGCTCGTGCGCGGGCGCCTCGCGGGCCTTGCGATCGTCATCATCGAGCACGAAATGAACGTCATCGAGCGCGTGTGCGAGCGCTGCGCGGTGCTCAACTACGGGCGCAAGATCGCGGAGGGCAGCTACGCGCGCGTCGCCGCCGAGCGCGAGGTGCAGATGGCGTACCTCGGCACGCAGTGATGCTGGCCGTCGACGACATCAGCGTGGGCTACGACCAGGCCGACGTGCTGCGCGGCGTCTCGCTGCAAGTGGCCTCCGGCTCGATTACCTGCATCCTCGGTGCCAACGGCGCCGGCAAGTCGACCCTCATCCGCGCCATCCTCGGGCTCACGCCGCCGCGCAGCGGGCGCATCGTGTTCGACGGCGCGGACATCGGCGGCCTCGCCACGCACGCCATCGTCGCGCGCGGCATCGCCTGCATCCCCGAGGGCCGCCGCGTTTTTCCAAAGCTTACGGTGGACGAGAACCTTCGCCTCGGCGCCTACGCCGAAAAGGATCCCGCCAAGGTGGAAGAACGCGAGCAGCGCGTGTTCGCGATCTTTCCGCGGTTGAAGGAGCGCCTCGCGCAGCTCGCCGGCACGATGTCGGGCGGCGAACAGGCGATGCTCTCGATCGGCCGCGGCCTCATGTCCGCGCCGCGGCTGCTGCTCGTCGATGAGCCGTCGCTCGGCCTCGCGCCGGTGCTGGTGAAGGAGAACTTTGCGGTCATCCGGCGCGCGAACGAGATGGGCATCACCGTGCTCCTCGTCGAGCAGAACGTGCGCCAGACCCTCGCCATCGCGCATGCCGGCTATGTGCTCGCGCAGGGCCGCGTCGTCGCGGCCGGCACGGCGGCGGAGCTGGCCGCGAACCGCGAAGTGCAGCAGGCGTACTTCGGCAACCGCTAGTCGAGCCGCTCCCAGGCGGCGCGCGCGGCGTGGCGGTTGCGCCGCCAGTCGAGCTGCGAGCTGCCGCGGTTGCGCTGGTAGTCGCGCGCGAGCTCGCGCTCGGCGTCCTCGAAGCTGCGCCCGTGGTAGCGAACGCGCCCCTCCCAGCCCGTGCGGTACGCGGGGTAGTAATCCTCGAAGGAGTAGCCGCGCTCGTAATAAGGCTCGCGCATGTACTGGGCGCGCCAGTAGGCTTCCTCGGCCGTCGGGTCGACCGTAGGCGGCGGCCGGCGCCGGTCACCCGTCGACGGAATCAGCGTCGGGTTAACGGCGACACGTCGCTCGGTAAAAACTGCCATTAGCGGTCTCCTTCGTTGCTGTTGGAGAGCGCGCCCTCGCAATTTGCGTGCCGCTAATGCCGCGCGAGTTGAGTGAGTGCCGCGATGATCAAACCCGCGGCGCCGCCGACGAGCGTGCCGTTTATGCGGATGTACTGCAGGTCAGGGCCGATGTGGCGCTCGAGCTCGCGCACGAGGCGCTCCTCCTGCCAGCTCATGATCTGGTCCTCGATGAAGCGGCCGATCTTCGCGCGGTATTCCTCGACGAGCGCGGGCGCCGCCTTGAGCACCTGCTCGTCGATCCATGCCTGGATCTCGCGATCGGCGCGCAGCCGGTCGCCGAGCGACTCGAGCATCGCGGTGACCCGCTGGTGCAGCGACGCGGGGCTGCGGTCGTGCTCGGCGGCGAGCCACGCGCGCAGCTCGTCCCACAGGCCCGCCGCGTAGCGCGCGAGCGCCGGGCTCTCGAGCGCCTCGTCGCGCAGGCGGTGCACTTTCTCGCGCAGCGCCTCGTCGCTCTTCAGCCGGCGGATGAAGTCCGCGACGAAGCCATCGAAGCGGCTGCGCAGCGCGTGCGCCTCGCTCGTGCGTACCTCGCGGATCTTCTGCACGGCGACCTCGACGATCTTCAGCGCCGCGCGCTCGTCGAGCTTGAGCTGGAAGAGGTCCGAGAGCCACTTGAGGAGCGGCGCGCTCTTCGCGACCTCGCGCGCGAGGTACGCCTGCGTCTCGGCGCGTCCGAGCACCTCGTCGAGCGCGCCGAGCGCGGCGTCGAGGAGCTCGTGGTGGCGCTTGTTCTCGGTGAGGACATCGAGGAGCTGCGCCGCCGCGCCGGCGATGTCCGCGGCCTTCAGCCGCCGCGCGATACTCTGCTGCAGGAAGTGGCGCACGCGCTCGTCGTCCATCGCGCCGAGCGCATATGCGCTGAGCCGCGTCACATAGCCGGCGAGCGCTTCGGCGTTTTCCGCCCGCAGCAGCCACGTGTAGAGCGTGCGCGCGGGCCGGAAGTCTCGGATGCGCTGCACGACGGCGGCGCTCGTCAGGAAATTCGACTGAATGAAGCTCGAAAGACCGGTGGCGATGCGCTGCTTGTTGCGCGGGATGATCGCGGTATGCGGGATGAAGCGCAGGCCGAACGGATGATGAAAGAGCGCGGTGACCGCGAACCAGTCGGCGATCGCGCCGACCATCGCCGCTTCGGCGGTGACGCTGACATAGAAGAGCCACGGGTGCTCGCTTTGGAAAACCTCGGCCGCGACGTACACGGCGCCGGCAAGGGCGAGAAGCCCCGTCGCCAGCCATTTCATGCGCGCAAGGCGCGCGTCGCGCGCCGCGGCTTCGCCGGTGGTCAACTACTTTGCCGATGCCGCCGGCAGCGTCGCGATGACCTCCTGTCTCGCGTTCACCACCTTCGTCATGAAGCTCTCGCGGTCGAGGTCGCCGTTCTGATCGAAGCTCACGTCCATCAGGATGCCGGGGTATTGCTTGGCGGAGAGCCGCACGCCGTGCATCGCCTTGGCGAAGGCCTTGCCATCGAGCTTGCCGACCTGCTCGGTCACCGCCTTGACGACGTACATCGCGGTGTAGCCCTTGAGGCCGTTATGGTCCGGCTTGTATTTGTATTCCTTCTGGAAGCGCGCGGCGAAATCGCGGATCAGCGGATTGGGCGCATCGGCGGTAAGCCCGACGTGCGCAACGGCACCGTTCGCCGCGTCGCCGGCGAGCTCGATGACCTTCTGGCTGGTGAGCACCGTCTCGCCGATGATCGGCTTGTCATAGCCCTGCTTGCGCAGCTCGCGCAGCGCCCGGGCCGACTCCTCCTCGTTGCAGTAAACGAAGAGCGCGTCGGCGTTGGCTTGGCGCGCCTTCAGCACGGCCCCGGAGAAGTCGACCTGCCCCGGATCGGTCGGGATGTCGGCGACGATCTTGATGCCGAGCGGCTCGATCGTCTTCGTGAATACGTCGCGTCCGCCCTTGCCGAAGTCGTTGGCGACCCAGATCATGGCCACCGTCTTCGCCTTCACCGTGTCCTTGAAATAGCGCGCGACCTTCGGCATGGCGTTCGCCTGCGTAAAGGAAGTGCGGAAGATGTAGGGATTGCCCTGTTGCGTGATCGTGGCCGCCTCGCCGCCGGTGAAGTTCGGAATCTCCGCGCGACGCGTCTCAGCCATGCTGACGAGGATCGAGCCCGAGAACACCGGCCCCATGACTACGTACGCGCCGTCGTCCACCGCCTGCACGGCGAGGGCCTTGGCGATCTGCGGCTGCGACTGCGTGTCGTTCGACGTGTAGTCGATCTTGCGGCCGAGAATTCCGCCCGCGGCGTTGATCTCCTTTACCGCGAGCTTCACGCCGTCGTTGAAGTTGGTGCCGGAAGTGGCGCCGGTGCCGGAAAGCTCGACCAGCCCTGAAATCTTGACCGACTGGCCCTGCGCGAGGAGCGGTTGCGCCACAAGCAAGCTGAGGATGAGCGCCGAGGCGGCGCGTGCGATGGTCATGTGCATGGTTACCCTTGGGTTGGAAATCATTTCGGTGTCTTGGCGACGATGTCGGCCTCGAGCAGGGCGCGCAGCTCAGGCGTCATTTGCGGACTGCCGCCGAACCATTTGCGAAAGCCGTAGCCCGCCTGGTGCAGCAGCATGCCAAGACCGTCCACGGTGCGATGGCCGCGCTCACGCGCTGCCTTGAGGAGCGCGGTCTCGAGGGGCACATAGATGACGTCATAGACCACGGCGCTGCGCTTGAGCGGCGCAAGGTCGATGCGCAGCGCCTCCTTGCCGGCCATGCCGAGCGAAGTGCAATTGACGAGCACATCCGCGGTGGCGAGCAGCCGCGCGAGCGCGTCCATGGCATGCGCACGAGCGCCGAAGCGCCCCGCGAGCTCCTGCGCGCGCGGCAGCGTGCGGTTGACGATGTCCACGTCGGCGCCGCGCTCCCTGAGCATGTATACCGCCGAGCGCGCCGCGCCACCGGCGCCGAGCACGACGGCACGGCACCCCGGCACCTTCCAGCCGGGTGCGCGCTCATCCAGGTTGGCGATGAAGCCGTGCGTGTCGGAATTGCCGCCCATGAGCTTGCCGTTCTCCGCCCACAGCACGTTCACCGCGCCCACCGCTTCGGCGGCGGCATCGCGCGCGTTGGCGAGACGAAAGGCGGCCTCTTTATGCGGCACGGTGACGTTGCCGCCGACATAGCCGTTCGTGCCGAGCCCGCGCGCGAAGGCGGGGAAAGCCTCCGGAGTCAGATCCTTGAGCTCGTAGACGCCCGCGATGCCCAGTTGCTGGCACCAATAATTGTGGATCATCGGCGAGCGCGAATGCGCCACGGGATGGCCCATCAGGCACGCGCGTCGCAGCCCCGCCCTCATTTCGCCCATATTTAGAGCGGCGAGAACGCGGTCGACTTCAAAATGCGGCACTCCTGGCTCTGGTGCGCGCCGAGCTCGCGGCTCTTCGCGAGGTACGCCTGGAACGCCGGATCCGCCATCAGCGCGTCGCGCTTCTTCTCGCGATCGGCCTGGCTCGCGTACTTCCAGACGTGCACGACCTGGTTGAGCGGCCCGACCTCGGTCGTGGCGTAGAACACCGGCTCCCCGCAGTGCTTGACCTGCGTCGCATGGCCGTGCTCCTGGTAGAGCTTGAGCCACGCGGCGAACTTGTTGTTGTGCAGCGTGTAGATGCGCAAATCGAAAATCATGCGGTCTCCTCGGGAGGCTGAGTATAGGCCGTCAAAACGTACGCGAGTCGATACCGCCCGGGAACGCATCCCGGCAACGCGCCCTGCGCGGTCAATTCCGCCTCGCTGAACTCGAGCGCTTCGGCGCTGTAACCGTTGATGAGCAGCACCCAGTCGGGCGGCTGGTCGCCCCCGCGCAGTCGCTGCTCGGTCGTGAGCGGCGCATCGGTCTCGCCGATATGGTGCAGCAACGCCGTGGCGACGATGCCCTTGCGCTTCGCCATGGCGGCGAGCCAGAGGCGCAGGGCCGCCGCTTTTTCGCGCTGCGCAGAAAAGCGCACCGTCAGCAGCGCGTGGCCGAGTCCCGCGCCCTGGCTCGCCTCGATACGGCAGGCGCCGCGGATCATGTTGCGGTGATGCGGCATCATCTGCCGCGACCACGCCGTCGGATTGTTGAGTCGCGCGAGATAGTCCGGGCCGGTGATCGCAGCCTCGCTTTGCGTCTCATAGAGGATGAAGTAACCCGTGCCTTGCTCGGCGACCCAGCGCGAGCCGCGCAGGAAACCGGGTAGGGCAAGGCGCTCCGGCATGTGCTCGTGCGCATGCCAATGGTTGAATTCGTCGCGCACCTCGAGCGCGACATCGCACCAGATCGCCACCGCCGCGCCCCCGATCATGCGTAGCTGATCCTCGCCAGCGCACGCAGCGTTTCCGGGCTCGTGCTCGGCAGGCCGAAGAACTCCAGATAAGCGGGCACCTGCTCGAACAGCATGTCGGTGCCCACCTGGTAGCGGCAGCCGCGCGCGGCCGCCTGCTTGAGCAACGGCGTCATCTCCTCCTTCATCACGACCTCGCCGACGAAGGTCTGCGGCGCGAGCCGCCCGGCGTCGAGGGGCAGCGGGTCGCCGTCGTTCATGCCGAGCGGCGTGGCATTGATGACGAGATCCCGCCCTGCCGGGTCGTTCGTGCCGGTGCTGACGCCAAGCTGCGGGTAATGATGCCGCAATCGTTCCGCGAGCCGCGCCGCGGCTTGCGCGCGCACGTCGAACAGGGTGAGCTCGCTCGCCCCGGCTGCGGCGAGTGCGGCGGCGATTGCGGCGCCCACGCCGCCCGCGCCGACGATGAGCGCGCGCGCGCCTTGCACCTTGAATCCCTTGCGCCGGATGCCGCGCACGAAGCCTTCGCCGTCGAAGAGATCGCCCTGCAGCCGGCCGTCGGCGGCGCGGCGCACGGCGTTGCAGGAGCCGGCGATCTTCACGGCTGCGCTCGTATCGTCGAGAAGCGCCACGGTCGCGACCTTGTGCGGCATGGTGATCAACGCGCCGACGATGTTCGTGAGGCTGAAAACTGCCTTGAGAAACGCGGGATACGGCGCGGCCTGGCAACCCATCGGCACGACCACGGCATCGATGCCCGCGTGCTCGAAATAAGGGTTGAAGACCATCGGCGCCTTGAACGTATGCGTCGGATAGCCGATGTGCGCGATGAGGCGCGTGTTGCCGCGGATCGTCACGAGGCGGACCTTTGTACCGAGCCGCCCAGGAACAGGCGATGCAGATCGGGCTCGCGCAGGAGCTCGGCCGCCGGCCGCTCGAGCGCGAGGCGGCCCATCTCCAGCACGAGCGCGCGATCGGCGAAATTGAGGGCGCTGCGCACGTTCTGCTCGACCATGAGCACGGTGGTGCCCGCGTCGGCGAGCGAGCGCAGCAGGCGGAACACTTCCCGGCTGATGAGCGGCGAGAGCCCGATCGACGGCTCGTCGATCAGCAGCACCCGCGGACGCAGGAGCAGCGCGCGGCCGATCTCGAGCTGCTTCTGCTCGCCGCCCGAAAGCGTGGACGCCTGGCTCTGCCGCCGCTCGCGGATGCGGGGAAAGCGCTCCAGCACTTCCGGGATTCTTTCTTCCAGCAGCCGGCGCGGCAGCGTGATGCCGCCGAGCTCGAGGTTGTGCAGCACTGAGAGTGAGCCGAAGAGATTGCGCCCTTGCGGCACGAAGGCGACGCCGCGCGAGAGCATCTCGCGCGGTGTGGTGCCTGCCATGTCTCGACCGTCGAGCGTGATGGCGCCAGAGCGCGGCGCGAGCAAGCCGAAGAGCGTCTTCAGCGCGGTCGATTTGCCGGCGCCGTTCGGCCCGATGAGGAGCGTGATCTCGGCGTCGCGCGCGACGAAGCTGAGCTCGTTCAGGATGGTGAGCGTCGGCGAGTAGCCGGCGACCACCTGGCGGAACTCAATTGCCAAGGTATGCCTCGAGCACCGCGCGGTTCGATTGCACATCCGCGGGCGCTCCCTCGGCGAGCACCCTTCCCTCCACCATGCAGATCACGCGCGGGCAGAGGCGCATGACGAAGTCCATGTTGTGCTCGATGACGACGAAGCTGCCGCGCTGCGCCCGGTTGAGCTCGAGGAGCAGCTCGCGCAATTGCTCCACCAGCGCGGGATTGACGCCGGCGCACGGCTCATCGAGCAGCACGAGGCGCGGCGCCGGCATGAACGCCATGGCGATGTCGATCAGCTTCTGCTGCCCGTAGGAGAGGCTGCCCGCCGGCAGATGCGCGACCTGCTGCAGGCGGAAGAGCTCGATCATTTCGTCGGCATGTCTTCCGAGCCCCGCGTCCGGCGGCGCGAAGAGGCGCGAGCGCAGCGTGCCCTTGAACTCCTGCGCGGCGACGATCAGGTTGTCGCGCACCGAGAGTTGGCCAAAAACCTGCAGCGTCTGGAAGGTGCGGCTGACGCCGCGGCGGGCGAGCGCGAGCGGCGACATGCCGGTGATGTCTTCGCCGCAGAATTGCATGTGGCCGGACGTGGGACGGATCTGGCCGAGGATGGCGTTGAAGAGCGTCGTCTTGCCGCTGCCATTCGGGCCGATGACGCCGACGATCTCGCCCGGTGCCACGGCGAAGCTCACACCGTCCACGGCGCGGATGGCGCCGTAGTGCTTGCGGCAGTCCTTCACCTCGAGAAACGGCGTCATGTCCGTCGCGGGCGCCCGGCGATGGAAAGCAGGCCGCCCGGCAGCCAGATCATGAGGCCGACGACCGCGAGCCCGAACATCACAAGGTACCAGTCCTTCATGAAGCGCAGCCACTCGGGAAGCAGGATGACGATCGCGACGCCGAGCATCGGGCCAAAGAAGCGGCCGGAGCCGCCGACGATCACCATGAGAAGCATCATGAGCGATGCGGTGAGGCTGAAGGGCGCGGGCTCGATGAACTGCACGAGCGCGGCGAAATAGGCGCCGGCAATCCCGGCAAAGGCGGCGCCGATGGCGAAGGCGAGCAGCGTGTAGGCCATGATGTTGATGCCGAGGCTCTCGGCGCGGATGGGGTTGTCGCGCAGCGCCGCGAAAGCGCGTCCCCAAGGCGAGCGGATCAGCCAGGCAAGGACGAGCGCGAGCACGATCATGGAGGCGTAGGTGAAGTAAAAATAGGCGCCGGAGCGCTCGAGGGACCAGTGAAGAAACGAGGGCCGGGGGATGCCCGAGATGCCGAAAGTGCCGCCAGTGAGCCACTCCTCGTTGCGGAAGAAGAGAAACATGAGCACGTTGAAGCCGAGCGTCGCGAACGCGAGGTAGTGATGCTGCACGCGCAGCGCCGGAAAGCCGAGCACCAGCCCGGCGGCGAAGCAGAGAAGCGCGGCGACCGGCAGCACCATCCAGAACGACCAGCCGAGCTTCATCAGGATCGCCGCCGCGTACGCGCCGATGCCGAGGAACGCCGCGTGCCCGATCGACATCTGCCCCGCATAGCCGACGGTCAGGTTGAGGCCCATGCCGGCCATCACGTACACGCACCACAGCGTGAGCAGATAGATGCCGTAGTTTTTGAGCGCGAGCGGCGCGAATGCCAGCGCGATCAGCGCCACCGCCAAAGCAAGTATGGTTCTCACACCTTGCGCTCCTCGGCTTTGCCGAGCAGGCCCTCGGGCTTGAAGAGAATCACCACGAGAAAGAGCATGAGCGCCACGCCCTCCTTGTACGCGGGCGAGAGATACGCGCCCGTCAGGTTCTCGAGCACGCCGACCAGCACGCCGCCGAGCAGCGCGCCGCGCGCCTGGTTGAAGCCGCCGATGATGGCGGCATAGAAGGCTTTCAGGCCGATGGCGTCGCCCATGTCGAACTTGGCGAGATAAGTCGGCGTCACGAGCAGCGCCGTCACGGTGGCGAGGAGCGCGTTGATCAGGAACACGTAGAGCACCATGCGCTTGACGTCGATGCCGAGCACCGTCGCCGCCTCGGTGTTCTGCGCCACCGCCTGCATGGCGCGGCCGGTAATCGTGCGCGTGAGGAACGCCTGCAGCGCGAGGACGATCACTCCGGCGAGCACGAGCGCGCCGATGTCATAGGCCGAGATGCGCAAGGGGCCGAGCGAGATCAGTGTGCTCGGGAAAATATTCGGGAACGGCTGCGGGCCGGCGCTGTAGCCGGCCTTCACGAGGTTCTTGAGGCCGATGGAGAGTCCGAGCGTCGCGATGACGAGCGGAATCACGCCGTGGCGCCGCAGCGGATCCACCACGGCACCCTTGAAGGCCACCCCGAGAAGCGCCATCGCGACGAGGCAGGTCACGGCGAAGGCGAGCGGCAGCGGCATGCCGTAGCCGAGGCAAAGGAGCGTGATGAATGCGGGCAGCATCACGAACTCGCCCTGCGCGAAATTGATGGTGCCGGAGGCCTGCCAGAGCAAGGTGAACCCGAGCGCGGCGAGCGCATAGATCGCGCCGACCGCCGTGCCCGAGATCACGAGCTGCAGGAAATCGCTCAGAACCCCTCTCTCCTCGTCGTAAATGCTATCGTGCACGCTGCGCGCGTGTCACTCCCGAATGACGACTAAAGAGAACCTGCCGGAACCGACCAACCCGCTTGGCATCGACGGTCTCGAGTTTGTCGAATACGCCACGTCGCAGCCGCAGGCCTTCGGCGCGCTGCTCGAGAACATGGGCTTCGCAGCCGTGGCGCGCCACCGCTCCCGCGAGGTGATGCTTTATCGCCAGGGCCCGATGAACCTGATCGTCAACGCCCACGAGGCGAAGAGCACCATGCCCGCGCTTTCGGCGTTCGCGCTGCGCGTGCGCGACGCGGCGCACGCGCACCGGCATGCGCTCGATCTCGGCGCGTGGGACATGCCCACGCGCGCCTCGGCGATGGAGCTCAACATTCCCGGCATCCACGGCGTCGCCGACACGCTCATCTATTTCGTCGATCGCTACCGCGACTTCTCGATCTATGACGTGGATTTCGTGCCGCTCGCGGGCACCGACGCGCAGCCGAGCGCGCTCGCCGGCCTGCACTGGTTCGGCATCGTGCAAGCGATCCTTGGCGACCGCACCGCCGATTGGCTGGCGTTCTATCAGAATCTTTTCGGCTTCAGCGTACTGCCGCGCGGCCAGTACTTCGGCGTGCTGCCGAAGGGCACGCTGCTCGAGAGCCCGTGCCACAAGTTCTACCTCCAGCTCGTCGAGCCGCCTCCCGGCAGCGAAGACATCCACTGGGAAGAAGGCCTGGTGCGCGTCGGGCTCGGCGCGGCGGATGTGCCCGCCGCCGTGCGCGCGCTCAAGTCACGCGGCATCGTCTTCGTCGATCGCGGCGCTGTGCAGCCGAGCGAGAAGGGCGCGCTCACGCAGCCCTACCTCGGCGGCGTCACTTTCGAGCTGGTGCACAGCCACCTCAACCCATGAATTTGGATCACTTCGGGATGGACACGATCACGCTGGCGGGCACGCTCGAGGCGAAGCTCGCCGCCGTGCGCGATGCGGGTTTCACGCAGATCATGCTGAACGCGACCGATATCGTCGGCCATCCGACCGGCGAGCGGGCCGCGATCGCCGCGGTCAGGGAGAGCGGGCTGCGCGTCACCGGGTTCCAGGTGCTGCGCGACTTCGAAGGCCTGTCGGGCCACCTGCACGCCTACAAAGTGGACGTGGCGAAGGCGATGCTGCAGATGTGCCGAGCCCTCGGCTCGCGGGTGCTGCTCGCCTGCTCGTCCGCTTCGCCGCACGCGAGCGGCGAGGCGGAGGATCTGGTACGCGACCTGCGCAAGCTCGCCATGCTCGCGGTGCCGTTCGACATCCGCATCGCCTACGAGGCGCTCTCCTGGGGCCGGCACGTGAACGAGTACCCCCAGGCCTGGGAGATCGTTGAGCGCGCCGAGCGCAGCAATCTCGGCCTGGCACTCGATTCGTTCCATATCCTGGCAAGCGGCACGGCGCTCGACGCGCTCGAAGACTTGGACGCGCGCAAGATCTTTCTCGTACAGCTCTCCGACTTCCTGTGGCAGGAAGCGCGCTCGCCGCAGGATCGCATGGAGACGGCGCGCCACTCGCGCGTCTTCCCGGGCGAGGGCGTGCATAGCGAAAAGGTGATCGAGCTCGCGCGCGCGCTCGACCAGATGGGTTACCGCGGCGATTACAGCTTCGAGGTCTTCAACGACGACTACCGGCAGCTGCCGGTCGCTGTAGTGGCCGAGCGCGCGAGGCGCTCCGTCAAGTGGATCACGAGACGAGTCGGGCGCTGGAGCCTGCCAGCGCGCCGACGCGCCTGAGAGCGCTTACTTCCTCGAGCTCGAGGAGCCCGTGCCGGCGCCCTGCTCCTTCTTCTTCTCGGCCTTGTACTCCTTGTTCTTCTCGAGCGTGTCCTTGACGCTTTCCTTGGCGCTTTTCGCGTCCTGCTTGGTCATCGTCTCGAGGTATTCCGCGCGCGAGAGCTTGCCGTCGCGGTCCTTGTCCGCTTCTTTGAACTTCGCGGCGAGCGCCGGGTTGCTCTTCGCTTCCTCGCGCGAGATGTAGCCGTCCTTGTTCTTGTCGAGGGCGTGGAAGCCCGGGTCGTTCTTGTCCTTGCCGACCTTGTCCTCGGCATAGGTGCCGCCGACGGCGAGCGCGAGCGCCGCCGCGACGAGGTAGAAAGCCGATTGGCTGAGTCTCATGCGTACCTCATGGATAGGGAACGCCGAGACTATGAGAGCGTGCCGCCGGACCGACAATGGTCCGGAAGAACCATCAGTCCGCCGCGCTCGCCCCCGGCTCCAGGCCGTGCTTTTGCAGGACCGGCGCGTGCTCGGGCGCGGCGAGGAAGCGCAGCAAGGCGAGCCCGGCCTCGGATTCCTGCGAACGCGTGTGCACGCCGCCCGAGAAAACCGTGATGCGCTGGATCTCGGCGGGCAGCGGGCCGACATAGTCCGCTCCGCGCACGTGCACGATCTCGCTCACCTGCTGGAAGCCGAGCTCGATCTCGCCGCGCGCGACGAGCTCGGCGATGGCCGCCCCGGAAGGCGGCACCCTCAGCTTCGGCCTCACCTGCTCGGCGATGCCCAGGCGCTCGAAGAGCGTATTCATGTAGACGCCGCTCGGCCCCGTGGAGACACCGACGGTCTTCGCCGCGAGCACCGCCCGCTTCACCGCCTCGGTCGAGCGGATGTCGGGTCTTTGCGCACCCGTGCGCACCATGACACCGACGCCGGAGCGCGCGAAGTCCGTGCGACTGCCGGCCATGAGCCGACCGGTGTCGATCAGCTCTTCGAGCGAGTTCTCGGCCGCGATCACGACGTCGAACACCTCGCGCGCCTGCATGCGCTTCATGATGTCGGCCGTGCCCGCCCAGGTCGTCGCCACCTTGTTGCCCTGACGCTCGAAGAGCGGCACGAGCTCGCCGTACGCCTCTTTGATCGCGGGCGAGGCGAGCACGGTGATGTCCGCCGCCTGCGCACCGAGCGAAAACACGCCGGCCATCGCAAGCGCAATGTTTTTCATCTGAGCCTCCCCGAAAGATCTGAACGCAGCATGCGCCCGGCAGCTTTCGATACGCTGACGCCGGACGCAAATCGGGGCCGGCGCCAACGGCGCCGGCCCCGACATTACGCTTTGCTTCGCGCTATACCGGCGGGGTGCGCGGACCGCCGCCGCGACCGCGGTATCCCATGACGAGCGAGACCACGAACGCGATCAGGAACAGGAAGAACAGAACTTTCGCGATGCCGGCGGCCGCACCGGCGACGCCGGTGAAACCGAGGATCGCGGCCAGGATGGCGACGATGAAAAATCCAATCGCCCAGCTCAGCATGACAACCTCCAACGGTTGAAGGACAACCGTGGATCGTGCAATTGCCGTGCCAGTTGCTGCGGTGCGCTAGCCGAGCGCGTCCACCCGCTCGGGCTGCGGATCGGCCTCGGGCTCGACTTCCTCCTCGGCGGGCATCTCGAGGGCGGGCCTGCCGTAGGGCGTCATCAGTCCGAAGACGCGCAGGTCGTCCTTCGTCACCTCGCGCAAGGGTCCGAGCCACTCGAGAAATTGAGCGAGGTGCGCGACGCGATCTGGATGCGCGCAAGCGCCCACTGCGGTGGGATTGAAGGTGCTGCCGCTTTGCACGCGGGCCACACGCTCGGGGATTAACGAGAGGGTGCGGGAAACGAGGGCAACGTTCATTGTTCTATCTCCTCTCCTGGTGAAACTGCGACGGAGCCTAACGAGCGCGCGCCTCGTTGGCTAGCGCAAATTACCGCGTTATGCGCGCCGCGAAACGCGACGCGTTGTCATCCGAAAGCGTCAGGCGCGGCCGGACGCGGACCGAAGATTGCTCGGTGCAGTGCACGATGACCCTCGCTCGCGTGGCAATCGTCACATTGCTCTTGAACGGCGCCGCCTTCGCACAGACACCGGGCATGGGCGAGACGCGCCCCGCGCCGCCGCCGGCGGTCGGCGATACGACGGAAAACACCATGCCCGCGCTGCCGGGCGCGTCGGAGAAGTCACGCAGCGAGTCCGACCCGGCGATCAACCGGTGCAACGATCTCACCGGGGCAGCGCGCGAGGATTGCGTGCGCAAGGAGCACGCGGCCAGTGCCGGCGCTACCCGCCGGCCCGAGCCGCCGAGCGCGCCGCCGCCGCAGAATCCGCGCTAGTTAAAGCGCCGCGCAGCCAGCTCTGCGCCGGCCTTTCGAGATAGCGCCTGCTCGCCGCGGCGGCGACGAGGAGCACGATGAAAAACGCGGGCATCGCCGCGGCGTTCTGCATCGGCAGGTGCAGATCGATCGCCACGAGCTGCAGCGGGAAATGCAGCAGGTACACCGAGTAGGAGATGTCGCCGAGGAAGGCGACCGGCATCGCGGCGCGGCGGCCGGGCGTCTCGGCGAGCGCGAGCGCAAGCACGCTCGACGGAAAGAGCACGCCCAAGGTCCAGGCGCTCGCCACCCACGACGGCGTCTCGAAAAAGCCGGCATACATCTGCGCGAGCGTGGCGAGCCAAAGGAGCGCCACCACGCGCAGCAGCACTGCGCCGCCGAGACGCGGCATGCGCGCGAAGGCGAGATACACGAGGCCGCCAGCGAAGAACGAGACGAGCCCGCGCGCGACAGGCTCGTGCACGTTCCAGAGCGCGAGCCCCGCGGCGATGCCGAGCGCGCAGGTGAGCAGGCGCGAGGGCAGCCAGCGGCAGGCCACAAAGAAAACCGCGTAGAGCAGCATCTCCACCGAGACCGACCACGACGGCCCGTTGAACGAATAGCCTTTCTCGAAGCCGATCGAGGAGGCGAGCAGCACGTTGAGCCCGAAGTGGTAGGCGTCGCTCTGGTAGATGTGCGGCCCGAATGCGAGGAACGCGGCCGCAACGAAGATCAGCGTGGCGAAGTGCAGCGGATAGAGACGCGAGAAGCGGCGCAGGAAAAATTCACGGCCGCTGATCGCCCGGCGCGCGATGTCCTGCCCGTACAGCCAGTGGAACACGAATCCCGACAGGCAGAAGAAGAGATCGACCGCGCGCGGGCCCTCGCGGTAGAGCGGCAGCAGAAGCCAGAAGTACGGCTGCTCCGCGCGATGAAACGGCATCGCGCCCTGCGGGTAGAAGTGCTGCCAGTGCCAGACGACGACCGACAGCGCGGCAACGCCGCGCAGGGCGTCAAGGAGGTAGAAGCGGCGGGCGCTTTCCATTGTTCTTGTCGCCGCCATTGTAGAACTACGAGTTCGGAGGCGGCTTCGGCGGCCTGAGCGCGAGCGGGATCCACGAGACGCTGACATCGCCCTGCACGAAGGTCTGGCAGGCCATGCGATGCCCGGCGGCGAAGTCGGCCTCGCTCAAGTGATTGCGCTCGCGATCCTTGATCGCGTCGGTATTCTCGAGGCCTTTCTCGATCTTGCACTTGCACGTGCCGCAGATGCCGGCGCCGCACTTGAACGGAATGCCGCCCTTCTCGCGGATCGAGGTGCGCAGCAGGTTCGCCTTCTCCGCGACCGAAACGACCTTGTTGTCGTTCGTGACGAAGGTGATGGAAAACGCCATCAGCGCCTGACGAGCGAGGCGTCGAGCTCGCCGAAGCGCACGAGCTGGCGCAGCTCGGCGCGCGCCTTCTCCACGCTCGCGAACGTCGGCAGGAATTTGCACGGCACGACGTTGACGGCCGCAGGCGAAGCCTCGTCGACGATGCGCACCTTCGCCTGCCCGGTGAGCTCCGCGATCACGAACTGCGCGCGCTTGCGGCCGCAGAACACATAGTCGTAGACCTCGACCAGTTGCATACCTTCGGCAAGCTCAGTGCGGAACTGGCCCGGCTTGCTCGTCAGGATGACGTACACCGCGGCACCAGGTTCTCCTGCGTGAGCTCGAGGTCGTGCTGGATCCAGAGCTGGCAGCAGAGCCGATAGCCGAGCGCGAGTCGCTCGCCGATCAGCTTCTGCTCCTTCCAGTTCGGCGCCGGCAGATGCTCGGCGCCGCGAATGATCCGGCTCATGCAGGTGCCGCACTGGCCCATGCCGCATTTGTACTTGAGGTGCGGCCAGGGGAATTGCTTGATGCCCGCGCGCACGACGAGGTTCGAGTTGTCCTTCACCTCGCCCTCGTACACCTGGCCATCCTTGTGGATCGCGATCCGCGGCATCTTGTATACGGTTTGGGGCGTCCGGCGCGTCGCACGCCCTCTGGGCGCCCATATTGACCGAGGTCAAATGCTAGTATATTGTATACAACAGGTCAACCCGCCCACCCCGCCTGAGGAGGCCGCATGGCGCCGCTCATGAACCCGGACGAATTCCGTACCGCCCTCGAAAACGCCATCAAAGGCCGCGCCGCGACCAAGGCGCCGTTCAGCGTCGCGTGGGCGAGCGGCAAGCTCTCGCGCGACCACCTCGCGCGCTGGGCGGAGAACCACTATCACTACGTCGGGCCTTTCGCCGATTACCTCGGCTACATCTACGCGCGCATGCCCGACGAGTTCCAGGACGCGAAAGACTTCCTGCTGCACAACATGTACGAGGAGGAAATCGGCGGCGACCGCCACACCGACCTGCTGATCCGCTTCGCCGAAGCGTGCGGCACGACGCGCGCGCGCGTGACGGATCCCGACAACATGTCCGCCACGACGCGCGGCCTGCAAAGCTGGTGCTACTCGACCGCGATGCGCGAGGACCCGATCGTCGCCGTCGCCGGGCTGGTCGTCGGCCTCGAGTCGCAGGTTCCCTCCATCTACCGCAAGCAGACGCCGACGTTGCGCGACAAGTACAAGTTCACCGACCAGGAAGTCGAGTTCTTCGACCTGCACATCGTCTCCGACGAGATCCACGGCGAGCGCGGCTACCAGATCGTGCTCGAGCACGCGACGACGCCCGAGCTGCAGCGCCGCTGCCTCAAGATCTGCGAGGTGGGCGCGCAGATGCGGCTCTCCTACACCACGGCGCTCTATTACGACTATGTCGCCAAGGACATCCCGCTCTCCGAGCTCGACATGGCCGAGAAGCAGGTGCCGGCGGGCGAACGCGCGCTGCTGCAGGCATGAACGCGCCGCTCAGGATCGAGGAGTTCGCCAACCTGATCGGCGGCGAATGGACGAAAAGCACGAGCGGCAAGAGCTTGGACGACGTCAATCCCGCGGACACGCGCGACGTCGTCGCGCGCTTTCAGGCGTCCAGCGCGCCTGACGGCGCCGCGGCCGTTGCCGCCGCCGCCGCGGCATTCGAGGGCTGGCGGCGCACGCCGATCTCGAAGCGCGCCAAGGTGCTGCAGGGCGCCGCCGACTACCTCGAAACCAATGCCGCGCGCTTCGCCGAGGAATTGACGCGCGAGGAAGGCAAGTCGATCGCGCTCGCGAAAGACGAGGTGCTGCGCTCGGCGCAGACGCTGCGCTTCTACGCGATCGAGGGGCAATCATTCTCGGGCGAGACCTTCCCGCAGGACGACCCGGAAATGATCGTGTACAGCGCGCGCGAGCCGCTCGGCGTGGTCACGGCCATTACGCCGTGGAATTTCCCGATCTCGATCCCGGCACGCAAGATCGCGCCCGCGCTGATCACGGGCAACACGGTGGTGTTCAAGCCCTCCTCCGACGCGCCGCTCAGCGGCTACCGCCTCTGCGAGGCGCTCGTCAAGGCGGGCATCGCGAAGGGCGCGATCAATTTCGTCACCGGCGCCGCGAGTGACGTCGGTAGCGCGATCACCGAATCGCCGCTCGTGCGCGCGATCTCGTTCACCGGCTCGACGGCGGCGGGCGAGCACCTCCATCGCGCGGCGCCGCTCACCACGCGTACGCAGATGGAGCTCGGCGGCAAGAACCCGCTCATCGTCATGGAGGATGCCGATGTCGAGCGCGCCGTAGACCTTGCCCTCAAAGGCGGCTTGTCGCTCACCGGCCAGGCCTGCACCGGCACGAGCCGCCTGCTCGTGCATCGTGCGATCAAGGCGGTGTTCACCGACAAGCTGGTCGCAAAAATAAAGCTGCTCAAAGTCGGCAACGGCATGGACCCGAAGAACGACATCGGCCCGCTCGCCACCCGGAAGCAACTGGAGACGGTGCTGCGTTACGTCGACATCGGCAAGCGCGAGGCGACGCATCTGTATGGCGGCGAGCGTCTTACGGGCGACGGATATGAGCATGGCTACTACGTGAGGCCCGCGCTCTTCACGGACGTGAAGCCCGAGATGCGCATCGCGCGCGAGGAGATCTTCGGACCGGTGCTCGCCATCGTGGAGGTGGAAAGCTACGAGGACGCCATCGCCAGGGCGAACGACACGGAGTACGGGCTCTCCGCCGCGATCGCGACGAAGAGCGCGCGTTATATGCACCGCTTCGCGCAGGACATCCAGGCGGGCACGGTGAAGATCAACCGCACGACGACAGGAAATCTGGTGAACGCGCCCTTCGGCGGGCTGAAGCGCTCGAGCACCGCCACGTTCCGGGAATCGGGACGCGTGGGCCTCGAATTCTTTACGCAGGTGAAGACGGTGTATCAGGGACTATGAGACCGGCATTCAAGCTCGAGCTGAAGGATGCGCGCACCATGGTGCAGGCGGCGGAGCGGCAGGCCGAGGCGCTCGGCGTCGCGCAGACGGTGTGCGTATGCGACGAGGGCGGCTTTCCGCTCGCCCTCGAGCGCATGGATGGCGCGCGCATCACCGGGCCGCAGATCGCGTGGAACAAGGCGTTCACCGCGGCCGGGCACAAGCGCTCGACGCATCTCTTCACCAAGCCGCCCGGCGGACCGGCGCTGCCCGGCAACGAGGCGTTCGGCATCCAGCTCAGCTTCGAAGGCCGCTTCGCCGCCTTCGTCGGCGGATTCCCGATCGTCGTCAACGGCGAGGTGATCGGCGGCGTCGGGCTCTCCGGCGGCAACGGCGAACAGGACACGAAGTGCGCGCTCGCGGCCCTGCAGGCGCTGAAGGACCTGCTCGCGCCGAAGTTTTCCGTGGTGGTGGAAGCGGACATCAAGAAGTGACCCAACAGGAGGAGAAGCGATGAAACGAATGCTCGCAATACTGCTCGCCGCGCTCGCCATGCCGGCGCTCGGCCAGTCTTATCCCACGAAGCCGGTGCGCGTCATCGTCACGACCGTGCCGGGACCGCTCGACACCTTCGCGCGCATCATCTGCGACAAGCTGTCGAGCGCGCTCAAGCAACCCGTCGTGATCGAGAACAAGCCCGGCGCCGGAGGCAACATCGGCGCGGACATCGTCGCCAAGAGCCCGGCGGACGGCTATACGCTGCTCTTCGCGCTCGACACCACCTTCACCGTCAACCCGGCGATCTACAAGACGATGCCCTTCGACCCGGTGAAGGACTTCGCCGTCATCGCCGTGCCGGTCACCTACGGCCAGATGCTGGCCGTGAACGCCGCATTGCCGGCGAAATCGGTGAACGAGCTCGTGGCGCTCGCCAAGCAGAAGCCGCTGAACTACGCCTCGGGCGGCAACGGCTCGCCGAGCCATCTCTCGTTCGCGTACTTCCTCGCCAC